>Ga0111538_10009673_pt1 | contig 12846 bp, 16 predicted proteins | sample SoiMethybrSBSTD1_FD_79669 | JGI IMG/M metagenome (GOLD analysis project Ga0111538, IMG submission 79669) | Bulk soil microbial communities from a Populus tree surrounding site in Tennessee, USA - Soil MetaG P. TD hybrid SBSTD1 (version 2)... | ecosystem: Environmental > Terrestrial > Soil >...
GCAGGATGGGCCTCGCGTCGGCAATGAACAGGTTGCGCGGCTCGTTCACCACCGTGCTGCGCGGCGTACCGGCCGGAGGATCGTAGGTGTAGGTGCGTGGCCGTCTCGTCCCAGGTGCCAGGTAATTCAGCTCCGCTCTGACGCCTGCAAGGGTTTCGATGATGGCGCTGGCCAGGCTCATTGCAACTCTCCGTGTTTGCCGTTGCACGAGAAGTGGCCGACCTCGCCCGCAACGACAACCGAGAAGATTTCACGGGCGCCGCGAGGAAATCTCATCCCGCATCGCGGATACCGCGTCGCGCGTTACCGCACGCGCACGGCCTCGCCCTCGATGATCGGTCCCGCTGGGCGCACGAGCCCGCGCTTTGTCATGTGCCGGCGCAGCAGGCCCATGTTCTTCATGTTGGCGCGGAACATGACGTCGAAGGCATCGCCGAGCACGGGTATGGCGCCCACGGCGGTGTCCAGCAGGACATTGGCCATCATCCGCGCGATCAGCCACTTGGGCGCGCCGAGCCGGCGGGCTTCCCAGATCAGATAGCTGGAGATCAGGCCGCCGATCAGGTCGCCCGCGACCGGCACCAGGCCGATGACGGCGTCGAGGCCGAGACGGATGTTGGTGCCGGGCAGCACGAACGCGCCGTCCATCAGCTTCGCCAGCGCCTCGATGCGCGCCACCGACTCCTCGGGACCTCCGGGGGTGATCTTGTAGCTGCCGTGCATCGTGTCATGCCTTTCCCTGTGGGGTCCCGAACATGGGAATCGCGTTGCCTGCAAACAAGTCAGGAGAGCTGGGGGCGTGAGCGCTGCCGTAGAACTGCCGCCTCACTGCGCTGCGTCGAAACGTCGGCCGCGGAACTCAGTTCCGGGAGGGATGGGCCTTCGAGCCCAGCTCAAGCTCTCGACACCTGGGCAGGCGACGTGGGCAGCACAAAAAGCCGCCTCACCGAGGTTTAGATTTCCACAGGAACGCTGGAACCAACCGGGCGGCCCGCCGTTTTATCGGCACCCCAAGGACGAACCTCCCCCCGTGTTCGTCCTTCCGCCGGAGCGCTTCCCTCCCTCCGGCCCCTAGCAGGAGCGGTGCGTCCCCCCTCGCACCGCTCCTTTTCTTTTGCTGCCACCCGCTAGGCCGCCTTGGCAAAGTCGAGCTTGAAGCCGTGCGTGTCGGCGAGCGTGCGGATGACCTTGTCGACCTCGGCGGCGGGCAGCTCCACGAACGGCGGGCGCACGCTGGCCCACTCGGGGTCGCGCCGATAATGCGCGATCAGAGCCTTGAGCGCCGGGATCATCGGGAACGCCTGGATCGCCTTGCGCAGCGCGGTGATGCCGTCCTGCAGTTTCTGCGCGTCGGGCGCCTTCCAGTTGTCGTAGACGTTGCGGATGGCGGCGGCGCTGACGTTGCAGGTGGCGGAGATGCAGCCCGCCGCCCCGTTCTTGAGGCCGTCGAGCAGGAACACCTCCGAGCCCGGGAACACCTCGAAGCCCGGGTAGGCTGCCAGGATCGCCGCCGTGTTGCTCCAATCGCCCGAAGAGTCCTTGAGACCGACCACGGCGTCCGGGAACTCCTTGACGAGGCGGCCGATCAGCGGGACCGAGAAGCCGACCTGCGCCACCGGCGGGATGTGATAGAGGTAGACCTTGAGGCGGTCGTCGCCCACCTCCTCGATCACCTCAGCAAAGAAGCGCAAAAGGCCCTCCTCGCTCGGCGCCTTGTAGTAGAACGGCGGCAGCATCAGCACCCCTCCGCAGCCCAGCTCCACCGCGTGCTTGGTCAGCACCACCGCGTCGGCGAGCGAGCAGGCCCCCGTGCCGGGCATCAGCGCCTCGGGCTTCAGCCCCTCGTCGACCAGGTCCTCCAGCAATTCCATGCGCTCGTCGAGACCCAGCGAGTTGCCTTCGCTGGTGGTGCCGAACGGGGCGAGCCCCGTGCAGCCCTCCTCCATCAACCACTGACAGTGCTCCACGAAGCGCTCCGCATCCGGCCCCCCGTCCTCCCCGAAGGGGGTGAGGACCGGAGCGATCACGCCGGAGAAATTCGGGGTCTTCTGCATATTCAAGCCCTCGCCATGTCGATTGCTCTGCCGCGCGATCGTTTCAAGCCGGCATCGGAATGCCCGGCTGCTTGACGGGCACGTGATAGCCCTTCACCACCGCCGGCCGCGCCGCGATCGCCTTGTACCAGCGCAGCACGTTGGGATACTTGGCAATCTCGACCTGGTGCCACTCGAAGCGCGAGATCCACGGCCAGGTCGCCATGTCGGCGATGGAATAGGCGCCAGCCATGTACTCGGCCTCGCCAAGCCGCTTGTCGAGGACGCGGTAGAGCCGATGCGCCTCCTTGCTGTAGCGCTCCTCGGCGTAGGGCGCCTTGCCCTTGGCGTTCCTGAGGAAATGGTGCACCTGGCCGATCATCGGGCCGACGCCGCCCATCTGCCACATCAGCCATTGCATGGCGAGCCAGTAGCCATCCTTGTCCTTGGGCATGAACTTGCCGGTCTTGTCGGCGAGATAGAGCAGGATGGCGCCGGACTCGAAGAGCGACTGGCCGTTGTCGCGGTCGATGATCGCGGGGATGCGGTTGTTGGGGCTGATCTTGAGGAAATCCGGCTTGAACTGCTCGTCCTTGCTGATGTCGATGGGGTGGGCGGCGTAGTCGAGACCGCACTCCTCGAGCATGATGGAGACCTTGCGGCCGTTAGGGGTCGACCACGTATATAGATCGATCATCTGGGGGTTCCTGGCGGGGGCTTGGATGCAGGCGGCAACTGTCGACGTTAGACGATAGCGGAAGGCCCCGGCAACGAAAACTGGTTTGCCCACAGGCCCGAACCGGTGGCTTGGCCAGACCTGCCGAAGCCAAAGTTTCGCCCCAATGTGGGGGAACCGTGACCCTAGGTTGGGGCAAGGCCGGACGGGTCCTTGCGTCCCGTCCCGGCACTGCCGCTTTCGGAGCTTAGGCCTTCAAGCCTCCTGGCCGATAGCTCCCGATGGGAGCGGCGGACCTGACCGGACGGCCTTGTCCCTCCCTATTGCCCACACGTGCCGCGCGGCCTAGAAGGCTCGAGAGGGCCGAACCCCCGTCTCAACAGGGCGAGGGCTCTGACCCCCCGCCGCCTGGAGAACTCGATGGCGATCACCAAGGACGCGTTCGTTGCGGCGCTGCTCGAGAGCTTCGAGGGCGCGCGGCGCATGGAAGAGCCCTACCGCCACTGGTTCCTGCAACGCTGCCTGCCGGCCGACGCGGTCGATCCGATCCTGGCCCTTCCCTTCCAGGCGCCCGAGCTCGGCGGGGTGTCCGGCAAGCGCGAGATCCACAACGCCACCCGCAAATACTTCGACATCGAGAACCGCGGCAAATATCCAGTCTGCGAGGCGTTCTGCCAGGCCTTCCAGGACAAGCGGGTGACCGACAAGGTCGCCGGCCATTTCGGCTCCAAGCTCGCCGGCACCTATCTGCGCGTCGAGTACGGGCAGGACACCGACGGCTTCTGGCTCGAGCCGCACACCGACCTCGGCGTCAAGATGTTCACCATGCTGCTCTACATGTCGAAAGACGCCCAGCACCGCACGCTGGGCACCGACATCTACGACAAGGACAAGAAGCACGTGGGCGCCTCGCCCTTCGCCCCCAATGCGGCGATGGTGTTCGTGCCGTCGGGCATCACCTATCACGGCTTCGAGGCGCGCAAGATCGACGGCGTGCGCAAGTCGGTGATCATCAATTACGTCACCAACGACTGGCGCGCCCGCGAGCAGCTGGCGTTCCCGGACAAGCCGATTGCAGGTTGATCGCGCGGGCCGTGGCGGATCGGGCCCGCCCAACGACCCCTCGATGCGCGTGAGGTAGGTCTCTTCCTATCAGCTGTGGGTGATGTAGTCGCGCATCGCCGTGGCTTCCATCTCGACCTCGGCCACGTGGTGCTTGACGACGTCCCCGATCGAGACGATGCCGACCAAGGCGCCGTCGGTGACCACCGGCAGGTGGCGGAAGCGCCGCTCCGTCATCATCGCCATCAGCTCGTCGAGGGTATCGGTCTCCTGGCAGGTGACGACCTGCTTGGTCATCGTCTCCGCGACCGGCCGCGTCAGGCATTCGGCCCCGCTCGTCGCCAGCGCCCGGATGATATCGCGCTCGGAGACGATGCCGGCGACCTCGCCGCCAGCGCCGATCACGACTATGGCGCCGATGCGCTTGGCGGCGAGCTTGTTGGCCACCTCCAGCAACGTCGCGTTGGGGTTTGCCGTGGTGACTGCACGGCCCTTCTGCCTCAGGATCGAGATTACGTTCATTGCATGCCTCCCATCCGCTCGAGTCGCGGACGGGCTACAGCACAGGGCGCAAGGGCCCTCCCGCTTGGCTGCAATCCGCCAACCGACCGTTTCGCGGCGTGGCCAATCGTCTAGTCCGGGGATTGTGTTCGACTTTAGTAGGGTGCGCAAGAGACCTATTCCGCAACCGCAGCATCGTCCTCCCCGGCGGGCCGTGGTGGGCGGTCGAAAAAGCCGTAGAGCAGCAGGCCGGCGTAAAATCCGCCCAGATGCGCCTCCCAGGCGATCCCGCCTGCGTCGGTGAGCATCGGCCCGCCCCACACCGCCAGCACCACGTTAACGATGGTCCAGGCGGCGATCGCCATGAAGATGCGCCGGTCGCGCAGGGTCTCGGCGAGCGGCATCAGGGGCGTGGTCGAGCGAAACGGACCGCCGTCCGCAAAGCCCCGGAACAGGAAGCGGAATGCCGCGCCCATCAGTCCGGAGATGGCGCCCGAGGCCCCCACAACCAGCACGGGGACTGGGCCATTGACGGCGTAATAGAGGAGGGCGCCAGCCGCGCCGGCCATGAGGAAGAAGGCCAAAAACCGCAGCGGGTCGGTGCGCCGCGCCACCGGCGTGCCGAAAGCGAGGAGCCAGGCCGAATTGATGAGGAGGTGCGGAAAGTCCCCGTGGACGAACTGGTGCGTCACGAACGAGGTGCCGACGGCAATCCGGCCACCCGGCAGGTCCGCCGCCATGCCGCTCAAGCGCGCCGGAATGAAGGCAAGCACCGCCGTCGCCCACGCGTACTCTCCGTCCGGCAGCATCGAGCGCACCAGGTGGACGGCAACGAAAGCGGCGAGCAGCGCAAGCACCACGCCCGGCACGTTGAAAATCGGTTCGCGTTGGCTCACGCAGGCTTGCGCTCCAGCGCGCTCGGGGGTGTGACCACGCCCGCTAACACGGCGAGGCGCGCGCTGACAACCCTAACGCCAATGACCTGCACGCGGACTGTGGCCGTGCGGTCCCGGACGACGATGCTGGCACGAGGGGTGCTCCAACTGCGACGCCACGCCGGGCCGGTGTCTCATTTCGAGACAGCACGATACCGGGCAGCGGTCCGGGCGGGCAGAGGCAACAGAGATCCGCGGCATGCAAAACAAGACCATACAAGCGCTCTACGGCTACTGGAACGAGGTGCGGGCTGGACGCCTTGCGCCCCAGCGGCTGGAGATCGAGCCCTCGCGCATCGCCGGCATCCTTTCCGAGACCTTCATGCTCGAGCGGATCGACGCGGAAACCTACCAGTATCGCCTGGCCGGCACGCGCCTGTGCGAGATGTTCGGCTCCGAGCTGCGCGGGAGGAACTTCCTCGACGGCTGGAGCGGAGAGGACGGCCATGTGCTCGCGCGCGATCTGGCTTCGGTCTGCGAACGGGGTGCGGTTGCCGTCATCGGCTTGCAGGGCAGCAGCGACAGGCGCCACCGGGTAGAGCTCGAGGCCGTCCTGCTGCCGCTGGTTCATGCCGGACAGAAGATCAGCCGCATCATCGGCGCCATGAGCGCCACCTCGGCGCCGCATTGGCTCGACAACGAGCCCCTGCTCAACCGCCGCCTGCAGCGCCACGACCTCATCTGGCCGGATGGGCGGCCGCACGCGGTGGTGGAGCGCGCGGGCCGGCAAGTGCCGTTCATGCCGGCACGCGCCCAGATGCGCATCGTCAAGACCGGTCGGCGCCAGTTTCGCGTCTTCGAAGGCGGGCGCGCGGCCAGCAAGTTGGAGAAACCCTGACCGATAGAGGAGTGCGAATCTCCGCCCCGATCTCTCGCTCAACCGGCCCGACGGAGCGGCGTCCGAGCGGGCCAAAACGAGGCATCCATTTAAGCTTCATTAAGCCAATCCGCGCATAGTGCAGGGGACCCTTGGCCAGCGGGCCGGCACTCCCTGGAACGCTTCGCGCTCGACCGGTGAGCGATCGTCAACCCGCACGTTCAGAGCTTTCCGAGCCGATGACCTTCGCCCGTCGCCAGCAAGGCGCTCTGTCGCGCATCGTGCCGGATCGGCGCCGCTACAAGCGCATCTCCGTGACCTTGCTCGGCCGCTTCATGCGCGAGAACAAGGAGGAGCATCCCTGCAAGCTCGTCGACATCTCGGCGGGCGGCGCGGCGGTCGCCTCGCCCATCGCGGTGCCGGTCGGCGAACGGCTGGTCGCCTACTTCGACCACATCGGCGGCATCGAGGGTGCGGTCGTGCGCGCGTTCGAGGGCGGTTTTGCCTTCAGCATTGCCGCCACCAAGCACAAGCGCGAGAAGATCGCCGCCCAGCTGACTTGGCTCGCCAACCGCGCCGAACTCGGTAGCGAAGCCGGCCGCCGCCACGAGCGCATCACGCCGCAGAACGGGGAGCAGACCCTGCAGCTGTCCGAGGGCATCGTACTGACCTGCCGGGTGCTCGACGTGTCGATCTCGGGCGCGTCGATCGCCACCCCGGCCCGCCCCGAGCTCGGCACCGAGGTGGTCGTCGGCAAGCTGCGGGCCCGGGTCATGCGCCACCACCCGCAGGGCTTCGGCGTGCAGTTCCTGGACGTCCAGAACCCCACTGCCCTGCGGCGTTATTTCGGCTGAGGCGGCGGTTGGAACCTAGAGGCGGCAACGCGGTTAAGGATCGGTGCGGGAGATGGCGACAATTCGAGCCAATGGCGTTGAAAACTTGGCGCGAAATGCGGGTCTCTCGCTCAGCGAAACGCAGAGGCTGTGGCGTTATGGTGGCGGCAGGTATCGAGGGCGGGGCATGAGACGGGCAGGCGTCATAGTTCTGGCGGCGATCGCAGCCGCGGCGGTGCTGCCCGCACCCGGGCGCGCGGACCCTGCCAAGCCGCCGCGCGCTCAAGAGCGCGCCTCGCCCTACATGCTCACCTTTGGCGAGGCGCGGCCTCCCTATGGCTTTGTGGAATTCTGCAAGCGCATGCCGGATGAGTGCCGGCAAGGACCGCCCGAGTATCAGCGCTTCTCGGCGACACCCGAGCGATTGAGCGAGCTCGACAGCGTCAACCGGGCGGTGAACCGCGAGATCGCGCCCGCCACCGACCTGGAGATCTACGGGCAAGCGGAATACTGGACCATCCCGACGAGCAGGGGCGACTGCGAGGACTACGCACTGTTGAAGCGCAAGCGTTTGATCGCGCGTGGCTGGCCCGAGAGCGCCCTGCTGATGACGGTGGTGCGCGACGAGAAGGGCGAGGGGCATGCCGTGCTCACCGCGCGCACCCTGCAGGGCGACTTCATTCTCGACAACAAGATCGACGAGGTGAAGGCCTGGCACCGCACCCGCTACGAATACGTGATGCGGCAGTCCTACCTCAATCCGCAGGTTTGGATGTCGCTCGACCCGAGCGAAGGCGCCTCGAGCCTGGCCATGGCCGGCGTGCGCAGCGCCCGCTGATTGGAGCCTAGGGCTCGCCCAGCTTCTTGCGCTCCTCGGCGATCAGCGCCTCCAGCACCTTGGTCGCCTTCTCCTGCACGAACCCTGGCGGATAGTCCTCGAGGCTTTCGCTCACCTGCTCCGCGGCCTTGGCAAAGTGCAAGCGCTTCTCGGCGGGCTCCGTCGCGGCGAGCCCCGCGTTGTAGAAGTCGTTGGCAAGCAGGTGATGGATCCAGCCGCTGCGCTGGGCGCAATAGCCGCGCGGCCGCTCATAGCAGATCTCGGCGCCGGTCCCCCCGTTGCGATGGTTGTCCTTCAGCGTGGCCTGCTGCTCGAGGTAACGATAGAAGAACTGATGCGACTCCTCGCGCTTGCCGGCCCGCCGTCGCATCTCCCCGCTGAAATAGAACGCATGCCCGTTCTGGTCGTCGATGCGCTGCAGGAAGCGCACCAGGAAGCCGGCGCGCACGAACAGCTGCGGATCGATTGGGTCGGGGTGCGCATTCCTCACGTCGTTGTATTCCTTGCGCAGGTCGCGACTGGTATCGACCACGAGCCTGTCGACGCGCGACTGCATCACGGCCCCGTTCTGCAACGGCAGGTAGGTGATCAGCGAATAGTAGAAGCAATAGGCGCCGATCATGACGAGGGTGGATCCGGCCTGCAGCGTGCCGAACTCGCCGATGCCCGGCACGTCGCCGAGCTTGTGCACGCCTCGGATCTTCAGGAACAGAAAGTACAGGCCCATCCCGCAGGCGAGCGCCCCGATGACGAACCCAAGGTACAGCAGCGACAGAAGTGCCAGCCCCATGCCCACAACCGCGACCCGCACCGAAGCTGCGAGCCGCCCCCCTCTTCACCACGCTCCCCGGCGATACCCCCGGCTCATCGCCAACGCGGGCGTCGCCCCAGCCTCAGGTCTCCTCGAGGTCGAGCTCGAGGATCGCCATCTGGAACTGGTAGCACAGCTCGCCGTCCTCGTTGTCGAGGGTGAGCGTGCCGACGAAGTCCTCCCCGACATAGACCTCCGCCGAGTCCTTGATCTTCGGCCGCGCGCGCACCGACAGCGTCTTGGTGCCGAACACCTTGCGCATGTAAGCCTGCACGCGCACCATCTCTTGCGGGTCCACGTCGTTTCTCCCTAGCCGCCGCAGCCGCAGTCGTCGGGCAGGAGGCGCTGATCCATGGTGCGCGCGGGCTCGGGGCAGCCGGCCGGTCCCACCACCTTGGCCGGCACGCCCGCCACCGTCGTCTCCGGCGGCACGTCCTTCAGCACCACGCTGCCCGCGCCGATGCGGCTGCAATTGCCGACCTTGATGTTGCCCAGGACCTTGGCGCCGACACTGATCAAGACATTGTCGCCGATCTTGGGATGGCGATCGCCGGTCTCCTTGCCGGTACCGCCGAGCGTCACGCCCTGCAGCAGGGAGCAGTTGTCGCCGATCGTGGCCGTCTCGCCGATGACGATGCCAGTGCCGTGGTCGAGCATGATGCCGACGCCGATCTTGGCCGCAGGATTGATGTCGACGGCGAAGATGCGCGAGCTCTGGCTTTGCAGGTAGAGCGCAAAGTCGCGGCGCCCCTGCTTCAAGAGCTCGTGGGCGAACCGGTGCGTGACGAGGGCGTGGAAGCCCTTGAAGTAGAGCAGCGGCTCGATGTAGCGGCTGCACGCGGGATCGCGGTCGTAGACGGCGGCGAGGTCGGCGCGGAACGCCCGGCCAAGCTCGGGGTGATCGGCGAGAACCTGCATGAAGGTCTCGGCGATGAGGCCGGCGTCGACGTCGGAGTGATTGAGCCGCTGGGCCAGGCGGTGGCAGACAGCATCCTCCAGCCGTTCCTTGCTCAGGATGGTCGCATAGAGGAAGCCGCCGAGTGCGGGCTCGCTGCGCACCACCTCTTCCGCTTCCTGGCGCAGCTCGACCCAGATCGGGTCGACCGCGGCAATGCCGGCCCGTTGGGCCGCGCGCGAGTTGGACGCCATATCGCTCTCCCAAATGCCTGTTTTGAAGCAGGTAATGAGATGCCGCGGCCAAGTCAATGCATAGCCGCCGAGGCCCCGAACCCAGCAACGGCGCGGTGGCCTTGGCCAAGACGGCGCACGCAAACACCAGCCGGGCAGAGAGCCGCTTTCAGCTCTTTGCCTCCGCCTGGATCTGGCGGGCGGCGTCGGCCAGGAACTCGTCCATGGCTTTGCGCACCTCCCCGTCGGGCACGCTGAGGCCCTTGTCGGCCAGGTCCTTCTTGATCTTCTGGAAGACGTCCTCGTCGCCCTTCTGGGCGAGATCGGCCTTGCGCACGGCTTTGACGTAGTCGTCGACCGCGGCCCCGGACAGCCCGAGCTTGGCTGCCGCCCATTGCCCGAGCAGCCTGTTGCGGCGCGACTCGGCCTTGAACTTGAGCTCCTCATCCATAACGAATTTCTTCTCGAAGGACTTCTCGCGGTCTTTGAAACTGGTCATGCGAAATCTCCCATCTGCTTCTATCGAGGGTTGTGCGCTGGCGGGCGCTTTTCGCGCATTTCGCGTGTCCGGCGGGGGATGGCCGGCCCATGTCAGGCATAACCTGGGCGAGCCCCGCAAGCAATCGAGGGCTGCGGGGCACTGCCGGGTTGCATGCGCGTCCCGGTGTCTCGATTGTTTCCCCGTTCGCCTTCGGCTACTGTCCGGGGCTTGGTTCCCAGCGCCGGCCGGACCCTCGTTATGCGCTGCAGCATGCAAAATCACGCTGCAATTTCAAGGGGCAGCCAAAGTCCGGAGCGCCAGTCCCAGCTGACAGAAACGCAGGCATGAGGATGCGAAGAATGAACAGGCGGCGCCGCGTATACGAGGGAAAGGCCAAAGTGCTCTACGAAGGGCCCGAGCCCGGCACTCTCATCCAGCATTTCAAGGACGATGCCACGGCCTTCAACAACAAGAAGCACGCGCTGATCGAAGGCAAGGGCGTGCTGAACAACCGCATCTCCGAGCACATCTTTGTGAAGCTCGGGGAGATCGGCGTGCCGACCCACTTCGTGCGCCGCCTCAACATGCGCGAGCAACTGATCCGCGAGGTGGAGATCATCCCGCTCGAGGTCGTGGTGCGCAACGTCGCCGCCGGCTCGCTGGCGCAGCGCCTGGGGCTCGAGGAGGGCAAGGTCCTGCCGCGCTCGATCATCGAATTCTACCACAAAAGCGATGCGCTCGGCGATCCGATGGTGTGCGAGGAGCACATCACCGCCTTCGGCTGGGCCGCGCCGCCCGAGATCGACGAGATCATGGCGCTGGCGCTCAGGATCAACGACTTCCTGGTCGGGTTGTTCTGCGGCATCGGCATCCGTCTCGTCGACTTCAAGATCGAGTTCGGCCGGCTGTGGGAGAACGAGCAGATGCGCATCGTGCTGGCCGACGAGATCAGCCCGGACTGCTGCCGGCTGTGGGACGCGGCCACCTCCGACAAGCTCGACAAGGACCGCTTCCGCCGCGACATGGGCGGCGTGCTCGAGGCCTATCAGGAGTTGGCGCGCCGTCTTGGCGTGCTCACCGAGAACCCGCGACCCAAGGGCAGCGGCCCGGTGCTCGTCAGTTCGAAGCCGCATTGAAGAGGGAATAGGGAGTGGGGAATAGGCAGTAGGGGTGGGTGTTGGCGAAATGAGGGGGCGGCGCGTCCCTCCCTAACCTACTCTCTATTCCCTACTCCCCAGCAACACATGAAAGCGCGCATCAAAGTCACCCTCAAGCATGGCGTGCTGGACCCGCAGGGCAAGGCGATCCAGAGCGCCCTTGCCAGCCTCGGCTTCGTCGGTGTCAACGACGTCCGGCAGGGCAAATACATCGAGGTCGACCTGGCAGAGACCAACGAGGCGCGGGCTCGCGAGCAGGTGGAGCGGATATGCAAAGAGCTTCTGGCCAATACCGTCATCGAGAACTACGCCTACGAACTCCTGCAATGACGTCGACCTGCAAGACACTCGAGTTGTCGAGGCCTTGTTCTGCCGCCGCCCTCTCCGGCATCGTTGGGCTCGTGGCCCTGGTCGCGGCCCACCTCGGCATCGCCCGGGCCGCCGAGGACACCAAAGTCTTCGAGATTGCCGAATACCGCTACAGCGTGGAGCTGCCCAAGGGCTGCCGGCACGATGAGGGACCCGGCACTCTCGACGCCATCTGCTCTCCCGACCTCGATGCCGAGAAGAGCCTGGCTGCGAGCGCTGCCGTTGCGCTGGTGCTGGAGGTCGGCGTCGAGGCCGTGCCGGCCGACGCCGGCGCGCCGCCCGCCGAGCTTGCACAGCGCTACAGCCAGACGCAATTCAAGGAAGAGCTGGCAGAGGCTGTGTGCGGCGAATCCGACCGCTCGAAGGTCAAGGTCGACAACGCCAAGCAGGTTCTCGAAGCGGCGCGAGTCGTGTATACGGCCGCCGTCACCTGTCCCGAGATCAAGTTCCTGGCGCTCGGCGAGCGCCGCGCCACGGTGCAGTTCGTGATCGCGCCCGGTCTGCGCTACCGACTGATGGCGCGGGCGCTCGTGGAGGACTTCGAGAGGCGCAAGGAAGCCGTCGATGCCTTCTTTGCCAGCTTTCGCATGATGCCCTGAGGGGAGCGCGCACCCATGAAGGCCGCGGTCGTCGTCTTTCCCGGCTCCAATTGCGACCGCGACATCAAGGTCGCCCTGGAGGCCGTGGCCGGACAACCCGTGAGCATGGTCTGGCATGCCGACGCAGCCGTACCCGGCGCTTGCGACCTGATCGTGCTGCCCGGCGGTTTCGCCTATGGCGACTACCTGCGGTGCGGGGCCATGGCCGCGCATTCCCCCATCATGCGCGACGTGGTCGCCAGGGCCAGGGCCGGCACCCCCGTGCTCGGCATCTGCAACGGTTTCCAGGTGCTGACCGAGACCGGGTTGCTGCCCGGCGTGCTGATGCGCAACGCCTCGCTCAAGTTCGTGTGCCGGGACGTCAACCTCAGGGTCGAGCGGGCCGACACGATCTTCACCGGCCACTATCGCCAGGGCGAGCTGATCCGGATCCCCGTCGCGCACGGCGATGGCAACTATTTTGCCGACGCGGCAACCCTCGACGAGCTCGAGGGCGAGGGCCGCGTGGTGTTTCGCTACGTCGACTCCGCGGGCAACCCGACGCCGGACGCCAACCCCAACGGCGCGCAGCGCAACATCGCCGGCATCTGCGACCCCTCCCGGCGC
>Ga0111538_10009674_pt1 | contig 12846 bp, 10 predicted proteins | sample SoiMethybrSBSTD1_FD_79669 | JGI IMG/M metagenome (GOLD analysis project Ga0111538, IMG submission 79669) | Bulk soil microbial communities from a Populus tree surrounding site in Tennessee, USA - Soil MetaG P. TD hybrid SBSTD1 (version 2)... | ecosystem: Environmental > Terrestrial > Soil >...
AACTCGGGCATCATCATCGGCGGCATGGGCGGGCAGTTCTTTCCGACGCCCGAGATGGCGAAAGACCACAACATCGTGTACCCGGAGTATCTCGACGCGGATACGCCGGATGAGATCGTCAAAGCGATCCGTCAGAACGTGCTGTTCGGGGCGCGCGTGATCAAGATCTGCGTGGACTGCAAACCGTACGGATACACGGTCGATGAAATCCGCCTCATCATTCGTGAGGCCGCCAAGTCCAACATGAAGGTCGAAGGCCACGTGCAGACGCTCGCGGGCGCGCGGAACGCCATCGAGGCGGGCATCTGGTCCATCGCGCATTCGACGGCCTTGAACGACGAGATGCACAAGTTGATGGCGCAAAAGGGCATCTGGCGCGCCGGCACGGAAACGCCTCAGGGACTCGCGGGGCATCCCGTGACCGATGCGGCGTACCGTCGCACCGTCGACGGACTGAAGAACGCCTACGACAACAAAGTCCCGTTGACGTTTTCAACCGATGCCGATTACTGGGTGGAAGGCAAGACCCGTGGCGAAGTGTGCCTGGAGTTCCTGAAGACGTGGAAGGACGCCGGCATTCCGAACGCCGACATCATCCGCGCCATGACCACGAATGGCTACAAGGTCAGCGTGACCGATCAGACTCGCGGCCCGATCAAGGCTGGATTCTTCGCCGACCTGATTGCCGTGCCTGGCAACCCGCTTGACGACGTCGAGGCACTGAAGCAGGTGCAGTTCGTCATGAAGGACGGCCTCGTCTTCAAGCGCGACGGCGTCATGACACCCGGCGCGTTTTTCAACGGCGGGCCTGTGAACGGATGGCGGATTCGGTAGCTGAAAACTGTGCCCCCGGCTGCCGGGGCAGCGGCCCGGCAACCTTCTCACAGAGCAGCCAGGTGTTCGGGTCGAGTTCGACCGCGTTGGGTTCGGTGTCGGCGGCGATCGTGAAGACCGCGGAGGCGGCCGTGAGCTCGACCTTTTCGATCTGCATCGATCCGCCAGACGCCGGCACAAGCCCAAGTTCGACCGGCAGGCGGAATGGCTCGCCCGCGATCGTCTGCCTGAGCGTCACCACGACGCGCTTGTTCGCCGCGTCATAACGCCAGACGCCCTCGAGCTTGGGGACCCCAGGCCGGTTCAGCCATTGCGCGAAGAACCAGCGCAGATCCTGCCCTGACACTTCCTCCATGACGTGCCGCAGGTCGTCGGTCGAAGCGCTGCAGTTCATGTAGCGCCGGTAGTACTCGCGAATCCCGCGCCAGAAGGTCTCGGTGCCGATGCGATAACGGAGCATGTGCAGCACCCAGCCGCCCTTCTGGTAGACGAACCGGTTGAGCACGCGGCTCATGTCGGCGAGGTTCCGGTGGACGACGGGCGTGTCGGGTGACGTGCGTTCCGCGTTCAACACGGTCCCGATGTCGCGCCTGAGGCCGGCCACCATCGCGTCCCGGCCCGAGTAGTGCTCGTTGAAGAGGTGGGTGAAATACGTCGCGAACCCCTCGCTCAGCCAGACATCGTCCCAGTCACGCTCGGTGACGGCGTTGCCGAACCACTGGTGCGCGATTTCGTGCGCGACGAGGTTCGTCCCGGGCGCGGCCCGGACGCCCTTCTCGCCATAGAAGATCGCGCTCGCGTGCTCGGTGCCGCCGCCGATGCCGGCGGCCGCCACGTTCGCCAGTTTTTCATACGCGTACGGACCGACGAACTCGCTGTAGAACTCGAGCGCCTGGCGCGCCGGCCCTTCGAAGTAGATCGGCCCGGCGTCTTTGTCCTGTGGAGCGACCCAGGTCGACAGCTCGACGCCGCGAACACGCCCGGCGTAGTGCACGTAGAACGGCGCGACGCCGACGGCATTGAGCCACGATGAAATGGGCACGCCTTGTCGCCAGTGTGTGAGCCGCAGTCCGCCGGTCAGATCCTGTTCCTCGACCAGCAGGCCGTTGGCGACGACCTGGTATCGGGCGGGCGCCGTCACGACGAATTCGCTCGTCGCCTTGTCCGAAGGATGGTCGATCATCGGCAGCCACTCGCGCGCGCGGTTGGGCCAGTTCTCGCTGAACGCGCTCCACTCGCCGTACTTGTTCTTGAGGAGGCGCAGGCCGTTCGCAGGAACGCCGGCGTAGCGAATCGTGAACTGGCGTCGATCGCCGGCGGCCGGCGCCGCCGGCAGTGTGATGGTCAGTCGATTCGCCGTGTGCGTGAACTGGATCGGGGCCGATTCAGTCGTCACCGACGAGACGGTCATGCCCTTCTCGTTCGCCGGTGTCGCCAGATCGAGCGCGACCGACGTGACGCCGGCGGCCGTGAACCGGAACCGGACGGTGGCTTCGCCCGTGATGTCCGGCTTCGTGTCGTCGATGCCGATCCGAAACACGTAGTGTTCCGCGTCGATGCCTGATTGTCTCGGATACGTGTCCGCACCGATCGACGTGGACGTCGACACGGCGGCGAGCACGATCGTGACCATACGTATGGACAGCCTGACGGCCATGGCGGGGACTCCGTGGACAGCATACGCCACGCTCTCGTTCCTAGGCCGCGTTTCCGCCGGTCGCCTTCCGCGCCTGGTAGCGCTCGATCGCCGCGCGCGCGTTGAACAGCATGCGCTCGCGACCAAGCCGCTGGTCGAGGCCGGTGTTTCGTACCGTCGCCAGCACGCCGGGATTCAGCGCGGCCAGCCACACCTCGACGCCGTCCTCGGTCATGCGCCGCTCGCCTTCGATCAGCATCTGCAGGGCCGAGTACTCGATGTCGGAGACGCGGCTCATGTCCACCACCAACACGCGCGGCTGGTACTTCGCGACCAGCGCCTGGATCTGCCGCCCCACCTCCTGCGCATTGACGAAGAACAGCCGCCCTTCCGGGCGCAGGATCAGCAAGCCCTCGAAGGTCTCATCGTCGCCGTGTTCGGGCGACAGTGGTCGCAGCACGTCCTCGCCGCGCTTGCGGCCGATGACGTACACGCGCGGGTACGCGGACTGGCTGGCCAGGCCGATCATCGACACGATGATCGCGACCACGATGCCCTTGAGGGTGCCCAGCAGCAGGACGCCGATGCAGGCGACCAGGGCCCAGCGGAATTCCATCGTGCGCACGCTGCGGATGGCACGGAACTCCGACGGCTTGATCAACCCGACCGAGTAGACGATGACCACCGCGGCCAGCGTCGCATTGGGCATCAATCCAAGAATCGGCGCCAGGAACAGCATGGTGGCGAGCGCCGCGCCCGCGGTCACCAGCGAGGCCAGCTGCGACTGCCCGCCCGCGGCGCGCACGACCGCCGTCTGCGACGTTCCGCCGCCGGCCGGCATGATGCTGAAGAAGGCGCCGCCAATATTCGCAACGCCAGTGGCGAGCAATTCCCGGTTCGCGTTGATCGGAGGATCCTCAGCGCGCGCGAACGCGCGCCCGGCCGCGATCGACTCGGTGAAGCTCATCAAGGCAATTCCGAGCGCACCCGGCATCAGCCGGTCGATCAGCGCAGGATCAGGCAGGGTCAGCGACGGGAAGCCCTGCGGGATCAGGCCGACGATCGAGACGCCCATCTTCTCCAGCCCGAGGAACCAGGCCGCGGCGATGCCGCCCGCCACCGCGACCAGCGGGGCCGGCGAGCGCGGCCACAGCCGTTCCATCGCGATCAGCACCGCGAAGGTCGCGAGGGCGACGATCAGCGTGATCGTCGAGGTTTCGGGCAGGTGCTTGACGACGCTGACGGCATCGAAGAAAAAGCCCTGCTTGGTGATGTGGATGCCCAACAGCTTTGGCACCTGGTCGAGCACGATCACCAACCCGATGCCGGCCTTGAATCCGGTCAGCACCGGCGTCGAGATGAAGTTGGCGACGAAGCCGAGTCTCAATAGCCGCGCCGCGACCAGCGCGCCGCCGACCAGCAAGGTCAGCGTCGCCGTCGCCGTCACGAGGCGCGCCGGATCGCCATCCGGCACGGCCAGTCCCAGCTGCGTGCCGGCGAGGATCGCGATGGTGGTGGTCGAACTGACGCTGAGCACGCGCGAGGTGCCGAGCAACGCGTAGATCGCCATCGGGATGAACGCGGTATACAAGCCGACCGCAACCGGCAGGCCGGCCACCGACGCGTAAGCCATCGCCTTGGGAAGGACGACCGCGGCGGCGGTCAGCCCGGCCACCAGGTCGAAGCGCAAGGTCGACGCCTTCGGCGGGCTCGCCTGGGCGGGAATCGGAGGAGGAGACATCACGTTGGCTCCTGGTGCGCGCCACTCCCGCGCTTTCCTTCGGACAGCTACTGTCGCTTGATCACCTTCTGGACGCGGCAGCCATAATCTACCGCTCGCAGTGTGCCTGTCTCGTCCTCGAAGAGCAGCCAGCTCTCAGCGGTAACCGCCTTAAACGTGCCGAATGACTTTGAAATGTTGCAGTCATCCGGGTTCGGGTTCAAAGCGGCGGGTCTGGCCGCAGTCGTGACGCCAGACACCATCAGGGCTCCACCACACAACGCGATTGCCATGCCGATCGTTCGCATGTGACCTCCTTGAAGGTGCGGTCGCCGAAGTCTCCGTAGCGCGCCTGCTGTATTCAACAAGCCTGCCATCGTCGTCGCCGTGAAAAACTTGTCCGTTGTGGCACTTGTGGGATAACACCGACTTCGCCAGGAGACACCGGCGCTGGCGCCCAGCCGCTGGTTTCAGAGTCGTGGATCCGCGAGAGCACCGCCGCGCAAACGATGGGCGTGCGCAGTCTCGGCTCGCACCTGGCCGACTAGGGGTAGGGAGGGTCGGGTCCTTACCCGCCTTCGACCGGAGTCCAGGTCTTGTCGGGATTGAACCGCTGCATGGCCTTGAAGAGCTTCAGCGTGTCGGCTCCGAGATCCTTCTGGTAGACCACGCCATCGTGACTGACGATGAACGTCTGTACGCCGGTGACCCCGTGTTCGGCCGGAGCCGCGACCAGCGCAAACCCGCCGATCATCACGCCCTTGATCACGAAGTCCATTTCGCCGAGCGGCGCCGCAGGCCCTTGTCCCGTCAGCGGCTTGAAGTAGTAGCCGTTGTACGGCTCGGCGCGATCTGAATACCCCTGCTCGATGGCGCGTGCGACGCCCTCGCCGATCGGACCGGCCCACGAACCGCCGGCGTTCTGCCAGGCCAGGCCATCGTGCTTGCCCGGTGTGCTGATGAGGCGCTTGGCGTATTGATTGAGGCCGGTGACCTCGCGCGCCGCGAGCGCGTACTCGTGCTGCGCTTCGACGTAGAGGCGGCAGATCGCGATGGCGTCGAGCTCGTTGCCGCCGATGCGCCGATTGAGAATCTCTTCGCGTCCCTCCCGTGCGTCGAACGCCCACTTGCCGCCTCGTCTGACGATCGGCACAGGCAGCGGCCACCCGTTGTTCCCCACCGCCAGGGTCGCGCGGTTCGGGTTCGCGGGATCGACGGTCACCGTCTTGCGCTCGCGGGCCCTGGTCGCGAACTCCTCGGCCCGGTTCTTGTCCTGGACGGCATCTCCGCTCGCCACGAGGTCACGACCATCGGCGCCGAGGATGCTCGCGAGCGCGGCGACGTCGAACGTTCCCGCCGCCGCAATGAGGGCGTCGGCCGCCTGGTCTGGCGTGTCGAACGTTTTCGCGGCGACCGGCTTCGCCGTCGGCGCGGGCTTCTGCGTCGGCGCGGGCTTCTGCGTCGACTGCGCCGCGCCCGTGAGCGTGAACGCCAGCGAACCGGCGCAGAGGATGCCGAATGCGCTCGTGATCCTCATCGTCCTACCTCCCCCGTCCGCCGCGCGAGCCGCCGCCCCGGCTGGCGGACCCGCGGCTGCTGGCCGCGCCGGCGCTGCTGGCGCTGCCGGAACTGCCACCGAAGGCGCTCTTGTTCGTCGATCCACTGCTGCGCGGAACGTCGCGGCTGGCGCTGCTGGTGCTGCCGGCGCTGCGGTTCGCCCCGCTCGTGCTGGGTGTACGACTGGACGAGCTCGTCTGCGGCCGGGCCGCGCTCGAGCTGCTGGTCCGTGCTGACGGCTGCGATCGGGTCGCCGCCGACTGCCGTGAGGAGAGCGAGTCGCCACGGGCGGTGCCGCCGTACTTATCGGCCGTGGCCCTGTTCGAATACGGCGCGCCGCCCCGGTGGCTCGAGTCGTGCTGCCAGGTGCTGTTGCCGCCGCGGTTGACGTTGGTGTTCCTGTTGATGTTGGTGTTGCGGACGAAGTTGTTGTTCACGTTGATGTCGATGTCGTTGCCGCCCCAACCGGGGTGGTAGCCCCAGCCGCCGCCCCACGCCGCGCCGACGGCGATGCCCACGCCGAACGAGATCATGCTGGTGGCGATCACGGCTCCGGTCGGATACGGTGGGTAGTAGATCGGCGGGTACGGGTAGATGGGCGGCCCGTACACCACCACTGGACTGTACGACGGCACGTAGACGACCTGCGGGTTCGTTTGCTCCACGATCACCACGGTCTTGTTCTCGATGACCTTGGTTTCGACCTTCTGCTGTTCGTTTGACGCCAGCGCGCCGGTGCCCTGCGCTTTCTTGCGCATGCGCTGCACGGCGTCCATCACGTCGCTCTGCTGCGCGAGGAACGCGTTGCCGAGGTCCGTCGTCCACTGAATGTCGTCGGCCAGCCGCTTGACCACATCGGGGAGCACGACCATGGCCTGGATGCTCGCATCCCAGGGCTGCTTCATCGCCGCGTCGGTCAACGCCTTGTCCTTCAGGGTCTTGTTCTTCGCCAGCCACTGCTGAAGCTGGATGATCTCGAGCGGATAGGTCGACGCGACCAGCGTCTGGCTCAACAGCGGGTCCGGGTAAAGCGCGATCGGCGCCACGAGCGCGTCCAACTGATCGGGCGGAATCGGCGCCGCCGTCGCCGTGGTCGCCGCCGGCGTCTGTGGCTGGGCCGATTGCGCGCGCGGGATCGCGCCGTACGGCGTAACCAACGCGACGCAGGCCACCAGGACGGTCGTGGTCGCCGGGCGGGTGAACTGGCGTCCGGTCCGAGTGCGTCTGGAGTTCATGGTGGCGACACCTCACTAGTGCCGGTTTCTTCAACTGGGGCAACGGACTGACTGTGCAATTCGCCTGCCAGCACCAGCCACATACGGAACGCGCCCTCGTCATTCCGGAGACCAGCCCGGACTCCGTGCTGCCGTGGGGGCTCCGTGGGGGAATGCGCCCGCAACCGCGCGCGCGACGTCGAACAACGTCGGGATCACGCCCGGCGGCAACCTTTAGCGCAGTGCTAGAGCTTGAATCGCCGACCGATTCCGTCTGTAGCGCGACCGGCACATCACATAATGTTGGGCCAGAGGGTCCATGCCGCCATTCGTCGGCTATCACGGTCTCACGGGCCAGGAGCATCAACAGCGCGTCGACACGCTCGCACCGCAAGGGTATCGACCGATCTCGCTCAGCGTATCCGGCGACGGCGGCGACGCGCGCTACGCGGCTGCCTGGGTTCAACGTCCAGGACCCGCGTGGTGGGCCGTGCACAACCTGTCTGCCGAGGCCTATCAATCCAAGTTCAACGAGCTCGTCGGACAGGGCTACGCGCCCGTGCTCGTGAGCGCGTCTGGCCCTGCGGCGAGCGCGACGTTCACGGCGCTCTTCGAACAGGGTGTGACGAGGCCGTGGTTCGCGCGGCACGGCCTCCGCTGGGACCCGGACACCAACCCCGACACGATCACGCACGAGAACAACCGCGCCTTTGGCGAAGGCTACATTCCTCGCTCTCTTTCGGTGTACGGCACGCCGGCAGACCGGCGCTTCGCCGGCGTGTGGATCAAGAACGACGCCCCGACGCCATGGTCGTGGTGGTTCGCCGACGCCGGTACGTACCAGCGGATTTTCGATGCCGAGAACCAGGCCGACGTCCGACCGGGGTGGGTCTCGGTCGCGCCGGACACGTGGCAGCTCGCCGTGTTTCGCGACGACCACGTCGGGGCCTGGGCGGCGCGCCACGGCATCACCGGCGACGAGTACCAGGGCGAGTTCGATGTGCGCGTCGCGAACGGGATGATGCCGGTCGTCGTGCAGGCCGGCGGAGGCGGGAGCGCGAGACGCTACTCGTCGATCTTCGCCGCGACGGACGTCCCGCTGCCGAAACGCTGGACGGTCACGGGGACGACGATTCCACAGCTCGCCGGGCTGGACGAGGAGGTACGGGGGTTCATGTCCGCTCACGCGATTCGAGCGGGCGCGCTCGCGGTGGTCCGCGGCGCCGAGATGCTCGTGAGCCGGGGCTACACGTGGGCCGAGGATGGCTACGCGGTGACCCAACCGAACGCCCGGTTCCGGCTCGCCAGCGTGAGCAAGGCGTTCGCGGCCGCAGCGATCACTCGACTGGTCGCCATGGGCCGGCTCGCATGGAACACGCAGGCGTATCCATTCCTGGGGATCACCAGCGCGCTACTCCCGGATCAGACGCCGGACCCGGCGGTGAACACGATCACGGTCGATCATCTGGTCAACCGCCGCAGCGGGCTGACGCACGCGCGAGTTACGGAGAACGGCGTCGTGCGCACGTTCGAGCCCTCGGCCGATCTCCGCACCGTGGCGGCCAGGCTTGGGCGGACGACAACGCCGACGCGCGACGATCTCGTCCGCTACATGTACGGCGAGGCGCCCGATTTTCCTCCCGGATCGCAGCAGGCCTATTCGAACTTCGCGTTCACGCTCCTCACGAGCATCGTCGAAAGGGCATCCGGCCGTGGGTTTCTGGACTTCCTCCGCGCAGACGTGCTCGCCCCGCAGGGATTGAGCGAGGTCTGGGTCGGGGCCACCGAGCTCGCAGGCAGGTTGCCCAACGAGGTGCGGTACGACAATCCGGGGGTCGGCCTCACGGTTCTGCAGCCGACGACGAATACGTACGTGCCGAACGTGTACGGCACGTTCGCGCTCGAAAACAGCGAGGGCACGGGAGGGTTGGTGTCCACGGCGCCCACCGTCGCGCGGTTCATCACGCAGCACGCGGTCTGGGACGCCGGGCCGCGCATCGTCGCAACCCGTCACGGCACGTTCGATGGCATGACGTCTGGCGCGCGGTCACGTCCCGACAACCTCGACTTCGCGTACATGTTCAACCGGCGGGTCACCGACGCCGAGCACGACGGCATCACTAACGCGATCGACGGGTACCTGACCTCGCATCCGGTGTGAGCGGAACGGCTCGCGCAGACCGTGTCCTTAAAGCGCTCACCTACCGGGCGGCCGCAAGGACGTCCGGATCGTGCAACCGCCACCAGAGATAGCCGTAATCGGCCAGGTGCGAGCCGAAACTGCGCACGGCCATCGTGGCGAGCGACACGCAAGCGATGAGGCCAGCGACGACGCGCAAGGGGCCCGAACTATTTCTTCGACGTTGCTGGCTTCCTGCTCGGCGAGTCGTCGGCCTTCAGATCGCCCAGCGCGTACTGAATCCCCGCCAGGATGTGTTCGAGCATGTTCGGCATCGCGTAGATCCGCTCGTTGTGGCCGTTGGCTTCGTAGAACACGCGCCCTTGACCCTCGCGGCGGATGTAGCTCAGCGCGTAATCGCCATCGGTGCGCGCGGTTCCGGCCGGTTCCATCGCCTTGGTCTCGGGCGGCATCTTGTCGTAGTCGACGCTCTTGAGGACGTGCACGTTTTCGCGGGAGAACGAGTCCTGCGCGAACGTGTACGTCTCGTCGATGATTTCAAAGCCCTGGCCCGCGAACGCCTTGTTGATCGGACTCTTCGGGTCGTCGATCTTCACGGGAATCTTGGTGCCGTCGTTCCAGTGGTACTTGAAGTAGCCGCCGATCAACTTGTTGAACTCCGGCCACGACCCAGTCGCCGGCAGCGTCACCGAGCCACGCGCCACCGGAGGCGCATCGGCGCCCGCGCCCCGGCCGCCGCGTCCGCCGCCCGCCGGCGTCGGCGTCAGCAGCGCAAATCGCGCCGCAAAATCCGCCTGCGCGATGCTTCCGCTCTTGTCGGTGTCCATCGTGTCGAACCAGGCATTCGCCATCGTGTCGAGCTCGACAAGCGTCAGCTTCTGATCCGTATTCTTGTCGGCTGCCGTCACGATCTGCGTGGTGAGCTGTCCACCCGGCGTGGCGGCGCCGGCCCCGCGTCCCCCGCCACGCCCGCCGCGCGCGCCGTCGGCTGGCTGATCGGTCGGGCAGGTGCCGTGGTACGAGTCGGTCGCCGCGTGAATACCCGCGAGTCCTTTCCCGCCACGGACGAACGCGAGCAGCGCCGCCCGGCGCGCCTCGATTTCAGCCTTGCCTGGCACCGGCTGGCCCGGCACGGCGTCGAGGAAGCATCCGGTAGTGCTCGCGAGGAACACCGCGTCGTACTGCTTCAAGTTCTCCGTGTTGATGTCGGCCGGGTTGTAGGTGATCGTCGTCGTCCAGGTCTTGAGCTTGTTCCCCATCTCCTCGACCGTCGCGCCCGCCAGCGGAATCGACGAATGCACGAACCCCTGGGCGTTGCCGAGGACCAGAATCTTGCGCGGTTTGGCGGGCTTCGCCGGTGCCTTCGCCGGCAGGGCCGCGGTCATGGCAGCGACGTGTTCGGGACAGGGCGTCTTGGTCGGGCTGTTTCCGCCACAGGCCGGCCCAGCGCCGCGGCCCGCGCCCGGCGCAGGCGCTGGGAATGCGGCAGTCAACGTCGCCACGAGCTGTTCGGGCGTGATCGACCCCGATTTCGACGTGTCGGTGTCGGCGTACCACTTCTCGACGGCGACCATCAGCTCGCCGCGCGTGACCACGCCGTCCTTGTTGATGTCGGCGATCGTGAAGAACGCGGGTGCGACGCCGCCGCCGCCGCCTCGTCCACCTGCGCCGCGTCCGCCGGCTGGCGCCTGGCCGGCCGGCGCCGGCGCCTGGCCAGCTGCGGTTATCCCGGTCATCACGACACCGGCCAACAGTGCTGCCGCCGCGAACGCAATTGACGCCGCCTGTGAACGTAGCTTCATGACCAGCCTCCGAGCCGCAAATGTAATCGATCCTGGCCAGCCTGTGAACCCCATTGCGTCCTTGCCCGCTCAGGCCGATCTGAGCCACCGGGTTTTGTGGCTGAGTCCGCCCCCCGGTTCGGGCGCTGGTGGCAACGGCACTCGCCCGGCGACGGAGTGGTGCCACCGAGAGCGCTGGCGGATACGCTACCGACCGAGTTCGCTGATCCGAGGCATGCGCCCTTGCGCGTACGCCTGCGACACGCGGACCAGGTCCGCGCGCGTTTCGCCAACGAACGGGCCGTGCGTGACGATCGGCACATTCTGTCGCTCGCCGGCGTACAGGATCACCCGCGATCCCTCTTGACCCGCGGTCAGGCGAACCGTCATTGATGGACCGCCCGAGTCCAGCCACCCGATCTGGCCAACCGAAAGGCGCTGAGGCGGGCTGCCGCCAACCAGAAGCTCGCCGTGGAGCGGATAGAGAAACCCGTTGTAGGGCGAAGGCACTTCTTGCTCGAAGACGGCGTTCGGGGCCAGGCGGACGTCGACCATCGTCATGGGCAAATACGTGTGCGAAGGCGCGTGGATGGCTCCCGACGCTCCACTGTAGACGCGTGCCTCGACGCCAGGCTCCTGCCGGACCGGCGCGTCCTCGCGCGAGACGTGCTCGAACCGGGGCGCCACCCACCGCGACGCGCTCGGCAACGTCGCCCACAATTGCAGAATGCGCACCTTCCCGAGGGGTTCCAGGTCCTCGTTGTGAATGACGCCGCTGCCGGCGGTCATCCACAGAACGTCGCCAGCTCGCAGCAGCCCTTCGTCACGGTCGCGTGCCTCGCCCTCGACGGCGAACGTCACGATTTCGAAACCCGCATGCGGATGCGGGCCACCGGCCCGCTGTCCCGGTGGAAGATCGACGCGATCGTCCGCCAGCATGATGAAGGGATCGTTCTGGGCAAACTCTCGCGGATCGATCACGTGAATCGCCGTGTGACCCTCGCCGATGAAACCCGGGCCGGGCGGCGGAAGCGTGACGATGTGCGCGAGGCCGCGTGTCCCCACAACTGAGGTCAGGGGCGTATCAAGGTTTGACATGTTTGCACCTCAGCCCTCGCTGTTCGCGGCCTAGGCCACCTGCGCTTCTACTTGCTTCACCGCCTGGATCTCGGCCTCGATCTCGACGCGGTCGCCGACCATGACGCCGCCGGTCTCGAGGACCTGGTTCCACGTGAGCCCGAAGTCCTTGCGATCGATCGACGTCTTCGCACTGAACGCCGCGCGCAGGTTGCCCCACGGGTCCTTCGCCTGGCCGTGCTGTTCGACACGGAGGATCACCTCGCGCGTGATCCTAACCGACCTGCTCAAGAAGAAGGAACGGCAGCTGCAGTCCCGTCGGGCGCTGCGACACGTCGATTCCACGGTGCCGGCCGGTCTCGTCGGCTCGAGTCCAGCCATGCTTCGGACGCTCGATCTGGCGCGGCGCGTCGCGCAGGTCGACTCCACGGTCCTGATCACCGGTGAAAGTGGCGCAGGCAAGGAACGCATCGCGCGCTTCATTCATGACGAATCGGCGCGGACCGCGGGCCCGTTCCTCGCGATCAATTGTGCGGCGGTACCCGAGACGCTGTTGGAATCTGAGCTCTTCGGACACGTCCGCGGCGCATTCACGGGCGCGTCGCAGGATGGCGCGGGGCTCTTCGAGGCGGCCAATGGCGGCACGCTGCTCCTTGATGAAATCGGCGACGTGCCGCCGGCCATGCAGGTGAAGCTGCTTCGCGTGCTGCAGGAGCGCGAGGTGCGGCGCGTGGGCGAGAACCGCGCGCGGACGATCAACGTTCGTGTGCTGGCGGCGACCAATCGCGATCTGCTCGCGGATGTGCACGGCGCAGCAACCGCGCCAAGGCCGCCGAAAGCCTGGGCATCGGTGCGGCGACGCTGTACCGGAAACTGAAACAGGAACG
>Ga0111538_10009675_pt1 | contig 12845 bp, 11 predicted proteins | sample SoiMethybrSBSTD1_FD_79669 | JGI IMG/M metagenome (GOLD analysis project Ga0111538, IMG submission 79669) | Bulk soil microbial communities from a Populus tree surrounding site in Tennessee, USA - Soil MetaG P. TD hybrid SBSTD1 (version 2)... | ecosystem: Environmental > Terrestrial > Soil >...
TCGACTTCCGGATGCTGCGCGAGATCGCCCGCGCCTGCGAGGACGCCTCCTGGGACGACGACACTCGTGTGCTCGTCGTGACGGGGGAGGGCCGCGCGTTCTGCGTCGGCGCGGACCTCCGCTCGTGGGAGGAGACGCTCGTCGGCCGCCCGCGGGAGTACTGGAAGTGGTTCGGCGCCTTCAAGGACATGCACGACCGCCTGCGCGAGCTCGGGAAGCCGACGATCGCGCGGATCAACGGGATCGCGGTCGGTGGCGGGAACGAGCTCCAGATGGCCTGCGACCTCGCCGTCATGGTGGACGACGCCTTCATCCGTCACGTCGGGCTCGAGCACGGCTCCGTCCCGGCGGGCGGAGCGACGCAGTGGCTCCAGCTCATGGTCGGCGACCGCCGGGCCCGCGAGATCGTCTTCCTGTGCAACGAGATCCCGGCGCCGCAGGCCGCGGAGTGGGGCCTCGTGAACCGGGCGGTGCCCGCCGACGAGCTCGACGGCGTCGTCGACGGGTGGGTCGAGAGCCTGGCGCGCAAGCTACCGCAGACGACGCGGTACGCGAAGCATCAGCTCAACGTCTGGCGCGACATGGCCTGGCACCAGACGGTCGGCCACGCCCGGGACTGGCTGTCTCTGTCGATGCTCGGCGACGAGGCGCAGGACGCGATCTCGGCCTTCCTCGAGTCGCGGGCGCGGCCCGCGTCCGAGTAGGCTCCTGCACGTGGCCGACGAGGTCCTCACGCGACGCGACGGCGCCGTCCTCACGATCACGTTCAACCGACCCGAGGTCTACAACGCCTTCAACCGCGAGCTCCACTCAGCCCTCCGCGAGGCGCTGACCGAGGCCGCCGATCCCGCGATCCGATGCGTCGTCGTGACGGGCGCGGGCAAGGGCTTCTGCGCCGGTCAGGACCTGAAGGAGTTCGGCGAGGTGTCGGGCTCGATCGGCGACGCCCTCGAGGCGAGCTACCACCCGAACGTCCGGCTCGTCCGCTCGCTCGCGAAGCCGGTGATCGCCGCCGTGAACGGCGCCGCCGCCGGCGCCGGCCTGTCGTTCGCCTGCGCCTGTGACGTCCGGCTCGCGTCGTCGACCGCGACGTTCGTCCCCGGGTTCGTCGGGATCGGCCTCGTGCCCGACGCGGGCGGCACCTGGTTCATCCACCGGCTGCTCGGCTTCGCGCGTGCATTCGAATGGATGTCCACGAATCGCCGGCTCTCCGCCGACGAGGCGCTCGACTGGGGGCTCGTCTCCGAGGTGATCGACGGCGATGCGTTCGAGGCGCGTGTCGCGGAGGTCGCCGCCGAGTGGGCGGGCCGTCCGACGCTCGCGATCGGGAGGACGAAGCAGCTGTTCGAGCATGCGTTCGCGGCCGAGCTCGACGCGCAGCTCGCGCTCGAGGCGCGGCTCCAGCAGGAGTCCGTCGGGACGGCCGACTTCGCGGAGGGCGTCAACGCCTTCCTCGAGAAGCGCCCGCCCGAGTTCACCGGCGCCTGAACGCTTCGGTGCCCATCGAGGTCGTCGACTACCACACCGGCGGGGAGCCGTTCCGCATCGTCACGGGCGGCGCGCCCCCGCTCGAGGGGGCGACGATCCTCGAGCGCCGCCGGTTCGCGCTCGAGCACGCCGACCACGTGCGCCGGCTCCTCGTGTTCGAGCCGCGTGGCCATGCCGACATGTACGGCTGCCACGTCGTCCCGCCGAACGACGACGGCGGCGACCTCGGTGTCGTGTTCTTCCACAACGAGGGCTACTCCACCGCGTGCGGCCACGGGACGATCGCGCTCGTGACGTGGGCGCTCGACGAGGGCGTCGTCGACCGGCGCGAGGGCGTCAACCGCGTCGTCGTCGACGTCCCCTCCGGCCGGCTCGAGACGTGGGCGACCGTCGAGGGCGGACGCGTCCGGTCGGTGCGGTTCCGCAACGTCCCGTCGTTCGTGTGGGCCCGCGGAGTCGAGGCCGCCGGGCGCGTCGTCGACGTGGCGTTCGGCGGCGCCTTCTACGCCTCGCTCGCAGAGCGGGTCGAGCCATCCGAGCTGCCGCGGCTCATCGCGCTCGGGCGCGCGGTCAAGGCCTCGCTGGAGACGGCGCACGAGATCGTCCATCCGCTCGAGCCGGAGCTTCGCGACGTCTACGGCGTCATCTTCTGGCAAGACGAGGGCGAGAGACCCCTGACGCAGCGGAACGTCGCGATCTTCGCGGACGGCGAGGTCGATCGGTCGCCGTGCGGCTCGGGGACCTCGGCCCGGCTCGCGCTTCTGGACGACGACGGCCGGCTCCCACGGGGCGACGAGCTTCGGCACCGGTCGATCGTCGGCTCGGAGTTCACGGGGCGCGTCGTCGGCGACGCCGAGGTCGACGGCCGCCCCGCGGTGGTCACCGAGGTGGAGGGATCCGCCTACCGGACGGGGCGCGCGGAGTTCGCGCTCGACCCGGACGACCCCCTCGGCGAGGGCTTCCTGCTCCGGTAGCCGCTCAGTAGAGGTCGAACTCGCCCGCGAGGACGCCGTCGAGGTTCCCCGTCCGGTAGCCCCGGGCCGAGTCCCGCACGAGCGGCGAGGGCCCGGTGCGGTAGCGGCGGACGACCGCGTTCGGCGAGGGCGCGGCGGCGAGTGCGGCGCGGGCGACCTCGTCGAGCCGCTCGCCTTCGGCCGGCGGAGTCGTCCCGCGGGGAGCCAGCGTGACGCGTACCGTCTCGCGCTCCGCCACGCGCTCGCCGTCGACGCTCGCGTGCTCGAGGACGTGCAGCCCCGCCTCGGAGCGCATGAGCCGCCAGCAGCCAAGGCCCGAGATGGCGAGAAGGTGCGCGCCGGCGGTATCGGTCGCCAGCCGCTCGAGCCGCATCCCCCGCGCGCCCGCCCACGCCTCGTACATCCCGGCGATCCGGCTCGCGAAGGACGGGTCGGCGTCCTGCGACGACACGTCGACGACCAGCTCGTACGGGTCGCCATGGGCAAGGCCGTCGAGGGCGCTACCGAGCACGTGCAGCCGGCCCGCGAGCAGCTCGACGAGCTCCGTTCCCGCGGCCCTGTCCGCGCCCATGCTCCGCTCGAGCCGTCCCGCGAGGGCGGTGGCCGTCTTCGTGGCCGCCTCGAGGCGGTCGAGGTACTCCGCCTTCGCGAGGACGTCGAACCGGCCGGCGGTCTCCCAGAACGCCGGCTCGCCGAGCGCGGCGAGGGCGCCGTCCTTCTGCGGCGCGAGCGCCCGGACGGCCTCGCGTATGCGCTGCGCCTCGGCGACGAGAAGTCGTGCCGATGCCCCGTCGCCGCGACCCGTGCGGGCGAGGGTCCGCACCTGCGGCGGGCTCTCCGGCTCCTCCGCGACGACGGTGGGCTCCGCGTCCGGATCGACGAAGGCGACCTCGATCCTGGCGCCGGCGGCGGTCACGAACAGGAACTGGTCACCGTCGGGGACGGTCTGCTCGACGATGGCGGCGGCGACGGGCGCGAGGACGTGCTGCTCGATCGCGCGACGGAGCGGACGCGCGCCGAGCGTCGGGCTGAAGCCCCTGTCGATGAGGAAGGCGTAGGCGGACTCGTCGACCTCGACGGCCCACGGCCGCTCGCGGAGACCGCGGCGGCCGAGCGCCTCGCTCAGCTCCTTGTCGAGGAGCGACCGCATGGAGGACCGCTCGAACGGACGGAACATGACGACCCGGTCGATCCGGTTCAGGAACTCGGGACGGAAGGTCGTGCGTAGGGCACGCTCGGCGAGCGCCACGCTGAACGCTCCCGCAGCAGGCTCGAATCCGACCCCGGTGCCGGCCGCGATCGCCGAGCCCACGTTGGTCGTCAGGACGATCACGGACCGCCGGAAGTCGACCAGTTGCCCGTGCGAGTCGGTGAGCCGGCCGTCGTCGAAGACCTGGAGGAAGACGTCCCACACGGGCTCCGACGCCTTCTCGAACTCGTCGAGCAGCACGACGCTGAACGGATCGCGGCGAACGGCGGAGACCAGCCCCGCGCTCAGCCCGCCGATCTCCGTGTCGGACAGGAGCCGCTCCAGCGACTGTGGCGTCTGGAACTCGCTCATGTCGAGCCGGACGAGCCTGTCGGGCGAGCCGAACAGGAACCGGGCGAGCGTCTTCGCGATCTCGGTCTTGCCCGTGCCCGTCGGGCCGAGGAACAGGAAGACGCCGAGCGGACGACCCGGATCCGTGAGCCCTGCCTTGATCATCGCGATCCGCTCGACGACGGAGTTCACCGCGTCCGGCTGCTGCAGGATGCGCTGGTCGAAGAACGCGCGGACGTCCTCGAGGTGCAGGGGCGCCGCCGCATCGAGGAGGGCGAGGGGCAGCCCCGTCGTCGCGGCGAGCGTCGCGAGCACATCGCTCCCGTCGAACCTGGAGAGACCCTCCTCGTGCGCTTCGAGCGCGGTCGCGTTGACGAGGTGGAGAAGACCGCCGGGCGGCGCGACGCCGGGGAGGAACTGCTGCGCGAGGTCGGAGGACCGCGTGAGGGTCGCATCGTCCGCCGTCACGTCCAGGCCGTCGTGCTCGAGCGCATGCCGTGCGACGGAGATCGAGTCCTCCTCGCCGAGGGTGCGCACGCGGACCGCCTCGAAGGCGGACATGACCCGCGGCCGCGCGGCCCGGATGACGTCGAAGGCCGTCGGGGTGACCTCGGCGACGAGCGTCACGGAACCGGCCTCGATGTGCGGGAGCAGGGCGTCGAGCAAGCCCTGCGGGCTGCGATGGTGCTGGCCGGCGAAGAGCGCTTCCTGGAGCTCGGGCATGACCCAGACCGTGCTCCGCCCGCGCATTCCGTCCGCGAGTTGCTTGACGCGGCCTTCGATCTCCCCGATGTAGACCTGACCGGCGATCACCTGTGACGCCGCCGCCTCGAAGACCGTGACGTCGTCGATCCGGTCGAGTGCGGCGCGCGCGAGGGCGGTCTTCCCGGCGCCGTGGTCGCCCACGAGGAGGACCGAGCGCCGCGGCTCCGCCGTCAGCGCCGAGACGACGAGGTCGACGACCTCGCTTCGGCGGCCGGTGAGGAGCGTCGGCGGCCGGTCGAACGGACGCTGCCAGACCCGGCCGATCGAGCGGAAGAGCTCGAGGATGCGCCACTCCTCGAACGCGGCGCGCACCCGATCCCCCATGTCGCCGCCGAGGCGATGGAGGTATCGCTCGAGATCCTCGACCTCTGCTGCGGTCACGTGGCCGCGGAAGGTCTCGACGTCGACGGGCTCGCCCGCCTCGATCCTCGTCGTCACGAAGTCGGCGACGTACTCGGAGTCGATCCCCTCGGTCCGGCTGAGAATGCGACCGATCGCGCGTCCGGGGGCATGCCGCGCGATCGCCCGGAGCTGGAGCGCGTCCTCGCTGTGCGACGGGCGGGGCAGGGCGCGGATCGCAGCGTCCACCCAGTCTGTGGGGACGTCTTCGCGCCGTTCGAGCGCGGCGAGGGCCATCGACGCGACGAATCCGTCCGGGCGGCGCGCGAGGTCGATCACCTCGGACACCGGTGTCGTCTCATCGGCCAGAGCCGCGACGGCCGCCTGGAAGCGCGGGTCCAGCTCGAGTTCCTCCGGCGAGGTGGTGAACACCTCCTCCTCGTCGTCGAGCGCCTTGGCGCTGGCCAGGGCGAGCTCGATCCCGCCGACGTCGTCGTCCGCGAGCGCCTCGGCCGTCTCGTCCGTCACCTGCTCATCGTCGACCGCGTGGCCCTCACGCTCGGCGCGCCACGCCGAGACGGATCGCCAGGCGATCGTACCGAGCGCGATGAGCCCCACGCCCGCGAGGAAGCCGACGATCAGGTCGAAGAGGTCCACGTGCGGCGGAGCGTCGCGCCCGCGCCGCGGGGCGTCAAGAGGGCCGCCGCCGGCTCAGCCGAGCAGGCCCACGATCTCGTCGTCCTCCGGAAAGCGCCCCTCGCGCTGCTTGGAGAAGACGAGGCTCCCGTCCGCGACGACGTCGTACTGGCTTCGCTCGCCCTCGAGGGCGAACGCGTCGTGGCCTGCGTCGTTGAGCGCGGCCGCGAGACTCGCGGCCCGAACGTCGTAGCCGCTTCAGACGGGGCAGTAGAAGATCTCGACCCGCACGTTCCTCACCCTATCCGTGGATCGGGCATCGGCCGGGCCCGGGCCTGGCTCCGGTTCGCTGCTACGAGCCGTCCTCGCGAAGCTCGGCCTCCGCGACCGCGTCCAGCTGGTGGTGCTCGCCTACGAGTGCGGTCTCGTCGAGCCGCGCGAGGGGGCGGGCGAGGAGTCCCTCAGATCGTCTTGAACTGCTCGAACGGCTGGCGGCAGGCGTTGCAGTAGCGCAGCGAGCGGCACGGAGTAGGCCCGAAGAGGTTCTCGAGCTTCGTGTCGGTCGAGCCGCACCACGGGCAGCGAAACGATCCGCGCTCCAGCTGGACGAGCGTCGGCGCCGCGTCCGAGCGTGGCTTCGGCGGCGCGAATCCCGCCGCGCGGAGCTTCTCGCGGCCGGCGGGCGTGATCAGGTCGGTCGTCCACTCCCGGTCGGTCCTGACGCGGACGTCGGCCTCGGCGCCGAGTGCCTCGAGCTCCGCGGCGATGGCCCGCGTCATCGCCTCGAGCGCCGGGCAGCCGAGGAACGTCGGCGTGAGCTCGACGCCGACGGCGCCGTCCGTGACCTCGACTGCGGTCACCACGCCGAGGTCGACAAGCGAGATCACGGGGATCTCCGGATCGGGGATGCGGGCGAGCGCCTCCCAGATCTCGGCCTCGGTGAGCGCCGTGGGCGTCGGCGTCACCAGCGCGCTCCGGCGGGAGCCGAACGGCGGACGGAGGTCATCTCGTCGTGCAGCTCCGCGAGCTCGGGCTCGTAGCGGCCGCGAACGGCGGGCTCGACGTCCGGGAGCGCCCGGTCGAGCCGCTCCTCGAGCGCGCGACGTAGCTCCGGTCGCCGGCCCTCGTCGAGCACCCCGAGCCCGTAGGGCCAGAGCTCGTCGAGGGCATGGTCGAGCCGGTCGCGCCCGTCCGTGGAGGCGAGGAGACGGTCGAGCCACATCTCGGCGTGCATCCGGTGGTAGACCTCCTCACGGTCGATGCGCGCGGCTATGCCCGCCACGACCGGGTCGTCGGATGCCGCGAGCGACGCGATCCGGATCGCGTCGGCTGTCTCGTAGAGCACGTGGCGTGCGATCGTCGCCGCCCAGTCCATCCGGCGGAGCTGGACGAGGGGCGCGCATCGGTACTCGTCGAGCGGCCGGTCGTACGCGAGCGCGTCTGCAGTGGAGCCGAGCTCCTCGGCGACGATCTCGTAGAGCGCGCGGGCGTGGCCGATCTCGTTCTGCGCGATCGAGGAGAACGCGACGTCCTCCTCGAGGAACGGCGCGATCCCGGTCCACTCCGAGTTCCGCCAGCCGACGATCAGCTCGTCGTCCGCCAGCGGGAGGAGGATGTCAGCCCTCGACGGTGCCGGCACGCTCTCGGGCCTCCCTGAGGCGCTCCTTGATCGAGTACCCGTCGACGCGGCGGTACTTGAGGTCGAACTCGTCGACGAAGTCGTCGATCTCCGCGACGGCCCCGCGCGGGACGAGCCAGAGCGCCTCGGACTCGCCGCGGCGGCCGTACTGCTCGCGCGCGTAGATCTCGGCGAACCGCTCGTCCGGAGCGGCGATCGAGCCGGCATGCTGCATCGGGGCGCCGGCGCGCTCGCGGCGGAAGACCTCCCAGACGCGCGTCGCGGTCACGCCGCCTCGGCGAGCACGGTGCGCGCGACCCAGTCGACCTCCTCGCGCGAGAGCCGCCGGAACGCGAGGCGCTCGGCGGAGGCGGGGCCGTGACCGGACACGACGGCCATGAGCCGGTCCCAGTCGGGCTCGGTGTACGTCCACGTGCCGTCGTCGCCGCGGCGGAGCTTCGAGTCGGGGACGGTCAGGCCGAGCTCCCTGACCTGCGGCACGTAGCCCTCGAGAAACTGCTGGCGCGCCTCCTCGTTGGCCTGGCTCTTGATCCGCCAGTGGACCATCGGGTCGTCGTCGGCGGGGATCGGGTTGCCGTGGAACATCATCAGCGGCTCCCACCAGCGATCGAGTGCCTCCTGGACGAGCTCCCGCTGCTCGTTCGTCCCCGTCACGAGCGTGAGGACGACGTCGCGGCCGTGGAGGATGTGGAAGGACTCCTCCCAGCAGATCTTCCGCATGATCCGCGCATACGGCGCGTAGGAGCACTTGAGGAGCGCCTTCTGCGAGATGATCGCGGCCGCGTCGACGAGCCACGCGATCACGCCGACGTCGCCCCACGTGCAGGTGGGGTAGTGGAAGACGTTGTGGAACTTCGACTTGCCCGCGATGAGGTCGTCGAGGCAGGCGTCGCGCGGCTTTCCGAGGTCTTCGACGACGCGGTACAGCAGCTGCGCGTGGCCGACCTCGTCCTGGATCTTCGCGGTGAGCGCGAGCTTCCGTTGGAGCGTCGGCGCGCGGAGGATCCAGTCGCGCTCGGGCAGCACGCCCATCAGCTCCGAGTTCGCGTGCATCTCGACGAACTTGGTCAGTCGCGCCCGGTACTCGTCCGGCATCCAGTCGCCGGTCTCGACGAGACCGCCGGACCGGACGTGCTCCAGGAACTCCGCGGTGCGGCCGTCCACCCCTCCGATGCTACCGAACGATCGGTAGCATCGTCCACATGGCGACAAGGCGCGCCGAGCTCGTCGACGCCGCCGCCCGGCTCTTCGCCGAGCGTGGCTACCACGGCACGTCGATGGCCGATCTCGCGGCGGCGATGGGCGTTCAGAAGGGCTCGCTCTACTCGCTGACGGACTCGAAGCAGGAACTGCTCGTCGCGGTGGCGCGCGACGGCGCGACGTCGTTCCACACGGCGCTCGACCGCGTGCCGGACGACGCCCCGCCGCTCGAGCGGATCCGCGCCGCGCTCCGCGGCCACCTCGCCACGGTCGCCGCCCAGGTCGACGCGGCCACGGTGTTCACGCGCGAGTGGCGCTTCCTCGAGGAGCCGGAGCGGTCCGTGTTCCGGGCGGAACGGCGCCGCTACGAGGCGCGCTGGCACGAGCTGCTCCGTGACGCTGCCGAACGCGGCGCGCTCCGCGCGGACCTCGACGTCGACGCGGCCGTCCTGCTCGTCCTCTCGGCCGCGAACTGGGCGTACACCTGGCTCCGGCCCGGTGCGGACACGGACGCGCTCGCCGACCGCTTCTTCGCGATCCTCGGTGACGGGATCCGCGGCTACGCCCCGGGGTCTCCCGGCGGCGCCTGGCGCGCCTTCCAGTGATTCGGTCAGGGGCATCGAGGCATTGCCCGAAGGCGCACTACCATCGGCCGCATGAGCGGTCTGCTGATCGTCAACCCCCGGGCGAGCGGCGTCACGGACGCGCTCACCGAGCAGGAGCGCGACGTACTCCACGGCCCGATCGAGGTCGTGCTCACCGAGCGCGGCGGGCAGGCCGGGGAGATCGCCCACGCGTACGAGGGAGAAGTCGACGCGATCTACGTCTTCTCCGGCGACGGCACCTACAACGAGGTGCTGAACGGGGTCACGAGCCAGATCCCGCTCGGGTTCGTCCCGGGCGGCGGGACGAGCGTGCTCCCGCGCGCGCTCGGGCTGCCGCGCGACTCGATCCGTGCCGCCGGCCTCCTGGCGAACGCGGGGGCACGGACGATCGGGCTCGGCCGGGTGAACGGGCGGCGGTTCGCCTTCAACGCGGGAATCGGCCTCGACGCGGAGCTCGTCCGGCGGATCGACTCCCGCGGCCGGCGCGAGGACGGGCGACGCCCGGGGGACATCGCGTTCATGCGCGAGGCGATCCGACTCGTCTCGTCGCGCCGCGGCCGGTTCCCCGACGCCCTCGAGGTGGAGGGCGCAGGCCGTGCCGCCTTCGCGCTCGTGGCGAACTGCGATCCGTACACCTACGCCGGCCGGCTCGGCGTCCGGGTCGCGCGCGGCGCGTCGTTCGACCTCGGGCTCGACCTCGTCGCGCCGTCCGCCGTCCGTGCCCGCGACCTCCCGCGGGTGGGGGTGACGCTCCTGCGAGGCGCCCGGCCGCGGAAGGGCTTCGTCGTCCTCCACGACGTCGACCGCGTCGTCGTTCGGTGCGACGCGCCGCTGCCGCTGCAGGTCGACGGGGAAGATCTCGGCGACGTCGAGTCCGCGGTCTTCGAGTCCGAGCCGCGCGCCGTTACCGCGCTCGTCGCCGTCTGAAGCGGATCAGCCGGGACGACGAGGGCGCGGGCCGAACAGGTCGGCCCAGCGCCTGCCGATGCCCTTCGCGAACTGCGTCTCGAGCATCCGGAAGTGGTCGTCGAGCACCTCGTCGAGCGCGGCCGCGTCGCGGCGCTCCATGGCATGGATCTGGCGGCGATGGACGTCGAGCGTCTCGCGGTCGTAGGCGACTCCGCCCGAGTACGCGTCCCGGATGGGGGAAAGGCCGCGCGCGACACCGCGCATCGCCGCCTGGATCGTGTCGTTCCGGCACGCGCGGACGAGCGCACGGTGGAACATCGCGTCGGCCCGCATCACGCTCGCGCGCTCGCCGAGGTGCCGCTCCAGCAGGTCGACCGTCCGCTGGAGCTCGGACATGTCGGCAGCCGTCGCGGCGCGCATCGCCTCGTGCGCGACGGCCCGCTCGAGCACGCGGCGCGCGTGGAGGACGTCGATCGCCGCGTCCTCCTCGAACTTCACCGCGGAGAAGATCGCCACCGCGGGGACGAGATCGGTCACGACGAAGACACCGCCCGACTTGCCCCGCCGCACCTCGACGAGCCCGGAGAGCTCCAGCACCCGGAGCGCCTGGCGCAGCGTCGGCTTGGAGATCCCGAGCTCGGCGGCGAGCGCGCCCTCGTTCGGGAGGCGGTCGCCTGAGCGGAGCCCGGCGCGCTCGATCGCCTCGGTCAGGTGCTCGATGGCGGCCTCGAACGTCCGGGTCGCGCGGATCGGTTCCACCGAGAAGCGGGTGGCGTCTGCCATGGCGAGAGAGTTTCGCAGGATCGCTGCCCCCGATGCCGCGAGGGCGACGTGCCGGTGGGACGGATCGGTCTCAGAGACCGATCTCTGTCAAGGGTGGACCGTGGCGAGTTCGTGCCGATCGCTCCACAGGGCGATGCTCCTGCTCAGAAGGCCCTTCGGCGGCCGAGCTCGGCCACTGAGGACACGTCCAGCGAGGCCGCCTTGACTGGTTTGGTCTCGGAGACCGCTCAACGAACCCTTGACAGCAAAACAGAAACGCTGTTTCACTTCACGTATGACCGAGCTTTCGGCCGTCGAGCAGGGGCTGCACCGCGTCATCGGAGTCGACGGCGAGCCCGACCGCAGGGTGGACGGGCTCGCCGACGACGGCTTGCTTGCCATCCACCGGTCGCTCGTCCTCCTTCGGACGTACGACGAGCGATCGGTCGTGTACCACCGGCAGGGGCGGATCGGCACGTATGCGATCTTCCGCGGCCACGAGGCGATCCAGGCAGGCGCGGTGCACGCCCTCGAGGACCGGGACTGGATCTTCCCGAGCTACCGGGACTCGGCGATCGGCCTGCTCCGCGGGCTGCCGCCGGCGACGATCCTCCAGTGGTGGCGCGGCCACCCCTCCGGCTGGTGGAACCCCGAGGACGTCAACGTGGCGTCGATCTGCGTGCCGATAGCGACGCAGGTCCCGCACGCGGCGGGCCTCGCCTGGGGCATGCGGCTCAAGGGATCGGACGCCGTTGCGGTGACCCTGTTCGGCGACGGCGCGACCTCCGAGGGCGCCTTCCACGAGGGCGCGAACATCGCGGCCGTCATGAAGGCGCCGCTCGTCCTCCTCTGCAACAACAACCAGTGGGCGATCTCCACCCCGTTCAGTGCCCAGACCGCCGCCGCGCGCCTGGCCGACAAGGCGATCGGCTACGGCATGCCGGCGCTCCGCGTCGACGGGCACGACGTGCTCGCCGTCTACGAGGCGATGAGGGAGGGCGTCGAGCGGGCGCGCGCGGGCGAGGGGCCGACGTTCGTGGAGGCGGTCACCTACCGCTCGGCCCCGCACGCAACGGCCGACGACCCGAGCCTGTACATCGACCCCGAGCGCGTCGCCGCAGAGCACGAGCGCGACTGCGTCGCGACCTTCGAGGCATACCTCGAGCGGCACGGCGTGCTCGACGACGCGCGGAGGACGGCCGTCAAGGAAGAAGCGCTCGCGATGATGCGGGCGGGGATCCAGGCGGCCGAGGACGAGCCTGCGGCAGGCCCCGAGCTCGTCTTCGCGCATGCGTACGCCGAGCCGCCCGCGTCGCTCGCTCGCGATCTCGACGAGCTCCGGCGGGTGCACGCCCTGTGAGCGCGACGGCCGTGGCGACCCGCGAGCTCCTCCTCGTGGAGGCGATCAACGACGCGCTCCACGTCGAGCTCGCGCGCGACGAGACGGTGATGGTGCTCGGCGAGGACGTCGGGCGCCTCGGCGGCGTCTTCCGCGCGACCGTCGGCCTGCGCGACCGGTTCGGTGCCGACCGCTGCGTCGACACGCCGATCTCCGAGGCCGGGATCCTCGGCGCCTCAGTCGGGCTCTGCATGGCGGGGTGGCGCCCGGTCGTCGAGATGCAGTACGACGCGTTCTCGTACCCCGGCCTCGATCAGCTGATCACGCACGTCGGTCGGTACCGCTGGCGCACCGGCGGGCGGATGGGCTTCCCCCTCGTCGTCCGCATGCCGTACGGCGGAGGCGTCCGGGCGCCGGAGCTCCACGACGACTCGCCGGAGACGTACTACGTGCACACCCCGGGCGTGAAGGTCGCCGTCCCGGCGACGCCGGCGGACGCGAAGGGCCTCCTTGCGGCGGCGATCCGCGACCCGGATCCCGTCGTCGTGCTCGAGCCGAAGCTCGTCTATCGCACCGCCCGCGGCTCCGTGCCGGAGGGCGAGTACGTCGTCGAGCTCGGACGCGCGCGTGCCGCCCGCACCGGGAGCGA
>Ga0111538_10009676_pt1 | contig 12845 bp, 11 predicted proteins | sample SoiMethybrSBSTD1_FD_79669 | JGI IMG/M metagenome (GOLD analysis project Ga0111538, IMG submission 79669) | Bulk soil microbial communities from a Populus tree surrounding site in Tennessee, USA - Soil MetaG P. TD hybrid SBSTD1 (version 2)... | ecosystem: Environmental > Terrestrial > Soil >...
CCACCTCGTTGCCGTCGAGATCGATCTGCGGCACCAGGGGCCGGTACGGGCGCGACATGTCCATCTCCGGCTTCACCCAGTCCTTGAGAACGCCGATCTCGTTGACGCGCCGCGCCACTAGCACGCCAGGCAGCGGCGGGAAGGCGATCTTGTCGACCGGGGCCAGGGTGCCGTCCTTGATCCTCGGCGTGCGCGAGGCGGGCGGCGCTTTGCCGTCGCTGGCCCATTCGTCCAGCGCCACGAACAGGGCGCGCAGGGCGGGATTCGGATTGTGCGGGTTGCGCGGATTGACGCAGGTGCCCGCCGTGGGGCGCATCCACGCAGTGCCGCCGTGCTGCGTGCCGGCTATCAGGTAGCTCCGCGCGTTCGCCGGCAACTCGACGTCGCGCTGGCCCAGGGGATCGGTGAGGAGGAGCGACGCTCCTTTCTGCCAGTACTCGGTGGACGTATTGGTCTCCATCCACAGCGGATCGAAGCCGTCGTTGCGCAGCACGCTCCCGGTCCGGCCAGTCACGGGGTCGGTCATGCGCGCAGTGGAGAATGGAAAGGCGTTCTCGGGGAACGTGTGATCTTCGTGCTGGGTCCGCGTCCTGACCGGCTGCGCAAACTCCTGGTTGAGAAACACGCCGCCCGCGCCCGCGGTATGGGCGAGCACGCCGCTCATCACCTTGCGCGCGCCCTCGTCCTGATTGAAGCCGTCGCGGACGAAGTCGCGCAGAAAGCGCCCGCTCTGCGAGCTGCCGAACCCGAGCACGGCTGCCACGGGTCCGCGGGCGGGATTCGCGTTGCCCCTGGCATCGCTCTTCTCGTAGCGCAGAAAAGACAGGAGGTCGCGCGTCGCGGCGAGCCCGACGCCGTAGACCCGGGGATTGCTGGCGGGATAGTGGAAGTCGTAGAGCGCGCCGGGCTCGGGCTGGGTCCCCGCAGGCAGCAGGCGAATCTCGCGTGGATTCACCCATTCCCAGCCGCTCGAAGGCAATTCCCGGCGCGCGTCCTTCTCGTTGCGTCGCACGGCGAGCCGGGATGCGGCGGGATCCAGCGTCGCGGCTTCGTGCGTGAGGCGTAGCGTGCCCCTGGGTGCCGTCGCCGTGCCGTCGGCTTCCTCACGGTCGCGGGTGCCCACGACGATTTCGTCGCGGATGACGCGGACGATGGGCGCGCCGCCGTTGGTAGCGATCACCGGCTTCATCGCCAGGCCGTTATTGGTGCGCGGCGCGTCCGGATCCCAGCCGCTCCAGACGATGGTATAGCCCATGCGGTAGAGGAGACCGTTACCCGTATCCTCCACCGTGCGCGGGTCGTTGGTCCGGGCGACCGAAACCGCGCGCGCATCCATCAACCGGCCGTTGATGGTCTTGCGCCCGCGGTTGGTGACGTCGTACACGAGCTTGCGGTTGCTGCGCGCCGCGTCGGCCGGACGCAGCATGAAGAAGTCCGCCTCGTACTCCACTTTTCCGGCGGCATTGCGCGGCGCCTTGTCGATGTTCACGATCGCTTTGTTGCGCCGATCGGCCGGGTCCAGCTCGCCCTTGAATGTGCCTTTCACGCGCTCGTACGCGCCGGTGTCGCCGAACGCGGCGCCGTCGGCAAACGGCTCGACGGACACGATGGTGATCTCGGTGAGGACGGCCGCGGCGGGCCCGGCGGCGAGGGCGAGCGCGCAGGCAAGCGCGGGCGCGATGAGAGACCGGGTCATGGACGTGCCCTCCAGTGATTTTCGATTATCCTACACCTCGCCGAACGGTGAGACCGGTGATGAGATAGGGGTGATGAATAGTGGTGATGGGATACTGGTGATGAGATACTGGTGATGAAAGCGTCCACAGGTTGTACATCACCTTTACCTCATCACCATTTTTCATCACCATCTCTCATCACTTCTTCATATTTATGGAGAGCCCATGAGCACCGCCGCCGATGTGAAAGCCCGCTTCGTCGCGGGCACGGTGTCCCCGATCGGGACCGACCGCCATCCCATGCCCCAGCCGGAGCCGCTGCTGCCGCCGGACATCAAGGGCGTTTCGGCTTCCATCGAGATCGCCGATTACACGAAGGACGGCGTGGACGTGGCGATCAGGCAGCGCTACTGGCCCTGCGTGGACGCCCTGATGGGGCAGGGCGCGAACCGGATCACGCTGGCGGGATTGCCGATCGCCTCGCAGCTCGGCCGGCCCCGCGTCCTGGCGCTGGCGGAGGAGACCGCGCGCAGGACCGGCGTCGCGGCCGATTCGCACGCCGAGGCGACCGTCGCCGCGCTGGGCCACGTCGGCGCGCGCCGTATCGCCATCGCGAGCCGCTGGTCGGAGCAGCTGAACGGTGCGCTCATGTCGTACCTCACGGAGGCAAAGATCGAAGTGCTGACCATTACGACGGCCGGCCAATGGGCGAAGCAGGCGTTCTCCATGAGCATAGAGGAAGGCGTGAAGCTCGCCTTCCAGCTCGGCCGCGAAGCCATGCGGCGCGCGCCGAAAGCGGAAGCGCTGCTGCTCGCCGGCGGGGCGTGGCGCAGCCTCGCCGCGGTGCCTGTCCTCGAAGAGGACTACGGCATTCCCGTGGTTACCAATCCCATCGCGCAGGTCTGGCGGCTGATGGCGGAGGGAATCGCTCCACCGGTGCAGGGGTGGGGACGCCTGTTGGCGTCCCCACGGTGACGAGCTGCGCGGTGACGAGCTGCGCGGTGATGAAAGCATTCTCGTCACCAACGTAGTATCGTCGCTGCGAAGATCGTCACCAGCGATAGCGTCGTCACTGCGAAGCTCGTCACTTCTCATAGGAGGGCGTATGCCCGACGTTCCGGTATTCGAAGCAGGCGGTTACCGGTTCATCAAGGCGGTGTTCCAGTATTCCGGCGGCGTGGCGGCGCAGCCGGGCTTTGAAATCGAGCGGGCGCGCTTCGCGAGGGCGTTGCCACTCGCAGATGCTTTCGCCGCGGTCGAAGCGCACCTGAGAGCCCTCGGCCGGCCGGCGACCGCATTTGCCGCGTGCGAATTGCGCTCGCCCGGGCAATTCACCGACCAGGGGTTCTACGACTTCAACAAGGCTTACGTCGTTACGCTGGAGCGCTGGGGCATTTACCAGGGCGGCGATCATCCGGTCAACCCGGTCGCGCGGACCAACGTCGTGCCCATGTACGGCGCGCCGGCAGCGCCCGCGATGCACGCTTTCTCCTACACCGTGCCGGCCAGGGCCGGCAACCCGCGCGGCAGCTTCATCACGGCCGGCGGCGGCGAATCGAGGGAAGGCGGAGAGACCGGGGCCGCACGCATCGTGCGCCCGGACGACACCTCACCCGAGGGCATGCGGGAGAAGGTGAAGTTCGTCGTCGCGAAGATGGCGCAACGCCTGGAGCTCCTCGGCTTTTCCTGGAAGGAAGCCGTCACCACCCAGGCGTACACCGTGCAGAACATCGGCCACCTGGCGGGCGATGAAATCGCGGCGCGCGGGGCGTCCGAGGGCGGGCTCGTCTGGTACTACGCGCGTCCACCCGTAGTCGGGCTGGAATTCGAGATGGATGTCAGGGGAGCAGCGCGCGAGATCGTTGTTTGATCAAGAAGTGATGATTACTGGTGATGAATGATGGTAATGAAAGAGGGTGATGAACACATCACTACTTCTCGTCACCAGTTCCCATCACCATTTCTCATCACCAGTCAGCCCGGATAGGCGTCGAACGCAATCGACTCGACCGGGTAGCCCAGCGCCTGTGCCATCTTTCCCAGCGCATCCTCGGTGAGCGGGACGACTTCGTAGTCCGCGTCGAGCCCCTTGGCGGCGAGGAACGATTGCGCCTTGTCGCGGGATGTCCAGGTCACGACGAGGTCGGCGGCGTGATCCGAGACGTGGCGTGACACCGGGTAGCCATCGGCCTTGCAGATGATCGCGAACATGCGCTGTTTCCCCCGCTGATTCGGCGCCCGACAAGGGGTCTGTGTTATGCCCCTATTCTTGCGCGCGCGAGGGACGGTGTCCAGAGACCGGAGACTGGAGACTAGAGACCGGTCACTCAGCTTTTTTTCCAGTCTCTGGTCCCTCGTCCCTGGTCCCTGGTCTCTAAACCGCTTTTCCCTCTCTGAGGTAGCGCCTGTAGCGGTCGTCGAGAGAGCGGTAGAGCGCCTCGGGAAGGTCCTCGTCTGCAGCCGGCAGGCCGTCCAGGATCTGCGCGAGATGGACGTTGTCCTCGCGTCCGTCCCAGGTCTTGCGGTACTCGCCGGTCTTGTAGCCGTGGTCCTGCCGGAAGTGATTCAACACGTTCTTCGAGACGTACTCCCGGAAGAGCCGGGCGGCGGAGACCTCGCAGGCTGCAAGAAGACCCGCCACGAGCGGAGTGCAGACGCGGCGCACCGCCGCCATTGCCGTCAACAGCTCCAGCTTGTCGCGCACGTCGAGCGACTCGATATCGTATTGCCGCGCATCGAACGAGACGCGGGCCTCGCTCTGCCAGTCCTCGAGCAAAGCGCGCGCGGCTACCGCCTTGTTTCCCTGTGCCCGAACCAGGTACTCGGACAGAAGGAAATGCCAGATATCGATCAGCTCGATCCTGAGCTGCACGAGATCTGTCGACTGGGACTTCCACCACTTCCAGCCGTAATGGTCGAGCGCCTCGACCGCCTCCACCAGCACCGCCCTCAGGAAGGGGTAGCCCGCCGCCAGCCAGTCCGGATTGATCTTGCGGTTCATGCTGTCCTGCAGCTCCAGCATCGCGCGCAACATGCCTTCGGTGGGCGGAGTCATGCCCGCGATTCTCGCACGATTGAGCTTCGTAGTGATGACGCTCACTGCCGCTCGCTGGTGACGACGCTCCGTTGTCGCTGGTGACGCCGGCTATCGCCTGGTGACGACGACAGGTGAGGAGATATTACCGCAAGCTCATCACCGCGCAGCTCGTCACCGCGCAGCTCGTCACTCCTTCGCAGCATGATAGCGCCGGCTGACCCAGCCACCGACCGCAAGGCAGCCGGCGTTCACGACGAACACTGCAGCGTATCCCGCCGCGGAGCCCATCGCGCCGAAGAGGAGCGGGATCATGAAGTGCGTGACCTGGTTCACCGTGACGCGCATGCCCGCCGCTTCGCCTGCACGTCCCCTGGGCGAAGCGTTGTAAACCATGGTGAGTGAAAGCGGCTGGCCGACGCCGCAGCCCGCGCCCAGCAGGAACGACACCGCCGCGAGCAGCCACGGGGAATGAAACAGGGGAAACAGCAGGAACGCCGCGCACGCGACGTACATGGCGTAGGTGAGCATCTGCGCTTCGCCGGTGCGCCGCACCGCGAGCGGCAGGACGAGGCGCACGAGGATGATGGAGACGGCGAACGCGCTCATCACGGCCCCGATGGCCGTGGCCGTCAGGCCCAGAGAGCGTCCATAGATGGGCATCACGAACTGGTATACATCCCACGCGGAGGAGACGATGCCGCTCGCGATCAGGGTCTGGCGCAGCTCCCTGATCCGCAGCAGATCGAGAAAGCCGCCGCGCGCCGATTCCGATTTCGCGTGCACGTCCGGTATCCAGCGCGAGCCCATGGCGGTCACGACCACCACGGGAACGAGCGGCATCGCGAGGGCGAAGAACGTCCAGGCGTGGCCGGCGTGATCGATCAGCACGCCCGCGATCAACGGGCCGCTGAAATTGGCCACGGCGTAGCCGAGGCTCAGGTGGGCGAAGTTGCGCGCTCGCTCGGCCGGCGCGGCTATCGCCCCGGTAAGCGTCTGCGTCGCGAGCTGGAAGATCATGAAGCACAGCCCGAGGAGCGTCGAGGCGAAGTAGAGCGTCGTCACCGACGGCCAGAGAAAGGGCAGCAAGAGCGCCGTGACGAGGCCGACACTGCCGAATACCAGCGGCAGCTGGAATCCGAGGCGGTCGAGCAGGCGGCCGGCGGGCAGGGCAAGCACGGCCGGTAGCGCCGCGTACAGCGACATGACCGTGCCGACCACGAAGGGCGTCGCGCCCTGGTCGACGGCGAGCAGCGGCACCGCGAGCCGGCTGCCCGCGAATCCGAGGTGCGTCAGAAACGCGAGGAAGATGATGAGGTAAAGAGTCAAGGTGACCAGTGACCGGTGACCGGTGACCGGAATCAGGAGAACCGATGCATCATGCCACGCTCTCCCGAGACATCCGGGATTTCCATATCGTGGCTGCGTTGGTCACGGATTTCTCTTCGCGCTGCGCAGCCAAAGCGCAAGTCCCGCAACAGTCAGCACGATCGTGAGCGCGAAGTAGGCGCGCAGGCCGAGCGCGGGACCGATCAGGCCCGCGCAAAACGGCGCGAGCCCCATCGCGATGAACTGGAACGACGTCGCGTAGGAAATCGCGCGCGCGTCCATTCCAGCCGGAGCATGCTCCTTCAGAAGGCGAACGATGGCCGGCTGCATCGCCACGGCGCTCAGTCCGAAAAGCGCGCGCGCCAGCGTGAGCTGCAGCGGTGTTTGAAGAAACAGCAGCGGCACGTGAGTGAGCGCGGCGGCCGCGGTCGCGAAGGCGAGCACCCGTCCCGGGTCGTAGCGGTCGAGCGCCCGTCCCCATAGCGGCATCGCGATGAGTCCTGCTATCGCCAGCGCGAGCGCCACAGCGCCGACCCAGTACGCCTCCGCGCCCGAGCCCTGCCCCGAGACGAGCTGCAGCGTATAAAGACTCATGACGGTGATGTTCCCGTGCCACAGGACGGCGAACAGAAACCCCAGCAGAAAGAGCGGCCCCAGCCGCGGGATGGCCAGGAGCTGGCGCAGCGGCGCTATCCACTGCAGCCGCCAGCGTCCCGGCGCAAGCTGCTTCACTTCGCGCACGAAAACCGCGACCAGCGCCCCGGCGACGAGCAGGAGCGTCCCGCTCATCCAGTACAGCCAGTGATGGCGCGCGACGAGCGTTGCCAGCAGCGCGCCCACGGCCGGTCCCATCGTCTGCCCGACGAGGCTGCCGGCCTGCGCCAGAGACAGCGCGGTGCCCATCCGCGCGGGCGGAGTATTCGCCACGATCAGTGCCATGCCCGCCCCGGAGTTGCCGTTGAAAATGCCCACGCAGCAGAGCAGCACGGCGAACCAGAGCGGGGTAGGCGCGAACGCGGACAGCACCATGAACGACCCCATGCCGAGCGTGGCGCGCAGCATCATGATCTTGCGGCCGTAGTGGTCGGCGACCCCGCCCCAGATCGGGTTCATCACGAAGCTCACGATGTAGAACACGAGCACGGCGTTGCCGACCCACGTCTCGAGCCCGCGCTCCACGCCGAGCCCGCGCATCATCAGCGGCAGGAACGGCCACGAGATGCTGAAGCCGAGGCTGCACAGCAGGTTGGTAAGCGGGACGGCCCAGAGGTTGGTGCGCCAGCAGGGAAACCGCTGGTCTTCGGTGCTGCCTGCCGCGGGGGACTCCATGATCGGCGTGGAGATTAGCACGGCCCAGGAAGCGGTGATGCGATAATCGGCGCACCTGCCGACCATCATGAAACTGCTGCTCAGGCTTTTCCTTCTTGCCGCCGTCGCGCTGCCGGTGGGCGCGATCATCGCGGTCTGGATGTGCTTCCAGGACGCGCCGCTCATCGCGCGCAAAGCGGATATTTCGGTGGACGATATCGAAAGGGCGAAGCGCATCCTGGCGACGCACGATCCGCGCAAGGCGAGGGCGGGAACGCTGCGTACCGTCGCCCTGTCGCAGCACGACGTCGATCTCGTGCTCAACTACGCCGCCGGCCAGCTGCGCAGGGGCTCGACGCGCGTCGCGCTACAGCCCGGCATGGCGACGGTACAGGCGAGCCTGGAAATCCCGGGCAGTCCATTCGGGTCGTGGCTCAACGTGGATGCGGCATTGCGCGAGACGGGCGGCCTGCCGGCCTTCGATTACCTGAAGATCGGCACGCTGCCGGTGCCCGGCTTCGTCGCGGACCGCGCGCTCGAGCGGCTCGCGGCGCATCTCAACACGACCGCCGAAGGCAGGCTCGCGCACGACGTGGTGAAGAGCGTGAAGCTTTCGGAAGCGCAGATGCGGATAGTCTACGAGTGGCGCGACGACATACCCGACCGGGTGAGCGCGGCGCTGCTGCCGCAGGCGGACCAGGATCGCATCAAGGCCTATTCCGACCGTCTGGTCGAGGTCGCAGACAAGGCAGGCGCGGTGCGATCGGTATCGCTATCGCAATTGCTGCCGCCGATGTTCGCGCTGGCGGGAGAGCGTGCGGCCGGCGGCGACGCGGCAAAGGAGAATCGCGCAGCCATCGTAGCGCTCGCGTTCTACGCGAACGGACGCGGGCTGTCGGCGGTCATACCGGCGGCAAAGGCGTGGCGCAGGCCGGTGCAGCGGACGGTCACCTTGAACGGGCGCGGTGATTTTCCGCAGCATTTCCTGATCTCGGCGGCGATCGCAGCGGAAGCCGGCAGCCCGCTCGCGGATGCGATCGGGCTCTACAAGGAAGTGGAGGACTCGCGCGGCGGCAGCGGCTTCAGCTTCAACGACGTCGCGGCGGATCGCGCGGGCACGCGCTTCGGCGAGCTTGCCGTCAAGGCGCCGCGGAAGCTGCAGGCGGCGCTCGCGGCGGGCGCCAGGGAGCGCGACTTCATGCCCGACGTGTCCGACCTGCCGGAGTTCATGCCGGAAGCGGAATTCAAGAAGCGCTACGGCGGCATCGGCGCGCCCGCCTACCGGAAGATGATGGCGGAAATCGAGGCGAGGGTGGGCGCTAGCGCGCTGTTCCGCTAGCTGCAGAATTAGCCGCACATGAGCTGGTCACCGGTCACTGGTCACCGGTCACCGGTCACTGGTCACTGGTCACCGGTTCCATTCAGTTCACCGCGAAGCAATACAGCAGGCCCGCGCCGCCCGTGCCGCGCAGCGCCTCCTCGCTGCAGCCGCGCGTGGGATGCGAAGAGTTCCAGGACTTCGAGGGAGCGTCGTCGCTCAGGCCGAGGCGGTCGTGGTGGCCGACCATCGCGGCGCCGGCGCCGCTGCTCGTCCAGTTGCGGCAGGTACGGTCCTCAGTCCCCCCGATCGCCATGCCGTTCGACTGCGACCCGGTGAGGATATCGTGCATGTTGGGGGAGTCGCCGCTGCCGTTCACGAACTCCCCTTTCTCGGTCAGGGCGGTCTGCTTGTTGAGGTTGTTGTTGCCGTGCAGCTCTTCGACGCTGCGCGCAATGACCACGCCTTTCGAGTTCTGCCATGGACCCTTGCCTATGCGCTCGCGCGCGTGCTGGGTGGGCGCGGTGCCGCTGGCGCTCGTGCTGAGATAGGCCCTCCAGGTCCGCTTGCTCGCTCCCGCCGCTTCGGCGAGCGCCTGGCAATGTCCGTCAGCGCCCGCCAGGCCGCCGAAATCGGCGCCTTTGCCGGAGCCCTTGCTCGTCACGAAGAAAGACATGAAGTACTGATCGTGCAGATGGCCGACCGTCTCGCAGCCGCCAAGTACCACGAGTAGCGCGACGGCGGTGAGGATCACGCGGCGCGTTTTACGCATGGAAATCTCCGAGTTCGCAGCTCCCGGAACTTCCGGTCCGGGATGAGACAATGAGCCCGCCATCAATAGTACAGGCATCTGCGAGCCGTGTCCGCATCCCGGACCCCTCTTTACCTTACCTACGCGTTGATGCTGTTCGGTTTTGCCAGCATCAGTTCCGCACGAGTGGCGCTGTCGCTCTATGCGCTCGATCTCGGCGCCTCGGCCTCGGCGGTGGGCATACTGGTGGGGACGCTTTACGTGTTTCCGCTGCTGATCTCGTGGCCCATTGGACGCTACGCGGACCGGTTGGGCTCGCGCTGGCTGCTGCTGGCGGGCGCCGTCTGCGGCGGCTGCGCCATGCTGATTCCCTATTTCGTGCGCGAGCTGCCGGCACTGTTCGTGGCTATGACCATGCTGGGCCTGTCGTTCACCCTGTACAACGTGTTGCTGCCAAATCTCGTCGGTCTGCTCAGCGCGCCGCAGGATCACGCGCGCAACTTCAGCAACGCGAGCCTCCTGGGCTCGGCCACGCTCTTCATCGGCCCGCTGATGGCGGGGATTGCTGTAGACGTCTCGGGCCATGCGCCTGCCTGCCTGTATCTCGTGGCGCTGCACGCGGCTGCTGCGGTCGCGCTGGTTGCGCGTGGTGGAGCGCTGCCCGGTGGCAGCCGCGCTTCCGGTGCGGCGGGAGGTATGCGGGAGACGCTCGGCGATCCCGCGATGCGGCGAATACTCGCGACGAGCAGCCTGGTGCAGGTGGGCCAGGATCTCTACCAGTTCTACATCCCCGTTTATGGCCACGGGATCGGCCTCTCCGCGTCCGCGATCGGCGGACTTCTCGCCACCTTCGCCGCAGCGTCGTTCGTGGTGCGCTTTTTTCTGCCCTCGGTGGTGACGCGCTTCGGCCAGGAGCGAGTGCTTGCTATCTCGTTCTGCGTGTCGGCGGCCGGTTTCGGCCTGGTCCCGCTCTTCGAGAGCGTGATGGTGCTGGCGGCGGTCACGTTCATCTTCGGACTCGGGATGGGGTGCGGACAGCCGATCACCACGATGCTGATCTTCGGCCGCACGACCCGGGGCCGCTCGGGCGAGATCCTCGGCCTGCGGCAGAGCGTCAACAACGCCGTGCGCGTCAGCGGCCCCGCGGTATTCGGCTTTGTGGCGAGCGTGTTCGGATTGCCGGCGGTATTCTGGCTGAGCGCGCTGCTGATGGGGGGAGGGGGGTTGCTCTCCCGGGAAAGGCGTTCCAGATAAGACGTCTCAGATGAGGCGTCTCAGATAGGGCGTGCACGTAAACAGCTTGCTTGCTACGCTTTTTGGAGACGCTTTATCTGAGACGCAGTATCTGGGACGATGTACCTGAGACGCTTTACCTGAGACGCCTTTAACAGGGGAGGAACCGCAAATGAAAACCATAGACATCCACGCCCATCTCGTACCGCACTCGCTATGGAAGGCAGTCGACGCGGGAGCCGAGTGGTACGGCTTCCGCCAGGAGGCCGGCGACAAGCTCGCTGCCATCGCGGGGGGCGGCAAGCGCAACACCCTTTCCTCGCCCAAGGTGCGCTACACCACGCAGGAGCGACTGAAAGACATGGACGCGCAGGGCGTGGACGTGCAGGTCGTCTCCATCCACACGCCGTTCATGGGCTACCACCTCGACGCGGGTCAGGGCAGCGCGCTCGCGCGCACGGTCAACGACGAGATCGCCGGTATGACCCGCGAGTTTCCCAAGCGCCTCGCGGGAATGGCGACGCTGCCCATGCAGGACGTCAAGGCCGCCATCGAGGAGCTCGAGCGCGCGGTGACGCGGCTCGGATTGAAGGGCGCCGAGCTCGACACGAACGTGAACGGCGCGCAGTGGGACGAGCAGAAGTTCCTGCCGTTCTTCAAGGCCGCGGAGGCCATGGGCGCCGTGCTCTTTTTCCACCCGCAGCCGCAGAACAACTTCCTCGCTCAGCGCATCCCGCGGCACGGCCTGTCGAACAGTCTCGGCGTGTTGCTCGACGACGCGATAGTCACGGCGGTTCTCATTGCCGGGGGGGTACTGGAAGCGTGTCCGGACCTGCGCGCCTGCATCGCTCACGGCGGGGGCCCCGCGTGCTTCGTGATGGGGCGGCTCGACCGCAACTGGCACGGGCGCCCCGACGCGCGCAGCATCCCGCAGCCGCCCAGCGTCTACGAGCGCCGTCTCTACTACGATACCGTGGCCAACAGCGAAGAAGCGCTGCGCTTCCTGATCGACCGGGTGGGTATCGACCGCGTCGTGCTGGGCAGCGACTGGCCTTTCGTGCCCTGGAAACCCGGGCCGGGGGGCTGGGTCCAAAGTCTCGAGTCCCTTACGCAGGACGAGAAGGACAAGATCCTTTGGAAGAACCTGGAGGGGCTACTGAAGCTCTAAGTAATGAAGTGATGGAGCGATGCAGCGGTCGCTGCATTACTCCATCTTGTCAGTCATCGAGCTACGTTTCCGGGGGGCGACACGGAAACCTATCAGTAATCAATCCGTTGAGTCCTCAACGTGGACACCCGTCGTCCGCCGGCGACGGTTTTGCGGAACCGGGCGGCCTAAGCCATTGATTGTATTCACTGGCACGAAGATTGCGAGCAGTATGGTGCATCGCTTGAGTGCTGTAGTCCAAGGAGATTTCCATGAAGCTTCGCACTTTTGCTACGACTGTTATCGCTTTGACCGCCACTGCAGTGCTGGGGCTTGCGGCGCCCTTTGTCACGGCGCAAACCATTCACCCTGTGGTCGCGCAGTCTTCTTCTCCCGCTCCCACTCCTTCGTTCAGCGATACCGAACTGAGGGTGTTCGCCGTGGCCGTGGTCGGGGTGCAGCGTGTTACCGACACGTATCTCCCGGTGCTCAAGAGGTCGACCACGATCCAGGACCAGCAGCGGGTCGAGGACACGGCTTCAGCCGAGATGGCGCGGGTGGTCGAAAACCAGGGGATGACCGTCTCCCGGTTCTCTCAGATACTGGAGCTGACCAAGGTCAGTCCCGAACTGGCGAACCGCGTCAGGTGGCATATTCAGCAGTCGACAGCGGTGGCGTATCGCGGCGATTGACGGTAGCTCCGCTTCGCGTCTGACGGCGCGAGGAGAGGAAACGGCGCTTCACCAGGAGCGCCGTTTTCGCGTACTCTGCTTCCTCCGCACGGGAATGGAGCAAGCATGAATGTAGCGCCCGCGATCGGCGCGATTGTCGCGATTGTTGCCGTGTGCGTGCTGTCGGCTCCGGGTACGGCACCGGCACACGCTCAGGCCGCGTACCCGACCAAGCCCATCCGCATGCTGGTCGGCTTTCCCGCGGGTGGGGGCGCCGACGTCGTTGCCCGCATACTCGGTCCGCGCATGAGCGAGAGCCTCGGCCAGCAGATCATCGTCGATAACCGGCCGGGCGCCGGGAGCGCCATCGCTTCGGAG
>Ga0111538_10009679_pt1 | contig 12843 bp, 11 predicted proteins | sample SoiMethybrSBSTD1_FD_79669 | JGI IMG/M metagenome (GOLD analysis project Ga0111538, IMG submission 79669) | Bulk soil microbial communities from a Populus tree surrounding site in Tennessee, USA - Soil MetaG P. TD hybrid SBSTD1 (version 2)... | ecosystem: Environmental > Terrestrial > Soil >...
GAGATGCACGTGCGTGCGGGCTACTACCTCGGCATCGCGCCGCTCGCCGGCGGCGCGTGCAACGTCTGTGTCGTCACGGGTCCGCGCCCGGAAGGGCGATCGCCGATTGAGATCATCCGCCGGGCCATCGACCGGGACCCGGGGATCGCGCGGCGATTCGATCGCGCCGACTTCGCAGGCAGCGTGCGGGTGCTCGGTCCGCTGGCCGTCGACGCGCGCGCGCCGGGCGTTCCGGGACTGCTCCTCGCCGGCGACGCCGCTGGCTTCGTCGATCCGATGACCGGCGATGGGTTGTCGCTGGCGATGCGAAGCGCCCAACTGGCGGCGGTGGAAGCGCTGCGCACGCTCGAGCACGGCGATTTCGCCGGCGCCGTCGCGCGGCTGGCGGCGGCGCGGCACGAGGAGCTCGGACCGAAGGTGCGATTCAATCGATTCGTCCGCCGGCTGGTCGACTCGCCCGTGGCCATTGAATTGGCGGCACTGGGCGCCACGCTGGCGCCGCGTCTGGTCGAGCGCGCCGTCTGGTACGCCGGGGATGCCGCGTGAATACCGTCGCGTTCGTGCTTGCGGTCATCATCGGTCTGCTGATTGCCGAGACCCGAATCTCGTGGCGGCACGAACGGGCTTTGCGTGCGCGGGGCGCCATCGAACCGCCAGGCGACGTCCTGTGGGCGCTCGCGGCGCTCTATCCCTCCTCATTCGTCATCATGGGAATCGAAGGTCTCTATCGCGCGGCGGCCCTCCAGAGCACACCCGCAGCCGCGACAGAAGCGGGTCCGTCCTGGTTCGCGTCCGGTATGGTGCTGTTCGTGGCGAGCAAGGCCTTGAAGTACGCGGCTATTCGCGCGCTCGGCGAGCGGTGGTCGTTCCGGGTGCTCATCGTTCCCGGCCTGCCGCTGGTCGCGACCGGGCCCTATCGCTACGTCCGCCATCCGAATTACATCGCCGTGGTGGGAGAGCTCGTGGGCACGGCTATGATGGTCGGGGCGCGCGTCACCGGTCCGGTGATACTCGTGTTGTTTGGCATCGTGCTCTGGGCGCGAGTACGATTTGAGGACCGGGCGCTCGGGTTCGTCGCACCGGCCGAAACGCGGGTCAGCCCGTCAGACGGTCCATAGCAGTCAGATTTCCATGCACGCATCGCGATCGTTCGTCCGTTTCAGCACACTCACCGTTGCGCTCACGCTGGCCGCGATTACGGCAGGCGCCCAGGGCCGTGGGCAGACGCAGACGCTCGCGCAGCAGGTGACGACGGCCCTGGCGCATGGAGCGGTCGATGACGCGCGCCGGCTGGTGCAGAGTGCGTCCGGTTCTGCAGCACCGCGAGAGCTGGCCTCGGCTCTCCTCGATATCTTCGAAGGCCGATTCGATCAGGCGCGCGCGCGACTGGAGCCGCTCGCCGCCGCGAGCCCGGGCGGCGACGCCGCGCTCGAGCTGGGGCTCTTCGAATTGTCGCGGGGACACCGGGATCGGGCGCGGAAGCTGCTGCTGCCGTTGTCCCAGAACCGCGTCCTGAACAGCACCGACGATTATTTCCGGCTGGCGCGCGCCGCCCGCGGCGTCCGCGAATTCCAGCTGGCCAACGACGCCTACAAGGAGATCGAGAAGGTCACGCGCGCGGACATCCAAACCGAATACGCGGATCTCTTCCTGCAATTCCATCAACCCAACGACGCGGCCACGAACTACCGCAGGGCGCTCGAAGCCGATGCGGCGTGGGTGCCGGCACACATCGGTCTCTCCCGCGCGTACGCGGACGACGAGCCGGAGCTCTCGCGCGCGGAGTTCGAGGCTGCACGAAAAATCGCGCCAAATCATCCAGCGGTGCTCGTGCTCAGTGCCGAGCGCGCGTTCGAGACCGACGAGCTTCAGGCCGCGCAGGCGGCCCTCGATCAACTCAAGAAGGTCCAGCCGGGGACGCCCGAGGAAGCGGCGTTGCGGGCAGCCCTGGCGTACGAGAGCGGCGGCGCCGCAGCGGTGGAGCCCGCGATCACGGCGAGCGGAGTGGCGCCGCCACTGACGGCGTTGAGCTATCGGCTGGCCGGGCAGCGTGCGGCGAGCCACTACCGGTTCGAAGAGGCCGCGGCGTTCGCGCGCAAGGCCACGCAGATCGACCCGGAAGATCCCGACGCGCAGGTCGATCTCGGGCTGTACCTGCTTCGGACCGGCGACGAGAAAGAGGCGCGCGTCGCGCTCGACCTGGCCTGGAGCTACGACCGCAGCAATCCCGTCACGAAGAACCTGCTCGACTTGCTCGACACGCTCGCGAAGTTCGACGTGATCGACGCCGGCGATCTCGTGTTCAAGTTGTCGAAAGACGAATCCGCCGTGCTGCGGCCGTACGCGCTCTCGCTCGGCGCAGAAGCGTACAAGACGTTTGTCGCGCGCTACGGTTTCAAACCCGCAGGCCCGATCCTGATCGAAGTGTTCCCGGTGCACGACGATTTCGCCGTGCGCACGCTCGGGCTGCCCGGCCTCGTCGGCGCGTTGGGCGCGTGCTTCGGACGTGTCGTGACCATGGACTCGCCCAAGGCGAGACCGCCCGGCGAATTCAGCTGGCAGGCGACGCTCTGGCACGAGATGGCGCACGTCTTCACGCTGCAGCTCTCGAAGTACCGCGTGCCGCGGTGGTTGACCGAAGGGATCTCGACGTTCGAGGAGCACCGCCGCCAGCCGGCGTGGGGCCGCGAGCTCACGCTCGAGTACGGCCGCCAGCTCGCGAAAGGCCGCAATTTCGGCGTGAAGGGGCTTCCCGACGCCTTCAAGCGTCCGGAGCTTCTGGCCCTGGCCTACTTCGAAGCGTCGCTCGTCGTCGAACACCTGGTCGAACTGAACGGCGATGCCGGACTGCGGACGCTCCTCCTGGCGTATGCCGACGGCGCGAACGACGCCGACGCATTCGCGAAAGCGTTCGGCAAGAGCGTCGACGCGGTCGACGCGTCGTTCAAGACGTTCGTCGATCAGCGGTACGGCGCGCTTCGCGCGGCGATGGGCGATCCGCCGCGTCAGGTCGAGTCCGACGATCTGCCGGGACTCACGGCGCGCGCCGCGTCGGCGCCAGGCAACTTCTACAGCCAGATCGCGTTGGGGGCGGCGTTGCTCAAGGCGAACCAGCCGGCGGCCGCCAAGGCACCCCTCGAAAAAGCCGCGCAGCTGGCGCCGGAGGCCAGCGGCGACGGCAGCCCGCGCGCATTGTTGTCCCAGATTGCCGAGCGTGAGGGAGACACGGCCCGTGTCCGCCGCGAGCTGCGGCAGCTCCTCACTTACGACCACGCCAACGTCAATCAGGCGCGCCGGCTCGCCACGTTCGCGAGCGGACCGGATGCGAGCGCGGATCGCGATTTCGCCCTGCGCCTCATCGCCGATCTCGATCCGTTCGACGTGTCGGCGCACACGCAGCTCGGCCGCCGGCTGATGGAGAAGGGCGAGGCCGCGCCTGCCCTCGTCGAGTTCCAGGCGGCGATCGCCGGCGGCCCGCCGAATCTCGCCGAGGCGCACACCGACGCCGCGGAGGCGCTCCTGAAGCTCGGCCGCCGCGACGAAGCGCGCCGATCCGCTTTGCTCGCGCTCAAGGAAGCACCGACGTTCGCGCGCGCGCAGGACGTGCTGCTCGCTGCGATTGGGAAGGACTAGCGGAAGGGCAGAGGACAAAGGGCAGAGGTGAGGAACGAACTGTCGCGGGTCATCAGATTCGTGCTGGCCGCCGCGCTGCTTGCTGGCGTGCCGGCCGCGGCGCATGCACAGGGCGACCGCTATGCCGTGCTCGTTCAGGGCGCGTCGGGCGAGGAGCAGTACGCGACGCTCCATCGCCAATGGATCGACAGCATGGCCAAGCTGCTCGTCGATCGATTCAAGATCGACAAGTCGCACGTTTCGCTCCTGACCGAACAGCCGCGCGACGGGGAGCAGCGGTCGACCGCCGAGAACGTGAAGGCCGTGTTCGCCGGGCTGGCGAAACAGCTCAAGGCCGACGACTTTCTCTTCGTGCTGCTGATTGGCCATGGCGGCGGCCAGGGCGACGAGGCGAAATTCAATCTCGTGGGACCGGATCTCAGCGTCGCCGACTGGGCGGCGCTGCTCAAGCCGATTGCCGGACGGATGGCGATCGTCGACAGCACGAGCGCGAGTTTTCCGTATTTGAAGGGGCTCGCCGCCCCCGGCCGCGTCGTCATCACGGCGACCAACAGCAACGCCCAGCGATTCCACACGTTCTTTCCCGACGCCTTCATTCGCGCGCTCACCGCCGAGGACGCCGACGTCGACAAGAACGGCCGCATCTCGCTGCTCGAAGCGTTCACGTACGCGTCGCGGCTGGTCGCGCAGCACTACGAGCAGGAAAACCACATGGTCACCGAGCGCGCGGTGTTCGATGACACCGGCGATGGCGTTGGCCGCGACGCGGCGGGCAAGGGGCCGGGCGGCACGATCGCCGGTCTGACCTATCTCGATGCGGTGGCCGTGCCGACATCTTCGGATCCGGCCATCCAGCAGATGCTGGAACGTCAGAAGGTGCTCACCGAGCAGGTCGACGAGCTGCGCCGCAAACGTCCCACCATGAAGCCTGACGACTTCGATCGCGAGTTCGAGAAGTTGATCATCGAGCTGTCAGTCGTGTCGAGAGACGTCCGGCGGAAAACGGGACGCTGACCACCATTCGACGGACTGCCGCTCGGGCCGCCGGAAAATCCAGACGGCGACAGCACCCGTCGCAGCACCCGCCACGTGCGACCAGAGGATGAACGCGGAATCGCCCGCCGACACGATGAGGCGCCCACCATCGCCCACGATCTGCAGGACCGCCCAGAAGGCCGCAATGAGCAGCGCGGGCACCTCGATGACGTCGATCTTCACCACGAGCGGGAGGAGCACGAGGACGCGCGAATGCGGGAACAGCACGAAGTACGCGCCGGCGACGCCCGCGACAGCCGCGCCCGCGCCGACGATCGGCACCGACAGCCCGGAGCTCATCCACGCGCCGGCGAGAGCGCCGGCCACGCCTGAGAGAAGATACAAGCCCAGAAATCTGCCGTGGCCCATCCGGTCTTCGACGTTGTCGCCGAAAATCCAGAGGGCGAGCAGATTGCCGACGAGGTGCAGCCAGCCAGTGTGCAGAAACAGCGACGTGAGGGGCGACGTCCATGAGACGTCGGCGGGCACGAGCCCGTACGTGAAGAAGAGGTGCGTGCGGGCGTCCGGCTCGAGCGTGAGTCCGTACGTAAAGATCAGCGCGTTGAGGCCGATGAGCGCCAGCGTGACCCAGGGCCTCGTCCGGGAGGGGATGACGTCGCGAAGCGGAATCATGAAACGTCGGATGGCGCGTGCTTCACGTGTCAGTGAGTGTCTATCACAGGTGCGGCCGTGAAGTGCCGCGCCTGCGGCACGGAGATCGCCGACAAAGCCATCGTCTGCTTCCGATGCGGGACGCCCACGGATCTTCCCGCCGCGCCATCGCGGCCGGCGGCGGGTCGGCGCCGGTCGCTGGTGACCCCCGGTGTGCTGCTGCTGATCGCCGTGATCGCCCTGGGGCTTTGGCTGCTGCCGCCGGCCCTGACCGAGGGCGCCTCGACGATGTATCTGGGCTGGGCCGGCTTCGTGCTGGCGGCGGTGGTCGTGTGGTGGCTCTGGCGGCGACGGTAGGCCTGCGGCCTCGTGTAGACTGATCGGTTGACTCATGCCTGATCCCCGGCTGGAAGTTCGCGACGTGCTCGGCGAGCGGATCGTCGTGCTCGACCGCATGCCCTTCACGATCGGGCGCCGCGAGACGAACGATCTCCGTCTCGGCGGCAGCGAAGTGTCGCGCGAGCACGCGGAGATCGTCGCCGACAACGGCCGCTTCCTGCTCCGCGATCGCGAATCGCGCTACGGCACGTTCGTGAACGGCGAGCCGGTCACCGAATGTGAGCTTCGGTCGGGCGATCGCGTGCGGCTCGGGCGCGGCGGCGGCGCGGATCTCGTGTTCCTCGCGGCCGGCGACGAGCAGAGCCTGTCGAACCGGTCGACGACCGGCGCGCGCGACGACCTGCGGCAGATCACGGCGCTCCTCGAAGGCTTTCGCGCGCTCGGATCCGGCCGCGTGCTCCAGGAAGTGCTGGCGCTCGTGCTCGACGCGGCGATCGAGATCTCCGGCGCCGAGCGTGCGTTCATCATGCTCGTGGGCAACGAAGGCGGCCTCGAGTTCAAGCTCGCGCGCGGGAAGGCGAAGCAGACGCTCACCGACAGCACGTTCGCGACGAGCCGGAAGATTCCGGAAGAGGTCTATCGCGTCGGCAAGACGAAGGTCGTCGCCGACCTGCTCGACAGCGGCTTTGCCGACGTGCACATGGGCACCGTCGCGCTCGGGATCCGCCACGTCGTGTGCGTGCCGCTGAACTACGTCCACTACGTGGAGTCGGCCGACGCGCGCGCCGAGGATCGCCGCATCGGCGTCCTCTACCTCGACAGCCGCGAAAAGGGCACGCTGCTCTCGGACGCGACGCGCGCCGGGCTCGAGACGCTCGCCGCCGAGGCGTCCGTGGCGATCGAGAACGCGCGTCTGTACCGCGAGAAGATCGAGAAGAGCCGCATGGAACAGGAGATGCGCATCGCGGCCGAGATTCAGCAGGCGCTGCTGCCGAAGCCGCGCGCCAGTCTCGGCTTCGTCGAAGCGGCCGCCGCCAGCATTCCCTGCCGCTCGATCGGCGGAGATTTTTTCGACTACCTGGACGATCCCGGCGCGTCGTTCGGATTCACGCTCGGCGACGTCGCGGGCAAGGGTCCGCCGGCGGCGCTCATGAGCGCGCTGATGCAAGGGATGTTCGCCTCGCACGCCCTGCTCGCCGACGGCCCGGCTGCCGCCGTCGCGAACATGAACAAGGCGCTGTGCCGCCGCGGACTGGAATCCCGGTTCGTCACGCTGATGTTCGGAGTGGTCGGCTCCGACGGACAACTGACGTACTGCAACGCCGGTCACAATCCGCCGATGGTCATGGGCAAACGCGGGCTGCGGTATCTCGAGGCCGGCGGCCCGGTCGTCGGGCTGCTGGAGTTCGCGCCGTACGGCCAGGAGACGGTGCGGCTCGATTCGGGCGATACGATCATCATCTTCAGCGACGGCGTCTCCGAGGCCCTCAACACGGAAGGCGAGGAATTCGGCGACGCCCGCCTCCAGGCGATCGCGATGTCGCTCGCCGAGGCGACCGCGCAGACGATCGTCGATCGCATCATCGCCGACGTGCGGGTGTTCACGCGCGGCGCCGCGCAGAGCGACGACATCACGGTGATGGTCATCCGCTACCTCGGCGCGGGAGCGTGACGTGTCGCGGCGGCTGATGGCGGTGCTCTGGCTCGTCATCGGCATCGCCGTCTTCAACGCCTTCTTCGATCTCTACGTCTCGCGGGGCGCGCGCGAGTACCTGCAGAAGCGTGCCGAGTACGAGCTGCGCGGCGGCGCCGAGCCGGGCATGGACGTCGTCATGGCGCAGTCGGTCCGCGACGGCTGGATCATGTCCACGATCTGGACCGGCCTCATCGTCGGGGCCGGATGGACGACGCTCAGCATCAGGCTGAGATGAGGACGTCTTGCACCGTCTGATCTACGACTGGAACACCGTCGCGCCGACGGCCGCTCCGCTCGCCCCCGTGATGCTCGATGACGAGACGCTGCGCGACGGTCTGCAGTCGCCGAGCGTGCGCACGCCGACGATCGATCAGAAGCTGCAGATCCTGCACCTCATCGACGCGCTCGGCATCGACACGGCCGACATCGGCCTGCCGGGCGCGGGTCCGCACGTCGCGCGGGACGTCGAACGGCTGGCGCGCGAGATCGACGCCGCGAAGCTGCGGGTACGGCCCAATTGCGCGGCGCGGACCATGCTCGCCGACATCACGCCGATCGTCGAGATCGCGCAGCGCACCGGCGTCGTCATCGAATGCTGCACGTTCATCGGCTCGAGCCCGATCCGGCAGTACACAGAGGACTGGACGCTCGATCATCTGCAGCGGCTGACGGAAGACGCGGTGTCGGCCGGCGTCAAAGAGGGGCTGCCGGTGATGTACGTCACCGAAGACACGACGCGGGCCGACCCGGAATCGCTCCGCCGGTTGTACACGACGGCGATTCGCGCCGGCGCCTCGCGTGTCTGTATTGCCGACACGGTGGGGCATGCCACGCCGGCCGGCGCGCGCGCCGTCGTGCGCTTCGTGCAGTCGGTGATCGACGAGGCTGGCGGCAACGTGGGGATCGACTGGCATGGCCATCGCGACCGCGACCTCGCTGTTGAAAACAGTCTGGCGGCGATGGAGGCGGGCGCGACGAGGCTTCATGGCGCCGCGCTGGGCATCGGCGAACGCGTCGGCAACACGCCGATGGACATCCTGCTCACGAATCTCGTGCTGATGGACCGCCGTGAGGCGGATCTCACGCGGCTCGCCGATTACTGCGCGTTCGTTTCGGAAGCGTGCGGCGTGCCGATTCCCCCCAACTATCCGGTGGTGGGCCGCGACGCGTTCAGAACGGCCACCGGTGTGCACGCGGCCGCCGTGATTAAGGCCTTCAAGAAGGGCGATTTGTCCCTGGCCGACGCCGTCTACTCGGCCGTGCCGGCCAGTCTCGTCGGACGCGAGCAGGCGATTGAAATCGGCCCGATGTCAGGACGTTCGAACGTCGTCTTCTGGCTGGAGCGCCGCGGCATCGAAGCGACAGCCGAGCGCGTCGACCGGATCTTCGCCAAGGCCAAATCCGCGGCCACGGTCCTGACGGAGGCCGAAGTTCTGGCCGCTGCGGGGGAGACGTAGGGCGGACTGATTCCGTAGGGCGGACTGGTTCCCAAGTCCGCCTGCTGCGCGGATTTGAGAACCAATCCGCGCGACGTTTCGAAGTTCGAAGTTTGAAGTTTGAAGTTCGAAGTTCCTACCTTGCGTACCCACGTCTCGTCCGCACATCCACGCCGCTGGCCGACACGCGCACCTCGATCGGATGCCAGCCCGACGCCGGGACGCCGGTGGGGGCATAGCTGAGCACGTAGCGGGTGTTGAAGCGTGAGACCGCGTCGACGAAGACCGCGCTCAGATTCTGCGTGTCCGTGGCGCGAAGCGATTCGCCACCGGTCTCGCGGGCCAGGATTGGCAGGAGCGCACCGCGATACAGCCGCGGCTCGCTCCGGAGCCGCTTCTCGAGATCGTCCGAGGGCGTGATGACGCTGCCCGGTGTCGGCAGCGTGATGCCGTAGACGACTGCGTCGGATTGCCGCGCGGCGTCGACGACGTCCGCGGCGTTCAGCCAGCTCGCGGTGTCATCCCCGTCGGTAAAAAACAGGACGAGCGTGCGCGTGCGACCCTTGCCGCGCAGGCCGAGCGTCGTGAACGCCGCGTCGGCAAGCGCCGTCGATCCCTGCGCGACCACCGCGTCGATCGCCTGATTGAGCTTCGCGCGATCGTTCGTCCAGCCGGCGCCGAGCGCGACGTTGTGCGCGAACGTCACGAGCGCGGCTTCGTCAGCCGGACGGAGGCTGGCGACGGCGGCCTTGGCCGCGGCCTTCAGATGCTCGAGCGCCGGACCCCGCACACTCGCGCTCGTGTCGAGGGCGAGCAGCAGGCTGACCGGCAGGCTCTCGATCGCGAGGAGCTCGACCTTCTGCTCTACGCCCGAGTCGAGCACCGTGAAATCGGCGGCCTTGAGGTCGGGCACGGTCTGGCGCGCCCGCGTCACGAGTACGTCGACGAGCACCGCTTCGGTGCCGCCGGTGAAACGCGGGGCCTGGGCCTGACCCTGGGCAGGCTGCGGCGAGCGCGTCCCCGTGCCTGCCGGAGCCGGTCCGGAGACAAGTGCGAGGACGGCGAGGCAGACGCTACTTGCGAACTTCGTCACGGATGGCACCAAAGCGCGCTTCCAGCGCGACGTCCAGGCCGAGCGGATACAGCCACCACGGGTCGGCGGTGATGGACGTGAGCCGGCGCGCGAAGAGCTTGTCCAGCACCGCCGCGGTGTCGTCGCGATGACTGGCCGCATACATGATGTGCGCGAGCGCGAGAAATGCGCTTTGACCGTCCGGCACCGCGAGCACCGCATCGACGTACAGGCGCGCCGCCGGGTCGAACTGCTTCTGCCGCTCGCGGATGCCGCCCAGCATCAGCGAGGCGAGATACTTGACCGGCGCCGTCGGCTGACCGGCGAGAATCGCGGTGAGCAGCGGCTCGGCGCGCGCGTCCTCGTTCTTCAGCGTGTGGATCCGCGCCAGCCGCAGCCGCGCTTCGACGAGCGTGGCGTCGGCAGTGGCCGCGCGCTGCAGCAGCGCAGCCGCCGCGGTCAGCGCCGCGTCGCGCGCGGTCTTCAGTGTGGCGGGGTCGTCGGTCCGGCCGCTCGGCCACTGCGCGCGCATCCGCCCGGCTTGCGTCTCCTTGACCGTGCCGTACACGAGCAGGATCGCCGGGTCGTTTGGAATCCGCTCGTTGATGCGATCGAGATAGCGTTCGGCGAGACCGGTTTCTCCGCTGGCCAGCAGCAGCCTGGTGATGGCGACATTCCATCGGCTGCGCAGAGATCCGGGCGACGACTTGCGGTCGTCGGCGAGCGCCAGCCATCCGTCGGCGATGGCGGAATGAAATTCGAACTGCTGCAGGTCACGCGCGCGGAACGCGTTGAGCGCGATGTCCGTGTGGAGCATCGCGGCGCCGCGCAGGAACCGCGGCTGCCATTCGGCGTTGGACTTGATCCCGGCCGGCAGCGTGCCTTCCGGCTGATACTGGATCGACTGCACCTTCCCGATGCGATCCCGCGTCCAGGCGGACAGCTCCTTGATGGCTTTCGCCGGATCGCCCGTGACGTACGCCCGCGCGATCGGCCAGTACTCGCCGAGCAGGTGCTGCTGTTGGTCGGGGGAGAGATCGGTCTCGGGCGACCCGAGAGTCCCGGAGACGATGACCCCGCCTTGCGCAGCCGCGGCGGCGGGGATGAGCGTCGAGAGCGCCGCCAGCCACGCGACGAGGGCCAGGCCTGTTCGCATGCGTCACTCTAAGACCTCGGGAGTCTTTTTGGCGACTCAAAAACACCAAAACATTAGTGTGTTTTTGAGCCGTCAAAAAGACTCCCGAGGTCCTATTGCTTCGCGAGCCGCTTCTCGATCTCAGGCAGCGACGCGAGGACGACGTCCCCGACGATCTGGAGGCTCTTCGCGGAGACGTGGTTGAGATCGTCCTGGGCGGTGTGCCATTGCGGGTAGTTGTTCAGGTCGATCAAGTCGATCGTCGGCACGCCGGCCTTGGCGAACGCCACGTGATCATCCTCGATGGCGCCGCCGAGATTCTGGAACACGCTCGCGTACCCGAGCTTGGCCGCCTGCGCCCAGACGATGTCGGTGAGCCAGGAGGCTGAGTATTCGGTCTCGCGATCGATCTTGAGGTCTTTCGCGCCGATCATGTCGACGAGGATCATCGCCTTCATGGACTGGATCGCGTTGGCCTTCTGCGCGGCCTGCACGTAGTAGCGGCTCCCGTAAGTGTTGTCGGGAGAGTCGGGCTTGCCGCACTCCGTCCAGCTCTTGCAGAACGCCTCTTCGCCGTCGAGCCAGATGATCTCGTAGGTGAACTCGTGCGGGGCATCCTTCAGCACGCGCGCCAGCTCGATGAGAAACGCGCCGCTCGAGGCGCCGTCGCTCGCGCCGACGAACTGGAACTCGCGAAAGAGCTTGGTGTCGTAATGACCCGTGAACAGGATCCGGTCGGGACGCTTGCCGGGCAGCCGAACGATCAGGTTGACCATCTCGACCTTGCCGATCGGTGTCTCCGCCGTGAAAGGTTGCTCCTGCACCGTGAGCCCGTAGCTCGAGAGTTGTCGCGTGATGTAGGCGCGCGTCTGCCGCAGCGCCGCTGAGCCCGCGGGGCGCGGCCCGATCGCGACCATCTGGCGCAGATGCTCCCACGCTTTGCTGCTGTCGAACTTGGCCGCCTGCGCGCAGAAAGTGAACGCCGTGAAGCCGAGGAAGGTGATGAAGACAGGCATCGAGGAACGAGCCAGGCGCATCCGAGAGGTCATGCTCTTCTTCATGTCCTTCCCCTCCTCAGGGTCCTCGTGGATCTATCGTTTGTCCCGCGGCACGTAGTCGCGGCGTCCGGCGCCGATGTACATCTGGCGCGGCCGCGCGATCTTCTGGTCCGAATCGCGCAGCATCTCGTCCCACTGCGCGAGCCAGCCGGCAGTCCTCGGGATGGCGAAGAGCACCGGGAACATGTCGACCGGGAATCCCATCGCCTGGTAGATCAGTCCCGAATAGAAATCGACGTTCGGATAGAGCTTGCGGCTCACGAAGTACTCGTCCTCGAGCGCGATGCGCTCGAGCTCCAGCGCGATGTCGAGGTACGGATTGCGTCCGGTGACCGCGAAGACGAGATCCGCCGTCTGCTTGATGATCCGCGCGCGCGGGTCGTAGGACTTGTAGACGCGGTGGCCGAACCCCATCAGCCGTCCTTCGCCGCCCTTGACCCGCTTGATGAAGTCCGGCACGTGCTTGACCGAGCCGATCTCCTTCAGCATCCGCAGCACGGCTTCGTTCGCGCCGCCGTGGAGCGGACCGTACAGCGCGGCCGCGGCGCCCGCGAGCGCGACGTACGGGTCGGCGTGTGAGCTGCCGACGCCGCGCATCACGCTGGTGCTGCAATTCTGCTCGTGATCGGCGTGCAGGATGAACAGCACGTCGAGCGCGCGCTCGAGCACCGGGTGCGGGCGGTACTTGAGCTCGGCCATCTTGAAGAGCATGTTCAGGAAGTTGCCGGTGAAGCTCAGGTCGTTGTCCGGATAGATGTACGGGCGGCCGATGCTGTGGCGATACGCGTAGGCCGCGATGCTGGGGCCCTTCGCAATCAACCGCAGAA
>Ga0111538_10009680_pt1 | contig 12842 bp, 6 predicted proteins | sample SoiMethybrSBSTD1_FD_79669 | JGI IMG/M metagenome (GOLD analysis project Ga0111538, IMG submission 79669) | Bulk soil microbial communities from a Populus tree surrounding site in Tennessee, USA - Soil MetaG P. TD hybrid SBSTD1 (version 2)... | ecosystem: Environmental > Terrestrial > Soil > Tree...
AGATACTGCGCGAAGACCTCGGCAACCTCGACCATCTGCAGCGGCTCGCCCAGATCTATCGCCGGCAAATGAAGTATGCCGAGTCGCGAGAATTGCTGACCCGCGCTTTAAGACGCAGTGCCGGCAACATTCTTTTGCGTTTCGATCTGGCACTTGTGGATCGGGACGAAGGCAACTTTGACGATGCAGTAAAAAGCTTTGAAACGCTTCTGAAAGACACGGAGAAGAACTCCTACGACGCCCGGGAAAGACGCAGCCGCGCTCTCTTTTACACTCAGATTGGAATTATTCGCTCTCTTCAAACTCGATTTCTCGACGCAGTTGCCGCGTTCAACAGCGTTCGCGCTTTGTCTGACCTTGCCGATCGCGCGCGAATCGACATGATGATCGCGGACGCTTATAGGGATGCGAAAGACATCGAGAAAGCCGAGACGACGATTCGGTCGTCAATACAGGACTTCCCGGCGAGCAGGGAACTCCAGATGGCTTATGCCGATATCCTGGCGGCGCGTGGCCGTACGGACGAGAGCATCACCCTTCTTCAAAAGCTTGGTGGGGGAAACCTGGACCTGGATCTGGTTTCAGCGATCGTCGGAGTTTACGAGAATGCTTCAAGGTTTTCCGAAGCCCAGGCCACCCTGGATGCCGCTTCCGTAGCGTTCCCTGCTGATCGAAGGATTCATTTTCTTCAGGGCGCTTTGTTCGAAAGGCAAAAGAAGATTCCAGAAGCTGAGGGTGCATTCCGGAAAGCTCTGGACATCGACAAAAACAATCCCTCCGTGCTCAATTACCTCGGCTACATGCTGGCCGACAACAACATGAAGCTGGACGAAGCCTTGGGAATGGTCCGTAAAGCCGTCGATTCGGATCCGATTAACGGCGCATTTCTCGACAGCCTGGGATGGGTTTACTTCAAAATGAACCGACTCGAGGAAGCCGAACAATTCCTGAAACGGGCTGTGACCTTCGCTGCCACCAACGCAACGCTCTACGACCACCTCGGGGACGTGTACTACAAGCGCGGCCGGTTCCAGGAAGCCCTGGCTTCGTGGACCAAGGGTCTCCAATTTGCCGACGAAGCCGATGAAGCAGCCCGGATCCGCCAGAAGTTGGAGCAGGTAAAGTCTCAGGCCTCAATTCGTTAACAATTTTTGAACTCTTCGTTAGGTCTGGCTGTCCTATAACCAGATACACGCTGGCGGTTTCATGATGAACAGAGCACAAGCTCAGGCCGGCGTCACTGAAGCGGAATTCGAGACGGCCGCCCGTGAAAGCCGCACGCTGCTGATGCAGATTGCGGTCGCTTCAGCCCGGAATCCTATTGATGCCGAAGACATCGTGCAGGAAGCGCTTATGCGAGGCTTCCGGGGTATCAAACGCTTCCGAGGTGATTGCCCTTTGCGGGTCTGGCTGTCGCGAATTGTTGTGCGGGTGGCCATCAATCACCATCGCAGCCTCTCCAGGCGACTGAAGCGCTGGGTCTTTTTCGGAGACTTTGAGATAGACCAGGGCGACGGGACTGTGGAATTCGATCCACCGGATAAGTCGATTGGTGTTCAGCGAGAGGCCGTGATGGATCTTGATAAGTATGTTGGCCGCTTGCCCGATGAATTCAGAATGCCGCTCCTGATGCTGGCAGTCGAAGGGCTGACAATACCGGAGATTGCGGAGATTCTGGAGATTCCACCAGGCACGGTGAAGTCTCGGATTTTTTACGGACGAAGGCGACTCAAAGAAGCTTTGAATAATAGAAGACAACGACAATGAAGAATTGCGAGTGGATTAACCCGAAATTAGAAGCCTACTTTACCGATGAACTCCCCGGTGAAGAACTCCAAAATGTCCAGACTCATCTCGCCGCATGCGCAGAATGCCGCCGGCAGGTCGAATCGTTCAACGAAATCGACTCCATGGTCCGCGGCGTCTTCAAGCGGCGCGTAGCCCTTGCGCAACAAGCCGCGCAAATGAATACCCGACCGCGGCTGTTCAAGATCGCTCTGGCCAGCACAAGCTTCGCCATCGTCGCGCTTCTTTTAGTCCTCGGACTGACATTCTTCCAACAGACGCCTGCACCTCCAGTTGCAGTACAACACCCCCCTTCGGTTCCCGAGGTACAGCCCGAAGTCAAAAAAGACGACGTCGTAGAGATAGGGCGGGCGAAGCCGGACGACGATGCCCCGGCTGCAAGCGCAGTCGATCCTTCGTTCGAACACGTCGGCAGCGACGCGCCGGACTTTGTCATTACGGATGCGGCAGGTTACACCACAACTCTGGAAAGCTATCGCGGCCGCGCCTTCTTATTCGGAGTCGTTTCACCAGATCAAAAAAGTGCTGTCGCGGGCATGCAGCAGATTTTCGATTCGTTCGATTCCAACGGTGGAATACGAATTGTCGGTATATCGCGTCATCGGGAAGAAGGCTTCGACAAGGCTACGTTCCCGATTCGTTTCAATCACGGGTCCAAGCTGATGGGAGTCGCAGACGGGCACTTTTTACTCCTGGATGCCACCGGCAAACCGCGATTGGAAGGCTCTCTTACCGACGCTCAAGGCGTATCGAAAGTTCGCACTCAACTGGAGCAGTTAGGCGCACGCTAACCGTTAGTGACATTGCTCAATGCAAATGACCTTGTCGAAAGCTTTCGCGACAAGGTCGTCGCGATGGATCCAGAAGTAAACCATTCCCGCATCGCCCCACATCCAGCCGGGCCCTTCCTTGTAGTCATCCGTGTCGACCTGCAGGAGCAGAATCCAATCGCGCGTGGCGGAGATAAAGCGATCCGGAGGTAAATCCCAACGGACTTCCTCGCCCCGTCGCAGGAAATCACTCTCCAGCTCCATTTCGTTTTGCACGGGACTGGAGTAGCCGAACATCTGATGTTGGGGTGCGGCGGAAGAACCTGCAGGCGGCTCAATCACCGATTCCATGTACGCTTCCGAATCTCCGCCAGAAAGCTTCAGCCCTTCGATCAGCGAAGACCTGCCATCCGGAATGGAGAGGTCTGGAACGAAGGTAAGCGCGCAGGACCGATATGTCTGGTGGGGGTCCGGATTGCGTTTGAGTTCGGCGAAAAGGTTCTTGAAAAAGCCTGTGGGCGCTGGAGCCACGGGTGGATTCGGGCTGATAGCGCGAGTCAGCGGTATCCCTTGCGGATGGAAAAACACTCGACCCTCGCTCCAGCGCGTAAAGAACGAAAGCAATCCCTCTCGAGGAAGAGACTCCGGAAGAGGGTTCGGCAAATCCTGCAGCCGGATCTGTGCCACAAATTCCATCGCCTCTGGTTTCTTGCCGCCGGTCAACTCCGGCCATTGGAAGCCCTCCGGCACATCCGGCGAACCACCGAATCTCGATGTTCCGAGGGGGAGTTCTTCGGTCGTGAGAGTTCGCTCGATGCGATAACAAGGCCGGACCATTTTCAGGATAGTCTCGGCGACACGGTCAAGACCTGCCGCAGAAAGCCTGGCTTTCAGTTCATGTGTTGTCATCGCACCTAGTGTCTAACAGGGACAACAAAAGCCAGACTTGTCCAAATTAGCATTGGCTGATTGGCCGAAACTCACGACTGGTGCGGATCAGGCTCCTCGCACCCCGACCGGGGTGCGGACTTGGTATGGTCGCCGACCCGGGGTGGCTCGCTATCGCTCGCACACCCCGGGCTACCATCCTCGCACGCCTCCGGCGTGCAAAAGCCCAGCCCGGAGGCTGGCAGGAGATTAGCCCCGGGTGGAGCGCAAGCGACACCTGGGGTTGTTCGTTCAACCCTCGCACGCCTCCGGCGTGCAAAAGCCCAGCCCGGAGGGCTGGCAGGAGAGTAGCCCCGGGTGGAGCGCAAGCGACACCTGGGGTTGTTCGTTCAACCCTCGCACGCCTCCGGCGTGCAAGAAGCCAGCCCGGAGGGCTGGCAGGAGAGTAGCCCCGGGTGGAGCGCAAGCGACACCCGGGGTTGTTTGTTCAACGCCAGCCGCACCCCGGAGGGGTGCGAGGATAATTTTGGACAGCAGTGCTCCCGGCGGGAGAGGGGCCCCCCGAAAACACAGGAGCAATGAATCCGCTATTTCGGTTTGTAGACGCGGACATCGATTCGGCGGCCGGTCTCCTTGAAGATGATGACCCGGGATTTTCGCCGCGTTTTTCCGCCGCTGCGCTTCTCGATATAGGTGTAATGCATTTCGCGGTCGTCCACCGACCCGAACCGGAGAGCCGACGTCGTAAATTTGCGAAACCCGTTTTCCCGAGCGAGCTTCGCGAACTTTCGATGTCGCCCGGGAGGTATCTTCTTGCCGGCCAGCTCTGGCCGTTCCACTGTCTGGTTTACTTCTTCGCCACAGTCCAGCAACTGCCTGCGCCGTTCCTTGCGGAAAAATTTCTCTCTACTCTTCGATTCGATAAGCAACTCACCGTTCTCGATGGCGAGGGATTTGTGGAGCTTCTCCACAAGGTGAATGGAGGGATCACCAAGCAACAAAAACTGACAAATGGTTTTCAGCTCGACGCTGTTGATCCGGGGCGCAGAGTCTGCAAGGAAGTTTTGCCTCGCCTGGAGGAATGCACGTCCAACAGAGTGCCCTCGCAACACGAATTTAACGAAATACTGCGTGATCAGGTCCGCGTCGCCCTGACCTTCTTCAGGACCGTAAGCAATGGTGGTACTTCCCACAAATGCGGCGGCATTTTTTTGGAGGTAGGCGCCGGAAATACTGAGCTGGCCCCGTCCTGGGGCGTAGAGTTCCGCGCCGTAACAGCACTCCGCCACAATGAAAGTGCCCGGGAGAAGCTTGGACGGGATACTGCTGCTGCGAAATCCAACAGGCTGTGTCTCGCCTTTCTCGCCCCAGAAGATATGAGCACCAGCGTCTCCGTGGCAGTTGAAGAAGTGAATGCGTGTCTTGTGCAGGCTCTTATGCTTCTTCGGGCCCGAAGGCGGGCACAGCGCAAGACCGTCGAGATTGCTGAAGAGATTCGCAGCCGTGATCGCAGAAGAGCCTGTCCATGACCTCGCGCTGAGAGCGAACCAGCTTGCGTAGTCGTCCTTTGGGCGTCTCGCGATTCTCGCAGCGTTTCTCAGTAAGCCGATGATGTATTGCGGATCGCCCCCTCCATTGACGTCCGGAAGCCGGCCGACGACGCGCGTGGGCGCGAGAAAACGCCGAGCGTCGCGATGAAACCGTCTGTCACACGCATAGGGAAGGTCGCTGTCGATGATGCGTCCGTCTTCGTCTTGCGTGAGATTTGTGACCTTGATGTGTGGAATGACATCCGGAGATCCCAGAATCATGATGTAGTCGGGGCTAAACCAGTTGTAGAGGGCGTCGATCGCGTCCTTGTTGCCGCGCGCATCCCTGGGTCCCCGAACAGGGCGTCCTCCAACGTCCCGCATGGTCTTGTCGTCGAGATAAAACAATTTCGATGCGATTCCACGCTCGCCGTCCGCCGCGATCAATTCATCGACAGCCCCTTCGATGAGCCTCAGTTCTTCCTTCGTGTACTTCTTCAATAGAGCGGAGCGATTGGAGACTATGAGTTTGTCAATTCTGCTCATTTGCGACACTCCCGGGCTTTTTGGTGACGGGAGGGTACCACGGGCAAATCGGCGAGTGCCACGAGCGTCAAGAATTGCGAGGGTGCCCCCAGATCCTGCCAAGCAAAGACAACACTCGGCATATCGAAGGCGCGGGTCGACGTAGCGTTCGAGCACATAGAAAAGGAAGTAATAGAAACGGCAGGAAGCCCAGACCGCCGCTGCAAGAAGGAGGCCGACACGGAGTGATGGCGCTTCCAGCAAGACATGGCCTGCGGAAGCCGTGGCGATGACAAAGAACATCAGGCCCTTGGCTACAATCCATCGCGTTGAAGAGAGCTGTCGCATGACTCCCGCGATTAAGACACCGTTGAGGCCCGATAGGATCAGGGTGTAACGAAAAGAGGGGAACAGAGAGTTCCATGAATCGAAACTCTCTGTTCCCCTAGTGGGGGGACTTTTCAGCGTACGGTCAGAAGTCGAGCCGCACCGTCGCCTGGAAATTGCGTGGTGCCGAAAGGTTTTTGGCGCCGATCGCTCCGAAAGCACCGAAAGACTGGAACGGATTGACCGGATTCAATGACAGGTTCGTGCCATAGGCATTGGCTCCCGGACACTGTACCGGTGCACAAGGCGTGGCGTGATTGAGAATGTTCGTCGCGTCGAAACGGACCTGCACTCTCCGGCTTTCGTCGATCTGGAAAGCCTTGCTGAGCGACATATCGAGCGACCACAGTCCCGGTCCTTCCATCGTGCTTACACCGAGATTGCCGCGGGTACCGGGCTGCGCGTTCTGGAGAACAATGGTCTGACCACTGGACTCTTGCACGGCGACGGCCTGGAGCAGTGATGTACATCGGGCCTGAAGCGTATCGGCAGCAGTAACGCCGGCGCATTGAGGATCGGCGACCCGAACAAAGTTGACGCCGGGGAAGTACGTCCCGGAAGCGGCACCATCCTTCCACTCGACCTGACCTCTGCCCGTAAAATTGCCGAACATGGCGGCGCCCGCGGGAGTTATGTCTGCCGGAGCGACCGAAGTGGCGAAAGTAAACGGACTGAAGTTCGAGCTGCTTCGACTTTCATACAGACCGCTCCGCCCGACGACGGTCATCGGTATTCCTGTGCTGAGGTTGAAAATCGTGCTCACCTGCCAATCCTCGAGTACCCGACCCAACCAGCCGGACGTATTCCCGAGAAGAAGCTTGTTCGGTCCTATAGGCAACGCGAACGTGCCGTGACCGCGGTAGTCGAACGTGCGATGCGAACCCAGCAGGCCATAATCCTCGTTTCGCCGATCCATGGAGTAATACGAAACGAGACCGGTTCCCGGAAGGCTGAACATGTTTGGCGCACTTGGCGAACCCAGAAGGCGGCTCCAGGTAAAGGTTCCCTGATAACTCAAGCCACCAGTGGGTCGCAAAGTGAACTGGGTCTGGAGAGAGTGATAGTTCGATTTGTTGGCGTTCGACACAATGTTCAGGTTGCCGAACTGTGGATTGGCAATAACGAAGTTGTCCGGCACGCCATTGGGGAATCGCGAATTGATGCTTCGCTTGAAAACCAGGCCCGTCTCTCCCGGCTCCGCAACCAACGGTCCGTTGGTATAAGTCAGACAGTCGGCTACCGCCGCATAGTCACCAATAGCGAGGCTGTCCCGCATGTTGATGCCTGCGCATCCAGCCGTCTGGCTGCGGATCCAGGCCGCACCCGACCCCCCGGTAGCGCCGTTCACGGAGGTGGTCAAGTCATTCAGAAGCTGCGACTCTTGTCCACTCCGAGCGAGATCGAAGGCTTGCTTGAGCCCGTTGGTCAGGAAATTGGGGGCATTGACGGGTTGTTCCGAGAACAACTTCCGCGCCACGGTGGCGACATAGCGAACGTCCACCGTCATCTTTCTGCCGATCGTCCTCGTGACCGCTAGCGTGAAGTTCTGAATGGAGGGCGCCTGATAATTGTCGTCGAAAAACTCCGTCGGAATACCGCCGAGGGGACGGAATCGGAGTCCGACCGGCGACATCGGCCTGAACGCCTGCGCTGGATTGGACGGATTCGGTGGAAGAGGCACCACTGTGGTGTAGGGGTAATCGCGGAAATTGAACGTCGCCGGCGTGGTCATGCTTTTCTGATTGTTTCCGAAATCCGTCAACCGCAAGTAGGTGTTTGTAGCAGCCAGGAAGTTATTCTGGTCGAAAACGGAGCCGGGGACTTCCCCTGCGGTCCCATCCAGAGCGGCGAAGTTGCCGCCACCTTGATAGGTGATCGAATAGCCGCCGCGTACAACAGTTTTACCTTCGCCAAACCAGCCGGGCTGCCATGAGAAACCCACAGCAGGACCGAAGTTATTCTTGTCCTTCTTATAGATCGACCGACCGGGATTCGGCGAATGCGGACCGACGTGCTCCATGACCGTGGGCGTGCCTCTGGTTACAGGGTTGGCTTGCCACCAGTCGTCCCAGGTGGCCCCGGATATGCCGAAGGCGCCGGCGAGGTTGCTGCCCACTGGCGTCGGCAACATTCCCCTGCCTTCCCACGGCGGGCCGTAGTACTCCCAACGCAGACCCGCGTTTAATGTCAGATTGCGAGTCGCTTTCCAATCATCCTGGATGAACAGAGCCGATTCATGCTGATGCCAGATCCTCTCCTTTGTGGCATTAGTGGAAAAACTTTCGAAAGAATCGAGCCGGTTCACATCCTGGACCCAATAGAACTGCCTCATGGCACCCATCGAACCAGACTCGAGCAGGAGAAGATTCTCAAGGTTTGCGAGATTGCCCGACTGAAAGTGATTCGCGTCTCCATTGCCGTAGCTGGCGTTGGAGTTCAGGAGGACCTGAAAATCGCAGTTGGCATTGCCACTGCACGAACCGGCCGGAATGCGGACCGGCACCAAACCCGCACCGCCGGTGAGCCTGGGGAATGTGTAGACGTTATAACCACCCAATACTTCGGCACGGTTCATCCGGAAGTCTCCGCCAAACCGGATGGCGTGCGTGCCGCGGCTGTAGCTGAAGGTATCCGAGAACGTGAACGTCCGAGTCGCGTTGGACTGCGTCGGCGAGTTGGGATTCAGCATCGGGCTGCCGAGAATCGGAAGGGTGATCATCACAGGTATACCGTTGATGACGGGGAAGAAATCCCTGGCTGCATCACCAAACTCCGGACTGTCGAATGCTTCAAGAATTTTGTTGGACGATCGACGGAGACCGAAGCGAAATTCATTCACCATTGACGGCGTCAGTGTGGAATTGAAGTTGACTGAAAAACTGAACGGCCGCCGTTCGGCCGCGCCCCAGAACCCTTGCTGATAATCCGGCGCGTTCGCCTGGGCATCATCGCGTTCAAGGCTGAACTGTGTCGCCAACTTATGGCTCGCGTTCAGATGATGATCGACCTTCAGGTTGATCTGCTTCCGGTTCGTGTTGTCCCCGGGTGTACCTGTACCGAAGACGCTGCCACCGTCGGCGCCCTTCCGCCGGCGGATGTAGCGATAACCCGCGGTGTTGAGACCATCGCCGATTTCATAGTTGCTGGCCGAGGGCATCTCGGCGAAAACCTTGCCGACGAAACCGGTTGGGTCCAGATTAAACCGGGTGGGATCCCATGCCGTCGACGCACTGGACGCGCCCGCCAACGTACCGTTGACCAGCCGGATGTTGGAACAATCCGGCGCCACGGTCGTGGGGAAATTGGCAAAGTCGATCGGACCAAAAACGCTCACATACTTGAGTGGATAGAGCGGGGAGCCATCCACGCCCACCACGCGCTGAGGCGTGTTTGGGGGCGCCGATGGCAGCGCGGTCGCGTTGCCGTTAACGAGTCCAGGGACATAGCGGAAAATACCGTTCGCCGCGCAGGGGGTCAGGACGGTGTTGTTAATCGGAGTCCGGGCACGGTGAATTTGCTGGTCATAAAGGGCGAAGAAAAACGTCTTGTTCCGAACGATCGGACCGCCATAGCTCACCGTGACCTCATTCTGGTTGTACCAGTTTCGTGGAGACGCGCAGTCACCACGTTCTCTGAAATCGCAGCCGTTACGCAGACTTGCCGCATCCGCAACAGAGTTCTCTAACCAACTGCGCGCATTCAACGACGGGTTGCGAATATCCCATCGCGCCGAACCAGAGAAGCGGTTGGTGCCCGAACGCGTCGTCAATTGGATCTGCCCGTTGCCGCGGCCAAGCTCCGCGTCCACAGGCGTGAGGATCAGTTTGACCTCGCCTACAAGATCCGGATTGATGCGTGTGACCGACAAAATGCCCGACGTGTTATCGGGCTCTCCGATGCCGGCGTAGAAACTGTCCGTGACAGTGAGGCCATTAACGCTGGTGTTCACGAACGTTGCACTGACTCCGGCGAGCGTCGTCCATCGGCTCGCGCCTCCGGATTGATTGACGTCTTCCCCGAAGGTCAGCGTGCCCGGAAGGGCCAATTGCACGCCGCCGAGAACATTCACAAGATCCAGAACGTCGTTGCCGACAAGAGGCAAATCTCGCACTGCCGCTTGCGGAAGCACGTCCCCGACGGTTCCGCCCGACTGCGTCAGCAACTGTTGCGCGTCAACAGTGACTTCGACCTGCGTTTGCGTTTGCGCCAACTGCAGCGTGAAGTTGAAGCGTCGCGTTTGATTGCCGCCCAGGTCAATCTGGTTGAAGACCTGGGACTGGAAACCCGGCAACGAGGCTCGCAGGGTATACGGGCCCGGTATCAGATTGGGTATGTTGTATGCGCCGGATTCGTTGGTTAACACGGTAGTCTGCACACTTGTTTGCGTATTGGTTGCAGTCACCGTCACGCCCGGTATCAGGGCTTTTGATGGATCCTCAACAGTGCCGGTCAGCACGCTGCCGCCTACCTGGGCCCATAATGGCGTGACGACACCGACACACAGGACACACAGCAAAAAGAATGTCTGTAGAAAAGTTCGCACGGCTTCTGATCCTCCCCCCGTAGCGAATGAGGTCGTCGAAAAGCGGCGGCCCCCTCCGCGCAGGAATAAAGCGTTGGAAAAGGCTTGAATAGGTCTTCAGTCTGGAATTTCGGCCGCAACGTATACCAACTGATAGAGGGTTGTCAAAAAAACTGCATGTCTCTTTTGATGCTTGTAGGAACGAGGATTACACGGATTAAGAGCGGATTACGCGGATTGGAATCCCGTCACAGTTCGTGGCGGATGAGGTCTTCGTAGGTCTCCCGTCGACGAATGACTTCGTATTTGCCGCCGCTGACGAGAACTTCGGCGACGCGAGGGCGGGAGTTGTAGTTCGAAGAAAGTGAAAAACCGTAGGCTCCAACGCTCATGACCGCAGCGAGGTCGCCGCGTTCAAACGTCGGAAGCTCGCGATCCTTGACGATGAAGTCCGTGGATTCACAGATGGGGCCGACAATATCGGCAACCTCTGTCGTTGTCTTCTCGTTGGCAGACCACACCTGATGATGTGCTCCGTAAAGCGCGGGGCGGATTAAATCGTTCATCCCGGCGTCCACGATCACAAAGCGTTTCGTCCCTTGCTTCTTAATGAAGGTGACGCGTGTGAGCAACACGCCGGCATTGCCGACAATCGAACGCCCGGGTTCGAGAATCAGAGTTAAACCAAGATCTCGCATTGCCCCGACAACATGTTCGGCATAACCCGGAATTGAAGGAGGCGTTTCGCCGTTATAAGAAATCCCAAGCCCGCCGCCAAAGTCGAGATACTTCAGATCGATGCCTTCCTGCCGCAAATCGAGAACAAACGCACGCAGACTCCGGAGAGCTTCTCGATAGGGTTCAAGTTGAGTGATCTGGGAACCCAGATGACAGGTAACGCCGACGATTTCAATTTCGGGCCGCGCGCGCAGTTTTAGATAAATCTCACGCGCTTCGGGTAACGCAATTCCAAACTTGTGCTCCTTCATCCCGGTCGAAATATAGGGATGCGTTAAAGGATCGACGTCTGGGTTCGTTCGAACCGAAACGCGAGCGCGCGTTTTCAGCTCACGGGCGATATCGGCGATCAGATCCGCTTCAGCGGCGGACTCCACGTTGAAGAACAGAATATCGGACTTCAGGGCATATCGAATCTCTTCCATCGTCTTGCCAGGGCCGTCGAAGACAACTTTGCTACCTTCGCCACCGGCTCGCAGAATTCGAAACAGTTCACCGCCCGACACGATCTCAAAACCCAGCCCCCACTGCGCGAACCGGCGAACAACACTGAGGTTGGAGTTTGCCTTTACGGCGTAGCAGATGAGATGGGGAACGGAGCTGAAAGCTTCGTGGAAGGCATCGACCTGCTGTCGCATGGCCGCTTCACTGTAAACATAAACGGGAGTGCCAACTTCCCGGGCGACTTGATCCAGCGGAACATCTTCGCAGTGGAGACGTCCACCAGCGTACCCAAAAAATTGCATGCGACATTATAGTCGCAATAGTCGCAAAAAAAATCCGGGGACAGAGGACCCGCCTCTGTCCCCGGGCTTCTTACGGGGGGAATGAAGAAGCCATTACAGCGTATTAATCTTGTATGAGGCGACTTGCGGCGGTGTCAGCACCTTCAGGATCGTCTCGTTCGTCGTCTTTTCCAGGATCGCATGTTGCCTGGAAACCAGCGGCATGACGGTTGAAACGATCTGCTGAGCGATCGGGTTTTGGTTTATGTTGTTCGGATTGGGGCGCTGCTGATTCTGGTTTTGGTTCGGCTGTGGAGGTGGCTCCAGCGTTGCCTGCTTGCCCATTTCCTCCTGAACTTTTTGCTCCGCAAATTGCCGCGTTGCCAGGTTCAGTGCGTTAAACCGATTTCGGATCTCATTGAATTGCTCAGGAGTTAAAGGTGTTCCCTCCTGTTCGAGAATCGCACGATATTTGTCCGCTCCGCCCCTCGCCTTGATCTGGTCGTACTTGTATTTCTTGATGATCGTTCCCTGATCCGGATTCAGCTTCGCCGCAACCTTGTCGAGCAGGTCCTCATTCTTCTTTTGAATTTCCTGCTGGATGTTGTTGTTATTGTTATTGCCGCGGTTTCCGCGATTCTGGTTGTTGTTCGCGTTGGCGGTGTTGGCGTTCGGGTTGTTCGCGGTGTTGGCGTTCGGGTTGTTCGCGGTGTTGGCGTTCGCGGCGTTCGGGTTGTTCGCGGTGTTGGCGTTCGCGGCGTTCGGGTTGTTCGCGTTTTGATTGTTCTGGTTATTCTGGTTGTTGAAGAACTCGTTGCCACGCCCGCGATTGTTGTTATTGTTGTTGTTCGGATTCGGGATACCCAGATTCGACATGATCGTATTGACGATGTTGTTGCGCAACGTCTGGGGGTTCACCGCCTGCGGACTGTTATTATTGGTATTATTGTTG
>Ga0111538_10009682_pt1 | contig 12841 bp, 14 predicted proteins | sample SoiMethybrSBSTD1_FD_79669 | JGI IMG/M metagenome (GOLD analysis project Ga0111538, IMG submission 79669) | Bulk soil microbial communities from a Populus tree surrounding site in Tennessee, USA - Soil MetaG P. TD hybrid SBSTD1 (version 2)... | ecosystem: Environmental > Terrestrial > Soil >...
CAGCAGACCATCGCACGCAGGTAATCGGTAAAGCTCATTGCGCTTCCCAGCCAAGCAACGTGAATCGCGCCGTGCCGTTGCTCACGTTGACGCCGTGCCCGAAGAACATGCCGCCGCCGAACGTGATGCCGATGTATGTGGGCCTTCGGAACGCTTCGTAGAACAGATTGACGCCTTCAGGCTGGGGATAACGCGGGTCGTCACCGAATCGCCCGGCCACTTCGCTCCATTGATGCGGGTGGATGGGCACGGTGATTGTCAAGATGCCTGAGTCTGTGCCTGCGTCAGCCATTTTGTAGTGCACCGGGTTGGACCACCAGCGCGTGAAATCATACGGGTTCCAGAGATACTCCGTCTGCACATACACGCGAAACCCCGCTGGCGTGTTGGACACGTTGTTCGTATCGCTTTTGTAGTTCCACAGCACGCCTTCGGTCGCCTCGACGCGGAACGTAACAACTATCTGCGTGCCGGTGATGGCTTTGCTCGTAGGACGGATGAGGTAGCCCGCCCACGGTGACGTTGCGTTTGGATCAGGCTCAGGAGACACCGGGAAATCAAACCAGACACCGCCACTAGGCACATCGAATAGCGGCAACGTATCGACCGCGCGGTTCCAGATGTCCCACTTTTTGGTGTTAATCGCGTCAGCGCCAGCCGCCATTGCGGTGTTCGCGGCCAGCATGAGAATGCAGAATAGTTTGTTCATCCTCCAATCCTGCGCCCCGACCGCACCGCCGTCAAGGAATGGCGCGGCCCATGTCGTACTCGTGCCGTTGCACAGCCTTGTAATACTGCAATTGCTCCGCTGCGCTCAACCCATCGCCGAACGAGTAGAACGAAAGCGTTCGGGTCGTGGCGCTGTTAACCGAGCCGCCCACATCCAGTGCATGCACGTATTGGTCAATGGCACCCGGTGCTGGCGTCGTGCCCACGTCCGTCGTGCTGGTAAAAAGCTGCGCCCCGCGCCGATACACTGTCCGGTTCGTCGTCGATGTGCGCGTCGCCAAATACAGCCCCGTAAACGGGGTCGTATCCGCCGCGCTCGCTACCGACGTGTCGGCGTCATAGTAGATGTAGGAATTGCTGTCCACCCAGCCGAACAGGAAATAATTTACATACACGCCCGCGCCGCCCGGTGAGCCGCCGATGCACGCGCCAGCTTCCGTCTTATTCGTGCGGCAATAGACCGCGTGATGCATCGAGCTGACCGTGCCCTGGTCGGGTGGACCCAGGTTTGTGCGTAGGTGCATCGTCGAGCCGTTGCCTGTCGCACCCACCGACTCGTCAAAGTCCGCTGCCGTAAACGCCACCATGAAGTCCAACGCGTGTCCGAGGTTCGCGCCAGTGGGATACTTCTTTATCAGCGGCACCACCCACGCATTCGTTTTCTGAGCGTCGGTCCCGCCCGCCAAACCGCCCGTGTAAACGCCCACGCGACAGATGTGTTTCCGCACCCCGAACGCCTTCGTGTTTTGCATCAGGCGCGTCCCCGCCGTGTACGCCTTCGCGCTCAACGCACCGGAATTGGTCAGGATGGATTGCCGGCGCTCGTACGATTCGCGGTCCCAGTTGTTGAAGAACGCGGCATCGGCGCGAAGGCTCAGCAGCGCCAGCAAGAGAAGCAAGCGCATCATGGGATTCGCTTCGACAAAGGGGTCAAGGACATATGCATTAGGCCGTTTGTGAACGGATCGCTGACAAATTCTATAATAGCTGTGCTTCCGCCGTTAGTGTCCACAACCAACGTTGCCCCTTCAGGGGAAGCAAAGCTTCCGTTCGTGAATACCAACGCGCAAGTACCAGTACTAGGCTGGCGGAAAAAGAGCCAAGCCTTCGTGAATGGTGAGCTACCAAATCCGGTCGGTGTTCCAATGAAACAATTATTCGTGGCCGTAATAAAAAAGGCACCCCCACGCGACACGAGCGAAAAATCAAGCTGCGTCACGTTGGTCCCAACCTGCGAAAGCTGGACCAGATTTGTGGCCGTCGTCTCTGCGCTCGCCGCATTCGTGGGCGTCCACGACAGCACACCCGTGCCGTCGTTGATAAGCGCCGTGCCTGCCGCGCCCTGCGCCACTGGCCAGATATACGGCACATCGCGCGGACTGACGTTGCCGCTCACGCGGATGTCGCCGTCCACGTCCACGCCGTAGGACCACACGTTGAGCCAACGGTTCCCGTTGGTGCCGAGATTGGAGGAGTTATCGTTAGCTGGAATGAGGTCTTGAACATCGAACACTGCGTTGGTGAACGTCGCGGTGAAACGCAGCACACCATCACCGCCGCCGCCTGCCCCAACCCCAGCCCTAAATAAGATGTCACCGCCTCCGCCGGTTCCGACGCCATCCTCTGTGCCAAAGCGAAGTTCTCCGGCGTTTCCAGAAACTCCCGGTAAGCCTGCAACTATGTCAAAAGATGCGCCATGACCATTAACCGTTCCCGTTGGTCGTATGCTTAGATTGCTCATGCCGTCGTCAGGACCAAAAATAAAGGTGCTCGCAGAGCTGGAGATTGTGCCACTGCCATCATCCGTAATCGTCGAATTGCCCAGCGAGTTCGTGCCGGTCCAAATCGCTAGCGTGTTCGCCGTGCCAAGGCCCGCGTTGGTGATGCCGCTGCCGGGAACCGCCGTGAATGCGCCGTTGCCGTTGAAGAACACATTGGAGTTTCCCGGTATCGCCACACCAGTCAGATTGGTGCTCGCATCCGTCGTCACCAGCTTCGTTGGTCCCACGTTCAACGGTCGCCAGTTGCCCGTCAGGTCGGCAATGCCGCTACCACGCAGCTTGAGCATCGGCAATTGGTTGAAGTTGTCGTAGAGGCTGAAGCTGTAAGCGCCGACCGCTTTGCCGAACGATAGGAAACTCTCGCCGTTGGTTTGCCAGAGTTGCAAGTTGTTGCCGTTCCCCATCGTGCCAGTGCCGACATAAATGCCGTTGGTCATGCCCAGCGAGCCGGTAAGCGTCAGAAGCGTTGGACCGGCAGCGGTCGGAGTGCCAATCGTGAGCCGTCCCGTCGTCGAATCATACAACACGTTCGGCAATGCATTTGTGGTGAGTGTGTTTCTGATGATCGGCTGAGCGCTCGCCGAAAGACAGAACGCAATCAGAAAGAAAAGAAATCGGTTCATACAATGAGAGCCGTCCACGAAACGCCGTCCCAATACCACAACGACTGCGCGACCGTGTTCACGTAAAGAGCGCAACTACCGCTGGGCGCTGCGACAGGATCGACCGCGCCGCAGGTCACGCCACCACCACCACCGCCGCCGCCTGTGATGTTGCTCACCGCGCCGAGGATCAGCAAGCCCACGTCCCCTGGCTGGATAGCACATTTGAGACAACTTATCTGCTCCATGAGTTCGTTTATATCGGTAGGCACGGTATCTCCATTTCCAACGTCGATTAGAGCGGCGAGAACGGCATACATGATGTCGCCTTGCGGCACGCAGCACCACGGCTGTGATTGGTCGATTAAAGTTTGTGGATCAATAACAGCCATTTCAATTGACGTTTACTGAGTTTATCCGACAATCGCAGTGAGCGCCAGTTGATGCTGGACGCCCACCACTTGCAACAACAGTTATGCGATAACCGTTATGCCTAAGAAACGATCCTACCCCGTTGGACAAGAGTTTGGCTATCTTCGAGTGCTTTCCGCAGGCCCGCTGATGAGCGGACACAGCACCAGTATTTGCGAATGCCGATGTGGCAACATTGTCACGGTTCGCAACGACAAATTGAGGCGCAAACATACACAATCCTGCGGATGCTTTCGCTTGGAGCGCCTCTGCGATGCTGTCAAGACACACGGGCAAAGCCACGTGAAATCGCGGACTTATGAGTCGTGGTGCAACATGATCCAGCGTTGTACCAACCCCAAGCATCCCGATTTCGCCTCGTACGGAGCAAGCAACGTTACGGTCTGTGAGCGTTGGCGAGAATCTTTCGAGGCGTTCCTTGCAGATATGGGGACTTGTCCGCCAACGCTGGAGATCGACCGATGGCCCAATAACAAGGGCAACTACGAACCCGGCAATTGCCGATGGGCTACGCGCACACAACAAAACCGAAATAAAACGAATAATCGCGTTATAACATTCAACAACTTTACTGGTTGCGTGGCTGAAGTGTGCGAGCATTTTAATGCTGATTACCGACTCGTTCGCCAACGCTTATTGCACGGTTGGTCTGTTGAGCGTGCCTTTAGCCCTCCGCAGTGATCGCGCACTGCAAGAACAACAGCGCCTTGCGAAGCACCTTGAGCGGCTGGCATCTTAAACAAGCGACGGCTGCCAAAAGTTCGTTGACAGTATCCGGCGCTCCGGTCGTCGCGTCTTGCAACAACGCCAGTTCTTCCGCAGACATCTCGTTGTGGCCGATGCTGATGATCCCGACCGAATCCGCAATGAGCGCGTCGAAACCCGTCGTGATGTAATTTGTCCCTCCCGCCGTCACGAGCTGGTAGGCTTTGAACAGGACGGCGATGGCGAGCCGGTCGGCTTCGTTCACGCAGTAATTCTGAAAACATTTCGCGGCCTCGGCTATATCGCTGGCCGCACAGGTTAGGGGCATAATTAAGTCTCCATTTGGTAAGCGTCCATTTCCTCGTCGCGTCCCGGATTGCTTTCGCCACTGCCGCCGTAGCCTGAGAACACGACTTCAACTTCACCCGCGTCCTCGTCCACGTCGGTCACGGTAAATGTCAGCTTCTCGCCGGGTTTACATTTGCGGTCGCCCAGAACGCTCTTGGGGATCGTGATTGAATCAGCGTCTTCGGTTTCGGGCGGGGTGGTCATAGAAGGTTTAAGTGAGCGAACTCGCCAAAGAGTTCAACGGCTTTCTCGTTGTATGCGCGGGCCGCTTCTTCTTCGGTGTGAAATGTGCCGATGGTGATAGCCCGCCTTCCGGTTTCCAGCCGGTCAGCTTTGCAATGAATCTGCGCTCGCCATACTTTGTGTGTGTTGCACCATGCGACACCCTTGAAGCGTGACGACTTTTTCGGTGATTTGCTTCGCTGATTCGCCAAATTCTGACTGCGCGATGCACTACGCAAATTGGCTCGCGTGTTATCGAGCTTATTGCCATTGATGTGGTCCGTGTCAGTGTTTGGCGGCGTTTGATGAACGACACGATGAAGGTAAACCCGTACCGTTTCCTGTGTCTCAGGAATGTAATCCCCGCGATACACGTAGCCGTGTCCGCCGAGATACCATTTGAATCGGTTCAGTTCGGGAAACAAATCGGCGTCAACGATGGCGAACCCACCGCGACGCCCGTGAAGCTGGATGAAGGAGATGTCATTCATGGTTGATTGCTGTAGCACGATTCTGAACCGTGCTACAGCAGCGTCAAACCAATTACGTGATCTCTTGGCAAAATTGCAACTGATCGAAATTTTGTGGGGCGTAGGTGTCAGGACACGGAGTGCAGCGCGGACTATTGCTAAGACAACCGGGTTCGCGTAGGTGGAGAATGCCGCGAACGAGTTCGGGTCTGACGAATTTGATCCCGGCTTGCATGTCCGTCCACCAGAGTCCTTTGTTTCCGGCAGTGTTATCAATCGTGCAGACATCCCCCGTTGATGGGTCTGTGGCCACGAATGACCTGTCTCTGTTTCCGCCGAGGAAGTACCAACGACCAAACAGGTCGCGGTTAAAGAACGGCGCTTCCGGCGAAACACTCCGCAACGACGGCACAAGCGCAATCATCGCGCTCGGATGCCAGATCGGTGAATACTGAATGCAGGCTTCCTCATACGCCTGATCGAACTGGCGCTTGATGCCGATGGTTGCCGCCGTGTTCGTGTATGGGAACACCCGGCGCAGCACGCCGCCGCCGATGTGATTGAACCGCATCGGGAACGCATCGTAGCTGATACCGAAATTCCCAACCGCTGTGCTGAACCCGTACTTGAACAGTTCCCCACCGCGCACGAAGTCCGTAAACCGATACTTCTCCGTCAGCGCCGGGTTGCCCTGCTCCAGTTGCCACGCCACAATCGGGTCGGTGATGAGCTTCATCATGCCAGCCGGCACAAACTTCGATTTGAAGTACCCATTGTACTGCAGCGGTGCCCATTGCCGTTGCAGATATGGAATCGTCAACTGGCTCTGTGGCACGTTGTCCGGGCTGCCCAAGTCAATCTCCGTGCAATCCACGTTGAACGTCGAGCCGTCAATCGCCACGCTCAAATTCCTGTCGTCGGCGATGTAGATGAAGTCCGCTTTTTGAAGCGAATTCCGGCGCATGAAATCGCTCTTGTACATCTTCACGATGTCCTTAAGCCCGTCCACGATGCTCGACACCTGCTGTTCCGCGAGTGCCCGTGTGTTGATCTGGTCGAAGCACAGCGGCAATGTCTTCACGCGCTGCCGCGAATACGTGTAGCTCTTGCGCGTGCTGCCCCAGCTCACCGTCTTGCTCGCCGGATCGCACGCATTATCCACGCATTGCTCGTCCTCGAAGTTCACTTCCTCCCAGCACCCGGTCAGGTCCGGTGTGCCCACATGCACCCGGTCCCACGTATGGCTTGTGCCGGTGCGCGGCTCCCACTGCATCATCTCCACTTGGCCGACCCATGCGTCGTCTATAGGCCACCAGTCTCTTTCAACTTTTTGATCCCAATGTGGCGTTCTATCAAAAAGATAATCAAAAAATTTCGTACAGTCCCAGGCCATAAAAACAATCGGTTACGTGCGGCATTAAGCTGCACAAAATGCGTTTGGATTTGGTGGCCGTCTCCTGCCAGCGTTCGCTGGTTTAGCAATCCTTGCGGATCACAAGCCTCGAAACTTATCGGAATTTCAACCGTCCTACTGGCCAGAGGAACTGCGGAGAGCCAGATTTGAAGCCTTACGGCAACAGTGTTACAGAAGCATTGGAAGCGATAAGTGTCAACTTCTTCTTTCTGCGACCTTCAGTGAGTGCGGCAATATGCTCTGGTGAAAGCTTCTTCAATTTCGACGCAGCACTGATCGCATCGAGAGCTTTTTTCGTGTGGCGAAATCCAAGCGCATACTTATTTCCTCGAAGACCTTCTTTCTGCGCCTCGCTCAACTTTCTGCCACGAAGTCCATCACCAATTGCCGCTCGATGTGCTGGGGACAATTTACGTTTCTTACCGCTATCCTTCTCGCGTTGACGTGCTGCCGATAATTTAGCCCGATGTTCTTCGGATAATGATTTTCCTCGAAAAGCAGCACCAATCGCTGCCCTAGCCTCTGGCGTGTGCCCCTTACCCTTTCTTCCAAGCGCACACTTTGCACGCACTTCCTCAGTTGGATTCGTCATTCCTTCACCGCCGTCTGTGACATTGACGACGTTCCAACCGAGCACGCGATACCAGTGAATGAACGTGCGTTCCCAGTGCTCCCATTCCTCGATGGGAACTTCACGAATAAGTTCGAGCGTTGGTTTTAGTCCGAACTTGAGCAAACTTTCAATCCAAAATGTCTTTCTCGTACGCTCCTTTTTCCGTTCCCAAAAGTGTTGATTGTATCGCAGACGGGGATGATTCGACTTCCCAATATAGCAGTGCGTGTCGCCGGGACGCGGGTCATGGAGCGCGTAAAGGAAGGTCGTTTTGATCCCCCAATCTCAGCAAAACCGCGCGAGAAAATCAAGGCTTAAGGGGCTTTGCTTTGCGAGTTTGTTCGCGCAGATAGCGATTGATTATGGAATTGCACGGGCACCGGACGAATGGCCACGTCATGGCTTGGCGGTTGAGTTCTGCGTTATGATCCTGGCGGACGCTTTGCGCGAAAGGCCACGGGTTAAAGATGCGCCCATCGAAAAGGCGAGCGAGTTCTTCTTCGGGAAACATGGGTTGCTCGGCGGCTTCGCTCAGGTTCGGACGCAGGCGACCGTGCTGCCAGCGGGCGACACCTTCGCGCTTCCAGATGATGAGCGGGCCTGCCGGCCAAGAGCGCGTGCCGTCGTGCCAGTTGGCGGTGAGCATGATGTCCGGGCGCTCCATGAACTGATGGATAATCGTGTTAAAATCCACGGCTCCGATGAGAGCGTCATTGTCGAGAAGCGCGAGCAAGTTCCAGTGCGGCTTGTCGAGGGCATAAGCAAAGGCGGCGGTGAAAGCGCAGAGCGAGTAATTCCACCAATGAACTTCGTAAGGCTTGGTGAACGGTGCGCCGGCGTTGACCACGCGCAGTGGCGGCATCGGGTTCCATTCTGGATTGCTCCAAGTGCCACAGGCGATGAAAGTCTCGCAATGACCGAGATAACGCTGAATGCGTTCGTGCGTGGCACGCAGTCCAAACATACCGCAAGCGCGACCTTCAGCTTCCTCTTGGCTGTTCCAGTGCGACATGAGAAATGACAAGATGCGAGGCGCTTCAGGCATAGATAGGCGTGCGGACGAGGAATGAACGCAAAGTATCTTCAATGTCAGGCAGACGGCGCGTAATTTGAGAATAGCCCACCTGCAATCGGCAATTGCCCTTGGGAACGCTGCCGCTTTGCCCGTCGTCACGAGTGAGGGCGATGTATGGCATGACGCTCGCCGCTGCGAGATGCAACGGCATCGTGTCGCAGGTGAGCATCCCTGCTGCGGCGTCCATGAGCGCGAGCTGGTCGAAAACACGAGTAGCGCGGGCTTTGTTGAGGTGAACGATTTGCGCTGGCAACCGACCGAGCATGGCTTGAAGTGATTGCATCGCTTGACCGCGTATGGGGCTGGTCCAGCTTTCGAGGTTTACAAGCAGCACTGCCTTCGATTGGCGAAAGTGTTGCTTTATGAGAATCGCTTCTCGGACGATGTTTCTTCGGTCGAACACGAGCGGCAACGTGGCGTATTCGGCAAGGAACCCAGTGCGCTTCCACATGGTCAACGAATAGCTAGCGAGCGAATCTGGTTGCGGTGGAGTCCAATCCATGCCGTGCAATTGCGTGACGATGAGGCACGGCGCAAGCGTGTTCGCGACAGCGATGGCTTGGTGGATACCAGTCTGCCAGTTGATTGGCAGCAACGTCGGCGTGACATAAGTGACGCCCTCAAAGACGGTGCCAAACTCTTTTGTCGTCACCACATTGACCGGAGCGCCGGTAAGGTCAGCCCACGCCTTCCATGCTGGCAAAAGCAGAATCAGGTCTCCGAAGCGACCCAACTGAACGAAAGCTGGCGCTTGTTGCAACACGTTCGAATCAGGTTTGCGCGGTGCGTCTATTGGCAGGTGCAGAAATCCTGTGTAGCCGCCATCCAACATGCGCTGAGCATTATGCAGGTCCACATCTCGCTCAATATCGGCGTGGTCTAGGCTCAGGCCAAGGCTCGGGTTGCCACGTCGAAAGACGGTTTCCTGCATGACAATATGCGAGAAGCTGCCGCGCCACGGCTTTGATTGTCCCGCTTCGGGGTGGCACATCTGGAAATCGCCAACGGGATAGGAAGTGCGCGATTTAAGCCTTGGACGCGGGTTGGAATAGACCCGCATATCATCCAGGCACGGCAGCGGAACCACTAACCCTCCATCGGATACGCGGCCATTTCGTCAGCGAGGTCTTTGTAATCGCCCACAGGCACGGCGTCGGATTTCGGCTTTGGCTTACCCGGCGCACTACCGCGCAATTCCTCGATGGTCTTGTTCGCGGCGGCGAGTTCAGACTTGGCCGCGAGCAACTGCTTGCGCGTGACGCCGAACAGCGCGGCCCGATGCAGCACGCTCGCCTGCAAACCAACCTTCTCAGCGAGCGTCATGTTGCCGTTGCCGCCGAAGAGCTTCTGGACCGGGCCGTAGCCTTTGGCGAGCACTTCCTTCATCTCAGAGTCGTCCGGATCAATGCCAAGGTCTTTGTAATACTTTGCCTGGGTCTCTTGATTTGCGATGCGCCACATGCGGTCGGCGGCTTCGCGTTCCTGAGCGGTGCGTGCTTGGGTCTGCTTTTCCTCATCCGCGCCACGGTTGCGATACTCGGCGATGGCCTCCTTCATGTCCTGATGCTTCTCGTGCAGGCTATGATAATGGTTCATCATAAGCTGCGCGGAATCGCCGAAGACGCGCTTGGCGAAAGCGTAGGCTTTGCCGGTGGGCAGATTGTAAAGTTCTATGAAATCATCGTCAGTGGCGGCTCTCACGCGAGGCGTTTGAGTTTCTTCGTCAACGCCTTCGATGTATTCCAACTGGCGCACATCATTGAAAGCGCGTGATTCCGTACGCTTGAATGGAGCGAGATGCTTTGTCTTGAACTCGTCGCTTTCCTCGTACGCCTTGAGGCGAAGGCGACTTTCGTATTCTTCAATGCGCTTGTTGGCGGCGGCGAGTTGTTCTGCGAGAGGTCCAGTATCCGATTTAGCAGTTGAAGCAATTCCATCAAGCTCTGCGATTCGAGCCTCAAGCTCTTGCGTGCGCGTTGCAAATTGTTTGTTTTCCTTCTTAGCCGCTTCATACGCCTTCTTGAGTTCGCGATTCGTGCGAAAGACGGGTTCGGACGGTTCGTCACCGGGCTTGGGCGCGGTGTCAGGTGCTTTGTCATCGGCCTTCGCTGGCGGGGCGTCGTCTTTGAGCGGTGCGTCATCGTCGTCGTCTTTCTTGGCTGGCGCTGGCGTCGGATCAGCGTCCACGGCGGCAGGCAAAGCGTCCTCGTCCTCGAAGAAGTTGCTGCGCTCGCCAGCACGTCCGGGCGCAGGAACCGGCGCGGGCCTCGTAGCGGGCGCTTGTGGTGCTGGCTTCGGTGCTGGTGTAACGGGCGCTATCACGGGCGCGGGAGCGGGTGCAGCGGTAACGGGTGCTGGAGGTGCGGCGACTGGCATAATCTAATCTTTCTTCATGTTGCGTTCAGCGATCTTGCGTTCAACGTCGTAATCGAGGCGCGGCGGACTCGTAACGCTTATCGCTTCGACCGGCTCAGCGCAATTCATAAAGATTTGCAGGAATTTCTTCGCACCGGCCAGTTGATCGGCGTTCGCGCCGTCCATCGCCATCTTTGCCAGCGAGAAAACGGCGGCTTCGTGAAACATCTTTTGGCGAACCTCATCGCGCCAAGTGCGGGAAAGGGCTTCGTCCTGGCGGAACAGTTCGGTTGCTTGAAGTGAAATCATCAGTATTTGTTGTTGCGTTTTGCTCGGGCCGCGTCAGCGCGGGCGAATTCCTTCGAGACATTGCGTGGCGGGCATTTCTTCCGAGCCTTGGAAGGATTGTACGCGCAGACGGCCATGTAGCCCGCCATTTTCTTACTGGTTGAGGGCATAGGTTAGGGGTTTGACGGCTGTGCCGCACGCTTGAAATAGTCGAGCGGCAATGCCTTTGGCATCATGCGATCGAACTCCTCTTGCTCGCGTTGGCGCTGTTCGTTTACTGCACCCATGCCTTTCATCCAATCGTCAGTGGACGATTTGACGCTTTGCATGAAGTTCTCCGCTTCTTTACCGGGTCCAAAGTTACGCACAACAGACTCGACGAATGGCGCACTGGTAAGGAGAAGCTGCAATGCGCCCGGTTCACTCGGATTGATGCGACTCGCCAACGCACGAAGCTGGTCACTGGTCAATATCTTGGCCGTGACAAATTCACGGACGCCCCGACGCGCCGTCTTGAGTGGATGCACTAGCAACTTGTCCATGAGCGAACCTCCAGCCATTGCGCCCGCCTGTTCCGCGATGGTGCGAGGGAACTCCTGCGCCTCTTTGAGCATTCCATAACGCTGCAAATCCTCAAACAACCTGTTGCCAAGCACGGCTCGCGCCTTGCGGTCGCCGCCAGCCTTCTGCAACGCCTGCGCGAAGGTGCGCCCTTCATCGTTCGCGCTCTTGAAAATCGCCTCCATGTACTTGGTACGAATATCCTCGACAAGCGCGGGTCGGTCGGAGAGCAAGCCAAGGATTTGAGACACTTCACCCAAGTTTCGCTCAGGCTTGTTGATAAATCGGTTCACTACATCCTCGGGCGTGATGCTCAAACCTGCGGTGGATTGGTCGGCAACGGCCTTTAGCAACTGACTACTCACGAGTTTGTCTTTGGCGGCTTCGGCGCGGAGCAACGCGGTCAATTGTGCGCGTGTTGGGGACGGACTCATCAGCAGCTTTCGCACTTCTTCGGCGGGAAACTTCGCGCCTTCCCGTGCGCGAATCATAAACTTGGCTTCTTCGATGAGATTGACTGCTTTTGAGCCAAATATGTCTCGGGCAATTTCCTTATTGTTGCGGTTGAAGTCGCTGAAAGATTTTAGGAATTTGCGTGCGTCCAGCGTTTCGCCACCCGGTTCAGTGGCGTTTATGAGGATGTCGTCGGCGATAGAGCGTTTGACGGCGCGAAACTCGACGCTTCCTGCACCAAGGAACTGCTTTAGCATGTTGTAACGGTCAGTGCGAGCGCCGGGTGAACCTTCCAACAGGCGCGAGGTCAGTTCGGCGGGTCCAATGTGTCCAGCTTCAAACTCGTTTCGGAAAAGCTCGTTGATTCCCTTTTTGCTGAACGGCACGACCTGCTCCCGGTAATACTTATTGGCGGCTTCGAGCGCGGTCTTCGCACGCGGGTCTTTCATGCCAACAACGCCCTTCTCCATCGCATCAGTAAGCGCATTAGCAATACGCGACAGATAATGAGCGCCCATGCCGGGGACGGCTTCGCTCTTGGCGAGGTCGTCATAGACTTCGGCCCGCATCTTTTGCAGGTCGCTGAAGCGATAGAGTCCGCTCTTGTTGGAAATGAGTTCGTCAAGACGACGCATAACGCTGGCTTCAGGCACGAACGCTCTGCTCGGCTCCTGCGTCAAACCAGTGACCGCTGGCTGGAAGCTGGATGCAGCATCCTTCTTAATTGCGGCAGCAGCGTTTCCCAGGCCGCTGCCGGGAATGTTCGGAAGGTCACCTGTAATGCTGCGAAACA
>Ga0111538_10009684_pt1 | contig 12840 bp, 16 predicted proteins | sample SoiMethybrSBSTD1_FD_79669 | JGI IMG/M metagenome (GOLD analysis project Ga0111538, IMG submission 79669) | Bulk soil microbial communities from a Populus tree surrounding site in Tennessee, USA - Soil MetaG P. TD hybrid SBSTD1 (version 2)... | ecosystem: Environmental > Terrestrial > Soil >...
AAATCGATTCGTCTTCAATCTTTCAACGTCAAAAGTAATGGATGAGTCTGTCGCAATCAACCCCTTATTATGCCGTATTTACACCCGCTCGAAAAAATGTTCAGACTTTATTTTTGTTATGGTAGTAGATAAAAAATCGAGGTTATGGAAAAGTATCAATTAAAGGATGATATAAGTGTATTTGGTTTCGAAGTAAAAACATTCCCTAACGGAATCAGTGACGCATTTGATTCCCTAGTCAAAATGGTACCGGAGGGTCTCGGGCGGGATTACTATGGAATAAGTTTTCGTGGTTCGGAAAACAAGATGATTTATCTCGCGACTGCGCGTGAAAAGGAACATGGCGAAGCTGAAAAGTATCAATGCGACCGGTACACCATCGAGAAAGGTGTTTACGCAACGGAAACGGTATTGGATTGGCGTAAGAAGACCAATTTGATCAATCACGTTTTCGAAAGATTATTCAATTCCATTCAGGGTACCACAATCGGACCCAATGTCGAATGGTATAAAGATGAAAAAGAAATGTTATGCATGGTGAGATTGGCACGGCCACAATAATGAAGGAGGTCTTGTTCGTTCATAGTGCGGGACCGCAAGGACATCATGAGGGCAGTGACTACCTGGTGAGGTACCTGATCGATGCACTTGGTCCCGGATATCGCGTAGCACATCCGGTTATGCCAGATCCGGAAAATCCGCACTATAAGGATTGGAGGACGACGCTCAGGAAAGAACTTGCCTCAACGGGTGATGAATTGATATTTGTTGGTCATTCCCTTGGTGCTTCTGTCCTGTTGAAATACCTGTCAGAGGAGAAAGTGAATCCACGTATTGCAGGACTGTTTCTCATTGGCGCTGTTTATTGGGGAAAGGAAGACTGGGATGTCAAGGAGTATGTATTGAAGCGTAATTTTAAGTCGAAGCTTCCCCCGATTGAAAAGATCTTTCTCTATCATAGTCGCGATGATGAAGTCGTGCCCGTAAGTCACGTTAGATATTACGCGGAAGAGCTACCAAATGCCACTGTTCGCGAATTTGCACATCGAGGGCATCTTTTCGGAAAAGGCCTTCCTGAATTGATTGAAGATATCAAAGGATTATAAATTTATGATCGAAGTTTTTAAGACCGACGTCGACGATTCAAAATATGCAGACATTCTGGTAGAACACATTAAACGAATCTTCCAGGGCTATGAGGTTAATTTTGATCTGCAGGATTGCGATAAGATCCTTCGCGTCAAAAATATACGCGGCGTTGTTAACAGTGATCGACTGATAAAAATGCTAAACAGTTTTGGATTTCATGCTGAAGTTTTGCAGGACGACTACCCAACCCCTGGCGGATTGTTTGTTCTCGATCTGAATCATCAATCCATTTTGAATTGAAAAAGCCTCACGTGCTGTTTGATGAGTATTGAGTAATGATGAATGATGAATGATAATGATGAATGCATTGCTGGGCGACCGCGAGCACTGCCTCAGTGTCTAGGTGGGAAGGATGAGTAAATGAAGACGAAACAGGAGAAAAAATCGAAGTTCCTATAATGCCGCTCGCAATTAAATACTGATATTCACTTAAATAACGTCTGGGATGAACATAATACTAACAATCCTTCTGGTAATAATCGGACTTGTGGCTCTACTGCTGATAGTTGCCTTGTTCACTAAAAAAGATTACGTCATCGAAAGAGAAGTTACGGTTAATAAGCCAAAGAATGATGTATTTAAATATGTCAGGTTTATCAAGAACCAGGATTTCTATAGTAAATGGGTTATGAGCGACCCAAATATGAGGAAAAACTATTCTGGAACCGATGGAGCACAAGGGTTTATCTATTCGTGGGATAGTGATCAAAAGGAAACAGGAAAGGGAGAACAGGAGATCAAACGGATTATAGACAATGAGCAGATCGCTACGGAAATTCGTTTCGAAAAGCCTTTCAAGAACGTGTCGCAGGCGTTGATGGCAATCAATGAAATTGGCGGAAATCAAACCAAGGTCAAGTGGTCGTTTGCCAGCAGCATGAAATATCCCATGAACATGATGTTGCTCTTCATTGATTTTGAGAAGTTGCTGGGAAAAGATATGGAAGCGAGCCTTGTGAGGCTGAAAGGTATCCTTGAAAAGTAATTAAAAACTGTTTTGATATGATGAAGGGAGAAGCTCCAAAGGACATAGACGATTATCTAAAACGATATCCGGATAACATAAGGTCTACGCTGGGAATGTTGAGGAAATGGATCAAAGAAGCAGCACCAAAGTCAGAAGAGGCGATCACCTACCATATTCCGACATTCAAATACAAAGGTGCGCTGGTTGGATTCGGTGCGACTAAAAAGCACTGTGCTTTTTACGTGATGAGCAATACGGCGCTAAAATCGTTCAAAGAGGAATTGAAAGATTATGATACTTCGACTGGAACAATAAGATTTTCCCATGATCATCCCCTCCCTGCTAAACTTGTAAAAAGAATTGTAAAGGAACGCATAATGGAAAATGAAGTCGTAATGGCAAATAAGTAACTCAAACACATAAGAAAATGGCAACCAAAATCTTCGTGAATCTACCGGTCAAGGACTTAAAGAAGTCTATTGATTTTTTTACGCAACTTGGATTTACTTTCAATCAACAATTCACTGATGACAAAGCCACCTGCATGATCATTGGCGACAACATATTTGCGATGCTCATGGTGGAAGAGCGTTTCAAAGACTTTACTAAAAAACAGATCTGTGATGCAAAAAAGAATACTGAAGTATTGCTGGCTCTGGATGCCAAGACGCGAGCAGAGGTCGATGAACTTGTAAAAAAAGCGGTAGCGGCCGGAGGTTCGATCTATGCCGAACCCGCAGACCACGGATGGATGTATCAACATAGTTTTGCCGATCCCGACGGTCACCAATGGGAGTTACTCTACATGGATGAAAGCAAACTCCCACAAAACTGAGAGGCGTAGTCTCGATCCATATTTTTCTTGTAGTTCACTTTAAGGCCACAGCCAACGCAGAGGCGTAGCCTCGACGTATATTGTATCACCGGACTTCAGTCCGGGGACAAAAACGCAAAGCAAACAGGAGAGCCGTAGGCTCGATCCATATGCTCCGTGGTAGTCACCTCGATGTTATCCACACTAAAATTGCCTAAAGGCCTTTAGTGGGTCACCTGTTTGAGATTTTGAATCATGAATGTCGAATGTCCCCCGATAATTATCGGGGCGAATGTCGAATGTATTACGATTAACGGATAACGGATAACTGTTACTCTCCCTGGGCATCCAATACCCATTGACTTACGGTAAAACTTCATAAAAAAATAATCCCCAGTCGCGTAACCGAACGGTTTCTTTTTCATATATTTGTAACCGAACGGTTACTTAACGAGACATTATGAGAAGAGATGTATTTCAGGCAATCGCCGATCCGACCAGACGGGAAATAATTAACATGCTGGCGTACAAGTCGCTAAATCTCAATTCTGTAGCGGAGAATTTCAACGTGAGCAGACCTGCGATATCGAAGCATATAAAGATCCTTACGGAATGCGGCCTCGTAACTATTAACCAGCAGGGACGGGAACGTTATTGTGAAGCGAAACTTGACAAGCTTAATGAAGTTTCGGATTGGGTAGAAAGATATCGCACCTTCTGGACAAAGAAGCTGGATGCTTTGGAAAACTTTCTTAATGAATTGCAGGTGAAAGAAAAGAAATCTACGCAACGAAAAAGGAAGAGACATGGAAAAGCGAAATGAACAAGAACTAGCTAGGATCACGAAAAAGGCAGACGGATTCGAAGTTAAGTTTGAGCGTGTCTACAACTTCAGCCGTGAAAAAGTATGGGATGCAATTACAAATCCCAAGAAGCTGACCATCTGGTTTACAGACATTGATATTGACTTTGTTGTCGGGGGAAAGATGACGATTCGATTTAGAGATGTAGATAAGACGGAATCATTCGGTAAAATATTACGGATCAAGGCGCCGGAGCTGTTTGAATTTTCCTGGGAGGATGAACTTGCCACCTGGGAAATTTTCGAGGAAGGAAAATCGAAGTGTAGGCTAATATTGACTTACAGCAAACTTCCGGAGAACTATGCATACAGCGTACCTGCTGGTTGGCATGTATTGCTGGATCAGCTTGCGGAAGTGTTGAAAGGAAGAATAGAAAACTATCCGTTTGGCGGAGAAGAAACAGAACCGGCACGAAAGATGAAGGCGGTTTACCTGGAAGTCGTCAGAAAACAATTCCCGGAAGTTGTAAATGCCACCTGAGACTTAAGCGAGCCGTGCCCTATACCCTATACCTCTATACCTCTCTACAATGATCGAAGTTTTTAAGACAGACGTGAAAGATCCTGAGGATGCAAACCGATTGATCTTAGAGATCGATAATGCATTCTCCGGTTGCATTGCGAATTTTGATTTGACGGATTGTGACCGGATACTGCGGATAAAACACCCACCAACGATCGATCCAGCATCATTTATAGAGCTGCTGGACCGGTTGGGTTATCAGGCGGAAGTTTTATCCGATAACTTACCTCAATGATAAACCCTAATTGAAAATGAAAATGGAATCGCCATTCGTGATAGAAAAAACATATAAAGCACCGCGTCAGAAAGTGTGGCGCGCAATCACTAACAAGGAAGACATGAAACAATGGTATTTTGACCTTCCGGAATTTAAACCTGTAGTTGGATTTGAGTTCGAGTTTCGCGGCGGAAAAGAAGATGGTGTCCAATATCTTCATCGTTGCAGGATCACCGAAGTTGTTCCGGAAAAAAGGTTAACGTACAGCTGGAGATACGAAGGGTATGAAGGTATGTCGTTTGTCACGTTCGAGTTATTCGACGACGGTGACAAAAATACCAGGGTGAAGCTGACACATGCAGGACTTGACACATTCCCGAAATCCATTCCTGACTTTGACAAGAAAAACTTTGCCGAAGGGTGGACAGAGATCATTGGCAGTAACCTGAAAAACTTTGTTGAGAAATAGATCTTGCGGATCTAACCAGCAATGAATTTTCTGCACAGGTCGTCGAGTGATGTAAAATCAAATCCACATCCGCCTAAAACTTTTAGATTAGGGAAGTGCTCCCTTATGGATGTCAGATCCAGGGCATTAGAGTTAGAAATGGTCTGGATTCCGTGGAGCCTCCCCTTCCAGGAGCCGGATTCGTTAGTCAAATGCTGAAGAGTTTCAGATCCAATGCAGTTCAAGGTAAAGTATGTCGTATAATCGCTCGTTCCCTGATCGACGCGTGTTATTGCGTTTCCCAATGGTTCTCCGCTTGGAAGGTTTCCTTCGCGATCGACTTTAAAAGAAATTGCCACCGGTATGCCTAACGCACGGCAAGCTTTTACTAATCCGATGGCTTCATCGCAATCATTTAATGCGCGCGCCGTGATGATGTCGACATCCATAAGTGCAAAAGTACTTAGTTGTTCGTTGTGATATTGCGCCGATTCTTCGGGTGACATTGCGTTTGATTGATCAAAGTCATCCTGCCGTGGACCCACCGAACCACTAATGATCACATCACAATTCCTGGAATACTGCGTTTCACGAATGAATTGCACAGCATGTCGATTGACAGCTGCTGTTTCGTCGGTTTTATAGCCCAACCTGTAAATCCAATCGCGGTTTGCCCGCCATGTCGGCGTCTCCAAAATGTAGGTCAGTTGATAACGCTCAGCCAGCTGGAGATGGAGTTCATGATATTGTTGCATGATCATCCTTCCCTCACGAGTATACAACAGTTCAAACGCCGCGTTGTGTGTAAGGTCTACGTGATAGTCCTTTTTTAATGTAGACTCAAGGTTCCCTCCCGAAAGAAATCGTCGGTTAGAACGATCCGAACCGATCCCAACGCGATTCTTTTCTTTGAATATATGTTTCATAGTTATCGCGTAACCGCTATTTGTCTTGTTGGCTTGCGATGTCTTTTGCCCGGAGCATGTCCCATATTTTGGCGGAGGCACCATGGTAAAAACCGGTTTTGTACTCGAAGCCTTTGGGGTTCTTGAATGTTCCGAATATCAGGTCGAATACAGGCAGATCCGAATAATTGCATTGGTGTATTCCCGTTGCGTGATGGTATGTATGACTTTCAGGGCGCTGCACGATGTATCCAAGCCATTGCGGAGTCCTTATGTTAGCATGTTGAAAGATGCTCAAGAAATTCGTTACAAGTAACATCACGGTGATAGCCGATGGACTTAAACCTGCAATAAGGCTAAAGCATACACTTCCCAACACGACCCATCCAATCATATCAAAGGGGCTGAAGTAAAAAGCACCGTAGGTATCGAGGCGCTCAGCGCTATGATGCATCTGATGAAATGTCTTCCAGAGAAAGTCGCTTCGATGAAGAGCATAGTGCCATACAAACACTCCAAATTCATAAAGGAGTACCGCGAATACTCCACCCCATACTGTTCCCCAGCCTGACAAGTCAAATAGGCGATATGGCTCGATGTAGGGATTGATGAACATGGGCAGGTACGACGTAAAGAAGAAATAGAAAATGAAGACTAATAGACCTCTAAGTTTCCAGTATTTCACGTGAGGAAGTTTTCGTCCTGGGAAAAGAGCTTCCCACAGCATCAGCATTCCATATATGGACAAAATGATCAGCGAAATTGGATCAAGCAAAATTTCTAATGGGGTAGGCATATTTTTTCTATGTTATTATGCCTTTAAAGGCGTGAGTTTCTGACTTACAGTGTAAGGGGTGAAAAAATTAATGTGAGAGCAGCCATTTTACAGGCTTTTCAGGGCGATACGAGCAAAATAGGCCGGTTTTTATGGAATGAACGAAATGTTTACCAAGGGCCGGGTGGCTCTTTTCAATTTTCTGAATTGCGTTCCGAATCCGCCATGTAACAGCCGATCTCATCTTTTCCATTGGGTCATTGACTTTCCTTGTCTTCCCTCCCATGCCAAGTGATGAGCTTAGGTGATCCACGAGGTCGGAATATTCCTGCTGCAGTTCAGCGGCCTTTTCAAAATTGCTATTGTCCTCACAATACTTGATCTCTTCCTGGAGGTCGATTATTTTTTTCTTATAGGATTGTTTTGCCCTATCGTCAAATACAGGTTCCGCCGTTGCCAGCACACCCGTTCCGAACAGTGATGTGCAATGAAATTCTTTCTCAGGCGCCCCGATAAGTCTTGCTAAGTCGACAAACCCTTTTACTTCCGGAATAAAAACGGTCTTTCCTTCAAAAGAGAACTGCCACATTTCATTATCCTTAAAGAACGAGTTCTGCGCTAGCGTATCGGTAGCTTTGTAAAATACTCTCGAGGTCAGAGAAACCTTACTTCCGCTTATATGTTCCCAAAATGGCAATAGGTTCGTAGTGTTGCGTATAGGTGTAACGTTAATTAGCCATTGCAGGGCTTCCTTTTGATCTACGTCACCACCTTTGTTGATCTTCAGACGGAAATCATCGAGGTACTCTTGCCAGAGTGCTCGCATTCCGTCCATATTTCCAGTCATGAAATAAGCGGCCGCCAACATCGCGTTAAAGTCTACCCACGGGGGCCTTGATTTCAAACCTAGAGAGAGGCATTTTTCGTAGTCCCCAAGTTCGAAAGCGATAAGTGACCCCGTAGCGTCATAGTGATTTTGGTTCAAAGGGTTGAGCTGCAAGACCTTCCTATAGAGTTTGTCGGCTTCGCTAACGTATCCTAAATAAACAAAGCATGACGCGATTTGAATAAGGTTGTCGATGTCATTTGGATTCAACCTCAAAGCTCTTCGCAGGTAGTGTTCTGCAGTGTCGTATTCAGCTTCATAAAGATAGATCCTTCCAAGCACAAGAGCGGCCACGTAATTTTGTTCATCCAGATCGATAGCCTTCTTTGCCCAATCAAACGCACCCTTCTGGGAGACATCCCAACGCTCCCACAACTGACAACTCCATTCATTAAAGTAAGTGAGTGACATACCAGAGTACGCAAGCGAATATGTTGGATCAATATCTATTGCTTTTTGAAAATGCTCGCGAGCGATCTGGTCTGCTTCAAGCGAGGCTTTTTTCAATTCGTCTATTCCGTATAGCCAGCATTCGTATGCCGTGAGATTTAAAGCTGCCTTCTTGCGTATATGAATGAGCAAGTCATAATTCAATTGTTGCTGCAGCGATGATACGATCTGCCTCAATAGGTCCTCCTGGATTGAAAAGATCGATTCCCTGTCGCCCTCGTAGCGTTCGGCCCAGACCACTTCATTCGTAGCACTTTTCAGGAGTTGCGCATTGATCCTCAGGACATCGTTGTGATGATAGTGAAACGATCCTTTGATTGTGTAGTCCGATACCACCGTGCCAGGGCTTTGAAGTGATTCTTGCGCCAGGATCCGGAACTGACGGAAGCGAGACAGCTCGGTGACTACGTCGATGTAGAAAGATTTGCAAAATATAGCCAGACCATTCGCCTCGGTGAGATTTTCGAAGGGAAAGATGGCCAGGATAACCTCAATGCTATTTCTGCTATTCTCTACCTGGGTCACGCTATTGGTCATGATTACAGTCCGGAAACAAGCCTTTTACGCGAGCCAATATAACGGGTTGACAAAAAACTGTAACCTAATTTGCGAGAAAAAAGGCTTGCCGCATTTGGAAGACCCTGAGCGGCCTAATTTAATTCAGGAGCGGTTTGTTCCGCGGTGGTGACGCCCGCTGGTAATTCAATGATCTTCAGATTACGGAAGTGGATCTCCGCACCCTCGGATTCGAGGCATAGGTATCCTTTCTTTTGTGTTGACTTGCTGATACCGTTCACAACCTTTCCATTTACCGAAAGTTTTATAACTCCGTCAATGCATACGACATCGTACGTGTTCCACTCTCCTCGCCCCTTGCATAAGTTCTCGATGGATTTGCTTCGTTCTCCACGCGGGTTGTCGGGCACTGTTTTAACACCGCCCACGCCGAATAACTCACCATGAACATAAGCTATCGGTGGTGTTTCTCCGTTTCGCTTATTGAGATTGACCCAATCCAACTCGAGCATTTGAACTTCAACGCCATCAGGCAAACGGTTTTCCTCACCGGGTTTTGCTGCGCTCCAGACAAACACGCCTGAATTACCTCCAGGTTCCATATGCATCCATTCCACATGAAGTATAAAATTTTCGAATTGTCTTGCTGATCGCATCACTCCAATTGGTTTTCCAGTACATTTCAACAATCCGTCTTTTACAGTCCATGTATCTGAATCTGTGTTTACGTTCAACCATTCTAAAGGCTTTTCTTTTTCTTTAGTATTCATGGTGATCTTTGACAAACTAATGGACACGCCAAATACTAATGGCTTTTTTTGTGCGATCGATGGATGTGTACACCAAAGGCAAAGAAGGCCGCTAACTATGAGCGGATATAGAATTGTCTTCATAGAAAATGCGTGAGTGGGTCGAGAGCTTAAAACAATTTCGTGATCCCTGGTTTGGCTACCTCGTGACCGGGCCATTTCAGGTCCCAAGTATATTGGTCTATTGCCGGAGCAAGCGACTGGTTTGAATTCAGCGCCTCTTCCCAGGCAATAGTCTGGCCGGTATACGCTGCCATCCTTCCAAGTACACCAAGCATGCTGCTTTGTGCCATAGATTCTCCATCATTCATCGGTTTGCCACTTCGGATGGATGCAAAAAGCTCGTCGTGTTCGACTTGGTACATATCATTTCTCTCACCTGCAAACTTCCAGGCATTCTTACCTGTGATCTCGTGGCCCGCCGCGCCGCCGATCCACGCATCGCCCAACGTTCCAGCTATATCAACTTTATTTACCATGGAACATCCATCCAATTGCCGGCTGAAGTGAAATCCACGAACACCGTTCGGATACTCAAACTCTATTGCAAAATGGTCATAAACATTTCCGTATATTTCCTCTGTTCGTACTTGCCGTCCGCCTGTTCCTGTTGCTTTGAGCGGTGTTTTGTCACCAAGTGCCCACGACATGAGATCAAGACTGTGCACCATCATTTCGGTGATAAAGTCGCCGGACAGCCAGCTGTAGTAGAGCCAGTTTCTAAGCTTGTACTCCATGTCTGTCCATCCTGCTTGTCTCGGCTTCGTCCACAACGGACCGCCGTTTCGGATCGTGGATACAGTTTTTACTTCACCGATATCGCCCTTATGAATTCTTTGAAACAGCTCGCGTTTTGGATTGTCATAACGAAAACAGAATCCTGATACCACGGACAGTTTTTTTTCCTTCGCTTTCTTCGCCGCTGCGAGTACTTTGCGAACACCTGGCGCGTCGACAGCAACAGGCTTTTCACAAAATGCATGCTTGCCTGCATTTATTGCCGCTACAAGATGATCCGGTCTAAAGGCCGGCGGTGTTGTTAAAAGCACCACATCCACTCCGGAATTGATAACTTTTTGATAAGCATCAAAACCAACAAACTTGTTTTCCTTATTGACCTTGACCTTTGTGGGATACAATTCCATTAGTGCCTCATAGGACTCATCCAGCCGATCAGAGAATACATCGCCCATGGCAGTAAGGATGACGTCAGGATCAGCAGCCAATGCCTGACCTGCCGCTCCCGCGCCTCTACCTCCGCAGCCAATAAGCCCGACTTTCAAAACGTTGGCGACCCCGACGCGCCGGGGCGATGCATCGACATATCCAATCGGTAATGCCATTCCGCCAAGTACTGCGCCGGTATGCTGGAGAAACTTCCTTCGGTCGGGGTTATACGATGATTCCTTCCCTGCTTTCATAGCTTTGTTTTTTTGGTGAATTATCATTCTATCTTACTAAAATAATTGACCTTGTCCAAGCGTGTTTACATGGACGATGACCGATTATTGTTTAACAATGGCGAACATGTTGAACTGAATCATTGGGTCAAATCTTGATGGATCATATGGAATTAAATCGTTGTGAACCTCGCCAAAAAATGAATATCCAAGATCTTTAAGTTGGCTGAGAATGGCAGAAAGGTTAGTCCACATGTTCGGAGTACCAGCCTGGCGTCACTTCAAAAAAGATCGGAGGTCTAAATCTCTTGATTGAATTAATGGCTCCCTTGAATACCTGAGGCTCGTAACCTTCAACGATCATTTTTATAAAGGAGATATTATCTGGATTGATGGTTTTGACAACGTCGTCGACCCGATCAATTTCTATATGTATTGACGCACCGTGTTCATTGCTAATGATCCTGGATGCACCCGAATTGACCGAGTTGAGTCGAAATGGAAGTTTTGTTTTCTCGTTGCCACGTCCGAATGCTGTGTATATGTACAATGTTTCCAAGCTGAGTATTCAGCATAAGATTCTCTCTGAGGCCCAACACAGCCGCGGGATTTGGTTCGAATGAATGGATTTGGACGCCTGAAAGTTTTTTTTTCAACACATAAGAAGCCAGGCGTAACGAAAAAGCACCAAAGTTCGCACAGATGTCAAGCACGATACTATTGGCAGTAACAGCTTTCATTGCTTCGAGTAAATAGTTGTCTCGAACGCCGTAAAAAAGACGCCACTGCACATAGTCGGACCGGTTTATTCTGAAACGGGTATTGCCACGTGTAAGCAGATAGTCGTCTTCAGGAGGATACGATGACGGATGTGGAATAAATCTTCCGACAGATCCAACTTTGTGACGAATGGTCGGTGGAATAAACTGTCTGATAAAGTTGAGCCGCTTCCTTAGCGTCACAAAAAACTCCTCAAGGTTTGATTTGATGACGGAACGATGAATAAACCTTGTAAAGTTATTCATACGACCTTATCTATATCCGGTCACCGCTGTCAGATACAGTTTCATGCTACGGGCATCCTTATCGATCCACGACTGATATTCATCGATAGTTGACAGCCGATCTACTTCTGTCAGATAACCATCGGCAACGAGCTGCTTTCCTCTGGTTTCGGCTACCTTTTTCCAAATGCCGATCTCTTCAATAAATGTATTACTGCCCGATTGTGATATTTCAGATTTATCTTCAACCGTGATGCTTCGCATTCCAATTTCTTCAAATATGGCGTTAAGGTGATCTCCGATGGCGTTGTCCATGCCTGCATCCTTTCTCCAGCTCAGGAATGCAGAATAGAATTTTTTAACGATGGTTGGAATGTCGGGGGTGAATTCTATTTTTTCGTGATTGTAGTCAAGGATAGAAATACACCCACCAGGTTTGAGAAGGGCTTTCATTTTCACCAGTATCTCGCGTGGATTAGCTACCCACTGCAATACACGTGCACTGGTGATAACATCAAACTTATTCTTGTACGAATAGTTGTTTATATCTGCAACCTCGAAGTGAAGGTTTTTTATGCCCTGAAAATTGTGTTGCGCGTGACCAATAAGCTGATCGCTTACGTCGATGCCTACAACGTAGCCTCCCGGTCCTACACGTTCGACAATGCCTCTCGTTATTGAACCAGAACCGCACCCGACGTCAAGAACCAGATGTCCAGCCTTAATCACACGAAGCAGGTTCGCATTATCTTTTTCAAGCGTACGACGGTCGAGAACTGAATGAGTTCCCTTCGGCATTTTGGCCCTTTCCTCTGCGGTGTTCATTTTTGCTTTTTTTTACAGTTGCCAATATAACTACGGAATTGAGCTTAGTGGGTTACTGTGAATTAATAAATTCCATCCTACCGAACGATAGGTTTTTTCTGTTGTAGTATAGACTAACAGTTGTAATTGCTTAACGAGACGGCCAAAAAAAGAACACTCAACATGTCTGTTTATACCTGAAACTTGAAACCTGAAACCTGATACCTGATACCCTATCGCCTACACATTAGCAACTCTTCTCTTGTACTCCGCAAGAGCATCCTCCACTCGTTGCTTCGCGGTTGTGTCGC
>Ga0111538_10009685_pt1 | contig 12840 bp, 9 predicted proteins | sample SoiMethybrSBSTD1_FD_79669 | JGI IMG/M metagenome (GOLD analysis project Ga0111538, IMG submission 79669) | Bulk soil microbial communities from a Populus tree surrounding site in Tennessee, USA - Soil MetaG P. TD hybrid SBSTD1 (version 2)... | ecosystem: Environmental > Terrestrial > Soil > Tree...
ACCTGGAGTCGACTCTAAGTCAAGGGTTGTTATATGAGAATATAGGACAGAAGTCTTGTGCATCGTATTGATAATTTCACAAAGGAGAGAGACCGCGCCATTTAACGGCGGTCGAAAAATTATGCAGTTTGGATCCCACATCATCCAGGTGCCAAAGCATGTTATGCTTGGCATGGTAGGAAGTTTATGCTGGGGCAGGCCGCATGGCATTAGACACCTGCTACAATATCCAGGAGGCATATTAATGAACAACTTGGAGATCGCTCATCTGAAATTGGCCATTTCTGTCGCTTGGCGTGCCCGTGAAAATGGCAATCATCCTTTTGGGGCAGTGCTGGTGGATGAACATAATCAAGTTGTCCTGCAAGCAGAAAATACCGTTATAACCGGTCGTGATTCGACAGGTCACGCAGAAACGAATCTCGTTCGTCTTGCAACACAACAATTCCCGGCAGAACAACTAAAACACTATACCCTTTATTCAAGTACTGAACCATGCGCGATGTGCGCTGGAGCAATTTATTGGAGTCAGATTGGACGGGTGGTCTATGCCCTGAGCGAGATGGATCTCTATGATGTCATCGGGCCATCGCCAGAACACTTGTTACTCCCCTGCCGGGATGTCTTTGCCCATAGTAAACGGCATGTCGAGGTGCACGGTCCCATAACTTCAGTGGAAGTAGAAGCGCGTGCCGTTCATCAGGATTTTTGGACAATATAATACAGGTATAAAAATACTTAATGACTACCAGGTTCATCAATAGATCGAAACATTATTATTAATCAAGGTCCTGGCGGTACAAAGATTATCCAATCATGCCTCTGAATGAGATGCTTTACGCGGGTGTTTATACGCAGTTTTCAGAGCACAAGCCGGTTGCATCAAAAAGAACAGACCATATTTCATTCATCGTTATTGAATAAGTTAAACTAGAACCCTTATATGTATGAAAAAAATCCCCTGAGCAAATTAAGATCTCAACTCATATTCACTTTCCTGCTTGGTTCAATGGGAATCGTCCTTGCTATCGGGTTGCCCGTCGTTCTTCTCATTAACCGCCAGGCAACCTCTCAAACAAATCTGCTGTTGGAACAGGCGGTCTTGACCACACAGGCATCATTAGCCCGGGAGCAGTCTGACCTGCAAAACCTGGCGCTGCTCATCGCGCAACGTCCGACCCTGCATCAATTACTGGAGGAGCGCAATTCCTCTGCATTGGATCACTATCTCGACACCCTGCGGGACAGCGTTCATCTCGACCTGCTCATCATTTGCGATACCAATCATCAGACAGTTGGTGCCTCAACCAACACGAATGCGGCCGGACTTTGCGCCATGGATAATGTGAGTGGTTTTTTACCTGGCTCCCTGGAACGTGACAGTATGCTGTTTATCACAGGCGATATCCAGGATATCTCTTCCTCTTCGTACAAAGTCATCCTGGCGAAGGATTCATCTTCCATCCTATCCCAGCTTCAGGAGGAAACCGGGCTGGCCTACCTGCTCATGAGAAATGATCAGGTGGTTGCCTCCAGTGACCCGCTGATGGATACAAGTTTTCTGCCTCCTCGGGAGATACCCACAAAAAACACATCTGATACTGCAAACACCGCGAAGAAATGGGTTCCTGCTGCAGATGGAAATTCCTATCTTCTCTCAAATATCGTTGTCAATTCCAACAGCGATCTCAATCTCATCGGTGCGCTCAATGTAGATGAACAGGTACAGACACAGAAAAACATCAGCCAAAGCCTTATTTTCGGGTTGATCCTGGTTGTTCTGGTCGCCTTTGGCCTGGGAATCTGGCTCTCGCAGCGAATCAGTTCTCCCCTGAATCACCTGGCGAATGTTGCGGCAGAGTTTCGTCACGGCAACCTGCATTCCCCGGTTACCATCCAAACCAGCACCTCGGAGATCAGCCAGCTGGCAAATACGCTCGAAGATGCCCGGGTAGCTCTTGAACATTCCATGAACCAGCTGCAATCTGAAAAGGCCTGGGTGGAGCATATCCTTAATTCGATTGTTGAAGGGATACTGACAATGGACAACCAAAATCGGATCACCTTCGCAAGCGAGGGGATAGGCAGGATTGCTGAACAGGAGATCGAACCGGCGATCGGTCAGAAAGTGGATCAACTTTTTTTGCCGGTGGAAGGTGAAATTTACTTCAGTGAACAACTGCCAGCCATGGGACAGCAGCAGAGCATTTCCGCAAAACTTAAGAATGGGAAAGAAAAACTACTCACGATTTCCAGGGCAAAGCTTGTCCCACCAGAGGCAATGAGCTCGAGTCAGGCCCTCGTCATCCGGGATGTTACCGATGAGGAGTATATTCATCGCCTGCTGGGTGATTTTCTGGCAAATATTACCCATGAATTCCGTACGCCGCTGGCCGCCCTGGAGGCATCTTCAGAATTAATGCTGGATAACATTGATCATCTTTCTCAACTGGAATTGAAGGAGTTGCTGGTCTCTTTGAATCTGGGAATAATCGATCTGCAAACCTTGATCGACAATCTGATTGAGGCAGCCAGTATCGAAGCAGGCAGGTTTAAAGTTTCCAGACAACCGGTTATATTCGGCACAATTGTAGAAGACGCACTCAAAGTCATCCAGCCGCTGGCAGATAAGTATAAGCTCAGGGTGGTTTGCGCCCCACGCTGCGACACCTCCGCTCTGGTGTTGGCAGACAGGCGGCGCATGGTACAGGTACTGGTGAATTTACTATCCAATGCGATCAAACACAGCCCTGAATACGGCCAGATCCAGATAGATTATTACGAAGAAGAACAAAATCTTCACGTGGAAGTAAGAGACGAGGGAATTGGCGTTCCTCTGGATAAACGTTCCATTCTTTTCAAAAGATTTTCGCACCTTGATTCATCAGATGATCGAGCCAGGCAGGGTGCAGGCCTGGGACTTTCAGTGGTCAAAGCAATTGTTGAAGCTCATGAAGGCAATGTTGGGATTACAGACACGGTGGAAGGTGTCACATCATTTTGGTTTACGCTACCGCTGGAGGGCAAAGAGAGGCAATGAAAATACTCGTAGCTGACGACGATCGCGTTCTTGCTGATCTGATAACATTTACCGTCCGTCGCGCAGGATATGAGGCAGTATTGGCAGGTGATGCTGGGAGCACACTCCGCCGTTGGCAGGAGTCTCAACCTGACTTAATCCTCCTGGATGTCAATCTCCCGGGTACTCCTCAGCTGCAGGATGGCTTTGCGATCTGCCGGCACATCAGAAAAGAATCAGAGGTCCCAATCATATTACTTACTGTTCGTGGTGAGGAGGAAGACATTGTCCATGGACTGGAGATCGGTGCGGATGATTACATCTTGAAGCCTTTCAGTCCGCGCCAGCTTGTGGCACGTATCCAGGCGGTACTACGCAGAGGCCGCGCGGGAGAACCAGCACACGGTCCGGCAAAATTAACAATCGACGGTCTGAGTTTCAATCCAAGGTTGAGAGAAGTTTATTTGTCGGATGGAACAATGAAGAGTTTGACCTCCCTGGAAAGCCAGCTTTTGGAAAACCTGATGTTGAACACCGGCCATATACTCACCATAGACGATCTGATCAGTGATGTCTGGGGAATTCATGGAGGCAGCGCAGAAATGCTCAGGCAGCTGGTAAGGCGACTCAGGACGAAGATCGAGCGCGACCCTTCTGAGCCATACTACATTACGAACCATCCTGGGATTGGATATGCGTTTCGTTTGAAACGATAAACACTGAAGCATACTAAAGTTCTGCCCAGAGTTAAGAGGCAACAGAAGCATTTCCTGCATTTCTAAAAAACTCGTCGGGGAATACGAACGAAATATCACACGCTTGTCACACGGCTGTCACAATGTATGTCATGCTGGTCGGTTAAGCTTTGCTGTACGGACCACGAGACAAAAATGTCAATTGTTCTTGAGAATGTAAGCAGGCGATACGGACAGCAAAGAGTGGTGCACAGTGTTTCGCTCGAGATCAAGGATGGGGAGTTCTTTGTACTCCTGGGCTCGAGCGGCAGCGGAAAGACCACTGTGCTGAATATTATCGCGGGTCTGGTGGATGCGGAAGAAGGCCGCGTTTTTCTGCATGGGCGGGACGTAACCAACCTCCCAACCCAGAAGCGCAAGGTGGGATTTGTCTTCCAGAATTATGCCCTTTTTGAATACATGACCGTCGCAAAAAACATCGAATTTGGGCTTGACATCCGCAAAGTACCCAAAAAGGAACGCCAGAGAAAACGTGATGAGCTTCTGGACCTTGTGGGATTGGTTGGACTCAGTGAGCGATTGCCCCGTCAACTCTCAGGCGGTCAGCAACAACGGGTCGCCTTGGCTCGTGCACTGGCCCTGGAGCCGGACGTATTATTGCTGGACGAACCGCTGGGCGCGCTGGATGCAAAAATCCGCGCAGAATTGAGGCGGTCTCTTAAAGCGATCCAGCGCAAGCTTGGGGTGGCGACCATCCTCGTGACTCACGACCAGGAAGAAGCCTTTGACCTGGCGGATAGAATTGGCGTCATGAGTTATGGACGGCTGGTTGAGGTCGGGACGCCGCGCGAGCTCTACCTCCACCCGCAAACAGAATTTGTAGCCTCTTTTCTTGGGACGGCGAATATTCTGTTGGGGCATACGCAGGGCGAAAAGATCCAGGTTGGCCCTCATGTCTTTGGATTTGCAAAAGATGCGACTCGTTTGAGCACGGACGGACGGGTCCAGGTATTGTTCCGTCCGGAAGATATTGCGCTCGCATCCAGCCAGGCGGAACTGGATTGCACAATGCTGGGCGAAGGGCTGGTGACCAGCCTGGGATTCAATGGACCTTCTGAACGGATCCGGCTGGAGCTTTCTCCCATCCCGGGCGTCCGTGCAATCGCCCCGGTGGTTCCCTTTGGAAGTCAAAAAATCCTTATCGAAGCCACCCGTCCACCGGAGCAGGCAGCCGCCCATCCACTCTCTGTGGAAGACAAAACCTGGGTTGGAGTACGGCGTTTACATGCTCTCCTACATCCAGGCTTGACTTTTCTAGTCGTGACAGATGGCTCCCTGCGCAGCCAGTCGGCACTCAGTCTCGGTGGTTATCTGGCACGGATGTCCCACGCGCGTTTGACACTACTGGGAGTCGGAAAAGACGAAATGCTGCTGGACGCGTACCTTCAAGATGCTCGGAAACAATTGGGGAACGGCATGGCGTCCATCCAGGTGCGCACAGACTCGAGCCACATGCCGAATGCGATCGCGCATGCAACTGAGAAAAGTCCCGTGGACCTCGTTATTTTTGGCTGGCGTCCCGTGGAAGGAACAGCACTGGCAGAGCAAATCCTTTCCACCGGCGATCATCATTTGCTTCTGGCAGCACACCCGGGTACACGCTTCGAGAAAGCGCTGGTCTGTGTGGCAAGCGGAGAACCAGGAAAAGATGATGTCTTGTTTGCAGGACGATTATTGAGGCATCTCGGCGCCCAGGCAAAATTATTCACTGTCATCCCTGAAGCCGCAAATTCAGAGTACCAACGCCAGCATACAGAACGGTTTATGGCTGGAGGCCAGCACAGCCTGGAGCTGTTTGGAGTACCCACAGAATGCGAAGTACGAAGCGGGCATCCCTCCACTGAAATCACCCAGGAAATCCAGAACGGAGGCTTCGATCTTGTTATCCTGGGTGCGCCGTTGCCTGGGCGGGACAGGCATGTCTCCCTGACCAAAGTGGTCGAAGACGTAATGAAAAATGCAGGGGATTGTTCGGTTCTGATCGTCCGATCCCATTCCTAAAGAAAAAATCAAAAGGAGATTTACTGGATATGTTCTACAAACTACGCAAGGCCGGTATCATTTTTCTGTTACTGCTCGTGCTCGTAACCGGATGTTCCAAAGCAAACACCAACGAGGGCAACGCAAACGATAATGAAGTAAAACTGACGCTCGCCGCATATACAACCCCGCGCGAAGCGTATGCAGAAATCATTCCTGCCTTCCAAAAGTACTGGAAGGATAAGACCGGGCAGACTGTGACGTTCGAAGAATCCTATCAGGGTTCCGGCGCACAATCCCGCGCAGTGGCCGAGGGATTTGAGGCCGATGTGGTCGCACTTTCGCTGGAGGCGGATATCAGCCGCCTCGAAAAAGCTGGTCTGATTACCAGCAACTGGCGGGATAAGCCTTTTGGCGGCATGGCAAGCACATCCGTGGTGGCGTTCGCGACCCGGGAGGGCAACCCCAAAAATATCCACGACTGGGCCGACCTGGCACAGCCGGGATTGGAAGTTCTGACTCCCAACCCGAAGACCAGCGGCGGTGCAATGTGGAACATCCTGGCTTTATACGGCGCGGCCAAACGCGGTCACGTGCAGGGGATACCTGCAGACGATACAGGTGCGCAGGAGTTTCTCCTGTCTGTTTTGAAAAATGTCTCCGTCATGGATAAGGGTGCCCGTGAATCGATCACCAATTTCGAAAAAGGTGTCGGTGATGTGGCAATTACCTATGAAAATGAAGTCCTTGTTGGGCAGCAGGCCGGTCAGAACTATGAGCTGGTTCTCCCCTCCTCGACCATCCGCATCGACAACCCTGTCGCTGTCGTGGATACATATGTTGATAAGCACCGTACCCGTGAAGTGGCAGAGGCTTTCGTAGATTTTCTCTTCACCAAGGAGGCGCAGGAAATTTTTGCCAAACACGGCCTGCGCTCTCCGGATCCAGATGTTGCCAAGGAAACAGAAACCACCTACCAACCGGTCAAGGATCTGTTCACCATCGATGAGTTTGGCGGTTGGACAGAGGCAACTCCCAGATTCTTTGGCGATGATGGGATCTTCTATAAGGCCTTCGCCCAGGTACAGGGCATTCAAATTAGCGAATGACGACAAGCTCGGAGACTACGATACCTTCCGGAAAAACGGAGCAGAAACGCACACATCCCTGGGGACGATGGGCACTGCGCCTGATCGCAATCAGCTACCTGGTTGTGCTCCTGGTTATTCCCCTGTTGGTTATCCTGCAGGATGCACTCCGGGAGGGCCTTGGAGAGTTCTGGCGGCAAGTAACATTGCCGCCAGCTTCCTATGCGCTCAAGCTGACCCTTTGGACGGCAGCTGTCATGACGATCATCAACACCGTTATGGGGATCCTGACAGCTTTCGTCCTGGTACGCTACGAATTTCCAGGAAAGCGGTTTCTCAACGGAGTCATCGACCTGCCTCTGGCCATTCCAACTCTGGTGACAGGGGTCATGCTGGTGATTCTCTTTGGACCACAGCAGGCGCTGGGAGCGTGGCTCAAAGAGAAGTTTGATTTATCGATTATCTTTGCTCCTCCCGGGATCATTCTGGCCCTGTTATTTCTCACCATGCCGTTCGTGGTTCGATCGGTCCAGCCGGTATTAATGCATCTGGACCGTGCCCAGGAGCATGCTGCTTCGACCCTGGGCGCCGGTGGCTGGACGATCTTCCGCCGTATCATTCTGCCTCCGCTAACATTACCGATCATTACCGGCGCCCTACTCTGTTTCGCGCGCGCGATCGGAGAGTTTGGCTCGATCGTGATCGTCGCGGGTAATATTCCTTTCCGAACACAAACCGCGGCGGTGTACGTATTTGGCGAAGTCGAATCGGAAAACCGTTTGGGTGCCAGTGCTGTTTCCATTGTCATGATCACAATCGCGTTGGGCCTCTTATTAATAGCCAACTTCCTACGCCTGCGTTCGAATAAGGAATCCACATGACAGTCACCAGTTCATCCCCTTCCTATCAAAAGGTAGAAAATTCCCAGGCGACGTGGACAGATAAGGTCAGGAGAAAATGGACCGGCTGGTTGTTGATTACGCTCGTATTCGGGTATGTTGTATTTCTGATCGTGATTCCCATTCTCAGCTTGATACTTGGAGCCCTTAAGGATGGAATTGGAGCCAGTCTCTCTTCCCTGAACCAGCCTGCGATCGCGGCTGCCTTTTGGAATACCTTATGGATCAGCCTGCTTGTGGTCGTTATTCATGGAGTCTTTGGAACAATTACTGCATGGGTATTCGTCCGTGACCGTTTTCCGGGCCATGATCTGTTGAATGCTTTAGTGGATATGCCCTTTGCCATTTCTCCGGTGGTTGCCGGATATATGTTATTGCTTCTATTCGGCCGCGGCGGCATGCTGGCTCCCCTGATTGATTCCCTGGGTATTCAGGTCGCGTTTGCCCTGCCTGGTATGGTTTTGGCTACTCTTTTTGTAACGCTGCCATTTATGATCCGCGAGCTCATTCCCGTGCTTGAGTCCTTTGATATAAAACAGGAAAAAGCTTCCTTTACTTTGGGCGCTTCTGGCTGGCAAACATTTTGGCGGATCACACTCCCTGCTCTGCGTTGGGGTCTGATATATGGAATTACTCTGACATTTGCCAGGGCACTCGGTGAATTTGGGGCCGTGCTGGTCATTGGTGGAGGAGTCCAGGGACGTACAGAGACTGCCACCCTTTTTATTTATCGCGCCCTGGACGAGCGGCAATATATTGCTGCTTATAGCACTGCCTTGCTGTTAGGTCTTTTCTCCCTTCTTTTAGTAGTAGGTTCCGACTGGCTGCGGCGGAAGGAACATTGATGGGGAATACTCCCGGACACCCAACCCAACTCTCCCCTGGCAAAAAGAAAAGGTGACAATCCTATTCATCAAGATTGTCACCTTATTCACTACGCGGGGACTTTTTCCATTTCCGGTTTGACAAATCCCTTTGGTAATAGATCTGCTTCCGTTACGATCCGCGGGACGATGTCCTCCCAGCCGACCGGCATGATGTGCAGGCCATGGATTCCCTGCTTGCCTCTGATCTTCTCAATCAACTCCAACGCGATACGGACGCCCTCCTCCTGGGCACCCTGTGGACCGCCTTTTTCCTGGGCATCATCCATGCGTTTGATGATGGTATCCGGCACATAAACTCCGGGTACCTGGGTCATATAGTGCGTCATCTTGGCGCTCTTGAGCGGTGTGATGCCGACCATGATATAAACCTTGTCCAGGATGCCGCGCTTGGCGATCTCATTCAGCCAGATCTCCATACACTCCGGGTCATAGACCAGGTTGGTCTGGAAGAACTGCGCGCCGGCATTGACCTTCTTGTGCTCGCGCAAGGCCTGGAATTTCGGGTCGGAGGCAAATGGCGAAGCGGCCGCGCCCAGGAAGAACTTGGGCGGGAATTTGATCTCGCGGCCATCGAGGTAATGACCCTCATCGCGCATCCGGCGCAGGATCCAGACCATCTGAATGGCGTCCATGTCGTTGATATCCATGCGGCCGCGCGGCTGGGGGGCCAGCACCGGACTGTCACCAGTCACGCAGAGGACATTGCGCACGCCCAGAGCAGTTGCGCCGAGAATTTCGCCTTGCAGGCTGGCACGCGTACGGTCACGGGCCGCTATCTGCATGACAGGCTCGGCGCCATTCTCCACTGCAAACCTGCTGCAAGCCCAGGAGGTCATGCGTGGTGTGGCGGAGGCGTTGTCTGTAAAATTGATTGCCGTAACATAGGGCTTGACGAGGTTGATATTCTCAACCAGCTTCTTGCTGGACATGCTGAGCGGAGGAGCAATCTCGCAGGCCACCACGAATTCTCCAGCTTTGAATGCCTTCTCCAGTTTGGAAACCGGTTCGGTGTAGCCGGGAGCATGGTACTGGTCATCGCCCTTCCACCAATCAGGCTGGCGAACGGTGCGGAAGATCAGGTCCCAGGTCTTGTAACGTTTCTCACCCTGGTCGAGCACGAGGCTCTTCGCAACCTTCCCTGTCCCATTCTTGCGGACGGTATCGATCAAGTCCTTCCAGGTCTCTGTCCCAACCTTTTCCCAATCAAGAGGCGGGAGGACTTCCAGCAGCTTTTCCTCTCGTCCCATCTTATGAGATCGTTCATAGATCCTGTACCAGATACAGGGACGGGTCTTGTCCACGTAGCAGTGCTCGGGAGTTGAGCCGCCGCACGGGCCATTGCGCAGGCCTTTCGGGCATTCCATCGGGCAGATAAAGGCGGTCTCCTGCAGCATGCAGTTTCCGCACATGCGGCACCCGAAGAGTGGGCCTTTGATGATGTATTCGAAGTCCTCCATCAACCTGTGACTGAGCGGTTCTTTTTTGAAGGGGGAATAAGCCGGCTGCCAGCGTCGACCAGGGGTAAATATCGGCATTTTGGCTCCTAATTCAGCAGGTATGAATCTGCATAAATCACTTTATTGAGCAGAATCTGTGTTGTCTTCCAAATCGCTGCCTGTTCCGCGTCGGACAGGTCGAAGTCTTCCATCTGGGGTTCTTCACCGGCGTTGATTCGGTCTGCAATTTTATTGTAGACGGCTGCCAGAGGATTACTAGTGTCTTTTGTCTCTATCCAGCGGATGACATCATTCTGCATTTGGTCGAAGGGGTTGGCGATCATCATCTGCAGGCCAACACCCATGAGCATGGCGAGGTAGACCCGGTTGATGAGAGGACGGTTGTCATTCGGCACAGCGTTCGATACGTTTGAAAGTCCGACCGAGATCTGGGGCGCGGGATCCCAGGCATACTGCAGCGTCCGGACCGCTTCGATCAGGTGAGGGCAGTACTGCTGGCAGCCGCTGACAGTCAGCACAAGCGGATCGATGATGAGATTCTCCATCGGAAAATCGATCTCCATCATACGCGGGATCAGTGTCTCGACCGCGATGTTGACGCGCGCGTCGGCCTCGACGGGAATACCTTCGGTACGCATGGTCAGGGCGATCACCTTGGCGTTGTATTTCTTCGCCAGCACAGGGATTTTCTCCAGGCGCTCGGCTTCCGCCGATGTGGAATTCAGGATAGGCTGAGCCTTTGTGACTGTCTTTAAAGCTGCCTCCATCCCGTCCACGTTGGTGGTGTCGATGGAGAGTGGTACATCCACAACAGCTTCCACAGTTTCCACGATCCAGGGAAAGACCTCCGCCCAATCCTTTTTGCGCGGGCCGAGGTTAATATCAACCGCCTTTGCACCCGCCTCCACCTGGCGGATGGCCAGGTCCATGAAGAACTCACGGTCGCGATTGGACAAGGCTTCTTTTACTTTTTCTGAGATGATATGGATGTTTTCACCTATGATATACATTTTTTCTCCTTTTGAGGAAACAAGTACATACTGACACCTGTTTACCTGTTTCTTTAAGTACCCTTTTCTTCCAATGTCTCCGCCACACTCGGAAACTTGCTCAAATCTGTATGGGGCAGGAATAGCGCGGATGTGAACGCGTCATAGAAGCTGTTATCTGCCGATAGTTCCACATACGTCATACGTGCCGCGATCTCCTTGATCCGCTCCCGGCTTCTCCAATCCAGCAGGGCAAAATAAGCACCTTTTACAGAGGTATTGCCGAGAAACTCGAAGCGCGACCAGTCCATGTCGGGGAGCAGTCCGATCTGGACTGCCTTTTCCACGTTTATATATTTTCCGAACGAGCCGCCGATCAACACTTTGTCCACGGTCTCGAGCGGGATGCCAACATTCTCAGCCAGGATCGAGAACCCGGCATAGATGGCTGCTTTGGCACGCAGCAGGTTGTCAATGTCGACGCGAGTGATGACAATATCATCGCCTAATTCGGTTTCGCTTCCCCAAGCGACAACGTATTCCCCGCCATGCGATCCTTCGCGGACCCTGGGCGTGTTTATTGTCAAATCGACATTGCCGCCCTTGTCAATCACTCCTGTAATAAATGCCTCCGCCAGCAGGGAAATCAACCCGCTTCCACAGATTCCTCGTGGCTTGCCCCCGCCGATGACACGATAGGTTGGCTCAAGTGATTCAGTATTGATCCAGACTTCCTCAATCGCACCTATAGTCGCACGCATCCCATTGACCACTCCCGCACCCTCGAATGCTGGGCCTGCCGAGCAGGCGCAGGTGACAAGCCAGTCGCGGTCACCCAGTACGATCTCACCATTGGTGCCTACGTCCAGGAACAGCGTCACAGTCTCCGCTTTTTCCAATCCGGATGAAAGCACACCCGCTGTAATATCTGCGCCAACGTAACTGGCCACACCAGGCAGACAGTCCACAACTGCATCGGGATTTGTGTTCACACCTACGTCGCGCCCTGTCATCAGCGGCGGATGATTGACCGCCGTAATAAAAGGCGAGAGCCGGATGCTGCCAGCCGGGATTCCCAACAACAAGTGGATCATGGTGCTGTTGCCGGCAATGGTCACTTTAACAACCTGATCGGGCGTGACAAAGCCCTGCGGCATCTTCACGCGCTTGCAGGCCAGTTCCAACAGTTTGTTGATCGTCTCCAGCACGCGCTGACGTAATTCTTCGCCGCCATTTTTACCGGAGAAAATGATGCGCGAGATCACGTCCTCTCCGCGCGCAATCTGGCCGTTGTATTCAGAAACCTGGGCCTTGACCTGACCGGTGATCAAATCCACGAGCCACAAGGTAACCGTCGTAGTACCAATATCCACTGCACAGCCCCACAAGGGAGAATATTCATCCAGCAGGCCGGGCTGCAGATCGATGAGACGAACAGCCTGGCGAGCCTCGCCGCTCGGGATCACATTTGTGACATCCAAAATCGCCGTGACATTCCAATCCCCTTCCCGCAAAGCGGCACCCATCTTTTGCAGGATGCCCAGGGAACAGGTCACATACTCGAAATGGTGCTGCAGTCGAAGTGCTGTCTGCAGTCGTGACCAATCGTCAGTCTGGTCATCCATGCTGGGAGGAGTGAGCTGGATATAGAGGCGACGAACAGTTTGTGCCTCCTGATATTCGTATTCCGGCGGAACAGTGACATCCGCCACCACGCGGTCGGTGGTCAGCCGCCGCTCGATCTTTTCCTGCGGCGGGACATAGAT
>Ga0111538_10009686_pt1 | contig 12840 bp, 11 predicted proteins | sample SoiMethybrSBSTD1_FD_79669 | JGI IMG/M metagenome (GOLD analysis project Ga0111538, IMG submission 79669) | Bulk soil microbial communities from a Populus tree surrounding site in Tennessee, USA - Soil MetaG P. TD hybrid SBSTD1 (version 2)... | ecosystem: Environmental > Terrestrial > Soil >...
CAATAAAGATTTCACGCGAGACTTTTTCAAATCCACAGATGGTGCGCGCTGGAAAGTGCCAGGAAGTCCGCGCGGTCGTGGTGGGCTCACTTACCTCGGCGACGACGCGGCGGCGTACAAAAAGATTTACGAGCTGAAAAGCAAAGAGGACCCGAAAGCGTGGGCTGCGCTGATCGAGCTCTGCAAAGTATTGAACGAAACGCCCACCGAAAAACTGGAAGCGGCGCTCTCGCCAATGCTGGATATCGACGGTGTGTTGAAGTTTTTGGCGTTGGAAAATGCGCTCATCAACAGCGACGGCTATTGGACACGCGCCAGTGACTACCTTCTCTATCGCGATGAAAAAGGGATTTTCCACGTGATCCCGTACGACGCCAACGAAACGTTTCGCTCCGCAGGTGGGCCCGGCATGCCTGGCGGGCGCGGTGGTGAAGGACAAGGCGGGCGCGGCGTAACGCTCGATCCGCTCACTGGAGTTGACGAACAGGCCAAACCTCTGCTGAGCAAACTGCTCGCGGCGCCATCGCTGCGCTCGCGCTACCTCGGATACGTGCGCGACATAGCGGAGAAGTGGCTTGATTGGCAGCGTCTCGGGCCAGTCGCTGAGAAGTATCAGGCGGTGATTGCCGAAGACGTGGAGAAGGACACGCACAAGCTTTACAGCACCGACGCCTTCCGCAAAGGCCTGACAACCGATGTGGAAGAACAGGGTGGCCGCGGACCGCGCACCACAATGAGCCTGAAGAGCTTTGCCGACCAGCGCCGCGCATTTCTCCTGGACCACGCGGAGGTCAAAAAAGCGAAGACGTCAATGGCCTCGGCGGGAAGCGCGCGGGCATTGGCGGTGCCGCCCAAATCAGAATAGCACCAGCTCTTTTCGTGTAACTTTGCGGAGCGCGAAAGGTCACCTGTTCCAGGGTCGCACGGGTGCAGGAAATCAGCGTCCCCTGGCCAAACGGCAAAGTGAGCCGCATTCAAAACCCCGCCGCCGATCAATATCACATCATTAAACCGGAACCGGCTCCATAGGAACGTCATGTTTGTAAAAGACCCGTTCGCTTCACACAAAGCTGCGCGGCAGCGGCGTATCCCCTTCCCGTATCCCCCTTCCGTTTTCTTCTCAAATCCCCGTTACCTCAGGAACGGCCCGCGGGTCACGTGGTATGGACACCGGAGAATGGCTAAAGCGTCCGGTGTCTGCTGTTGTACCTGGGCGGCCGGCATCTTTCTTCGGGTTCCCCACCCACAACCTCCTTGGCGTGCCTGCCGCCCAGCGCTTATCCGGGTCTCACCCGTTTGTGCAACGGCACAAGGATCACTGTGCGCAAAGTGGCCTTAACCAGGATTTAAACCGCTTCGCGAAAGCCAAACAATTCATGCCAGCCCGTGCTGCAGGACATGATTGCCGAAATCGCGGGCGATGACAGGAAGCACTTTTCGGATTCGATCGTCTGCCGCAGTCTCAACCAGACACCGTGCCTGCATTCTAACGCTTCCGCTCGCCGTCTTCCTGGCGACGGCAATGGCAATGGGCCTTCCACCCAGCGCCCGCATGTCCTCCAGACGGGCGACGGGAAGCTCTTCGTGTTCGGTGAAAAGGTACTGATCGCCGTCACCAAAACGCACGACCAGAGCGGCCACCCCGTTTTGGTTTACGGCCGTTTCCACCTCGGTGATGAGCTGCCTGTTCGTTCTCACTCTGGGATTACCCCTAACACACAACGTTGGTTTCGCGAAATCCGTCGAAAAAAATTTGGCGGGGTTTTGGTGGGAGTTTCGCATGTAAGGGCAAAAGAACCATGCGTGCCAATGAACTGAGCGGTTGTGGGAATGATTTTGTTTGTGTCGGGCTGGCTCCTGCCACGGCGGGGACCGCCGTCGAGTACAAGGAACTGCCCGACAAGGAGTGGATCGCTCGGATTCAAGCCGGGGACGAGGCGGCGGCTCGGTCAATGATCGAGCGACTTTCACCATTGGTGCTGAAGTGTGTGCGGTCGCATCGGGCACAGCGGACGAGCGAGGAGGACCTGGTGCAGGTGGTGTTCGTCAAGATTTTCACCAAATTGTCACAGTTCGGCGGAGACGTGCCGCTGGAGCATTGGGTTTCGCGGGTGACGATCAATACGTGCCTGAAGCAAATCCAGTATGAAGGCAGCCGGCCCGAGTGGCGATGGGGCGACCTGGCGGTGGAGGAGCAAGTGGTGCTGGAACGTCTGACGGCGGCGGACGACGACTTAAGCGAGTCGGAGAGCGCGGCGGCGCGCGAATTAGTGGAGAAATTGTTGCAAGGATTGACCGCGACGGACCGAATGGTAGTAACGTTGGTCCATCTGGAAGGACGTTCGATGGAAGAGGTCTCGAAAATCACGGGGTGGAGCGCCAATGCGGTAAAGGTGCGGGTGTATCGCGCGCGCCGAAAAATGCGCTCGCAACTGGAATCGATGATGGCAAAGGAAGCGTTGAGAGCGTGCCTGCCGGAACCGGTGCGTTCGACAGAGCCGAGGCACGGGATACGATTGACTTGCGCGCAATTCGCGGCATCCTGCTGATCACAAAAGGGGTGACATGGCAGGGAGCACTATCGCCAGTCCAAATGAAGGTATCGAACGTGCCGCGATCGGCAGCGGCGCGCGACGGCGTTTGCCGGCAAGCAGGAAGGGAGAACAGTTCCTGATTGAAGAGGCGCGGTCGGTGCGCGAATTACGGCACGTGTGGAGCTTTGGCCACACGGTGATGGTGCGGATACCGGAGCGCGGCGCCTCCGAAGTTAGCATTGTCCCAGCGAACATACGGTTCTCGATTGGAAATGACGACCGCGCGCGAGTCATCGCTGTGGGTTTGAAAGTCGCCTTTGTGGCGTGCAACGCAGCGGGCTTAGGCCGGGCGCACGCGCAATTGCGACACTTGCACGGCATCGATGACGCACTGATCGTGGAAATGGTGCGCACGTTGCGAGCGGAAACAGGAAAGCCGGGGAACGCGCGATTGGTGCAAACGTTGGCGACAGCGCTGGCCATGCACGTTGTGTCGAAGTATGGGCCGGACAGGTCAGCGGCCGCGCTGACAGAAGATGGCCTGGGCCGCCAACAGCTTGAAGCGGTGGTAAACTACATCAACGAGAACTGTGCGGGCGAAATCTGCATTTCGGAGCTGGCACGCATCGCCGGGCTGTCACTGTCGCACTTCATTCGCGTGTTCAAGCAGTCCACTGGGCTGTCGCCGCATCAATATGTGCTGCGCGCGCGACTGGGTCGGGCGCAGGAACTGTTGACCCGCACGCGCTACAGTATTACTGAGGTGGCGAGCATGACCGGCTTTTGCGGTCAGAGCCATTTCACCAAACTTTTTCGGCGGTTGCTCGGGACAACGCCGCGGCGTTATCGGCAGAAGATGGCCCGCCCGAGAGGGGGGCTCGACGGAGTTCGCCCCTCCGAAGTTATTTCAGTTCTGTGATGACGCCGTCGAGGCCGTGCGCCCAGGCGCCCGTGCCGGGGCCGATGTAGTTTTTGTGGAGGTGGATAAACCGGATGTTGCGGGCCGCGAGTTCACTAAGTTGCTGCGGCGTGGTGCCGGGATCGAGACGCGGCTCGAAAATGAAGTCTTCGTAGAAATTGTGGTGCCCGGGCCGAAACGTCTGCGAGTAGTAGTTCGTGAGGACGATTGGCGTAGTGGTCAGGCCGGTGATGCGCGTTTGTTTCCAAACGAGCAACGGAACCGTCTTGATGGTGGCGAAATGCGCCTCTTTTGGCGTCCAGTACTCGCCGACAATTGACCAGCCGTTGGTGCTCGTATGTCCGACGCCGCCTGGCGGGTCGTCGGGCCGGACGGCGCGAGCGGGCTCAAGACACACGAACGCTCCGGGCGCACCGAACTCCAAACGAAAATCGCTCAGGAACCGGATGGGATCGCTGCTGGAAACGGGCTGCGGCACCGCGGCGGACGTGAGCAGTTGAACCTCACGCGCCCCGGCGCCAGCGCCAACCGTCCAGCCATCGATGACATTGCCGGCATTGATTCGATGAAAATGGTTGGAAAACGATGACAACTGTCCGCTGAGGGTGCGGACCTGCGTTCCGTCGAGATAGTCGAAGCGTGTCTGGCCGTAGAAGGAGGTGTTTGTTTGGTCCAGTCGCACGTGATGAGTTCGAAGTTCGATGACGCTTTTGTGCTGGTGCAGCGCGAACATATCGGAACATTCGCCCTGCCAGACTTGAAACGTCATTGGCTCGTTGATGAGATACGCCGCCGGAATGTTGGTGGCAACTGGAGCGGGAATCTCGCGCACCTGTTTCAGTTCCAGGCGGCCAGCGGGCAGGACTTTCTTGAACTCGAAATCGAGATTGAACCGAGTGCGATTGGTATAGAGCTGCGTATAGCCCGCGCTGACGGGATAGAGCAAGTCCATGAGCGCGAGGTAATCGGCCTGCCAGTTCATCACGTAGGCGCCGCGCGGAACCATGCTCGAGGGGCGCTCAAAAGAGACGAAAGTGCCAAATGAATAGCGCGTCACGCTGACGACTTCAGGCTGAGAAGTGCCGTCGGGATTCGTGACGGAGTGCGCGCCGATCTGAGTATTGAAGTTTGCGCGCAGCGTGAGGTTCGTGCCGGCGCGGGTGACTTCGACGGTGGCGACGCCGTTGGCCATTTCGATTTCGTCGGGAAAGGAATAGTGCACGAGCACCGCCATGCCCACGTCCGCTTCATTGACGCCGAGCCGCAGCCGTTCGATGAAGGCGTTTTCGTTGTAGAAGCTGGCATAGACGCGTTGAATGGCGCGGAACACGCCGCGTTCGTCATTTTCTTCGGGGTCACAAATGCTCGGGCCTGTGGTATCTCCGTCGAGATCGTCGGCCAGGCAGCCGCTGTAGCTGTCATAGAGGCCCGCGCCGATGAAGTTCTGCGCGTCCTCGACGTTGGTCGAGCTGCGAAAGCGAATTTTGCGCGTGTTCGTGAAGCCGGCGAGAGCGTTCGTGATAGCCTCTTGCTGCGCAGGAGTGAAGCGAGCCGTTTGGCGAATCAAATCCTGCACCGCGGCAAGGTTGGTGACGAGCGAAGGCAGGTGCGGTGGATAGCTATATCCCGCAAGACGCGCGTTGATCTCCGCGCGCAAGGTCATGCCGCCGGGAAGCGTTTGATCCATGAACGCGTCCCAAAGATCGAACGAGAACGCGATCGCGTCGGGTGAATTCGTCGGAACGGTGCGCCGTAGCAATCCGTAGTTCGCGGCCTTGCCGCCGAAATACCGAATGTCCGCGGGCACAAGATTATGCGTGGGCGCGCTGAATGCTCCGTAAGTGGCTTTCGGCGTCACTTCGATTCCGACGGGCGCTTTAAGCGCGAGAAGTTCGGCGCGCATCTCCGGCGACATTGTGCCTTCGACATCAATGATCTTCACCGTCGACGCCGCGGTCAGTGCGCGAGCGCGCAAAACAATTTCATGTCCGACGAGCGATTGCGCGTGAGTGCGGTCCGCGGGTTCGGAGAGGTAAACAAACGGGATGCCGTACGAACGCGCGAGGATCGCGACGTGAGCATTTGGCGTCGCGGGCGCGAGTGAAATGATGCCGGCAACAATCGGCACCTCGGCGGGCACGCCGTCCGTGAGGAGGATGTCGCCGGAACTGAGGCGGCCATCGTTGAAGGCGGCGCGGATTTCAGAGGCGGGAAAGAACTTGAGTCGGCCCAGGGCCCAGCCGGGCGCGTACACCTGGTTGCCGATGTTGAGCCACGCGTCGATCGAGCTGACGGTGATGCCGTTGGAGGCGAAGTACGCGCGAGCGGCCTCGGCGGAAGGCTGTTGCTCCAGGGTTGGGATGTAGAGCACAGTCTCAGGCGCCGCGACGATTGTGGACCGTACCAACTTGAACCATTCGGCGACCTGGTTTGGCGGATAAGGATCGAGCCCCACGAACTGAATTCCGATTTCGCGACGGTAAAAATCAGGCGGAAACAGGATCACGCCGAGCAGCGCCCGCTGGCCATCGCGATGAAGTGAAATCGCGTTGAACGCCTCGCGGTCCATGCCTCGAAATGGATCGAGGCGACCGACCGCGAAATCGTAATGAAAGAGATAGCGGCGCGAGTCCTGGTAATAGACCCGGAACGGATCGGAGAGGATCACGGTGAATTTGATCCAGGCGGGTTGACCGAAGAGTTCACCCGTCGACCTGAATCCATCCAGCGGAAAACTGATCTGGTTTTTCCAATCGTTCGTGCTGGCTATGGCGGACGAGGTGGCGCGATAAAAGCGCTGGGAGAGCAACGGCGACGCGGGGTCAAGGAAATAGAAGCTGCTGCTGTTGGTGGTAGGCGGCAGGTCGGACGAATCGAGCAGCGTGGCGATGGCCTGCCAATGCAAGAGATTCGATGAGGATTGAATGGTGTAGACGCGCGAGGCTTCGGCAGTCCCCGCGACGCGCAGCCACCCGTAGTCCGGTGATTGCCCTATCGAGAGGCGCGGCGCTGGAGCGGCAGCAGCGGCCACGACAACACACCCCGCCAACGCCAGCGGCAATATTCGCCGATTCCGTCCTGACACCCAATGCATGAACATCGCCAAAATACTGCCGTAAATTGTTGAACGCAACCAGGTGGGGATTCTTACGGTTAAATCTCATTGGGCAATGGACGAAAACCGCGTACATTGTTTCGGGTTGGCGAGCATTACCGATGGCGATTGCGATATGGCCCTGCGTGTGCGGAAGCTAGCGGCGATACTCGGCCTTGCCGGAGTTTACTTTGCCACGGGCAAGATCGGATTGTCGCTCGCCTTCTTGAATGCGAGCGCATCCCCGGTCTGGCCGCCGACGGGCATCGCCTTGGCCTCTCTCTTGTTGTGGGGCGTGTGGTTGTGGCCCGGAGTCTTCCTTGGCGCATTCCTGGCGAACATCACGACGCAAGGTTCACTGTTGACCGGACTCGGTATCGCCACCGGCAATACCCTGGAGGTCGTGGTGGGCTCATTCCTGTTACTCCGATTTGCCGGCGGTATTCACGCCTTCGAAAGGGTGGCTGGTATCGTGCGCTTTGTTGTCCTGGCGGCACTGTTGAGCACAGGTTTGAGCGCGACCATCGGCGTGACGAGTCTATGTCTGGGAGGACTCGAATCATGGCCTCGGTACGGCCCCGTTTGGCTGACGTGGTGGCTGGGGGACGCTGTGAGCGCGCTGGTAATTGCGCCCGTGATCGTGCTCTGGGCCACACAATGGCGGATGCGCCTCGGCCCAATGCAGGTGTGGGAAGCGGCCATATTGCTTGGATTGACAGTCACCGCGGGGATGTTTGTGTTTGGAGAAACGCCGTATGCGTTCGGTTATCTGACTCTGCTGCCCTGCTTATGGGCGGTGTTTCGGTTTGGACAGATTGGCGCGACGACTTCCGTTTTCCTCATCTCCTGCATTGCGTTGTGGGGCACGTTGCGAGGCGGAGGCCAATTCGTCATGAGCGACGCGAACCTATCGTTGGTGCTGCTGCAGGTGTTTATGGGCACGATCAGCACCGCAATGTTGTTGTTTGGCGCGGCCACGGCGGAGCAAAAGCGCGCGGAGGCGCGGTTGCAGGTTCAGCATGCCGTGAGTCGATTACTGGCGGAATCACCCAGAGTCGAGGAGGCGACGGAGCGAATCCTTCGGACACTATGTCGAATGACAGTTTGGGACGTGGCGGCGATCTGGTACGCAGACACGCGCGCCAATGAAATTGCGTGTGCCGGAATTTGCCATGCTCCTTCGGTCGAGGTGGCCGAGTTTGAGGCGCGAAGCAAAGAAGTGCGGTTTCGACCCGGGATCGGTTTGCCCGGAAGGGTGTGGAGCAGCAGCGAGCCCACATGGATTCCGGATTTGGCTCGGGACCCAAATTTCCCGCGTGTCTCGTCCGCGATAAAATGCGGGCTGCGAACGGGGCTGGCATTTCCCCTGCGACTCGGGAGCGAAACACTGGGTGTGATTGAGTGCTTCAGTCGTTCTTGCCGGCCACGCGACGAAAAGTTTCTCCAGGTGCTGGCGACGATCGGCGATCAACTCGGCCAGTTTATCGAGCGAAAGCGGGCCGAGGAACAGTTGCGCGAAAGCCAGGCGCGTCTCGTGCAGGCCCACACGAAACTGGAAGAGCACGCGAAAAATCTTGAGGAGGCTGTGGCCGATCGCACCGCAAAGCTCAGCGAAACAGTTGGTGAGTTGGAGACATTTTCTTACAGCATCGCGCACGATATGCGCGCGCCGCTGCGGGCGATGCATTCGTTCGCGGCCATCCTGCAGGAAGACGAGGCGAAACACTTGAGTCCTACGGCATGTGACTACCTGCGGCGCATCTCCACGTCGGCCAAACGTCTCGATGCACTCATCCAGGACGTGCTGAATTACAGCCAGGTGGTCCGCGCGGAGTTGAAACTGGAACCAGTGGACATGGGAAGACTGATCCGGGAGATTGTCGAGTCGTACCCGAACCTGCATCCCCCCCAGGCTGAGATTCACGCGCAAGGCCGCATTCCTGAGGTTCTGGCCAACACTGCTGCGCTAACGCAAGTGATCTCGAACCTGTTGGGCAATGCCGTGAAGTTCGTGAAGGAGGGAGTGCGACCGACGGTGAAAATCTTAGCCGAGACGAACGGTGAATACGTGCGCGTCTGGTTTCGCGACAATGGCATCGGCATTGCGCCCGAGATCCAGCACAAGCTTTTTCAGATGTTTCAGCGCCTGCATTCTCCGGGTGATTACGAAGGCACCGGGATGGGGCTAACGATCGTGCGCAAAGCGGTGGAACGCATGGGCGGCAAAGTGGGCGTGGAATCCGCGGCGGGTCAGGGCAGCCGGTTTTGGATCGAATTAAGGAAAGCTTCAGCCGAAGTAACGAGTTAGTTGGCGGCCTTACTTTGCCCGATCGGGCAGGACAGCGATGATGATCAGGCCGATGCACGAGAGCACGCCGAGCAGGCCGAAGGCCGCGTGGTAGCCTTTCGCTTTGGCGTAGTAGCCCAGGCCGACCATCAGCACGATGGTGGCGACGATTTGCACCAGGAGCGTGGTCCAGTTGAGTTGCGCGTTCAACTCGCCGCCGTGTTTGTGAAGGAAATACATGCGCGCCAGCGCGCCGGCGACCTGGAAGAACAAACCGGGCAGACCAATGGCGAGGCTCTTTTCGTTGTATTCGGCGATCATGATCCGGGTTCTGGTCGTGTCACATCCTGCTTGAGTTGATCGAGTTCGGTCCTGAGCTGCGAGTAAAGCTCCGGCAGCCACGCAGGTCCCTTGATGGCCCTGGAGTCGAACGGTTTCGCGCGCCAATCGGTGGGAACGATGACGACGTTGATGTTTTGGAGTCCGGCGCGCGCGGCGAGGCAGAAGATTTCCTCGATCCCCGGATCGCCGATGGCGACGCAACCGATGGAGACGTTCTTGCCATGGATCATGATGTCGCCGCCGAGTTGGGTGCGGCCATCGCGTTTGGCCATTTGCTGGTCGAACTCGTTGGGGTAATTGAGGCGCAGGGACAAATGGTAGAGGCTGTTCGGATTGAGGAAGTTCACTTTGTAAACACCTTCCGGAATCTGGCCGTCGCCTTCTCGCAGTTTGGGACCGAGGGTCCCTGATTTCGCGAGCACGGGATAATCCTTGATGTGAATCGCGCGGCCCTGGCTGTCGTGAGCGAACAACTGGAGGAGCGAGGCGTCTTTGATGGCGAGCAAGGTGAAGCGTTTCAGGGGGTATGAGAAACCTTTGGCCTCCAACGCCGGCGCGAGGCGCTGATGCGCGGCACTTTCATAGCTTTTCAATCGATCCTCCACGTTAGCTTTGGGAGTGAGCCGCGCCTTGACGTAACGCACGCCGAGGCCGACGCGCTCGCGTTGCGTGACGAGCAACACGGCCAGCGCCAACAATGTGAGGGCGAGGAAAACGCGTTTCATGTTTTTCCAAGGGATTTGACGAAGTGCACCAGGCGAAACGTTTCGCGAAAACCGAGCGCGTGGTGGGCGCGAATGCTGTCGTCGTTTTGGAGTTCGGCATCACTGGCGAGTTCGGTGAAGCCCTTTTCCCGGGCCCAGGTTTCGGCGCGATGGATGAGCGCACGCCCCACGCCTTTGCCCCGCAGATCGGGATCGGCGTACCAGCCTTCCACGTAGCCGACGCGGGGCGACATCGTGCCATCGACGCGAGCGCGCACGGACAGTTCGATAAAACCGCCGAGCTTGCCGTCGCTGCGTGGATGGACAAAGACTGCGAAATCGGTGCTGCTGAGTTGTTCGGCCATTTCGAGGTCGTGCATGTCGGCGGGGCAGTCCGGCCAAAGCGCAGCGCGCATGCGGCGCCATTCGGCAAAGTCGTCGCGAGTGGCGGCGCGGATCAGAAATTGGTTTGTATAGGAGGCCCCTGGCATTTTCGGTCAGTTTTGGTCAGAAACGGTCAGTTTTGTTCAGTTTTGGATCGGAGAACGAAGCCCGCGAGACCTGAAAATGCATACACTTTTCAGGTCTGAAGTTGTAAGTGGTTGATGCCACGCGAGTAAAAAATCACAATCGCGTTTTTGTATGCATTTTGTACGCATAATGTACGCATAATGTACGCATTTTGCCTCGCGGGCTTTTCAAAGTCGCGATGGCGCAAGGAAAGAGTCCCCGCAAGCGGGCGCTCAACACCGACTTCTCGTCTCTCGACAGCATCTCTGTCCATGCGCGGATCATATCATGGGTTTTTGCGAACTACGTTCGATGCGACTTATGAATGTGACAGGAGCGGACAGGAAGTGACACGAGCGGACACGAGCGGACATTTTTTCGTGAAAAAAGTGCTTGACCGATTTTGCGAATTTGAGCGGCTTCGTTCGATGAGTTCCTGGTCGAGGCCTACAGTGACGGTTCTCGAGGCCCTGGATTTGGAATGAGCAGACTTGAAACAGGTAGGCTGTTGTTTCGGCCGCATGAGGAAAGCGACCTGGAGCGGTTTTGTGAGATGGAATCCGATCCGGTGTATCGATCGCCGCAACCGGTGCATCCTCGCGCTGAACTGGAACGGAGTTTTCGAGAGGCTTGGCTGCGGCCGAAGTCGATGGGCCTTCTGGCGACGGTGTTCAAGCCGGAGGGACGCTACATTGGCCGGTGTGGCCTTTATCCCCTGCGCAATGACGCGAATGAAGTAGTTCCGGGAGAGGCCCTCATTGCGTTTTACCTGGCGCGTCCATATTGGGGACGCGGGCTGGCGACTGAGGCCGGGCGGGCGTTCATTGCGCGTGGCTTCGGGCAACTGGGCCTGTCGCGCATCGAAGCCGGGATCAACGCGAAGAATCTGGCTTCGATACGCGTGATTGAGAAGCTGGGCTTCCGTTGGGTTCGCAGCGGTGAAGGCGGCGGGAGTTCGTGGCATGAGTATGAGATTAGGAACGGGAAGCGAGCCAAATAAGACTGCGCTGGCGACGAAAACTGCCACGCTGTCTCTTTGGTTCTGCCTGTTCGCCGTGCTGACGGTTCTCTCGCTTACATACCTGTTCTGCGTTGGCGTCGCCGAGGCAGCCAGGCACAATGGACGAATTCCCGGTTGGTTGGGCCCCTGCGCAGAGATTTACTCGCGTCCCGCGTATTTCGCGGCCGATCTGCCGGTGCTTCAGGTTCCAGCGCGGCTGGCGATCGAGGTGGGGTATCGTTTGGCCGATGGGCCAGATATGACGAGATGAGCCGCAGCGTTGAACGACATCTTATGTCCTACAAGTGCGTGATCTGCGGGCGAGAGCATACCGACTTGCCACACATCGGCTTCGCGGCGCCGTTTCACTGGGCTGGTGAGTTAGCCAAGGACCCGAACAGCCTTTTGACCGAAGACCTTTGTATCATCGAAGGACGCGACTTTTTCATTCATGGAGTCATCGAGATTCCAGTTCATGACTACGAGCATGAGTTTGGATGGGGCGTTTGGGTGTCGCATAAAAAGGAAAATTTTGAGACGTACCGCGAGCACTTTGACTCGGCTGAAATTGGCCCGTTCTTTGGATGGCTGTCCACGAAGATCGCCTACTATTCCGAGCCCACACTGGAGTTGAAGACGATGGCCCACTATCGAGGAGGCGGACTGCGGCCAAGGATCGTTTTGGAAGAATCGCCGCATCCGCTTTATCGTCAGCAACGGGATGGCATCTCATTAGCCGACGCCTGGAAGATGGTTCATTACTACGAACACACGGATTGAATCCCAACGGGATTCTGGCTTGAAGCCCAGGGTTGCGAGGCACGAGCTACCCTGGGATGCATGGTGGCGACAGATCAACCGCAAAGCGGTTGTGGCCCATCCGAGCTAATGACGATCTAGTCCCATACATATTTCTCATCCCATTCGATCTCGTGACGACGCAACAACGCGCGCAACTCGTCCTGAAAACCGATCTTCCGATGATGTTCCTGTTGCTCCGCGATATAGTCCGTAACTTGTTTCACGTTCGATTGGCTCACAGAAAAAGCTGCATAACCTCCTTGCCACCCGAAGTCCACATATTCACCACCGCGTTCCTTCAGCCAAAGATTAGACACGCGCTTCAATTCTTTCACCCATTCAGCCTGTGTGATCGTGCGACCCAGTCGCGCCAGTAAATGAACGTGATCCTCCACGCCGCCTACGAGTATGGGCGAGCAATCGAGTTCTCTCGAAACACTCCCAAGGTAAGCGTGCAGCGCCTCGCGCGTAGTTTTGTCGCGCAGGAACGGCTTGCGATCCTTTGTGGAAAACACCAAATGAATGTAAACGGCGGAAAGCGACTGAGGCATATTCCAAGAGTTATCCATTGCGGCGCCGTTCACGAGCCCAATTGCCATTTTGGTAGCGACGGGATGGCCGCAACCGCGTTGCGGTTGGGCGTATTTGC
>Ga0111538_10009688_pt1 | contig 12839 bp, 7 predicted proteins | sample SoiMethybrSBSTD1_FD_79669 | JGI IMG/M metagenome (GOLD analysis project Ga0111538, IMG submission 79669) | Bulk soil microbial communities from a Populus tree surrounding site in Tennessee, USA - Soil MetaG P. TD hybrid SBSTD1 (version 2)... | ecosystem: Environmental > Terrestrial > Soil > Tree...
CCGCTTCTCCACGCCGTCGAATTTCGGAGCCCCTGCGGGGGGCAGTGTCACGCGGCATGTGGCGATATCGGGGGTCCAGACCAGTCGGAACCGGTACGTGTCGTCCGGATCATCGCCCAGCGACTCGGCGTCCAGGTCGAAAAAGAGGGAAAGCAGGCCAGTTTCCGGAAGCACGCTTGCGGCTTCGCCCCCCGCCATCCTCACATCCTCGAGGTTGGCCTGCGCCACAAAGAGCATCGGCCGGCCTTCCGGTGTACGCGGCCAATCGCCCACGTGACGCAGGCTGGGCCTGCCGAAGAGCCGCGTGAGGCTCGGCGGCGCGCCAGGGCCGCTCGGCTCCGGAAAGAGATCCACGCACGGCTCAAGGCTGCGTTGGATCTCCTCCGACTTCGCGAGCAAGGCGGTGGGAACCTCCAGACGGGGAGGCGGGGGCGGCATGGGATTCTCCTGGCTCGCTTCGAACGGTGGACCTCCTCTCCTTTTCGGCTGTCCGCGGCCCGGGCTGAACGGCACGTTATCGGCACGGTTTGCGCCTCCGTCCGAACTCTCCTACTCTTGAGCACGAGGAGATACGTGCAGGGAGCTGCGGTGTGAATTTACCGGATCTGACAGGCAAGCAGTCGAAGTCCGGCGGCTTTCGATCGCCCAAGTCGGTGTCGGGGATCGTTCCGCCTCCGGAGGAGGCGAACGAACCCGCCGCGCCGCCGCGGCCCGGGCTGCTCGAGGTGAAGGAATTCGTCCGCAACCTCGTCGTCGCCGAGCGGAGCTTCCTGCTCTACCCCGTCGAGGGCAAGGTCGTGCAGAAAGCGCTGGACTCGCTGCAGGAATCCGCTGCGACGGCGCTCCATGTGCTCTGCGGCGCCATCGAGATCCGGGTCTCGCAAACGGATCTGCTCTTCGGTGAAGAAGTCATCCATCACGACGAAGCCAAGAAGAAGAGCGTGCCCTACAGGCTCTATCGCGACGCCGTGCGACGGATCATGTTCTACAAGGGAGTCTCGAGAGACGACTTCTTGAAGTTCATCGCTTGCTTCCGATCCTGCCGCGAAAGCGAGGAGCTGGAAGACGATTTCATGACGCTTTACTGGCAGACGGAGCTGAGCCACATCCTCGCGGAGTCCACGGACGACTTCACGAAGGAAGAAGCGCTGTCGCTGGTGCCGATTCCTCCCGATTTCACGGCGAATCTCAGCCCGGAGCAGTTTCGGATCAGCGCCGACGATGAGCGGCGGCTGCGGGACATGCTGGCGAAGCGGAAGCGGAGCTCGATCGAGGGAGAGCCGACCTACGAGCTCTCCGCCGAAGAGCAAGCCTCGATCCAGGCCCTGATCGCGGCCGAAGAGACGTATTTTCCACTCTATGACGTCGCCGACATCCTCCTCGACGCGGCGGCTCAGAGCGAGCACCCGAAAGCCTTCCACGACGCCGTCGAGATCCTTCGCTCCGCCCTGCACAACCTGATGCGCAGCTATGACTTTGAGCACGCCCGGCAGCTCCTCGCTCAGCTCAAAAAGCGCGCGCAGCAGGGGTTCACCGATGCCCAGAGGCACGCGCTGGACGGCATGCTCCGCGGGCTGTGCGACAAGTCCACGGTGATCTGCTTCTCATCGTTCTTCCGCGAGGCCGGTCAGCTCGAGAATAGGCACCCGGTCTTCGGTTTCATGAAGCTCCTCGGCGCCGACGCGATTCCCCACCTCTGCTCTCTCCTCTCCACTCCGCAGCACGCGACGGGCGTCATCGAGGTCCTTGCGGAAATGGGTGCCGGCTGCATGGATCTCTTCGCTCAGTACGTCATGAGCAGCGACTCTCTCGTCGCGCGCTCGGCGATGCAGGTGCTCCTCCGGATCGACCGCTTGACCGCGGTACCGCGCATCGTCGCGGCCCTCCAGCACTCCGACGGGTCCATCCGGATGCACGCAGTGCGCGTGCTCCTCGAGCTCGGAGACCCGAGAGCTTCGAGCGCTTTCATCGACCTCCTGGATTCGGAGTCGCCCCAGCACATAGGGCTGGCCCTCCAGTTCTTCGCGCGAGTCCCCTGCAGAGACGCGTATGAGTACATCCTCGCGCTCCTGAAGTCGAACGGGTTCAGCTCCCTCGACGGCCAGGGGCAAGACCAATGCTTCCGCGCGCTCGTCCTCTCCGACCGCGAACGCGCGCTGGATTACATCGCTCGCTATGAGGTCAACTGGACGTTCTGCTTCGGTGCGCGGATGCTCCGGCGCAAGTCCGCAGCGCTCCGGGCGCTGGCCCTCGAACCGGACGCGCGCAGCCTGTCCATCCTCCGCCGCTTCGCTCGGAAAAAGAACGCGCTCGGGCCCGTAGCGCTCCGCATCCTCGACGTGCTGCGCCACGCGCCGCGATCGCTGCGCGCCGCGAAGGAGGGCATCCATGCCTGACAGCAGGGTCAAACGAGGCGCGGTTTCATCCGCGGACGCCGCCGCCCGCAGGATGGGGAAGGCGCTCGTCTGCGGGCTCACGATCTGCTTGAAGACGTCGAAGCTCTACGGGCCCGGCCACGCCCAGCTGATTTCCGCGGTGCGTGACTTCGCGGGCAACATCCGTGAGGTGCTCCAGGCCTGGGATGGCTGCCAGTTGGGGCGGACGGAGGACAATCTCTACTTGAACGGCGTGCGCATCCGGTCCGACTTCGCCAGCTCGCAGAGCTTCGATTTTCTCACGCAGGTGCTGAAGGATCTGGACGTCGGCGAAATCTCCTTTTCGACGGGTCTGGGAGTCGAGGAGCTGGCGTCCTTCATCGAGCTCCTCGGCATCTACCGGACGAACAGCACGGACCGCTGGACCCTCCTGGAAGACGGCCTCGAAAAAGCATCGCTGCGGCACGTGCAGATCGGCAGGCACGGCCGGAGATTCGGCGAAGGAAGCCCGAACGGCGAGGACATCGACGGCCGCCTGCTCACCATGGGCCTCTACTTCAAGACGATCTCACACATGGATGAGGTCGTCCGTGCGGTGCGCGAAGGCCGTCCGATCCCGGTGAAGCGGTTGAAGCACCTCGTGCAGGCCCTCGTCGACCTGACCTGGACCTCGGAGAACTTGCTCCTGTCGCTCGTCAACGTGAAGAACTACGGCGAGCCCGGGTCCAACCATGCGGTGAACGTCGCGATCTTGTCCGTGGCTCTGGGCGTCAAGCTCGGTCTCTCGAAAAAACTGCTCGGCGACCTGGGCATCTCGGCGATGCTGCACGATGTGGGCAAGTTCCGCATGCCGGATCACCTCCGGGCGGCCTGGGCCACCGACGTGCCCGACGAGGACCAAGATTTCTACTTGGCGCACCCTGTCGAGGGGATCAGCCTCCTCCTCAGCGACACCATGGGCGACTCGCTGTCCCGCAGCGCAAACGTGGCCTACATGCACCACTACCGCTACGACCGCACGGGTTTCCCCAGGCTGCTCCTGCCCAAGGAACAGAACCTCTTCACGAGGATCGTCGCCATCGCCGATTTCTACGAGAACGCCACTACGGCCCACCCCTCGGGCCGGGTCGCTCTCGACGCCGAAGCCGCTTTCCGCCAGCTACTGGACGGCGCCGGGACGGAATTCGACCCTCTCTTCGCCAAGGCGTTCGTGAATCTCATGGGGCTCTACCCCGTCGGCTGCATGGTGCGCCTCGACACAGGGGAAGTGGCTACGGTCAAGGCGCCTCCGACGAACCCGAGCTTCCTGGATCGGCCGGTCGTGAAATTGATCGCCGACCCGGGCGGCGCCGAAGTCACTTACGATCTACTCGAGCGCGACGAGAACGGCGAATTCCTCCGGAGCATCTTGAAGCTCTACCAGCGGGAAGAAGTCCATCTCGAACTCGAAGAATATCTGACGGTGCTCTGAGCGATGGATGGCGCCGCCATCAACAATCGCTACCGCGTGATCCGTGACCTGGCGCGCGGGGGAATGGGGCGCGTCTGCCTCGTCGAGGACACGCGGCTCGAGGATCGCCGGATGGCGCTCAAGACCCTCCTCCCCCACGTCACGAGCCCCGAGTTCGTCGAGCGGCTACGGACGGAGTTCGCTGCCCTTGCGAAGCTGCGGCACGTCAACATCGCCGCGGCTTACGATTTCGGCCGGGTGGCGGAAACCGGCGAGCACTTTTTCACGACGGAGTTCATCCGCGGCGTCGACCTCTACACGGGGACAGTCGACGCCACCGTGGATCAACTCATCGACGTGGTCGCCCAGCTCCTGCGTGGCCTCGAGTTCATCCACTCCCATGGGCTGCTGCACAACGACCTGAAGCCCAACAACGTCCTCCTCGAGCGTTTTGATGAAGGCCTCCCGGCGGGCAGCCTCGGCAACCTCTCGCGCCTCGAAGCCACCGTCTACGGCAGCCTGGGGAGAGTGAAGCTCATCGACTTCGGCCTTCTGAGCGCGGAAGGAACCTCCTGGGAAAAAATCCTCGGCACGCCGTATTACATGTCGCCGGAGCGCATCCGCTGCCAGCCCGCGGATCGCCGCAGCGATCTCTACAGCGCCGGAGTGCTTCTCTACACGGTGTGCACGCGCGTGCCCCCTTTCCACTCGGAGGACCAGCAGCTGCTGCTCCAGATGCATCTCGAATCTCCGGTGCCGAGCCTCGCCGCGCGCCGGCAGGACTTCCCTGACTACCTCGTGCGCCTGATCGAGAAACTGCTCGCCAAGGCCCCCGAGAACCGATTCGAGAGCGCCGACGCCGGGCTCCGCTTTCTCGAGCGGGCGCGTTCCGAGCAGAGCCCGTCGGAGATCCGGCCGCGTACCGCCGCCATCAGCACGGGCAGCCTTTTCCATCGCCAGGAGGAGCTCAGTCTGCTGGAGGCCTCGTTCCGCAAAGCCGAAAGCCGGATGCTCGATGTGCCCTGCGTGGTCCTCGAAGGCCCGTCCGGCTGTGGAAAATCGCGGTTGATCGAAGAAGTGCGCCGGACGGTCCAGGTGAGCGGTGGCGCGTACGTGCGCATCCGTCCGACCGACACGCAGGGTCATCTCGGCCCCGTCGCGGCGGCCGTGTTGCAGGGCCTCGAGCTGAGCGGCGCGAGCAAGCTCGAGGAGCTCCGCACCCGGCTATCCGGCGATGAAGGCGAAGACATCGCTGGGCTGCTCGAAAAAGTGCTGCTCGCGCAGAGCGAAGAGCTCCCGATCCTCCTCGCGGTGGACGACGTGGACGTCGCTTCGGGCCCCGTGCGCAGCTTCGTCTCTGGGCTGCTGCAGACGGCCTCCGATCCTTCGCGTGGCGCGAGCGGCCGGCCGCGGCTCATGATCATCGTGGCGACCAGCGTGAAAGAGACCGCCGCGGACCTTGCCGCTGCGGGCAGCCTCGTCGTACGCGTGGCACCGTTCCCGCTCGACGTCGCCGGCGCGTTCATTCGGCGGCTTTTCGGCCAGAGAGAAGTGCCACGCGAAGTCATCGACCAGGTCATCGCCACCACGGGCGGAAACCCCGGCTTCATTTTCGAGCTCGCGAGGGAGCTCGTCGAAAAAGGCGTCGTTCGACACGACGGTGGCCGTTGGGTCTTCCCGGCTTCGCTGGCGCAGATTCCCCTCCCCACGAGCCTCCAGGGCATTGCTGAGAAGAGAGTCGCCAGCCTCGACAAAACACCTCGCAGCATCGTCGACTGGCTGGCGTGCATCCCGGGCTGGATTTCGATCGAGGTCCTGAGACGCTGCTGCGGCGTAGAGCCCGAGGAGCTGCGAAACTGCCTCAATTCGATGGCGCGCATTGGCCTCGTCTTTCTCGAGGAGTCGATCGATGGCCCTCCGAATGCCGTCACGCTGGCGCAGCCGGCAGTGCGCGAGTTCGCGCTCTCGAAGCTCGAGGCGGAGCGCTCGAGATTTCTCCATCAAAGGATCGCTCAGGCTTTCGAGAAAGTCGCGGGCCCGTCGGCGGCGCAGGATGAGGCCGCTTGCGAGTTCCTGGCGCACCATTGGCTCGAAGCCGGCAATACTCCGGGTTTCCTGAAGTATGCGACTACGGCGGCAGCGGCGCTGCGCAGGGGCGGCAACTTCCAGCTTTCCGCCGACTATCACCGTCGCATCGTCGCGGCCATGACGTCGGACGCGGCGGCGAAGAAAGTGCAGAGCCTCGCCCGCCTTTCCGAGATGTACGAGCTGCTGTGGGATCTGCAAGCAAGTCAGAGCGCCGTGGAGGACCTGCTCGACCTCGGCAAAGACCTGATTCAGCCGTCGGACAAAGTCGCGCTGTACCGTCGACTTGGGTGCCTCCAGCTTGCCTCCAACGCCAACGACCGCGCGCGGGAGGCATTCGCCCATGCGCGTCGCGTGCTGCCTTCCAACGCAAGCCGCTGGCTCGAGATTTCGCTCGACGCGCCCGAGGCGTGGGCAGCCTGGTTCTTGGGCGACCGCGAGCACGCCATGCAGCTCCTGCAACAGGCCGAGGCTGGCCTCGCTTCCGGCATCCCCGTCGAGACGAAGGAGAAAGTTCTGCTGTTGGGCGCCGCGAACCACGTCGCCGCGCTCCAGCACCAGCTCGGCCGCCTGTCGCGCGCCGCGGAGACTTACGGGCTCCAGCTTCGCCTCCTCGAGGGCCTCAACCTGCCTCAAGCGGAGGCGGCCACGCGCTGTTCTCTCGGCAGCGTGTTCCTGGATCGCGGCGCGAGAGACGATTCCTTCCTCCAGCTCTCTCAGGCGCTCACGCTGGCAAAGCAGATCGGAGACCGCAGGACCCTCTGCCGCGCCCGCGAGCGGCTGGGCGAGCATCACTTCCGCTACGGCGAGGCGAAGAGCGCCCTCCTCATCACCCAGGTGGGTCTGCAAGACGCGCAAGCGCTGCGCCACCCCACGGCGCGAGCCAACGCCCTCCGCACGCTGGCCCGGATCTACCACCGCGCCGAGCAGGACCGCGACGCTTTGCGAGTCAGCCGGGAGGCGCTCGAAGCCCACGTCAAGGCGCGCGATCCGCTCGGCGTGCCGCTCGCTCGCGTTCAGCTCGCGCGGCTGCTCGCCGAGACGCGACAGTTCCGGGAGAGCGCTCAGCAGACGGATGAAGCTCGGGCGGAAGCTGCGCGCCACTGCCTGCCGCTCCCGCAGGGCCTCTGCCACCTCCTGCAGGCGGAGCTCGCGGGCACGTTGTCCGGGCGGATCGACGTCCGCGCCGTCGCCAGCGCGTGCGAGATCTTCCAGACGAGCGGCTACGCACACGAGCTGTGCGAGGCGCGCCTCCTCTCCGTGCGGGCCGCCATCGAGGAAGGCGACTTCTTCCGGGGCGCGCAGCTCCTCGACGCCGTGAGAGACATTATCGCGCAGTCAGGGTCCCGCGAGCACCTCGCGCGGGTCCGGATGCTCGAGGCGCTTTTCGAGCTCGACCGGGGCAACATCGAAGCCGCGCGGACGCGGATGGCCGAGCTCGAGCAGGAGGCGAGGAACTCCGTCTTCCCGAGAATCGCCCGGCAGGCCCGCGACGCGCTGCGTCACCTCGCTCCCGAAGAGAGCCGCTGAAATCCGACCGCCGCGATTTCGGCGGATGGTGTGTCCTCTGCCGCGGGCGCTTTTCGGTTAGGCTGTGTGCGCCGCAGCCTCGCCGGCACGGCGCTGTCCCCCCCGAAGTGGTCGGGAGGGAGCACTCTCTCCGCGATCTGCCGGACATCCGGCTTTCCGGTATTCCGGCCTACCCATGGCGAACCCTGTGCCCTCAACGCTCCTCGGCTCTGCGCGCGTCGGTTTCCGCCTCCCCGCCGGCTATTCTGCGACAATTTTCCTCTCGATCGTTGCCGTCACGGGCTGCCGCGCGCCGGGCGACGAGGTCGTCACGATCTACCGCGATGACTACGGCATCCCGAACGTTTTTGCAGAGACGGACGAGGGCGCGGCGTACGGCGTGGGCTACGCCCAGGCCGAGGACCGCCTCGTCGAACTTTTGAAGCAATACCGCCGGGCCGCTGGCACGATGTCCGAAGTCTTCGGGCCCGAGTTCTTCCGCGACGACTACCGCCAGCGCGTTTGGCGTCATGCCGAGGTGAGCCGGAAGCGGTACCAGGAGCTGCCGGAACGAACGCGCAATATCCTCGCCGCCTATGTCGACGGCGTGCGCCACTTCATGAAGCGCCACCCCGAGAGTGTCCCTCCGTGGGCGGGCGAGCCCGAGCCCTGGATGATTGTCGCTCTCGGACGTTACGTGATCTGGGGATGGCCCGAAGGCACGGCCGTGGACGAGCTCCGGCAGGCCGGCATCGAGCCCGACCCCGTCGAGCCCCGCGCGTCGAACGAGTGGGTGGTGTCCGGCGCGCGCACGCAGAGCGGCCGCCCTATCGCCCTCATCGATCCGCATCTGAGCTGGTATGGAGCATTCCGGTTCTACGAATCGCGCCTCTACGGCGACAAGCTGAAAGTCGCGGGCGTCTCCATCCTGGGGAGCCCCATCCCGAGCCTCGGCCACAACGCTCACCTCTCCGTCGCCATGACGACGGGCGGCCCCGACACGACGGACGTCTACGAGGTGACGCTCGACCCTGCGCACCCGGGACAATACCTCTACGACGGCGAATGGCGCGACCTCCGCGTCGCCAAGGAGGTCATCCGTGTGAAATCATCTGATGGGGTGAAATCGGTGCCCGTAGAGATCGTCTCGACGCATCACGGCCCCATCGTCGCGCACCGGGACGGCAAGGGATACGCGGTCAAGATCCCCTATGCCGAAGAGGTTTCGCTGAGCCAGCAGACGTACGAGATGATGACCGCCCGCAGCTTGAGCGAGATGCGCCGCGCCCTCAGCCGACTCCAGCTCATGGAGCAGAACGTCATGGTCGCCACGGTGGACGGTGACATCTTCTATGTCCGCAACGGACGCGTCCCCATCCGCCCCGACGGCTTCGACTGGTCCCGCCCGGTCCCCGGCAACACGTCCCGGACGGAGTGGCTGGGAATTCACCCCTTCGAGGACCTCGTCCAGATCACGAATCCGAAACAGGGATACCTCCAGAACTGCAACGTCACTCCGGCGGTCATGACCGTCGACTGCCCGCTGACGCCCGAGAAATACAGCTCCCATTCCTACCTCTACAACCAGGAGAACCCCTACCTTCACCAGCGCGCCGCCCAGACGCGCGCGGAGCTGGACGCGGAGCGTTCGCTGACCGTGGAGCGGGCGCTCGAGATCGCGAGCTCGACCGTCGTTTTCCGCGCCGACCTCTGGCAAGGCGCATTGCAGAAGGCCGCGGGCGAGAGCGCTCCGGCCGCCGGCGACACCGCGCGCCTCCTGCAGCTCATTCTCGAGTGGAACCGCCGCACGGACGAGGGCTCGATGGGCGCCACGGCCTACTTCTATTGGAAAGAGTCGATCTACAAGATCGCGGACGAAGTTCCCCCGGAGCGCCGGCTCCGCGGAGAGTCACGGCTGGGAGAGGTCGCACGGCAGCGCGACCGCGCGGGGCTCGAGCCCGCCGAGATTCCCGGCGTGAAGCTCGTGCAGGCCGTCGAGGAGGCCGCGGCGCGGCTGAAGGCGGACTGGGGCAAGGTCGAGGTCTCCTGGGGGGAGGTCTTTCGCGCGCAACGGGAAGGGAGCCCACGCCAGTACCCGATCGGGGGCGGCAGCGTGCCGGGCATGGCCACGCCGCGCGCCATCAGCTTTCGCAAGGCGCCCGACGGCAAGCATTACTTTGCCGGTGGGGGCCAGACGGCGACGCAGGTCGTGCATTTGACTCAGCCGCCGGAGTCGTTCTCTCTCCTTCCGCTCGGAGAGTCCGACGACCCCGAGTCGCCACATTTCGATGACCAGGCGGCGCGCCTGCTCCAGAATCGCGCGCTGAAGCCCACGTACTTCCTCCGCAAGGAAGAGCTCCTCCAGCACGTGACGTCGACGATGGTGCTGGAGCGGAAGAGGTGACTCGAGAGCACCTCGCCGCCGTCTCATTCCATCAAAAACGGATTCCATCGCCGCTCCTCGCCGATGGTGGTCGGATCGCCGTGGCCCGGATAGACCTTCGTCTCGTCCGGCAGCGTGAGGAGCTTCGTGCGGATGGATCGAAGCAGGAGCTCATGGTCTCCGCCCGGCAAATCGGTGCGCCCGATCGAGCGCTGGAAGAGCGCATCTCCTGAGATCACGATCTTCCCCACGACGAAAGAGACGTGCCCCGGCGAATGCCCAGGTGTCTCCACGACGGAGATGAGCGGAAGGCCCCCCACCTGGAACGTCTGCCCCTCCTCCAAATACGCAGTCACCTCGGGGACCGGCGGCGCGTCGAGGCCGAACATCGCCGCCTGCGCAGGGACCGCGCGCAGCAGGTCGAGCTCATCGCGGTGGAGGTGAAACGGAGCGCCGGTGGCCCGCTGGAGCGCGTCCACCGCGCCCACGTGATCGATGTGGGCGTGCGTGTTCAGGATGTACCGGACCTTGAGGTCGCGAGAGCGCACGACCTCCATCAAGCGATCGGGCTCGTCGCCCGGGTCGATGGCGATCGCCTCCCGTGTCGAAAGGTCGACGAGAAAGTAGGAGTTCTCGGCGAACGGCCCGACCGTTTCGCAAAGAACCTCCATCATGGCTCCTCGTTGTAGTCGAGCTCGCGCCAGAGGATGGTCACTTTGACGCCGGGCTCGTATTCGAGGACTTTCAGGAAGAAGACCCTGCTGTCTCTCACCGTGGTTCGGTGGTAGAGGCGAAGGAGATAGAGCTGCCCGATTCCGAGGGTGGTCGTCGTGCGGGGCTCCACGATGCGGCCGAAGAACGAATTCGGCTCGATCGCCGGATACGGCAGGTGCCGGTCGAGGAACGGGAACTGGCGCACCTGGAACGTCCGCTTGTAGATGCGCAGCGAATGGAAGAGGGAAAACTCGGTGTCCGGGCGCTTGTCCTCCCCCAGCGGCAGGAAGTGGCCCGTGTAGCGGTCGTTTTCGATCACGCTCAGCGAGTCGCCGTTGAAGAGGATGTCGCCGATGAACTCCCGCACGAACTCGTCGTACTGGCGGCTGATCCCGCGCTTGTTGTTCCGGAGGTCGTAGATGTTGAGGTGGTAGTCGAGCGCGTTGAGCATGAAGAAGTCGTTCGCGGAGACTTCCTCCACCTCGCCGCGGCGGGCCGCCGCAAGGGATGCGCCGAGCAACGGAAGGGACACGAGGGATACGAGGCCCAGGGACTTCGTGGTCTTGGTCATAAAGGACATCCTTCGGCCGGAGCCGGGCGCACAATCACCCGTCAAATAATTGCCCTTCAAAAATTGCGCGTCAAAAAAATTTGCGTTTTAAAAAATTACCGAGAAGCGGGACTTCTGCTGCTGGCGTACGTACACGCGCGTGATGTCCATCATACCGCTGCGCTCCCCCTTGGCGTGGCGCGTGAGCCACTCCTGGCCGCGCTGGAAGAACGCCTCGAACTCCCCGAGCGACATCTCCCGCGCGAAGTAGTGATCCCGCCGCACCGTCATGAGCCGGCAGAGCGGCGTCCCACGAGGTACGACGATCCGTTTCTCGGCGGCATTCAGCTCGAGCACGCAATGCCAGGGGTAGGACGCCGGATACCAGTCCGTGTCGATGAGCGCCGTCAGGACGCGAAACGGCCGCTGCAGGTTTGGAATGTCCGTGATGAGGAGAAGCTCGTTCGGATCCGTGGAAAGGAAGAGGAACGTGGAGACCTTCACCTGGTTTTGGATCTCAGGGTAGACCTCCGGCGAGATGACGTGCGGCAGGGTCTGGTCTTTCTCCCAAAACCAGGCGTTCACTTGCGTCAGGGGGACGCCGCCAGCGGCTGGAGCGTCCGCTTCGGCAGGCCCTGCGCCCGGGGGCGCGTCTCGAGCTGGACCGCGCGACGAGCCAGGAGCTCCGCCGTGCGGCGGGCCGTGGGGAAGCGAGCGCGCGGGCGCACTAGGCTGCTCTCCCGGTACATCCGGGCTGGCCTTCGACGCGCCTGGCCCGTCCACGTCGAAGAGCCAATCGCTCTCCACTTCCACCGCCTCTTTCAGCCGCCAGTTTCCGTCCGCCTCCTTCAAAAACTCCATGTCGAAGCTTGTGACCACGTCCCAGCCAAATGCGCTCGCGGCGCGGAGCGGCGGGCACTCCTCGGGCGAGCCTTTTCCCGGCGGCCGCTTCCGGTACGTCTCTCGAGCGGGGGCGGGGCCCTCGATGTCGGCGCAAAACTTGTAGAAATGCAGCATGCTCAGCCTCTTTCGCGGGGCGCGGCAAATCCCGGCGGCCGCAAGCGTTGCGAATTGAAGATTGAATTGACGCTGTTTTCAATTCAAATGCTTGACCCTTATGGACAAGGGGAGCCTTTCGAACGCCACATCGGCGGCGGTTTGGGCGACAGGGCTCTGCCTGCCAGTGGGTCCGGCGAAGGAGGTCTTCCTCTCCGTCGGGCTCTTCGCATTCTCGGGAGGCATCACGAACGCTCTCGCAGTCAAAATGCTCTTCGATCGCATCCCTGGGCTCGTCGGCAGCGGCGTGATTCCCGCGCGCTTCCGAGAAATTCGGGAGAAGATCAAGAGCCTGATCCTAGAGCACTTCTTCAGCGACGCTTACCTGCGGAAATACTTCGCGACGCGCACGCGGTCCGTCGACTGGAAGAAGTACATGAAGACGAGGACCTCGTCCGAGGCGGAAGGACGAGGCCCGCTCGGCAGCTACGTCGACGCGCAGTGGCAGAAGCTGGCGTCGCCCGAAGTGATTCAGCCGATCGTCGACGGCGAGATCGAAAAATTGATGGATTCGTCACTGGGTGGGTTGCTGCTGATGGTCGGCGCGGACAACGTCAAGCCGGCCGTACATCGTTTCGTGAACTCGTTCCTTGCCTCGCTTCGACCGAGGGTGATCGAGATCGCGAGCCATGCCGACGCAGAGACTGTGCCCCTGGAGCTCGATGAGGAAGCCATCGTCCGCGACCTTCGGTCGGCCGTGGATGACCTTCTCGGGAA
>Ga0111538_10009691_pt1 | contig 12834 bp, 10 predicted proteins | sample SoiMethybrSBSTD1_FD_79669 | JGI IMG/M metagenome (GOLD analysis project Ga0111538, IMG submission 79669) | Bulk soil microbial communities from a Populus tree surrounding site in Tennessee, USA - Soil MetaG P. TD hybrid SBSTD1 (version 2)... | ecosystem: Environmental > Terrestrial > Soil >...
ATTCGCCGGGACGCGGAACGTCGATGCGCGGGTCGCTACCGCCTGGTGCGTCCGTGGGGGGCGGGACCGACGTATCGCTGCTTGCGTCGGCGACCGATGCATCGAGCTCCCGATCCGGGCTCGCGTCGGCGTCCCGCGGCGCGTCGATGCTGCCGTCGCTGACGACGCTGTCACGCGGCGCGTCGACGCTTACGTCGCCGTCTCGCGCCTCGTCCACGTCCGCCGCGCTGTCGCTTGCAACCGAGCTATCCGCGCTATCGCTGGGCACGTCGGGGGTGACCGAGCGATCGCTCGATGCATCGGGTCCGGGATCGTCGCTCGTCCGCGAGCACGCCGCTACGCCCAATAGACAAATCGCAATCAGCGCTGGTCTCGCCGATCGTATCGATCTCCGCATTCCACCGAGACTAACCGGGACCCCTGCGCCGCGTCGCGAGACGCGCGTAACAAGCGCCCTAAGAGCTGGCATCGCCACGCTTTCCGGCGCTGTCCCCACGGACGAACGGCTCCCCGCGCGACCCGCTCGCGACGCGGCAAAATCGATGGTAGGCGATGGGGCCATCATGACGTCTCGACCGCCCCCTCGCCGTTCCGCACCCCCCCTCAGCCAAGCCGCTGCGAGCTCGCCCAAAGCGCGGCTCGACGAAATGAACGCGCTGGCGCTGGAAGGGGGCGGCCCGGCCCGCATCGAAAAGCAGCACGAAGCGGGCAAGCTGACTGCGCGCGAGCGCATCGACCTCTTGGTCGACACGGGGAGCTTCGTCGAAACGGGGCGCTTCGTCACCCACCGCGCCGTCGATTTCGACATGCAGAACCAGAAGATCCTTGGGGACGGCGTGGTCACCGGGTACGGCAAGGTCGATGGCCGGAAAGTCTTCGTTTTCGCCCAGGATTTCACGGTCTTCGGCGGCTCGCTCTCCGGCGCCTATGCGGGCAAGATCTGCAAGCTCATGGACTTGGCGACCGAGGTCGGTGCGCCCGTCATCGGTCTCAACGACTCGGGGGGAGCGCGCATTCAGGAGGGGGTCGAGTCGCTGGCCGGCTATGCCGACATCTTCCTGCGCAACACGCTGGCGTCGGGCACCGTCCCGCAGATCAGCGCCATCATGGGACCGTGCGCCGGGGGCGCGGTGTACTCGCCCGCCATCACCGACTTCGTGCTGATGGTCGAGCAGACGAGCTACATGTTCATCACCGGTCCCGACGTCATCCGCACGGTGACGCACGAAGAGGTGACGAAGGAAGACCTCGGCGGCGCGCTGACGCACGCGCAAAAGAGCGGCGTGTGCCATTTGACGGCCCCCGACGACCGCGCCTGCATCGCGCAGCTACGCGAGCTCTTGTCTTTCTTGCCGTCCAACAATGCCGAGGATCCGCCGCGCCGAGCGTGCACCGATCCCGTCGACCGCGACGTGCCGGCGCTCGACGACATGGTGCCTGAGACGTCGAGCAAACCGTACGACATCAAGAACGTGATTCGCGCGGCCGTCGACGACGGCAACCTTTTCGAAATCAGCGAGCGCTTCGCCCCCAACATCGTGGTCGGTTTTGCGCGCGTCGGGGGGCGCCCTGTCGGCGTCGTTGCCAACCAACCGATGTTCCTAGCGGGGTGCCTCGACATCGACGCGAGCATCAAAGCGGCGCGTTTCGTGCGCTTTTGCGACTGTTTCAACATCCCGCTCGTCACATTCGTCGACGTCCCCGGTTTCTTGCCGGGCATCGGCCAGGAGTACGGCGGCATCATCAAGCACGGCGCCAAGCTGCTCTTTGCCTTCGCCGAGGCGACCGTTCCGAAGATCACGGTCATCACCCGCAAGGCGTACGGCGGGGCTTACGACGTCATGGCATCGAAGCATATCCGCGCCGACGTCAACCTCGCCTTTCCGACGGCCGAAATCGCCGTCATGGGGCCGGATGGCGCCGTCAACATCATCTACCGCCGCGAGATCGAAAGCGCGGCCGACGCCGCCGCCGAGCGCGCCAAGTTCGTCGTCGAGTACCGCGACCGCTTTGCCAACCCGTACAAGGCGGCCGAGCTCGGATTCATCGACGAGGTCATCCATCCGCGCACGCTGCGCCGCCGCCTCGATCAGGCGCTCGACATGCTGAAGGACAAGCGGCAGAGCCTCCCGCCGAAAAAGCACGGCAACATTCCGCTCTGAGCGCCCAGCGCGCCGAAGAGCACTCCGAGCGCGGCGTCTGGCACTAAGGCCTGGTGACGGGTGCCGGGTCGAGCTGCGTCGCGCTCGAGCCCGTCGCGGTCGGCGCAGGTGCCGGCGCGACTTGTCCAACCTCCGGCGTTCGCCAGCTTTCGCTCGGCGTGTGCCGATCCCAGAGCGACTCGTACAGGGCCATCGGCGACGCGTGCGCAACGCCGGCACGCAGCGTCCGGCCGAGCTCGCGCGCGGCGAGCAGTGCCAGGAAAGAGACTGCCGCAGACGCTGCGATGACGACCAGTGGGCGGGGGGGACGCGATAGCGCTTGCGCGCCGGCAGCCGGAGCGAGCCCCGCCGTCACCAGCGTCGGACTGACCGGAGGAACCCTCGACCTGCTGCGCGCCTGCGCCATCGCCTCGTCGGCAAGGAGCTGCTGGACGCGTCGTACGGCCAATTGCATGTCGCGTGCGCTCGGCCATCGGTCCTCGCGCTCGAAGGCAAGCGCGCGATCGACCAAGTCGACCAGGGGCTGCGGCAAATCGGGCGCGATTTTGCCGACAGAAGGGGCTTTCTTGGTCATCGCGGCGAGCAGCTCATCCTCGGCGCTGTCGGCCGGGTGAACGTCGCGACCGGTCAGAAGGAAGAACATCGTCGCGCCGAGCGCCCACACGTCCGTGCGGCCGTCGAGCTGCTCCAAACCCCCGCGCGCCTGTTCAGGCGGCATGAACGCGGGGGTGCCGAGAGGGGCGCGCGTCTGCATCGCGTGGATGCGCCCGGGAGGCGTCACCATGGCAATCCCGAAGTCGAGCAGTTTGACCTGGCCGTCCCGCGTCACGAAAATGTTGTCGGGCTTGACGTCACAGTGGACGATTCCGTTGTCATGCGCGGCCGCCAGAATGTCGAGCACTGCATCGGCAATGACGAGAACGCGGGTAGCGAGGAGCCACCCCCCCTCGGCCACTTGCTGATCGAGTGTTTGGCCGTCGAGAAGGTCCATGATGAGAAAGACATGACCGTCGTCCGTCAGGTCATCGTCGATGACCGACACTGCACCGGGGTGCCCCACGCAATTGGCGACGTACCCCTCGTCGATGAAGCGTTGCTTCAGCTCCGGCTTTGCCGATAGCTCGGGGTGCAGCACTTTGAGGGCGACGCGTTTGCCGTTGCGGTGCGTCGCTGCGTAGACCGCAGCCGTGCCCCCCACCCCGAGTACCCTGTCGAGATGCCATCGGCCGCGGATGACCTGTCCGACTTGTTGGAGCGCAAACTGCACCCTCTCGTCGGTAAGGGAGCGCTGTTCGGCGGCTTGCATGGCTCGGGGATCCTCCCGCGGGTTGGCCGTGGAAGTCCCCTCGGCCCGCCCGAGGAGCGCCTCCCAGCAGCGCCCGACAGTCGGTCAGCGACGATGCGCCTGCCCGTCGGGGCCGTCAATCTGACCTGCGGAAGGGGGCAGAATTGCGCCCGGCGCGTGACTTTTGTCTGGCAAAGTCGTGCCCCCTTCCTGCCTTTTGTCGGTCTGGGCGGACCGAGTGGGTCGACTCCGGACGGGTTACGATGCTAAAGTCTCCAAAACTCATGGTCTTTTCCAGACCCCACCAGCCGGGAGGCTTCCTCCGCTGGTGTTCCGCAAACATCTCAGCCAGGCCGGCCGCCGTGCGCGTCGCCGCCTGGCGCTCGGCCGGAGTTCGCGGGCTCGCGTTCCGGTCGCCCGGAAGGGCATTGCACAATGGCCAAGAATCTTCTCGTCATCAACGTGGACCTGAGAGAGACACGCGTTGCTCTCATCGAAGAAGGAATCATCGCCGAGCTCCATGTTGAGCGGGCCAGCACGCGAAGCACGCTAGGGAACATCGTCCTCGGCAAGGTCACCCGGGTTCTCCCGGGGATGCAGGCTGCATTCATCGACATCGGCCAAGAGCGTGCGGCGTTTCTTCATGTCGAGGATCTCATCCGTCCCGACGATTTCGAAGCGTACCTGACCGGGGGCAAACGCCCCGAAGAGGACGATAGCTCTGCCGAGGAACCGGCAGACGCGGGCGAACCGAAGCGGCGGGTCGAGTCCATCGGGACCAACACCGAGCTTGCCGCGCAAGCTCCAGCAGAATCCACGGGACCGATCGAGGCCGAAGGGGCGCACGCCGTCGACGATGCCATCGACACCGCAGACAGCGATGACGAGGCGTTCACCGCGGGTGACGACGCCGCCGACGATGCCGATACCGATTCTGATACTGACGAGGACGACGATGAGCCGTCCGAAGCCGACGCGGACGATGACGAGGGTGACGACGACGCTTTCGGCGAGCCCATCGGTGACAATGGCGAACGCGAAGAAAGTGCCGATGCCGTCGGTGACGACGCGTCAGACGCGGCGCAGCCGCCGCTCGCCGGCGGATTCGTCGAGGGCGCGGAGGTTCCCATCGCCGCAGCTCCCGCCGCGGCTAGCGGGGGATTCGCTGGTGGCGCGGAACAGGTCGTGGTCGAGCCCCCTTCGGGCGAGTCGTCCAATCGGCCCGCCCCAAGTGAGCCGCGTCGCCGCGACGACCGCGGGCGGCAAGGCGGAAAACGGGGTGAGAAGGACAAAAAGGACCAAGGGGACGGGCGGACCTTCCGCAGCAAGCGGTCGGCGCGCATGCGCGGAGGCTCGAAAAGGAACGGACGTGGCCGCGACGGCAAGCCGGGGCGCGGCGGCGGTGGCGGCGGCGGCGGTCGCAATGCACAGCGCGACGCATCGCGGCTGTCGCGGTCGACCCCGATTCGCGAGGTCGTGCGCGAGGGGCAAGAGGTCATCGTTCAAGTCTCCAAAGAGCCCATCGGCACCAAGGGGGCGCGGGTCACGAGCCACATCTCGCTTCCCGGCCGCTACGTCGTCTACATGCCGACCATCGAACAGATCGGCATCTCCAAGCGCATCGGCTCCGATAAAGAGCGGGCGCGCCTACGCGAAGCCATCGAGTCGCTGAAGCCGCCGAGCGGCGGGCTCATCGTGCGCACCGTCGCCGAGGGTCTCACGAAAAAGCAGCTCAAGGCCGACGTGGGCTACCTCGTGCGACTCTGGGAAGAGGTCGCTCGTAAGCGCGACTCGGGCGGCAAAGCGCCGACCCCGCTCTACCAAGAGCTCGACCTCGTCTTGAAGACGGCGCGCGATCTCTTTACCGACGACATCGCGCAGATCGTCATCGACGACAGGGAGCAGTACCACCGCCTGGTCCGCTTCGTCGAAATGTTCATGCCCGAGCGCGCCAAGGACATCGTGCTCTACGGCGGTGACGAGCCCATCTTCGACGCTTACGGCATCGAGGACGAGATCGGCCGCGCGCTCAGCCGCAAGGTGCCGTTGCCGTCCGGCGGCTACCTCATCATCGATCAAGCGGAGGCGCTGACGGCCATCGACGTGAACACCGGGCGCTACGTCGGCAAAGGCTCGAAGGATCTGGAAGACACGCTGTTCAAGACGAACCTCGAAGCGGTGGAAGAAATTGCCTACCAGCTCCGGTTCCGCAACTTGGGCGGTCTCATCGTGCTCGACTTGATCGACATGGAGCGCGCATCGAACCGCGAGAAGGTTCGGCGCCGTTTGGAAGAGCTCTTACAGAAGGACAAGGCCAAGACCACGCTGAACCGCATCTCCGATCTCGGGCTCATCGAGATGACGCGCAAGCGCACGCGCGAGAGCCTGGGGCGCCTGCTTCACGAGCCGTGCTTCTACTGCGACGGTACCGGTCAGCTTCAATCGAAGCAAACCGTGGCCTACGAGATCCTGCGCCAGATCCGGCGCGACCGCGGCTCTTTGCCGGGCTACAGCGTCGTCGTCAACGCCCACCCCGCGGTCATCGATCTCATGAAGAGCGAAGAGCGCGAGGCGGTGGTGGAGGCGGAGCGCCGGTTCATGCGGCGCATCGAGCTGGTCGCGCGCCGCGAATACCACCTCGAGCAATTCGATCTTCAGGGCAAGTGACGATGGCCAGGGAGAAGACGCCGGACGACGGCGGGCGACGCGAAGAGCGCGTCACCATCAACAAGGAGTTCGAGTCGTTCGATGCCTTCGTACAGGAGTACGTGACCAACATTTCGCGCACCGGCGCGTTCATCAAATCGAAGACGCCGCTTCCGCTCGGTACCATCGTCAACCTCCGCTTCACCGTCATCATGGACGACATGGAGACCATCGAAGGGGTCGGCGAGGTGGTGCGCATCGAAGAAAACCCGCCCGGCATGGGGGTCGCGTTTCGCGAGATCAACGCCTATTCGAAAGGCATCATCGATCGGCTGCTCACCCAAGGGTACGCGCGACCTTGACCGGCGCGCTCAGGCGGCGCGCGAAAACCAAGTGAAGATCTGGTTTTCGAGGCCGCGAGCGCCCGGCATTCCGATGTCGAGGTCGGCAGGGAAGCCGACGTGGCCGCCGCGGTCGACCCAGCGCCAGTCGATGCTGGGGGAACACTCGCGCACCGCGGGGCGCAGCGTTTGCTCGGTGACCATGGGGTCGGCGGTGCTGGCGACGATGAGCGTCGGACGGGCGATCGCCGGCAGCGCGAAAACGGCGCTCGCGCGCGCGTAATAGTCTTCCGCGCTGGCGAATCCGAACCGCGGCGCGACGACGTGCTTGTCCCAGCTGCGGATCTTGTCGATGCGCCACGCGGCGGAGACCGGAAAAGGCAACGCGCGTCGCTTTCCCACGGCGGCATACATCTGCTTTAAGCCGTACAGCACGTGGCGCCGGTAGAATGCGCGCACCGGACGATCGAAGTCGGTGGCCGAGCGTTCGAGATCGAGCGGCGCGCACACGGTGGCGACGGCACGTACGCGCGGATCGGGTGATTCTGCGGCGTACCGCAGGGCGACGTGTCCCCCGAGCGAATAGCCGAGCAAGTCGATGCGCTCGTAGCGCGCGGGCACGGCGGCGATCGCGGCGCGAAGATCCGACGTGAGGCCGGCGTGATAAAAGTCGGTTCCCTTCATGTCAGCGCCACGCAGGTTCAGCCGGAGGCAAGAAATGCCGTGGGAGTGTGCCGCGACGGCTGCCGGAATGGCGTAGTGACTCGTCGCGCTTCCACCGAGACCGTGCACGACGATCAGCAGGGAACGCGCGCCGGGGTGCTCTTGCAGATGTCCGGTGAGCCGGACGGAGCCGACGTCCGGATCGTCGAGCGTCGTTTCCCAAGGGGAATGCGAGGGGGCCCGCGCCGGTGCCAAGGCGTGGCGAACGAAGGGAGCCAACGTCGAAAAATGACCGCCGAACATACGCTTCAGTGAACCTACGATGCGGATCCATACGAAGCAAACGTCGGCGCGGAAAGCGCTTGATGGGCTCGATAGGCTCGATAGGCGACGCGCTAGCGCGTCACCTCGGTCAACGCGCGTCGCAGGACCGTCGCATCCTCGTCGCGAAACGCCACGAGCAGCACCTTTGCGAACGTCGCTTGCTCAGCGAGAAACCGCGTCGCCTCGAGCACGGCAATTTGACTCGCTTGCGCGAGCGGAAATCGGTAGACGCCCGTGCTGATGGCCGGAAATGCGATGGAGCTTGCACCGTGCTCCAGCGCGAGAGCGAGCGAAGCGCGATAGCACGATGCGAGCAACTCGTGCTCCCCGCTCGATCCACCGTGCCACACGGGTCCCACGGTGTGCACGACGAAGCGCGCGCGCAATTGGAAGCCAGGCGTGATGCGGGCCTCTCCGGTGGGACAACGCACGCCCGGGCGAACCTCGGCGACAGCGCGGCACGCTTCGAGGAGCTCGGGTCCCGCTGCGCGGTGAATTGCGCCGTCCACTCCACCGCCGCCGAGCATTCGCTCGTTGGCAGCGTTGACGATGACGTCGACCTCTTGCCCCGTGATGTCGCCGGTGATGACGTGGACTCGGTGCACCGCGCGCTTCAATGCCACAGGTACCTCACGAGGTGCATTCCGAACGCGAGGACGGCCGCGCCACTGAACGTCGCGAGCGAGCTCGATGGTCTTCCGCGCCGCCGCGTGGCCCGGCCGTACGCATGCATCACCACGCCTGCCACGAGCGGGGCGCCGATCAGAATCGCGAGCCGCATCTTGTGCCCTCGCACGAACGCCGCGGGATGAACCCATACGGAAAGTGCGCCGATCGCGAGGCCGAGCAAAAACCAGCCGATGAGACCGACCACCGTTCGGCGCCGGCGCTTGGTACGAATCGCCTGCGACGCGGCGATCCAGCCGAGGTCGAGAAAAAGCTCGCCCACGAGCGAAAGAGCGATCTCGAGCAGCGCTTCGACCATGAGAGCGGACTCTCAAGTATCGACGACGCGAGGCGCGCTGAAAATCGATAAGCTGCCCACCTCTTCGAAACCGAGACGGGCCGCTAACGCCCGAGATGCGTGGTTGGAAACCAACGCTCCCCACACCGGCTCCTTGCCGAGTCCCCGGTAGTGTTCAATGAGGAACGCGGCGGCTTGCGTCGCATGTCCGCGCCGCTGGTAGGGCTCGAGCGTATCGATGGATACGTCCCACAGCCTTCGGTCATCGATGCGCTTCCTGCGTGGGTCACGATGGGTCAGAGCCCGGTGCGCGCGCTCGGCGTGGACCAGGGTTCGCGTCGCCGCCGCGATCGAGCTGCGAAAAGAACCCCCACGAGCAACGAGCCGACACTTGCGAATGACCGTGCGCGGTTTTGCGCCAAGGAACAACTGCAGCCGCTTTCGCCGCCCGAATTGCCCGCGCCACCTTGCCCAGCGGTGCCGCCCGCCGCGGACCCCGCGCCACCTGTCGCTCCTGAGCCCCCCGATCCACCGCTGCCGCTGCGACCCCCGGTGCCCACGCCGGCGGCGCCGCCGCTCTCTTGCCCGCCGCTGCCCCCGGACGTGCCACCCCCCGTCGCCCCCGCGCTGCCATCGGAAACGCCCGTTCCTCCTCCGCCCCCAGCCCCCGAAGAATCACGTGAAGCGTCGGTCGTGCCGCCGTCGGTCGTGCCCGCTTGAATCGAGATCTTCGCGCAGTGGTGATAAAAGCAGGGCGCGCCGTGCTCCGACATGAACTCGAGGATCTGGAGCGTGCACGAGGTACACGTCACGTTCGTCGGAAGCTTCACTTGAAATGATTGTTGTCCGCTGAACGGCGCCGAGTGTTGCAGCATGCCGTCGGCCAGGATCGGAAACGTGGGATTCGTCTGAATGACGGTGCTTCCGCACGCCGTGCTCCCCGCGGTCACCGGCGGTTCGGGGGGCAGCTCGGTCGGTGAATTGACTGCGAGCGCGACGCGGTAGTGCCCCGGATGATAGACCGTCTCTTCGAATTGAATCGTGACCGTATCCCCCGGGCGATACGGCGTGACGATGTTGCTCGGCGTTTGCGGCGCTTCGTTGCCGCATGGTCCGGTCTTTTGCGGCGATCCGTCGGTGCCCTGGACGACCCAGTTGCCCGGCGCGATCAAACGAAAATGCGCGCCGGCGAGCGGCGACGAGAGCGCAGTCGCCCCGAGCGCGAGCACGGCGATGAGCGAGCGGCGGCGTCGCGCGGTCGAGTACGTCGTTTGCATCGTCCTCCCAGGCGGCGTCGCGGTGACGTCGCAAATGACGTCGTTAGAATACGCCGGCTCCGGCGTCGTGGCCCGTGTTTTACGCGCTCTAACCGGATTTTCGCTGCGAAAAGGAGTGATTATCGAGCTGGTTGCGCACGGCGCGCGCGAGAGCGTCGGGACCGAACGGTTTGGGGAGAAGGGAGACACCGGGGTCGACGACCCCGCGATGCACGATCTCGTCTTCGGCGTATCCCGACATGAACAAGACCGCGAGCCCCGGCCTCCGTTCGCTCAATAGGCGCGCCAGCTCGGGGCCGTTGATCTCGGGCATGATCACGTCCGTAAGCAGGAGATCGACCGACTCGGTATCGGTGCGCCTCAGCGCTTCGGCCGGCGATGCGCACTCGACGACGTCGTAGCCGCGTTCGAGCAAGATCTTGCGCGCGAGGTCACGAATCCAGGGGTCGTCCTCGACGAGAAGGATTCGCTCGACGCCCCCTTCCGGCGGCGTCGCGTCGCGCGCCAAGATGAAGCTCGGCGTCTCGCGCGAGCGAGGAAAGAGCAATCGAAAGAGGGTCCCGCGTCCGACTTCACTCTCGACGGCCACGTGGCCGCCGCTCTGACCGGCAATGCCGCGGACGATGGCGAGCCCGAGCCCCGTTCCTTGGCCCTGCTCCTTCGTGCTGTAAAATGGCTCGAAAATGCGCGCGGTGGTGCGCACGTCCATGCCGATGCCCGTGTCCCGCACCGAGAGCTCGACGTAGGGGCCCGGCTCGGCCGTCGAACCGACGAACGAAGCGGGTTCGTGCAGAGCGACGTTCCTCGTGAAGACGGTGAAGCTCCCCCCGCGTGGCATGGCGTCGCGCGAATTGACGGCGAGGTTCATCAGGATTTGCTCGAGTTGGTTGCGGTCGATCTTCACCGCCCAAAGACCTGGCTCCGAGTGCACCTCGAGCTCGACATCCTCGCCGAGGAGACGCGTCAGCATGCCGCGCAGGTGCGACACGACCTCGTACAGATCGAGGACTTCGGGCGCGATCACTTGCTGTCGGCTGAACGCGAGAAGTTGACGCGTCAGCGCGGCGGCGCGGTCGCCCGCGTCGCGGATCTCCTTGAGCTCGTCGCACAACGACTGGTCGAGCTCCGGGCGCGTCAGCACGAGCTCGAGGCCCGCCAAGATGACCGTCAAAATGTTGTTGAAGTCGTGCGCCACGCCCCCCGCGAGGCGCCCAAGCGCTTCGAGTCGTTGCGCGCGCGCGAGGTCGGCTTCTCGTTCGCGCAGCGCGTGCTGGGCGCGCAAGCGGACCGTGATGTCGGTCAAGAATGCGCAGATCGCGACCTCGCCATCGGTGCCGCCCATTGGGCCGAGCCGGCACGAGTACCAAGTCGCGCTAGTGTCGGGTGCCAGCACACTGAGCTGAACTTCCCGCAGCGAGCGCTCGCGCCGCACGGCGGCGATCGCTTGATCGATCTCCTCCCCGTGGGCGGCGCCCACCATCTCGCGAAGTCGGTGACCCACGAGGGCTTGCGGTTCGAACCCGTGGAAGGGGCGATTGGCGGACGTTATCGTTCCGTCGGCTGCCAAAAGAAGGATGAGTCCCGGCGCGTTTTGCGCGAGCGCCCGCCATCGCTCTTCGGAGACTCGGAGCGCGGCTTCTACGACGGCTTGCGCCGATACGCGCCGTTCGAGCATCGCGTTCTTTTCGGAGAGCTCGACCTCCTGCTCCTCCAGCTGCTCGAGCATCGACGCGAGCCCGCGTGCGCGCCGGGCAAGGCGGCGCGCGACCGAGAGAATGTTGCGCGGCGGGGGCGGCTTGACGATGGCGGTCACGCCGTGCGGCGAAAGCTCGCTCGAGAGAATCTCCGACTCCGGCAAGCCGACGACCTTGGGCAGCCCGCGCAGAACGCCGAGCGAGGCGTGAAACACCGCCAACGAGCCGCGATAGTTCGGAGGAATGGAAATAGTGACCCGCAGTTTGCCCGGCGCGATCTCGACACACTCCGATCGGGCGTGGCGATATTGGTTGGGAATGCCCCAATGCGAGTTGAGGCGGTACAGCGCTTTGGGGCTCGAGATGAGCTGCGCCACGCGCTGAAACTGGTGCATGCCCGGATAGGCCGCCGCCAGTTGGGCGAACTGCTCGAGGGCGGCGGGCCCCCCCAAACTTCGCTCGAGGCGCTCGTTGAGCTCGACCCAAACGTCCCAGTCGATTCGCCCTCCCCAAGCTTTGAGCTCGTCCTCTGAGACGGGCAGCCCTTCGACCAGCGGGCGCACGTCCATCTTCAGCCGCTCGAACGCCCCGAGTAGCAAGCGCACACCGCTTGTGCTGACCTCTTTCAAAGGCTTGCCAATACCAGCGCGATGCGTCAGCGGCAACCGAGCGGCGAGCGTGGCGCGGCTTCTCCGAGAGCCTGTCCGTAGCGTGCGGAATTCGCGCAACCCGCACGGCGGGACTGTGCTCTAGGTCCGCTCGCTACGTCGGCGCCGCCAAAGGACGCCGATTGCCGAGAGCCCGATGGCGGGCACCCAAACGGTCGCGAATTCATTCGCGAGCACCACGAGTCCCCGTTCCGAGAAGAACCGCCGCACGGAGATTGGCGAGACAGCGATCGGTCGCCACGGAAAGAAATGCCGTTCGGTCGAGAACGGCGCGAAGAACGCGATGCCCAGACCGCCGTCGGTGAGCGCATCGAGCAGACCGTGCGACGCAATCGCCAAGAACCAATACGCGGCCACGCGCCCGACCGGCATGTCGCGCTCGCGCCGCGTCACTATCCACGCGAGCAAACCAGCCAACGAAGCGGCAAACGCCAGCGAATGAGAGAGACCGCGGTGACCGAGCATGTGCGCGTAGGGAATTCCGAAGCTAAAGGCAATCACGTCTGCATCGGGGAGCACGGCGCACAGCGATCCCAGCGCGATGAGCCCCTTTCTCTCGGGCATCATCACCGACCCGAGCGATGCGGCGAAGAAAGCGTGCGTGAAGGCAGAGGGCATCGACTTGGTTCTGAACGCGTAGCCGAGATGCGCCATTCCGCACGCGGTGCTGGTCACGGCGTCGTCATAATGACGATCCCGGCAATGGTCGCATCGGCGACGATATGGGCAAGCGTCGACGCCGCCAGGCCTTTCGCTTCATGGCGCAAGAGGCCGAGACCGACCGCCCAACTCCCAGCCAGGACGATGCCG
>Ga0111538_10009692_pt1 | contig 12834 bp, 12 predicted proteins | sample SoiMethybrSBSTD1_FD_79669 | JGI IMG/M metagenome (GOLD analysis project Ga0111538, IMG submission 79669) | Bulk soil microbial communities from a Populus tree surrounding site in Tennessee, USA - Soil MetaG P. TD hybrid SBSTD1 (version 2)... | ecosystem: Environmental > Terrestrial > Soil >...
GACGCCGCGATGCGGCCGAAGCCGCTCGAGTTGCCGCGCGACTGCTCGAGCATGTCTTCGAGCGTGTCCATCAGCATGACGAGCGAATACGGCTTTTCGACAAGGCGCGTGTTCGGGCGGATCGTTTCGAGGTCGGCGGATTCGGATCGCAGTCCCGAGAAAATGATCACGGGAATCTCGGGCGGCGCCGACACCACGACTTCCCTGCCCGAGCCGCGGCGCAGCCGTAGATCCACGATGGCAGCGGCCGGCTTATGCGTCTTGATTGCGTCGAGTCCCTCGTCGGCCGTTTCGGCGGTGACGACGGTGTACTGCCGCATCTGCAGGAATTTCACGAGGGGCTGTCGCACGGCGCTGTCGTCTTCGACGACGAGAACGACCGGCGATGTTTCGCGTACCACGGTTGGATTATCGACCGTACCGGGCCGGAAAGATATAGCCGAACAGTATGAAATTGCCGGTCGGCATGTTCGTCCAAGGGACTCGGCCGACAGCACTTATCGCCTGTGGGCGATTTGCCGGGCGTGATGCTCTGTATGAACCACGTGAAACTTGAGCCACTGGTCGGTGGTCAGCGCCCCCAGGAGGGGATGATCGAGCATCTTCCCCGCGCCAAGCGTCTGCCTGGCCTTGATCGCGGCCTCGTCGAGCCGCGTCAGATCGCGGCGAACTGCGGCGAGTACCGCATTGAGATCGAGCTCACCGGTCGGGAGGACATGTTTTGGCGCCTGCCGGCCTTCGGGAAAATATCCGAGGTTGATCAACGCGAACTGCTGCAGCCGTTGTTTGAGCGTGGTAGACGTGGCGAGCGGCGCGCCCTTTTCGAGGCACCGCTCGAAGCCCTTCGCGGTTCCGGAATATGTGCGCGTCAGGTGTTCGATGATTTCCGCCGGCGACCAACGTGCCGGATCACGGCGTACTGAAAATTGCGCTCCGCCGTCTTTGGCGGCGTCCAACACAATCGCGAGACATCGTTCGAGATCTGGATGCATTTGCGTGGCTTGCCCAGACGTAGCCCGGCAAGCAGTGCATCCGGGCGAAGTCTGGTGAGCGGGGTGGGGATCGAACCCACGGCCAGAAGCTTAAAAGGCTCCTGCTCTACCACTGAGCTACCCGCCCGAATCCCCTATTGTACACCCCGACGAGCTCGCTCGAGTTGGAGCAATTCCCTGGTGGCGGGATGTTTGGGCGACGTCAGTACGGTTTCGGGATCGCCCTGCTCCACCACTTCGCCGTTCGCGAGCACGACGACACGCGTCGCAAACTCGCGAACGAAATCATCGTCGTGCGAGGTCATGACGAGCGCGCGGCCGGACTCGGCCAGCTGCAGGAGCGCCTCGCCCAGATCGTTGCGGCGCGCGGGATCGAGCGACGCGGTCGGCTCGTCGAGCAGCAGGAGCGGCGGATCGACGGCGAGCGCGCGCGCGATCGCGACGCGCTGCGCTTCGCCTCCGGACAACTCGCGTGGCAGCGCGTTGGCGCGATGGCCGACACCGAGCTGATCGAGCAGCTGTTGCGCGCGCTGCCTGGCATCGTCTTTCGACACGCCGATCACTTCGATGGGCGCGAGCGTGACGTTGTCGATCGCGCAGAGATGCTCGAACAGGTAATGGAACTGGAACACCATGCCGACCTTCGCCGCGATCACCTCGCCGCCGTCGCGCGGCTCGAGACCGGCGATCACGCGCAGCATGGTGGTCTTGCCGGAGCCCGAAAGGCCCATCAACGCGACCAGCTCGCCGGCGTTGGCGTGAAGATCAACCCCGCGAAGGATCTCTCGCGAGCCGCGCTTCAGGCGTACGCCTCTGGCATCCAGGGGACGTGTCATTCCGTCGGCATCCTCCATCGCTCTTCGAGCCGGCGCGCGAGATAGCCGAGCGGCAGCGACATCGCCAGATACAGCGCCGCGCACAGCAGTCCGGGAATGACCCAGCTGCCGATGTTGGTCGCAAAGATCTGCGTCTGCTTGGTCAGCTCCACGACGGTCAGCATCGACACGAGCGACGAGTCCTTGAGCAGCGCGACGAAGTCGTTGGTCATCGGCGCCAGCGCCAGGCGAAACGCCTGCGGCGCGCGGATCAATCGCAGTGTCTGCATTCGGGTGAAGCCGAGAATACGCGCGGCATCGAGCTGCCCCCGCGGCACCGCCTCGAGGGCGCTGCGGTAGATTTCGCTCTCGTAGGCCGCGTAGTTCAGTCCCAACCCAAGCAACGCGGCAATGAACGCCGGCAATCTGATCACTGATGCGAGTCCGTAGTAGATCACGAACAACTGCAGCAGCACGGGAGTCCCGCGCATGACTTCGACGTACGTCGTCAACAGCAATCGCGACACCGGATCGCCGTAGACGCGTCCGGTGGCGATCAGCACGCCGAGCGCAACGGCGAGCGCCATCGCCGCACATGAGAGCACCAGCGTGATGACCGCGGCCCTCAGCAGCGACGGTAAATAGTTGTTCAGGGTGCCTAAGGTGCCTGGGGTGCCTGGGGTGCCTTGGGTGCTCGGAGTCCCTTCGCCGCTTAGAAGGCGCGCATAGAGCGCCGGCTGATCTTCGTTCCACACGTTCCATTTGCGAAACGTGCGCTCGAGCGTGCCGTCACGCATCGCATCGCGAAGGATCCGATCGACGTGATCGCGAAGCGCGGTGTTTTCGGGGGCGGTGATGACGATGTAGTGGCCGACGGCCAGCGCCTCGGGGTGCGTCACGAGGCCGGTGTTCCGGCGCATCGCGCGGTCGGCCAGGACGTTGTCGAGCACGACGGCGTCGACCCGGCCGAGCACCAGATCCGAATACGGATGCACGTCATCGTCGTACGAGACGGCGGTGATGCCGTGGGTGCGTTCCGCATCGAGCAGCAGATCGTAGGCCATGGTGCCGCCCAGCGTGGCCACGCGCCGCCCTTTCAGGTCGGCAAGCGAACGGTAACGCTCGCGATCGCCGCTGCGGACCGTGAGCACTTCCCGAAATTCGTAATACGGAACGCTGGCGGCGAGCGACTGGCGGCGGGCGGGGATGTCCTCGATGCCGCTCAAGCCGATGTCGAAGTCTCCGCGCTTCGCTGACTGATCGAGCGACGTGAACTGCACCTGCAGGAACTGCGGGGTCCGGCCCAGCTTTGCGGCGATGAGCTCCGCGATCTCGACGTCGAAGCCAACGAGCTTCGACGGATCGCGCGGGTCGGCTTCGACGAACGGCGCGCCGCCCTCGGCATCGCCTCCCCAGCGCAAAGTCTGCGCGTCAGCCGACCGAAGGCTGACGATCGTGAACAAACACGCGATCGCGCACGCACGGCCGCTCACGCCGTGATCCGTTTTTTCATAGTGAGAATCGCATCTTACGACCTTGTCCGCTTTCAGGCGAGTACTTTGCAGCGATCGATGCGGGGTGGTCTACCAATGCTGAACAAAATGCTGCTGGTGAGCGCCTTCCTGACCGCGGCGAGTGCCGCTTTCGCCGGTCCCATCGTGACGTTTGAAGCGTTCGGCGTGACCAATTATTCAAACTCGTACTACCCGGGGAACCCGAACCTGTTCGAGGCGCCTCCGATCGGGACACCGTATTCGGTGCGGTTGCAATTCGATCCGGCGGCGCGCACGCGAACGAGCTCGTCGCCGGGCGGCTCACCCTGCTTTACGACGCCGGTCACCGGAAGCTTTGCGCTGGGTGGCGTCGCGTATTCGCTGACCGGCAGCGCGTTCACGGATTCGCGATTGCCGGAGACCAATTGCAGCACCGGCGTGATTTCAGGGTATCCCCCGGGCGCGATTGAGTTTTTTCTCGACCCCACGGCGACCGGTCCCGATTCCTGGCACCTGAATCCCGAGCCGAGCTTTCTGCTGTTTTCCTACTTCGATGCGGTGTTCCAGGACGGCAGGTTCCCGGGCACGCCAACACCGGTGCGTCCGGGGTTTCTCTTTTATCGCCTGAACGACAATTTCGAATTCGGCGCTCCGTTCACGCCGGCGGCGGTCGTCGATCAATCGACCCCTGTTCCCGAGCCGGGAACAATCACGATGCTGGGAATCGGGCTCGCCCTGGCGGCACGCCGCAAGTGGCGCGCGCCGTCTTGATCTAGAAGAGGCGCAGCGCCCAGTTGGATCCGAACACGCCAAGATGATTGTCGTCGAAGTACAACACGTGTCCGTCGGCCACCGCATGGCAGGCCGCATCGTCGCATAACGCGGGCATCGGATCGTAAACGGTGATCCCAAACTCCTTCTTCATCGCCTCGATCAGGCTGCGATAGACCGCCTGGCGCTCCAGCACCTGCGCGCGCGGGATTGCGCACGGCACGCGCGCGGGCCCATGCGCAAGGCTGAACGGCCGGCCGGTGCATTGATCGGGACGGAAGCCAAGCTCGGGAACCTGCAGGAACACACCGACATGCTTGCCACCCGACTGCAGTTCCGTGATGGTCGAGCGCAACGCGGTGTGGATCGCTTCCTCGTTCGTCGCGCTGCCGTCAACGAGGCGAAACAGTTCCGATTCGCCGCCGCCCTCTCGGGAAATGCCGCTCACGGCAACAGCGCCGCGGAACGACAGCCAGACGTTGACGATCGCTTTATCCGCGAGGACCGCGTCGATGACCGCGCGGTTGACGCGCGTGCAGCGGTCGTCGCCGGTCTGATTCAGCCGCTCGATGCCGATGAGCGGCGGGCAGCCCGTTTGTCCGAGGTGAACGAGGGTCTCGCCTTTGAGCTTGAGCAGATTGCCGAGGCCCGGCATGAAATGCGCGGCATGGCTGTCGCCCAGCAACGCCGTCTTCACGATCAGGTCCGGATGAAACTGCTGACAGTACTCGCCAAGTCCCGGATACCGCTTGCGGCAGACGCTGGTATTCAGGTCGCTGCGCACCGGCAGATCGATCTGCAGTGCGGTCCGCGCCGGCGGCGTGAGCCAATCCGTGGTGATCGCCACTTCCATGACCATCCCGATTGCGGCCATCGAGCCAATGAGCGGCACCACTCGATCCAGGGTCGCCGGCGTCAGGTAGCGGCGCGCCGGACGCTCGATGAAGAGATACGTGATCGACGCGAGGATCACAGAAGCCGCGATGGCCGCGGCCTTCAGCGGCCGCGAGACGTCCCCTTGCTCGGTGATTTGCAGGAACGACAAGATGGGCCAGTGCCACAGGTACAGCGGATAGCTGATGAGTCCCACGAAGACCATCGGCCGCATCGAGAGCCACGCGCGATTCAGCACCGCGCCGCTCCCGGCGGCAATCACGAGCGCTGCGCCCAGCGTGGGCGCCAGCGCCGGCCATCCCGGATACGCTGCTTCGGCCCGCGACAACGTCACGAACGTCAGCAGGATCAGCAGCAGGCCGGCCACCGACATCACGTTGGCGACGTGCCGATCGCTATCGGCCGACGGCGATCGGTATAGCCGCCGCGTGATCCAGGAAGGCATCGTCTTGCCGCCGCGAGCGAGCGCGGCCAGCCACGCACCGGCGCCCAGTTGCCAGAGGCGAGTGTGCGGGAGATAAAAGGCCGCATCGGCCGCGCCGGCGGTGACGGTCGCGACATTGATCGCGAAGGACAGCGCCACCAGCACCGCGATAGCAGCCGGCCACCGGCCTTCGCGCCGCCACCACCAGATCAACATCGGCCAGATCAGATAGAACTGCTCCTCGACGCCGAGCGACCAGAGATGCAGCAACGGTTTCAGATCGGCGGCCACGTCGAAGTAGCCACTCTCCGACCACAACACGATGTTGTTGGCGAAGATCGCCGACGCGCCAATGTGCTTGCGCAGCTCCTGCCACTCCGGCGGCAGCAGCAGCCACCATCCGGCGATGGCGACCGCCGTCAAGACGACGATCAACGCGGGGAAGATCCGCCGGATGCGGCGCGCATAGAAGCCGCTGAACGACAAATGGCCGCTCGCCGCCTCCGCCATCAACTGACTCGAAATCAGGTACCCCGAGATGACGAAGAACACGTCGACGCCAACGTAACCGCCGGGGAGCCATCGTGGAAAGGCGTGAAAGGCGACGACCGCGAGGACGGCGACGGCGCGCAAGCCATCGATGTCCGGACGGTACGCGTCATCGGCCGGATGCATGAACGATTGATGATAATGCAGGGCTATGCGCGAGTGTCGCGCTCTCGCGCCGCGGCCTCGGCGCCCGGCGGTTCGCGGAACGGCTCCACGGGAATGTGCTCGTAACTGACGTCGAGGATCTTGAGCTGCTCCGTCCCGCCCGGCGCGCGGAGGACGACGCGCTCGCCCGCCGCGGCCTTCATCAGCGCGCGCGCCAAGGGCGACACCCAGCTGATGTAGTTGCGGTGGAGATCGACTTCGTCGGTGCCGACGATGCTCACCACCCGTTCGACGCCGGCGGCATTCGCGAAGCGCACGGTTGCGCCGAAGAACACGCGAGTCGCCGCCCGCTCGGATCTCGGACTTTCCGGATCGACCACTTCAGCGGCGTCGATGCGCTTGGTGAGAAAACGGATTCGTCGATCGATCTCGCGCAGCCGGCGCTTCCCGTATTGATAGTCGGCGTTCTCGCTGCGATCGCCGTTGCTCGCCGCCCACGTCACGACCTTGGTCACGGCCGGCCGCTCTCGCAGCAGCAGGAACGTATGCTCGTCCTTGAGTCGCTGAAGGCCGCTCGGGGTGATGTAGTTCTTGACCCGCGGCGCGCCAGGCGGGTCGAGCTGCGGTTTTCTGGTGAACCCCTTGCGCATACGCTCCAGCGATTGAATCACGAGCGAGGCTTTCGAACCAGCAAGCGGGCTCTGGGGGCCGCACGTCACGCGTGTTACAATCGGATGTTTCCTCACCTCGCGTCCCCGTCGTCCAGAGGCCTAGGACGTGGCCCTTTCAAGGCTAAAACACGGGTTCGAATCCCGTCGGGGACGCCAGCCTTCGCTCTGAATTCCGGCGAAGGCTGATCCCGCCGAAGCGAAAGCCAGATCGTGCGCTTTCGCGAAGGCGGACCTCACCATTCGAATTCAGAGCTTCGGCTGGGCAAGCCAGCAGTCACGCGAAGGCGGACCGGTCTCCAACGGGATTCGAATCAACCGACTTCGTTTGGGCAAGCCACCCTTCAAGCGAAGTCTGATCACCGGCGGGATTCGGACCATTCTCATTTCCTGATCCATAAATCGGCACGCACTGTAGAAGTTCTTGCGTACTCTGTCGTCGATCGCGTGAGGAAGAGGCCTAATTCGCGACGCTACGCGATTTGCATTCTTTGATGCATGAACATCAACCAGGGCAACATCGTTTACGTGCTCCGCAGCGACTCACATCCAGACCGTTATTACACAGGACTGACCGACAACGTCGACCGGCGTCTGGCCGTGCATAATAGCGGCGGTTCCAAGCACACCGCTCACCTTCGACCTTGGTCACTGGTTGCGTTCACCACATTCGCAAGTGTCGACAGCGCCGCGGCATTTGAGGACTATCTCAAGACAGGGTCCGGGCGAGCGTTTTCCAAGCGGCACTTCGTCTAGCTATCGACCGGGGGGCTTGGTCAGCTTCTCGTCGGTCGAGACCGTGAACTTTCGAAAGTCACTGTATCTGGCCACGGCATCGATCGTTTCGCCGGTCGCGCTGTAACGCTCGGTCATTTTGATCGGCACGCGGATCCCGAGGCGCGGCTCAGTGCGGAATTCCACCGTGCACGTTCCCCTCGAGGCGCGATCCTCGAGCAATAACTCAGTGCGAACAATCGCGCCGGAATCGGGCTCCGCCCAGACACGGCCGCGCGCGAGCAGATCGGCGCCCGTCAGATTGCGCACGATGCTGGGACCGGTCGACTCCGTGAATCTGATGACGACGACGGGACGGCCGTCGATCATCTCGTCGCGCAGCCGTTCAAAACGGATGCGCGCGCCGTGCCGGGGCTGGAGATACTCGAGCGCCATGTCGGGCACATTCATCGTCCGGGTGATGCTCCCGAGATTGAATCGCGCGCTCTCCTGCGCGATGCGGCGCGCCTGCGCCAGGGCACTGGGCTCCGGCGATTGCAGCAGCTTCAGCAGCCGCTCCTCGCGATCGTGGATCGGCCGCTTGTTCACGGTCAGGACGTCACGAAACGTGATCCAGCCCGCGGCGCTCGGCAACCTGACCATGACGAGTTCAGCGGTCGTGACCTGCTCTTTGCCGCTCACGGTGACCGGGCCAGTACTTCGACCCGTCGCGTTCTGCACGTACTCTTCAAACGCGACCAGTGATGGCGCCTCACGTTGATATTGCTCGGCAAATGCCCGTACGTTCGCGATCGCATCCGGAGCGGACTGCGCCTCAGTCGGCGCTCCAGCACCAGGCATCGAGGCGATCAGCAGCAGGATCAACGCGCGCATACTTTCGACGAGGAGACAGTCTAGCCGAGTTCGCGTGAAGTCATCTCGCGGTGAGACTTTAGGCGGGTCATCGAATGAAATGGGCACCGCTCGCGGATGAGCGGCCCGCGGGTCCGAAAGCGCGCGTCTCAGTGGAAATTCAGATTACCGGCGCAGCAATCGAGGTTGGCGCTCGCATTGCATCCATCGCCGCAGCATCGGTGTGTCGGAGGGCCCTCCATGTGGAATCGAATCGGCGTACTGTTCGTTTGTCTGTTGCTCCCAGATGCGGCGTTCGCGGGAACGATCGTGACGTGGGTGGCGGATGGCGAGATCACCCGCAACTATCAGCAGAACCCCTTTCAAAGCGTTCCACCGATAGGCACACGGTTCAGTCTCTCGATGACGTTTGATCCGACCTCGGCGATTCCAACCCCGAATGCCCCGCCGCCGTGGAATGACGGACGCTGCCAGCGGGTCGGCGTGTCGGCATCGTTCAATCTTGGCGGCTACATCTACAGCGGGTCGAACAATCTGGCCTTCACCAATGCGGCGCTACCCGGAACAAATTGCACCGGCAGCGAGTTGACCCAGTTCTCGCTTCACAATGTGGCCACGCCTCCGGACTCGCCGTGGAGCCTCGGCGGCGGAGTGCTCATCCTCTCGTATCGCGACCTTCTGGTGCAGGATGCGTTTCCCTTGGAGCCAACCACGCAGTTCGCCTCTTTGTGGTGGGACAGCTTCTTCGAAGGAAAAGGATTCGGTGGTAGCAGCAGTAATTTGCGCGCGCTCGATCAGCCAGCCGCTGTTCCGGAGCCTGGGACGATGATGTTGCTCGCGACGGGCCTCGCCGCCGCGTGGCGCGCCCGTCGCCGTCACGACTCAGTCTGATCGATGCTGCCTCAGCGACAATAACGTAATCACACGTTGTGCGAAACGGATCGGTTTTGCGAGGAAAGTTGCGCGACAATGGGAGGGCATGAGTAGGGACCTTCCCCCTTATTCATCGGCGACAAGACGTCGACGGCATTCGAGTAACGCACGCTCGGACGTATCGGATTCTGGTCCTGCCTGGTTGACCGTCTCGCAGTTGTGCCGACGCTGGCAGCTCGGTCGAAAGACGGTCTATAAGTTCATCGACGCGAGAATTCTTCCCGCGTGGAAGGTCGGCACGCATCTCTATCGTGTCTCGGTCGACGATGTGCGTCGCTTCGAATCGCGCAACAGGCTTCCGCCGGACCGCCCCTGAATCGCCCCCTTTCTTTCTTCCACATAACCTTCAACGTTCCTCTAAGCGCGTGCTGAAGTCTCGTAGGTCCTGTCAGGGCTTCATGGGACATTTCGTCGGACGAGATCTTGTGTCAGCGACGACCGGCGCATTACATCAGCCCCTTGATGTCTTCCTGATGAACGGGAAGATGAAAGGAGATCGTAATGACGCGAACGTGGACTACTGCGACATTGGGATTCGTCCTGATGATCACGATGCCGGTGCTTGGACAGAGCGTCCACCTGAAAGGCGGCGCGAACGCGGAGCCAAACTTCGTCGATCAGGGACTGACGCTCAACGCGGCGGCCTCACTCGCCGGGCTTGGTAACGAAGACGTTCTAGTCACGCTGACGGCGACGGCGGCGGCGACGTCGACGTGCACCAACCAGGGCGGCAATCAGGCGCCGGGACAGAACCCGGCGGAGGTCACCGTCTCCGGCAGCCAGTCGATTCCCGCCGAGGAAATCAAGAATGGCAACACCTCCTTCAACGTCACCACGATAGCGCCGGTGTCGCCAATTCCTGGCGCGCCCGGTTGTCCCAATTCGAATTGGACGCAGGACATCACCGACCTGTCCTTCACGACAGCCACGATTACCGTCGAGCAGCCCGCCGGCAATCTCGTGCTCACGGTCAGCTGCACCTTCAGCAGTGCGACGACCAACGGCGCTGTATCAGGCGGTGATGTGACGTGCACCAGCAGCTAGCTGATGTCGATTACGAATAGCAATCCTCATTCGGAGAAGACGCAAGGCGCCTTCTCCGAGTGGCGGTAGTCAGCCGCGCGAGGGCGTTCGACGGGGTGTGGCGCCAGATCCAGCAACCCTGATCGTCAGCAGACTGACTGCGCCGCTACCAATCGGGTTCGGCGTTCCAGAGCCACGTCTCGGCTTCCTGCGCGTCCTTGAAGATCTCGACCACGGTTCCCGTGCCGGCGCTCTGCTTGAGCATCCGCGCCAGCACGATTTGGTCGACCGTGCTCACGATGTAGGCATGGAGGCGCGTCAGCCCGCCTTCGCTGCGCGCCTGCGACACGATCGCATCGACATCACCATGCGCGGGCAGCGTCGTCAAACCGCGGAGATCGATCAGCGTGCGCGTGTCGGGCTTCAGCAGGCCGTCGGTCATCAGCACGCGGCGGAACGCCGCGCGCTCCTCGAATGATGGCCATTCACCGGTTACCGTGATGCGAAGAAAGCGTGGCGAATCTGATGTATCGGCGTCGAGGGGCAAGGCATCGTGATTTTATTACGGACTCGCGCGTTCGTACACCTATCTCACATTACGGATGAGATGGCGAAACGGAATTACGCTTTTTGTCATTCGTAGCGTGGTGATGTGCTCCGCGAAAATCTATGCGCCGCCATGCAGCCGCTCGACGAGCGCGATCGCGTTCGTCGTCGCCGCGCCGCGCGCCGTGTTGTCGAAGACGCACCACACCGGCCGATCGCGCACGAGCTCGGTCATCCGCGCGGCAAGACGATCGAGCACCGCAGCCTCGTAACTCGATTGATACATCACCGGCGAGCCATGAAGACGGAAGTAGGCGATTCGCGGCGAGCCCGACGGCTCGTCACCGCCTTCGCCGCAGGACGGATCCGCGGCGACACGGCCGACGCCGTGCGCGTCGAGCCGTCGATCGGCCGCACCGGTGAACCAGGTCGGGTGCCGCGGCTCACAGACAGCCGGCCCTCGATACCGGGCGCGAAGCGCGGTGAAGAAGCACTCGACGGTGCGGGGATCGTAGGCCAGGCTCGGCGGCAACTGCACGAGCACGCATCCCAGCTTGCTGCCCAGCCCGGCGATTTCTTGCAGGAACCGTGTCAGCGCATCACCCGTGTCTTCCAGACACCGCTCGTGCGTCAGCAGCTTCGGCGCCTTCACCGAGAATCGAAACGCTTTCGGAACGCTGTCAGCCCAGCGTGTGTAGGTTTCGCGGCGATGGGAACGATAAAAGCTGGAATTGATCTCGACGGCCCGAAAGCGCGACGCGTAACGCTCGAGATGCGATTCGCCGGGCGCGAATAAATCCTGTTGCTCGGTGCGGATGGACCAGCCGGCGACCGCGACGCGACACTCGTGCTCCATCTAGAATAGGAGCCTTGCAAGCTCCAGTCCTACAGGGCCGATCGCGCGTGCTGGCGTGGTGCGCGTTTTACGGCGTCCTCAGCGCGGCGTTCTGTGCGCCGCTGTTTGCGCAACCGATGGCGCTCGGCGTCAACGACTGGGATCAGCATCTCTTCTACTACGGCTCGGTGTTGAAGAACGTTGTCGAGTACGGGCAGATGCCGTACTGGAACCCCTGGTACTGCGGCGGCAACGTGATGTGGCAGAACCCGCAAATTGCCCTGCTCAGCCCGGTGTATCCGCTCACGGCGATCGTGCCGCTGCAGCTGGCGATGAAGATCAACATCGTGCTGCACTACTGGATCGGCTTCATCGGGATGCACGTGCTGCTCAGGCGCGTGATCGGCATCACCTTCACGCCGGTGGTGATCTATCTCGCCACGCTTGTCACCGCCTCAGGCGCTCCCGCGATTCATTTACGCGTCGGGCACAGCGTGTTCCTGCCCGGCTTCTACCTGCCGCTGCAGCTGTACTTCTTCTTCCAGGCATTCAGGACCGGCGCCTGGAAGCACATCTTCCTCTCGGCAGCGACGCTGGCGCTGATGGTGTTCAACGGCGGCACGCACATCCTGCCGATGTCGATCGCCGCGCTCGGCATGTTCTCGCTCTCGGCGGCGATCGGGCGGCGCGACTGGCGGCCGCTCGCCTTTGCGATCGCCTTTGGCGTCGCGGGCCTCGCCTATTCGGCGCCGAAGCTGCTGCCGGTGGTGCAGTTCGTGAACGGCGACTACTTCTGGGACACGCGCAATCCCACCGAGCATCCTGACGTCGTGACGCTCGACATCCTGAAGCAAACCTATCTCGTGCCGACGCAGGACGTCCGCGAGCGGCTGCCGATGCAGCGCCACGGCTGGCACGAGTACGGCAACTACATCGGGCCTGGATCGTCGCTCGCCATCGTGTTTGGTTTCGTCTGGGTGCTGGTGCGGCGCTCGCCCACGCAACACTGGTTCGGCCTCTCGCTCGCCGTGACGACCGCGTTCCTATTCCTCTTGTCGCTCGGCGAGTTCGCATCCTATGCGCCCGCGAATCTCGCGCATGATGTGCCGCTGTTCTCGAGCTTCAGGATTCCAAGCCGCTACAGCATTCCGTTCCTGCAGTTCGCCGCGCTGACGCTGGCCTGGGCCTTTCGATCGATC
>Ga0111538_10009695_pt1 | contig 12833 bp, 10 predicted proteins | sample SoiMethybrSBSTD1_FD_79669 | JGI IMG/M metagenome (GOLD analysis project Ga0111538, IMG submission 79669) | Bulk soil microbial communities from a Populus tree surrounding site in Tennessee, USA - Soil MetaG P. TD hybrid SBSTD1 (version 2)... | ecosystem: Environmental > Terrestrial > Soil >...
AGCGTGCGCAGCTTCTTGTGCTCCATGACCCTGGCGCGAAACGCGTTGCGCTCGCGCGCATAGGCTTCGAGGGAGAGCAGTGAATCTCGGGAAATCATGCGGTGAGCCTACGGCCGGCTGCCCGATAGGGCAAATGAAATCACGCAATGCGACTGATTGAAGCTACCTAACGGCGACCTCCGCGATCGCGCGGTTGTGCCGGTCGGCGGCGAGATAGCGGTGCAGCTCGATCAGCGCCTGGCGATAGACCTCGCGCTTGAAGTCGATCACGGTGTCGAGCGGCACCCAGTAGTCGTGCCAGCGCCAGGCGTCGAACTCGGGATGGCCGCTCGCACGCAGCTTCACGTCGCAGTCGCGCCCCACCATGCGCAACAGATACCAGATCTGCTTCTGGCCGCGATAGGCCGCGCCCGGCTTTACGCCGGTGTTGGCGTCCTTTGGTTCACGCTGGCGCCTAGCCCATTTCTCTGGCACTTCATAGCGCAACCACTCGCGCGTACGGCCAAGGATGCGCACATGCGCGCGCTGCAAGCCGATCTCTTCCTCGAGCTCGCGGTACATCGCCTGCAACGGAGTTTCGCCGCCCTGGATGCCGCCCTGCGGGAACTGCCAGGCGTGCTGGTGCACTCGCTTGCCCCAGAACACCTCGTTCCGCTGGTTGGCAAGGATGATGCCGACGTTCGGACGGTAGCCTTCCTTGTCGAGCACCGCTGCACGCCTCAGGTTAGAATCTTCGACGATTTTTCCACAGCCCACTGACAAAGACAACGCCGGTGCGGCTCCTATGAAAACCTCGAAGTTCTTCATCTCCACGTTGAAGGAAGTGCCCTCGGATGCCGAGGTCGTGAGCCATCGGCTGATGCTGCGCGCGGGCCTCATCCGCCGGCTTTCGGCCGGGATCTACACCTGGTTGCCGCTCGGCTATCGTGTGGTACGCAAGGTCGAGACCATCGTGCGCGAGGAGATGAACCGCGCCGGCGCGCTCGAGCTCGTGATGCCGGTGGTGCAGCCCGCGGAGCTGTGGCAGGAGTCGGGGCGCTGGCAGGCGTACGGGCCGGAGCTGCTGCGCTTCAAGGACCGCCACGAGCGCGACTTCGTGATGCAGCCGACCTCCGAGGAAGCGATCACCGAGGTCGCACGCGCCGAGCTCAAGAGCTATCGCCGGCTGCCGGTGCACTTCTACCAGATTCAGACCAAGTTCCGCGACGAGCGCCGGCCGCGCTTCGGCATCATGCGCGGGCGCGAGTTCGTGATGAAGGACGGCTACTCGTTCCACGCCGATTACGAAGACCTGCAACGCGAGTACCGCAACATGCACGACACCTACACGCGCATCTTCACGCGCCTGGGGCTCAAATTCCGCGACGTCGCCGCCGATACCGGCGCGATCGGCGGCACCGGCTCGCACGAGTTCCACGTGCTCGCCGACTCGGGCGAGGACGCGATCGCGTTCTGCCCCCAGTCCGACTATGCCGCCAACGTGGAGCTGGCGGAGGCAGTGGCCCCGCCGAAGCACGGCAGCGCTGCGGAGACCATGAAGAAGGTTCCGACGCCCGGAAAAGCGACCTGCGAGGACGTAGCGGCGCTGCTCAAGCTGCCGCTGCAGAAAACGGTGAAGTCGGTCGCGCTGATGCACGACGACCAGTTCCACCTGCTGCTGGTGCGTGGCGACCATGCCCTGAACGAGATCAAGGCCGCCAAGGTGGTGGGCGCGTTCCGCTTCGCCACCGAGAAGGAGATCGTGCGCGCGCTCGGCTGCAAGCCGGGCTACATCGGTCCGGTCGGCGTGAAGGGCGTGAAAGTCATTGCCGATCGCACGGTCGCGGCGATGAGCGATTTCGTGTGCGGCGCGAACGAGGAAGGGTTCCACCTGACCGGCGTGAACTGGGGGCGCGACCTGCCCGAGCCGCAGGCGGCCGACATCCGCAACGTGATGGCCGGCGACCCGAGCCCCGACGGCAAGGGCACGCTCGAGATCGCGCGCGGCATCGAGGTCGGGCATATTTTCCAGCTGCGCACCAAGTACTCCGAGGCCATGAAGGCAGTGTTTTTGGATGAACAAGGCCAAACCAAACCCTTCGAAATGGGCTGTTACGGCATCGGCGTGACGCGCATCGTCGCCGCGGCGATCGAGCAGAACCACGACGCGCGCGGCATCATCTTCCCGGCGCCGATCGCGCCGTTCGAAGCGTGCCTGGTGCCGATCGGCTATCACAAGAGTGGTCAGGTACGAGAGGCCGCCGATCGCCTTTATACCCAGCTGCGGGCAGAAGGAATCGATCTGTTGATGGACGATCGCGACGAGCGCCCCGGCGTGCTGTTCGCCGACATGGAGCTGATCGGCATTCCGCACCGCGTGGTGCTGTCCGAGCGCGGCCTGGCCGCGGGCAACGCGGAATACAAGGGCCGGCGCGACGACAAGCCGCAAGACTTGCCACTCGGCGGCCTGATCCAGTTCCTCAAGGAGCGCCTCGCCGCCCGATGAGGGCCCTGCTTTCCCTGCTTTTGCTGCTCGCGTGGCCGCTGCTCGCTGTCGGCGGCGCGCAGAAGTACGAGCCGCTTGCCGACAGCGTGCGCGCGCGGCTCTCCCGCATGGTCGCGGACAAGGCGCCGGCGTCGATGCACTTCCGGTCGGCTTCCGACGGTCAGCGCTGGCTGGCCGAGATGGACCAGCGGCTGGAGAAGCGCATGCCCGACCGCCAGCAGCGCCTCGAGCTGCTGCGCGCAGTGCAGTACGAGGCGACGCGCGCGCGCCTTGATCCGCAGCTGGTGCTCGGCATCATCGAGGTCGAAAGCGCCTTTCGCAAATACGCGGTATCGCGCGCGGGCGCGCGCGGCTACATGCAGGTGATGCCGTTCTGGATCAACCTGATCGGGCAGCCGGGCCATAATCTGTTCCACTTGCGGACCAACCTGGCCTACGGCTGCGCCATCCTGCGCCACTACCTCGACATCGAGAACGGCGACTATTTCCGCGCGCTCGGCCGCTATAACGGCAGCCTCGGCCAGCCGCAGTACCCCAACCTGGTGCTCGCCGCCTGGCGCGGGCGCTGGAAGTACGACGGGCCTACCGCATGATCGGCAATCTGCTCGAGCGCAATCCGCGCTTCGCCAACTGGCTCTACGGCTTCACGCCGCCCGAGCCGGGCACGGTGGTGCTGGTGCACCGGCGGGTGTACATCGTGCCCGCGCGCCTCGGCTGGATCTTCGCCGGCGTGCTCGTGGTCCTGCTGATCGGCTCGATCAACTACGCGCTGTCGCTCGGCTTCGCGCTGACCTTCCTGCTCGCCGGACTCGGCCTCGCCGGGATGGTGCACACGGCGCGCAACCTCGCGCGCATCGCGATCAACGCCGGGCGCGCCGAGCCGGTGTTCGCCGGCGAGTCTGCCCAGTTCCGCCTGTATCTCGACGGGCGCGGGGCGTTCGACCGGCCTTCGATCCTCGCGCGCCACCTGCGCTCGGGCTCGCAGCTGGTGGTCGACATTCCGGCGAACGGCATCGCCGAGGTAGTGCTCGCTGCGCCCGCGGCGCAGCGAGGCTGGTTGCCGCTGGGGCGCGTCATGCTGGAAACGCGCTTCCCGCTCGGGCTGTTTCGCGCTTGGAGCTATGTCGAGCCGGATGCGCGCTGCCTGGTCTACCCGCGCCCGGAGCGCTCGCCGCTGCCGCCGTTCACCGGCGAGGCGGCCGCGGGCGTGATCCACGCCCAGACCTCGGGCAGCGACGACTTCGCCGGGCTGCGCGGCTACCAGAGCTCGGATTCGCCGCGCCATATCGCGTGGAAGGTCGTCGCGCGCAGCGAGAAGATGCTCACCAAGCAATTCGCCGGCGACGCCGCGGCCGAGCTATGGCTGGATATGCAACTGCTGCCGGCGGGCCTGGGCCTGGAGCAACGCCTCTCGCGCCTTGCCGGCTGGGTGCTCGCGGCCGATCGCGCCGGCGCGCACTATGGGCTGCGGCTGCCCGGCGTGGAAATCGCGCCCGGGCGCGGCGACGCGCACCGCAGCGCCTGCCTGCAGGCGCTCGCCCTGCATCAAACCGCATGAAAGCGCCTCATCCGCTGGCGCCAGAACTGAGAGCGGTCAACGCACGCGACCTCGCGTGGCTGATCGGCTCGCTGTTAGTGGTGATTGCTCCGCACGCCTTGCGCGCGCCGTGGTGGCTCACGTTGCTCACCCTTTGCCTGTACGGGTGGCGCATGTATTTCGCGCTCAACCGCGCCCCGCTTCCATCGCGTTGGCTAGTGCTCGGCGTGGCTGCAGTGGCAATGCTCGGCGTGTGGATTGAATTCCGCACGCTGTTCGGAAGGCAGTCGGGCATCCTCTTGCTGATGCTGTTTTCGGGTCTCAAGCTGCTCGAGACCCGCACGCATCGCGACGCCGCGGTTGCCGGATTCCTCGGCTACTTCCTGATCGTCACCAACTTCCTCTATACGCAGACCATTCCGGTCGCTCTGCTCGCGGGCGTCGCGCTTTATCTGATCACCACTACGCTGATCGGCTTCAGCGCGCCGCTGCGCTCGCCGCGCGCCAACCTGCGCACTGCTGGGCTGCTGCTGGCGCACGCCGCTCCAGCCGCGCTCGCGCTCTTCCTGCTGTTCCCCCGCGTGCAGGGGCCGCTGTGGGGCCTGCCGCAGGACGCCTACTCGGCCATGACCGGCCTTTCCGACACCATGACCCCGGGGAGTATCGCGGGCCTGGCGCAATCCGACGCGATGGCGTTCCGCGCCGAGTTCCAGGGCACTTCACCGCCCTCGGCGCTGCGCTACTGGCGAGGGCCGGTGCTGTGGGATTTCGACGGCCGCACCTGGAGCATCGGCCCGAACTACCTGGTCGACTTCGCCGCGCCGCGCGGCGGGCGCGCGACCTATCGCTATGAGGTGGTGATCGAGCCGCACAACCGCCACTGGCTGTTCGCGCTCGAGACCGCCGCCACGCTGCCCGACGGTGCGCGCATGAGCCACGACGGCCAGCTGGTGTCGACTTCGCCGGTGCGCGAGCGCCGGCGCTATGAGCTCGCCTCGGTGATTGCCCCCGACGCGGAGGAGCGCGCCCGAGAGAACACGCTGCGCCGCGCGCTGCGCCTGCCGCAGGGCTCCAACCCGCGCGCGAGCGCGCTCGCCGCGCAATGGCGCGCGGAATCGGCGAACGACGAGCAGGTGCTGCTGCGCGCGATCGAGTTCCTGCGCCAGGGGCGCTACCAGTACACGCTCGAGCCGCCGCTGCTCGGCACGCATTCGGTCGACGAATTCCTGTTCAACACGCGCGAGGGCTTCTGCGAGCATTTCTCCTCCGCGTTCGTGTTCCTGATGCGCGCGGCCGGCCTCCCGGCGCGCGTCGTCACCGGCTACCAGGGCGGCGAGCTCAACCCGGTGGACAACATCATCACCGTACGCCAGTCGGATGCCCACGCCTGGGCCGAAGTGTTCCTCGGCCCCCGCGGCTGGGTGCGCGTCGACCCCACCGCGGCCGCGGTGCCAGGCCGCGTCGAGTCGGGGCTCGCGCGCGCGGTGCCGCAAAACGCGGCGCTGCCCCTGATGATGCGCTCGGAGCTCGAATGGCTGCGCGGCGTGCGTGACCGGTGGGAAGCAGTGGCCCACAAATGGAACGTGTGGGTGCTCGGCTACAACCCCGAGCGCCAGCGCCAGCTGATGAGCCTCGCCGGCATGCGCGACGCCGACTGGCGAACGCTCACCGCGGTGCTGTTCAGCTTCCTCGGCGTGATGACGCTGATCCTGCTCGCGTGGTCGCTCAGGCGCATGGCGCGCCCCGATCCGGTGCAGAAGGCGTGGCGGACCTTCTGCCAGAAGCTCGCCAAGCGCGGCGTCGAGCGCGCCGCACACGAGGGCCCGCGCGACTACGCGACGCGCGCGGCGCGCGCGATTCCGGCGGCGCGGGTCAGCATCCTTCGCATCGGCGCGCTCTACATCGGCCTGCGCTACGGCGCGCAGCCGATGACGGACGGCGCGAGCCGCCTGCGCCGGCTGGTGCGGGACCTGCACGTCGCATGAAAGCGTTCTGCATCCTCGCCTTGTGGCTGCTGCTGTGCGCGCCGGCGCTCGCCTCCTACGCCGAGCGGCCCGAGGTCAAGGAGTTCATGCGCGAGCTGGTCAAGCGCCACGGCTTCGTCGAAAGCGAGCTCAAGCGCGTGTTCGAGCGCGTGCAGCGCGTCGACCCGGTACTCGAGGCGATCGCCCGGCCGGCCGAACGGGTGCGCACCTGGGAGGAGTACCGTGCCGCGCTGCTCACCGAGCGGCGCATCGCCGAAGGCGTGGAGTTCTGGAAGAAGTTCCGGCACACGCTCGAGCGCGCGGAGAAGAAATACGGCGTGGCGCCGGAATACGTGGTCGCGATCATCGGTGTCGAGACGTTCTATGGCCGCAATACCGGCAACTGGCGCGTGGTGGATGCGCTCACCACGCTCGCCTTCGACTACCCGCCGCGCGCCAGCTTCTTCCGCAACGAGCTCGAGCAGTACCTTCTTTTCGCGCGCAAGGACGGCATCAACGTGTTCTCGGTGCGCGGCTCCTATGCCGGCGCAATCGGCCTGCCGCAGTTCATGCCGAGCAGCACGCGCGCCTACGCCGTGGATTTCGACGGCAACGGCCACATCGACCTGCAGAAGAGCCGCGTTGACGCCATCGGCAGCGTGGCGAATTTCCTCAAGGTCCACGGCTGGCAGCGCGACGCCGACGTGCTGGTGGACGCGCGCGTCGCCGGCGACGGCTGGCGGCCGTTCGCCGAAGGCCTTGAGCCGAAGCACTCCATGCTCGCGCTGCGCGAGGCGGGCATCCAGTTCGATTCGCCTCAGCCCGCGGGGGCGCAGGTGGTGCTGGTCGAGCTGGCGAGCGGAGAGCGACGGAGCGAGTTCCGCGTGGGGCTGCGCAACTTCTACGTCATCACGCGCTACAACCGCAGCGCGTTCTACGCCGCCGCGGTGGCGGACCTTGCGCGCGAGCTGCGCAAGGGCTACGACTTGGGCAGGTAGAGCAGCGGATCGACCGCCGCGGCGCCCTTGCGGATCTGGAAGTGCAGCTTCGGCCGGTCGCTGTCGGTCGAGCCGAGCTCGGCGATCTTCTGGCCGCGCGTCACGTTCTGCTGCTCCTTCACCAGGATGTCCTTGTTGTGGGCGTAGACCGTGATGAAGCCCTGGTCGTGGCGGATCACCACCAGCTTGCCGAGTCCCGGAATGCCGCTGCCGACATAGGTGACGCGCCCCGCCGCCGCCGCGTTGACCGGATCGCCGGGCTTGCCGTCGATGTCGATGCCCTTGCGCCGCGGCTCGGCGAAGCCGGCCAGCACCTTGCCCTTCGCCGGCCAGACGAACTGCAGCGGCTGCGCGTCCAGCAACCGGGGCTCCTCGCGTGCAATCGCCGCGGGCTTTTGTTGCGGTTGCTGTTGTTGCTGCGGAGCAGAGCCTATCGGACGCGATTCGATCTTTCCGGCACCCGGCTGCGCGGAGCCCACCTGCACCCCTGTCTGCGGTTGCGCTGCCGGCGCCGTCACGCGCAGCACCTGTCCGACGCTCAGCTTCGACGGATCCTCGAGCGAATTCCATTGCGCCACTTCGCGATAGTCGGCGCCGTGCTCGAGCGCGATGCTGTACAGCGTGTCGCCACGCTTGACGGTGTAGAAGGCGTCGGCCGTCGCGACCGGCGCGCCTCCGGTGGTGGGAGCCTTGGCGGCCGGCGGCTTCGCGGCCGGCGTGGCGACCCGAGTCTGGCGGCGGTCCTCCACCGGCGCGGGACCGCGGCTCTGCGCGCATCCCCATGCCAGTACGACCAGCGCCAGGACGAGCGCGAGCGCCTTCATGCCTTGCCCGCGGTCATCGGCACGAAGCGCACCGCATCGAGCTCGGACTCGATGAAGCCGCGGCCGTTGCGCTCGATCAGCATCAGCTTCTGCGCGCCCTTGGCCTCGAGCGGCAGCACCATGCGGCCGCCGGGAGCGAGCTGTTGCTGCAGCACCTGCGGCACTTCGCGCGGGGCGGCCGCGAGGATGATCGACTGAAAGGGCGCCGCCTTCTCCAGCCCGGCGTAGCCGTCGCCGTGCACGAGGCGCAGGTTCTTCAAGCGCAGGCCGAGCAGGTTGGCGCGCGCTCGCTCGTGAAGACCCTTGATGCGCTCGATCGAGTACACCTCGGGGAAAAGCTGCGCCAGCACAGCCGCCTGGTAGCCGCATCCGGTACCGACTTCGAGAATCCTCGCCGGCGGCTTCCCGGCGAGCAGGGTTTCGGCCATGCGCGCCACCACGTAAGGCTGCGAGATGGTCTGGCCGAAGCCGATCGGCAACGCGGTGTCCTCATAGGCGCGGCTGGCGAGAGCTTCCTCGACGAAGAGATGACGCGGCACCGAGCCCATCGCGTTCAGAACGCGCTCGTCGCGGATACCCTGCTCGCGCAGGCGCTCAACCATGCGCGCGCGCGTGCGCTGGGACGTCATGCCGATGCCCGTGCCGTTCTTCAGCGCTGCAGCCATTCGCGGGCGAGCGCGAGCTGGTTGTGGTGCGTAAGGTCCATGCGCAGCGGCGTCACCGAGACGCGGTGAGCCTGCACCGCATGAAAGTCCGTTCCCGGTCCGGCGTCGGCCGCGCCGCCCGCCGGGCCGATCCAGTACGCGGTCTCGCCGCGCGGCGTCTGCAGCTTGACCACCGGCTCGGCCTTGTGGCGCTTGCCGAGGCGCGTGACTTCGATGCCAAGCACCTGGCCGGCCTCGATGTCGGGCACGTTGACATTGAGCAGCACCGGCTCCTTGAAGGGGGTGCGCTTGAGCCTCCCGACGATCTCGACCGCGACGCCGATGGCGGTATCGAAATGCTGCCCGGCCTTGCTGGTGAGCGAAATCGCCACCGCCGGGATGCCGAGCTGGTAGCCCTCGGCGGCCGCGGCCACGGTGCCGGAATAAATCGTGTCGTCGCCCATGTTCGCGCCGAGGTTGACGCCGGAGACGATCAGGTCGGGTGTGAAGTCGAGCAACCCGGTGACCGCGATGTGCACGCAGTCGGTCGGGGTGCCGTTGACCGAGAAATAACCATTCGGCGCGCGGCGCACGGTGAGCGGCCGGTCAAGGGTGAGCGAGTTGGAGGCGCCGGAACGGTCGCGCTCGGGGGCAACGACCGTAACCTCCCCCAACTGGCGCAGGGCCTCCGCGAGGAGTGTAATGCCCGGCGCGAAATAGCCGTCGTCGTTGGACACTAAGATTCTCACCCGCTTGGATTTGAACAGACCCGATGCCCGCTGTCTAACGGGCGTGCGCCTGGCCGTGGCTGCGCTGGCAGTTCTGCTCGCGCAGGCGGCCTTGAGCCAGGGCCTGCGCTACCGCCTCGAGGTGGACGCGCCGCGCGATCTGGCCGGCACGCTGCGCAAGGGCCTGAACCTCGCGCGCTGGCAGAACGATCCGCAGATGAATCCAGAGCAGCTGCGCCGCCTGATTGCCGACGCCGAGCGCGAAGCGCGCGAGGCAGCGGCGACCGAGGGCTATTTTTCGGCCGAAGTGGAGACGCAGATCGACCAGAGCGCGCCCGAGTGGAAGGTGATTCTCAAGCTCACGCCCGGCCCGCGCACGCGCATCTCGGAGGTCGACATCCGCTTCAGCGGCCCCGCCACCCAGGACCCGGAGGCGCAGCGCCTGTTCAAGCAGGTGCGCGATGGCTGGCGCCTGCGCCGCGGGCAGCCCTTCCGCCAGCTCGACTGGGACGCGGCCAAGCGACTGGCGGCGCGCGAGCTGTCGAGCTGGCGTTACGCTGCCGCGCGCGTCGCGGACAGTCGCGCCGTGATCGACCCGGTGACGCACGAAGCGCGCCTGGAAGTCGAGCTCGCGAGCGGCCCCGCGTTCCGCTTCGGGCCGGTACGAATCACCGGCCTCAAGCGCTACCCGGACAAGGCGGCGGAAAGCCTGAGCCCGATCCCGCCCGGCGCGACCTACGAGCGCGACCTGGTGATCGCCTACCAGCGCCGCCTGCTGGAGAGCGGCTACTTCGCCAGCGTGCAGGCCGAGATCGATACCCACCCGTTGCTGGCGGACGCGGCGCCGCTGCGGGTGGCAGTGATCGAAGCGGCTTCGCAGGACATCGAAACCGGCGTGAGCTACACCACCGACGCCGGACCGCGTCTCGAGCTGCGCTACAGCAACCAGGACATCTTCGACTCGGCGTGGCGCTTCAAGAGCGGGCTGCGCCTGGACCAGAACACCCAGCAGGCGCAGGTCGATTTCGACTCGCCGCCGCGCGGCGGCGCGATCTGGAACAGCGTGTTCGCGCGTGTGCGGCAGCAGGACATCCAGAACGAGAGCACGCGCGAGCTCGCCGTCGGCACCGCGCTCAACAGGTACGTGCGCCTCGCGCCCGTCGCGCTCATCGTCTCGGCCCACTTCGAGGAGCAGAATGTCGGCGGCGACGTCACCGACAACCGCTACGCGATCTACTTCGGCTACCGGCACAGCGTGCGCCATACCGACGACCTGGTGCTGCCGCGCAACGGCTACCTCGCCAGCGCGGAGCTCGGCGGCTCGCCCGACGACCTGTCCACGCGGCGCTTCCTGCGCGCCACGGCGAGCGGCTCGTTCCTCTTCAATATCGGCCGCAACGGCGACGTGCTGTTGCGCGCGCAGGGCGGCGTAGTGGTGGCCCAGTCGCGCGAAGGCATCCCGACCACGTTCCTGTTCCGGACCGGCGGCGACCAGACGGTGCGCGGCTACGACTTCGAGAGCCTGGGGGTGCGCCAGGGCGACGCCATCGTCGGCGGGCGCCGCCTGATGGTCGGCTCGGCGGAATACACCCACTGGATCGGCGAGAGCTGGGGCCTCGCGGTGTTCGCCGACGCCGGCAATGCTTGGGACGAGGGCGCGAGCTTCAGCCCCGCGCTAGGCTACGGGGTCGGCGCGCGCTTCCGCACGCCGATCGGCCCGATCCGCGCCGACCTTGCCTACGGCGAGGAGAACCACTCGTTCCGCATCCACTTTTCGGTCGGCTATACGTTCTGAGATGAAGTGGCTGTACGCGACTCTTGCCGTCCTCGCCACCGTGCTCATTGCGGTCGGCGCGGCGCTCGGCTGGCTGGTCGGCACCGAAGCCGGCCTGATCTGGGCCGCGGCGCAGGTCGCCGACAAGGTTTCCATCGACGGATTGCGCGGCCGGCTGGCCGGCGAAATCGCGTTCGAGAAGCTCACCTACCGCGACCAAAGCCTGCGCATCGAAGCGCGCGACGCCAGCCTGCGTCCGCATCTCGCGGCGCTGCTCGGTGGCCGCCTCACCATCGAGCCCTTGCAGGCCGCCTCGCTGCGGATCGATCTGCTGCCAAGCGACACGCCGCCCGTGACCGCGGCCCCCAAGCTGCCGCTGCGTTTTCACCTGGGCCAGGCACATATAGACGAGATCGACGTGCGGCGCGGCGATGCGCGCTATGTGGTGCGCGAAGTGGCGATCGCGCAAGCGCTCATCGGCGAGAAGCTCACGGTCTCGGCGTCGCTCTACTACCCGGACGAGCGCTTTGCGACGCGCGGCGCCATCGAGCTCAACGGCACGCTCGAGCGCATCGATGCCAGGATCAAGGCCACGGTTGCCGGGGTGCCGGCGGATGCGCACGCGCTGGTAACGCCGTACGCGGCGCAGAAGATCCAGGCAATCGAGGCGCGCGCCGGGCCGGCGGACCTCGCACGCTTCGACGCGAGCCTGCCACACACCGCGCTCACCGTCTCGTTCAAGGCCGAACCCGGTGCGGGCAGCGCCCTCGCCGGCACGCTATCCGCGACCAATGCCGCCGCGGGCCCGATCGACGCCGGCCGCGTGCCGGTCGCGCGGCTGGAAACGCGCTTCCTGACCGATTTCACTTCCGCCCGCCTTTCGCAGGCGCGACTCGCGCTGGTCAAGGGCGGCACGGTCGAGGGCGAGGCCGAGCTGCAGCCGGGCTCCGTGAACGCCCGGCTGGTTGCGAGGGCGCTGGATCTGCGCACCCTGCACACGACGCTGCGGCAGACACAACTTACCGGGCCGCTGCAGTTGCGCCTGCAGGGCGAGCGCCTGTGGGCGCGCGGCAGCCTGACGCAGGAAGGCATCGGGCTCACCGCGGAAGTCGTGCGCAACGGCGAGCTGCTGGAAGTGCTCGAGTTGCGCGCGCTGGCCGAGGGCGGCGAGGTCAGCGGCACCGGCAAGATCCGCCTCGACCGCGCGAAGCGCTTCGACGCGCGCCTTACGGTCGAGCGCTTCGACCCCGCGGCGCTCGGCGACTATCCGGCCGGCTCGCTTTCCGGCTCGGCGGTGGCGAGCGGGCGCCTCGATCCGCGCCAGATCGACATGAAGTGGAACCTGCGCGACAGCACGCTGTACGGGCACACCTTCCGCAGCGAGGGCAGCGCGCGCGTCACCGGCGAGCGCGTTACGCAAGCCGACGCCGATGTGCGGCTCGGCGCCAATCGCCTGACCGCGCGCGGCGCGTATGGCACCGCCGGTGATGCCCTCACCGTCACGCTCGACGCGCCGCGCCTCGAGGAATTCGCGCCGATCGGTGGCACCCTGCGCGCCCGGGGAACGCTGAGCGGCACGCTCGACAATCCGCGCGCCGCGTTCTCGGCCGAAGCCGACGTGCTGCAGCTGCCGGGCGGCGTGGAGCTGCAGGGCGTGGTCGCCAAGCTGAATGGCACCCTGTCCTCCCATGAGGCGGAAATCTCCGCCAAGGCGCCGAAGTTCGCGCTCGATGCGCAGGCGCGCCTGCGCGGCGGCTGGAGCGGCGCGCGCGGCTGGGCCGGTGAGATCACGGCCTTGCGCAACATCGGGGCGTACCCGCTTACGCTGACTGCGGCAGCGCCGCTGCGCCTCGCGCCCGAGCGCGTCGAGCTCGGCCGG
>Ga0111538_10009696_pt1 | contig 12831 bp, 13 predicted proteins | sample SoiMethybrSBSTD1_FD_79669 | JGI IMG/M metagenome (GOLD analysis project Ga0111538, IMG submission 79669) | Bulk soil microbial communities from a Populus tree surrounding site in Tennessee, USA - Soil MetaG P. TD hybrid SBSTD1 (version 2)... | ecosystem: Environmental > Terrestrial > Soil >...
CTGTTCGGCATCTGCACCGCGACCGAATCGGCCGCCATCGGTGCGCTCGGCGCGCTCTACCTGGCGGTGATGGCGCGGTACGCGCGTGAAGTCTGGTGGTGGAGCCTCGTCGGGTTCATCGTCGGCGTCGTGCTGGGCTGGTGGCAGGGCGAGGCTCTCGCGTCGTTGCTGGTGGCCGGCTCGATCGCCGGGACGTTCCTCGGAACCGTCGTGCCGGGTCTCCGGCACCTGCGCGAGTCCAAGGAGCTCCGGGAGAACCTGAAGCAATCGACGTTCCTCACCGCCAAGACCACGGCCATGGTGTGCTGGCTCTTCGTCGGCTCGGCGCTGTTCTCCGCCGTGTTCGCCTTGCACGGGGGACAGGCGTTGATCGAGCGCTGGGTGCTCAGCATGAACCTCTCGCCGCTGGGCTTCACCATCATCGCGCAGCTGATCATCTTCCTGCTCGGCTGGCCGCTCGAGTGGACCGAGATCATCGTCATCTTCTGCCCCATCTTCATTCCGCTGCTGACCCATTTCCAGATCGACCCGCTGCTTTTCGGCACCATGGTGGCGGTGAACCTCCAGGCGGCGTTCCTGTCGCCGCCGGTGGCGATGTCCGCCTTCTATCTGAAGGGCGTGGCGCCCCGTCACGTGACGCTCAACCAGATCTTCGCCGGCATGATGCCGTACATGTTCATCGTCATCGTCTGTCTCGTGTTCATGCACATCTGGCCGGGGATGACGCTGTGGCTTCCGGAGTTTCTCTACGGGAAGTAGCTCGGAGGGGGGCTTTGCCCCCCTTCCGACGGTCGTCGCACGCCTTCGGCATGCTCCTCCCTGCCTCCCCCCAGAACAAGGCAGGATTGCGGCGGCAAAGCCGCCGCTCGACCGCGGTTCGTCTCATGCCCACCGCGAGTTGATCTGATGGCTGTTGGACGGATGCTCGTGGAGGTAGTCTCGGAGGGGGGCTTTGCCCTTTCCGACGGTCGTCGCACGCCTCGGCATGCTCCTCCTGCGTCCCCCAGAACAAAGGCAGGATTGCGGCGGCGAAGCCGCCGCTCGAGCGTGGCTCATCTCGAGCGCACGGCGAGTTGATCTGATGGCTGTTGGACGGGTGCTCGTGGAGGTAGTCTCGGAGAGGCCGCGACGGTCCCCTTTGGCGCGCTCCCGCTAGATCAAGACAGGATTGCGGCGGCAAAGCCGGCGCTCGAGTGCGGTTCTTCTCGTGCGCGCAGCGAGGTGATCGGATGGTGGCTGATCGCATGGTTGGGGTGAAAGGTGGGCTGGGATGGATTTGACGGATCTGTATGCGTTGTCGGCGGGGACGGGGGCGCGGTTGGTGCGGGAGGGTGTGATCAGTGCGGAGCAGTGGGTGGGGGCGTGTCTGGAGCGGGTGCGGGACGTGGATGGTGGGGTGCAGGCGTGGACGTTCTTGGATCCGGAGCATGCGCTGGCGCAGGCGCGGGCGGCGGACGAGATCAAGATGTCGGGAGGGCCGATCGGGCCGCTGCACGGCGTGCCGGTCGGACTCAAGGACATCATCGACACGGCGGACATGCCGACGGAGAACGGCTCCGTGTTGCACGCCGGGCGGACGCCGTCGCGCGATGCCACGGTGGTGGCGATGCTGCGGGCGGCCGGCGCGGTGATCATGGGCAAGACGGTCACGACGGAGTTCGCCACGCGCCACCCGGGCAAGACACGCAACCCGCACAATCCCGGGCACACGCCGGGGGGATCGTCCAGCGGATCGGCGGCCGCGGTCGCGGCGGGAATGGTGCCGCTGGCGCTCGGTAGCCAGACGACCGGCTCGACGATCCGGCCCGCGTCCTATTGCGGCGTGTACGGCTTCAAGCCCACGCACGGGCTGATCCCGCGCCACGGGATGTTCCAGCTCTCCCGGACGCTCGATCACGTCGGACTCTTCGCCCGCTCGGTCGACGACATCGCACTGCTGCTCGAGCAGCTCGCCGGTCACGACGAGCGCGATCCCGACTCATATCCCCGTGCGCGCGTCCCGTACCGCGCCGTGGCCGCGGAGGAGCCACCGCTGCCTCCGATGTTCGCCTTCGTGAAGACAACGCGCTGGAAGGACGTGGACGCCGACGCCCAGGAAGCCTTCGCCGAGCTGGTCACCGACCTCGGGGCACGGGTGGAGGAGGTCGAGCTCTCCGTCGCCGCCGATGAGGCGCTGCGCTGGCAGGAGGCCGTCTCCGGCGCCGAGATGGCGAAGAATCTCGCGCGCGAGTGGGAGACGGGCCGAGATCGGCTGTCCGCGGCGCTCCGGGCCCGCATCGAGCGCGGCCGTGCGGTGTCCGCCGTCGACTATCTGCACGCGCGGGCCGCCCTGTCGGAGCTGCACGCGAGCTTCACCGAGATGTTCGAGCAGCGCTACGACGCCATCCTCACTCCGACCGCCTCCGGAACCGCGCCCGCCGGGCTCGAGTCCACCGGCGAGCCGACCTTCTGCGCGACATGGACGCTCTGCGGAATGCCGACCCTCAGCGTCCCCATCATGCACGGCGCCAACGGCCTACCACTCGGCGTCCAGCTCGTCGGCCCGCGCCACGCCGACGCCCGCCTCCTCCGCACCGCCCGCTGGCTCGTCGCCCACGTCGAGCGCGACCAATGAGCCCTGACAGCGCGATCAGCACAGTCTGACGCTGTGTCGCGCAAATCCGACGCACTGTCGCGTCGCCCAACCTCTCCGTAGCCCAGAGGAGCGTCACGGCTCCGCCGGGACGCTCCGAACGACGGGGGGCTTGGGGGCCATATCGGGGCCCCCATGAAGATCGGGGCCCCCATGAAATAGAAACTCGCGCAGCCCGGGGTTCGAGCCGTCGAACTTCCAGATCCACGCGTCGAGAACGTAGTGGGTGGCCTGCGGCAAGATGAGCGTGGGCACGATGACCGCGAGCACCTCGTCCGGCAGCGTCGGCAGGCGCCAGCCGCCGAACAGACTCGCGTGCTCGCGCCAGACGAGAAGATCCCAGGCGCCCTCTTCCAGGTAGGCGAGCAGGATCGTCACTCCAACGAACACCCAGAGCAGGGCCGGTCGGTACAGCCACGTTCGCCAGGACGTCGGCGCGATCCACTTGCGCCGCCCGTAGAGCCACACCAGCGCGAGATACGGCAGGCCGTGGGCGACCACGTTGGTCACCGTGAAGGCGAAGTCGGAGTTGAAGGCGACGATCCCCACGTACCACGTGGCGGCGGTGGATGCGACGATGCCGATCTTGCCCCACGACAGAGGCTCGCCCCGCACGGCCCGCTGCCCCTGGCGCACGGCGAACGCGGCCAGCGCGCCGGCATAGAGCACGCCGGCGGCGCCCGCCGTCCAGGCCGGGAGTCTCAGGAAATCGCCGGCGACGAACCAGGCGAATGCCCGATCGTCCGTCGCGTGCCAGTAGGCGAGCGGATAGAGCATGGTGGCGTAGATGGCCGCCTTGTCGATCGTCGCGTCCAGCCGCCCGCGCTCGCCGGACCGGTGCCGGTAGAGCATGACGAAGCCGTACTGCTGACGCACGAAGTGCAGGACCGCGAGGTATGCGAGCACCCGCCAGAACGCGAGGCTGCCGAGGCTGTAGAGCACGACGCCGGCGCCGAAGCAGATCAGCGGGGTGGCCACGTAGTGGGTGCGCCGGCGCCGGAGCTCATCAGGATCGAGGTAGGTACGGTAGAGCGACGACCACACGTGGGCCACGTCGATGCCGACCACGAAGACCAGCCAGCCCCACGGCGGCAGCCGCTCCGCCCGGAGCGTGGGCACGAACAGCACCAGGAGGACCGACACGACTGCCGGGCCCAGGATCAGCGCGCCGTCGAAGACGGGCGAGTGAATCCAGCGGCTCACCAGTCGTCACGCTATGCCAATCGCGTCGTACCGGTCAAGAATCGTGAAAGAGTGGCGGCGCGCTTGACGACTTCGACGCCTGCCCGTAGTGTCGCCAACCGGACCCTGACCGGGATGTATGACGACGCTCGATGGGAGGCGCGAGTGAGCCAGACGCGGGGCAGTCGTAACGGTGGCGGCAGGGGGCCGCGCCCCGCCGTGACGCTCCGGGCGCGGCTGAGCGCGCTCTATCCCGGGACCTCGGGTCGACGGCTCAAGCAGTGGCTCGAGGGTGGCCGGGTGCAGGTCAACGGTGAGGTCGTCCGGCGGGGCGACGCCAGCGTGGCCGCGACGGATCGGGTCGAGCTGGCCGCTCCACCTCCGGAACCGTTTCCGCCGCTGCTGACCCTGGTGCACGAGGACGACGACGTGCTGGTGATCGACAAGCCGGCCGGACTGCTGACGATCTCGACCGAGAGCGAGCGGGAGCGGACTGCCTACCGCTTGCTGCGCGACTGGCTGGAGGCGCGAGGCCTGGGGCGAATCTTCGTCGTACACCGCCTCGATCGCGAGACCTCCGGCCTGGTCGTGTTCGCTCGGACCTCGGCGGCCAAGGAAGCGCTCCAGGCGCAGTTCAGAGCGCATCAGCCCGAACGGGTGTACGTGGCTCGCGTCGAAGGTCGGGTGCGCGACGACGAAGGCACGCTGGTGTCGCGCCTGCACGAGGACCGCGGGCTCCGCGTACGTCCCGCGCGCGGCGGCGAGGCGGCGCGAGAGGCGATCACGCGGTATCGGGTCCTGGCGCGCCTACCGGAGGCCACGCTCCTGGAGCTCACGCTGACCACGGGGCGCCGCGGCCAGATCCGGGCTCAGCTCGCCGCGCTCGGCCACCCGATCGTGGGCGACCGCGCCTACGGCAGCCGCCGTGATCCGCTCCGTCGCGTGTGTCTGCACGCCACGCGGCTGGGCTTCACGCACCGAAGCCGGCGGTGGGTCGTCTTCGACAGCCCGATCCCCGCCGGCTTTAGGCGCGCGTGAGAGATCGAGCGGCTCAGGCCTTCTTCATCTGGCGGTCGAGGAATCCGAGCATCTTTTCCCAGGCGTCGGCGGCCTGCTTGGGGCGATAGCGGTCGGCGTTGCCGAAGTTCAGGAATGCGTGGCCGGCGCCATCATACATGTGGAACTCGTGAGGCTTGCCGAGCCGGGTCATCTCGCCGTCGATCTTCTTCACGTCGTCGGGTGAGGGGTTGGTGTCCTCGACGCCGAAGAAGCCGATCACGGGGCAGGCGATGTTGCCGGTGAGGTCGAAGGGCGTCGGGCTGTCGCCCCACGGCTTCATGATGCTGCCGCCGTAGAACACGCCCGCGGCGCGCCACGCGGCGGGCCGCGAGCCGGCCAGCATGAAGGTGACGCGACCGCCCATGCAGAAGCCCAGCACCGCGAGCTGGCCGACCCGCGACTCGCGTAGCTGCCGCATGTGGGCGATGGTGGCGTCGACGTCGCTGACGATCTCCCGGTCCGTGAGACGTCCGATCCGCGCCATCATGTCGGCCCCATCGTTGGGCTGACGATGATAGAGGTCGGGCGCGGCGGCCGCGTAGCCGTGGCGGGCCAGATCCTCGACCCGATCCTCGATGAAGCGATCGAGTCCGGGGCCGTGCTGGATGACGACGACGCCCGGGGCCTCCCCGCCGCCCGCCGGTGTGTCGAGGTAGACGCGCATCGGAGTTCCGTCGACCTGGATGGTGTCCCAGCGAGCCATGGCGACCTCCTCTTGATCTGAGCCTGGGTTGCGTCGAGGTAGGCCAGAGCATACCCTACGCGGACGAATCCAGGAGGTGCTCCGACCATGAGTCTCACGCTGCCCCAGGCCGCCATGATCGTGGAAGTCTCGCTGCGCAGGGGTCGCGAAACCGGCTGTGCGCCGCTGGCGGTCGCCGTGCTCGACGCCGGCGGTCATCTCAAGTGCTTCGCGCGCGAGGACGGCGCCGGCATCATCCGACCGCAGATCGCCATCGGCAAGGCGTGGGGCGCGCTCGGAATGGGACTCGGCTCCCGCACGCTGGCCCGGCGGGTGTCCGAGCAGCCCCAGCAGATGGCGTTCTTCGGCGCCCTCAATGCCATGTCGGAGGGCCGCGTGGTGCCGGCCCCCGGCGGTGTGCTCATCCGCGACGCCGGTGGTGCGATCCTCGGCGCGGTCGGAATCTCGGGCGATGTGTCCGACAAGGACGAAGCCTGCGCGCTGGCCGGCATCGAAGCCGCCAAGCTCACGGCCGATCCCGGCGCCTGAACTCGGGAGCCGTCCGCCGCCCGGCGTGATGACCAGCTTCCGTTGGATCGACCAAGTCAGGAGCAGCCCTGGTTGATCACCCCCGATCTACCCGAAGCCTTTGTCCACGCCCTGTCTGGCTCTCACTCTTGAACCCAACGAACCTCGCGCCATTCGTTGATGGCTCGTGCCGGGCCGCGGGGCCGTGGGCGCGCCATCATGGCGAGCCGTCGTCGCCGTTATGAGCGCAGGGCCCGGCGAGCGAGCCGCCAACGCTTCGGCGGCCAGGCGACCGAGCCCCTCCGGGGATGGGGGCCGAGCGAGCCGGGCCCGGAGCGAATTACGGCGACAGGCGAGCCATGCGGGCGCGCCCACGGCCCCGCGGCCCGGCCGAGCCATCAACGAATGTTCCGAGATTCAGCGAGTGAGCTACGTCCAGGTCTGGCCCTGACGGTCCACGCCCGATCATCTGTTAAGATCGATCGGCCATGATCGTGCTCGGCATTTCGGAAACCCACTGTGCGACCGCCGCGATCCTGCGCGACGGCGCCATCGTGGGCTGCGCATCCGAGGAGCGCTTCACGCGGCTCAAGAACGACGCCGGCTACCCGCGGCTGGCGGTAGACGCGCTGCTGCGCGAGTGCGGATCGCGCGCCGAGCAGATCGATCTGGTGGTGCTGGCCGGGCGCCAGGCCTACGCGCGCGAGTGGATGAACCGCGTGCTCCACGATCCCGCCTACGCCCGCGAGTACTACGGCGTGCGCCTGGATGAGCCCGGCGGAGGCGTCGGCAAGCGCGCACGCAAGCTCGGCGCCCGGCTGGGCCTCGTCGAGCCGGCGCGCGGCAAGTTCACCCTCAGCGACGACGAGCGGCTCGGCCTCGTCACCGGTCATCTGGGCGTGGGCCGGGAGCGGATCGTCACCCGCGATCATCACACCTGCCACGCCGCGGCCGCCTACTTCGGCTCGTCGTTCGACGGCGCGCCGGCCCTGGTCCTCACCAACGACAACTCGGGTGACGGCCTGTGCGCCACGGCATCGAGCGCCGCCGGGATTGCGCTCGAGCGGCGGGAGGCCACGCCGAGCGCGGCGGGCTCGCTGGGGTCGTTCTACTCGTTCGTCACGCTGCTGCTCGGCATGAAGTTCGGCGAGCACGAGTACAAGGTGATGGGGATGGCGCCCTACGCCTCCGCCGGCGCCACCGAGCGCGCCGCCGCCGCGCTGGGCGAGGTCTTCGGCCTCGCCGAAGACACACCGGCGACCTTCGCCTGGCGGCGCCGGGGCCCGCGCTACCGCCTGCTCCTGGAGGCCACGCTGGGGCTGCGCTTCGACGCCATTGCCGGCGGCGCTCAGCAGATGGTGGAGGAGACGCTGCTGCGCTGGGCCCGACTCATGCGCGAGCGTTACGGGGCCGAGCGGCTGGCCCTGGGCGGCGGCGTGTTCATGAACGTCAAGGCCAACATGCGACTGGCCGATGAGGAGTGGGTGCGCGACCTGTTCGTGTTCCCGTCGTGTGGTGACGAGTCGAACGCCGTCGGCGCGGCCTATCTAGGGTATCTCGACCTCTGCGCCCAGCGCCAGGTGCCGCCGGCGCTGGAGCCGTTCGGTCCCGCCTACCTCGGGCCCTCGCTGGACGATGCGGAGGCCGAGGCGCTGATCCGCACGCGCGACGTGGCCGCGCGGCACCGGGTGAGCGAGCCCGCCCAGATCGAGGAGCGCATCGCCGAGCTGCTGGTCAGCGATGGCGTGGTGGCGCGCTGCGCCGGACGCATGGAGTTCGGCGCCCGGGCGCTGGGGAATCGGTCGATCCTGGCCAACCCGTCCGACTTCCGGGTAGTAGGCGTCATCAACCGGATGATCAAGAACCGCGACTTCTGGATGCCGTTCGCGCCCAGTGTGCTGCGCGAGCGCGAGAGCGACTACGTGGTGAATCCCAAGGGGCTGGCCTCGCCCTACATGATGCTGGCCTTCGCGACCAACCCCAAGCGCCGCGACGAGATCACCGCTGCCGTGCACCCCCACGACGGGACGGCCCGCGCCCACCTGGTGGACGAGGCCTGGAACCCGGGCTACCACCGCGTCATCCGGGAATTCGAGCGACGCACCGGCATCGGCGCGGTGCTCAACACGTCCTTCAACCTTCACGGCGAGCCGCTGGTCGGCTCGCCCGCTGACGCTCTCGACACGTTCGAGCGGTCGGGCCTGCCGCACCTGGCGCTGGGTCGGTTCCTCATCTCCAAGAAGTAGCCCAGCCTCATCGGCGAGCCACAGGAGGCGTGCCATGTTCAGCGAATTCAAGACCTTCATCATGCGCGGCAACGTGATGGACCTCGCCGTCGGTATCGTGATCGGCGCGGCCTTCACCACCGTCGTCAACTCGTTCGTCAACGACCTGCTGATGCCGCCCATCGGTCTGGCGCTGGGCAAGGTGGATTTCGCAAACCTGTTCGTCAGCCTCAGCGGCCAGCCGTACCCGTCGGTGGCCGCGGCCAAGGCGGCCGGCGCCCCCACGCTGAACTACGGCATGTTCATCAACAACGTCATCAACTTCCTGATCGTGGGCTTCGTCGTCTTTCTCATCGTCAAGCAGGCGAACCGGATGCAGGGCCCCGCGCCCACGCCGCCCGCCGCCACGACGCGACCGTGTCCGCACTGCGCGATGGAGATCCCGAAGGCCGCGCGCCGCTGCCCGCACTGCACGTCTGACCTGGGCGCCGCCCGCTGAGCCCCACGCCCCCCGCGAGCGACCCGGTCCTCGACGCCATGGTCGCGGCGGCGCGGGCCGGGGGCGCCGTCGCGCTGGCGCACTTTCACCGCGGCGTCGAGGTGCAGATCAAGGCCGACCGCTCGCCGGTCAGTGTGGCCGACCGTGAGGGCGAGCAGGCGATCGCCGATGTGCTCACGCGGGCGTGTCCCGGCCACGGCTACCTCGGCGAAGAGCTGGGTGAGCGCGGGCCCGTGACCCGGCGCTTCATCGTCGATCCCATCGATGGCACGCGCAACTTCGTGCGCGGCATCGGGTACTGGGCGGTGCTGGTGGCGCTGGAGGAAGACGGCGTGATCACGGCCGGCGTGATCCATCAACCGGTCAGCGGCGAGGTGTACCGCGCGCGGCGGGGGCGGGGCGCGTGGCTGGACGACACGCCGATCCGCGTGTCGCCGGTCGACGACCTCGCCGGGGCGACGCTGACCCACGGCACGCTCAAGATCCTCCGCCGCCGCGGCCGCTGGGACGCCTTCGTGCGGCTGGTCGACGCGACTCGGAGCCAGCGCGGGTTCGGCGACTACCTCGGTTACGCCTGGCTGGCCGCCGGTCGGGTGGAGATCGCGCTGGGGCTGAACCTCAAGATCTGGGACCTGGCCGCGCCCAAGATCGTCATCGAAGAAGCCGGTGGCCGTCTCACCGATCTCGACGGCAACGACTCGCTCACCTCCGGCCACGCGCTGGCCACCAACGGCCACCTGCACGCCGCGACGCTGGAGGTGCTCGCCGGCGGCTGAGCGCGCCGGCCGCCGTCAGTAGCCGCGGCGGCGATCCACCACGTGGCGGAGCGGTCGCCCCGCCATCCAGCGCGCCAGGTTGTCGTTGAAGATCGGCGCCAGCTCGTCCGGTGTGCTCGGCCCCGAGATGTGCGGGGTGATCACGGCGTTGTCCAGCCGCCAGAACGGATGCTCGGGGGGCAAAGGTTCTTTCGGGAAGACGTCGAGGACGGCGCCGGCAATGCGTCGCGCACGCAAGGCCTCCAGCAGCGCCGCCTCGTCGACGAGCGCGCCGCGTCCGATGTTCAGCAGCCAGGCGGACGGGCGCATCATCGCCAGCGCTGTGGCGTCGATCAGCCCGCGTGTCTCGGACGTGAGCGGCACCACCAGCACCACGAAGTCGGCGGCGGCCAGCGCGCGGTGCAGGTGGCCGACACGGTAGACGCGCTTCACCACCGGCACGGGCTGTCCCGACCGGCTCACGCCGATGACGTTCATCCCCACCGCGGCGGCCGCGCGCGCGATCGTGCGGCCGATGTCGCCCATGCCGACCAGCGCCAGCGTGGCGCCGCGCAGCCGCGCCGGGAGGAGTTCGCCCCGCCAGCGCTGCTCGCGCTGGGCGGCGCGGTAGGTCTCCATCCGCTGCGTGACCCAGAGACACCAGCCGAGCACGTACTCGCTCATCCACGCCCCGAAGACGCCGGGCGCGCGGGTGACGACGACGCTCGGGGGCAGCTCGGGCACGAAGACCCAGTCGACCCCGGCGCCCATGACCTGCTGCCACGCCAGGCGTGGCGCCCTGGCGTAGAGCGACGCCGGGAACTTCCAGCCGTAGACGATGTCGACCTCGCCGACGACCGCGGCGGCCTCGGCCTCGGTGGCGGCAGTGTGGATCGTGACGGCGCGTCCGCGCGGCGGGCGAATCGTCTTGGCGTAGGCGGCGGCCTCGTCGGGGTTGTAGACGAGCACGACCGGGCGTCGGGCCGCCGGCGCCACGCCCCGCGCGCGCACGGGGCGCCGTCCCCTCATCGGGCACCCAGACTGCGGAGCAGCGCGTCTTCGGCCGCGAAGTCGATCGGGCGGCGGTCCAGGCCCTCGCGCAGATACCACTCGAAGGTCTGGGCCAGCCCTGCGGCCAGCGAGTAACGGGGCCGGAGGCCCAGCTCGGCGCGCACGCGCGTCGTCGTGTAGACGGCGTGGCAGTCGTAGACGAGGTTCTGGCCGAACGGCGCCGGCTTGCCGCCCGCCGGCGTGGGAGCGGCCACGAGCGTGAGAGGACGCTTGATCACCTCGGCGATCAGCTCGGCGAACCCGGCCTGGGTGATGGCCTCCTCGCCGCTGACGTTGTAGCTGCGCCCGAACGCGGCCGGCGCGCCCAGCATGGCGGCCATCGCGTCGGCCAGGTCCTCGACGTGACCGAACTGGCGAAGCCAGCCGCCCGCGTCGGGCAGCAGGATCGGGCGCCCACGCACCAGCCGGTCGAAGAAGAAGGTCTCGTTGTTGCGCGTGTTCAGCGGGCCGTAGACGTGGGTGGGGCGCACGATCGTCACCGGCAGGCCGCCGTCGCGGTGCCGGCGCAGCAGGGCGTCCTCGCCCGCGATCTTGTTCTTCGCGTACTCGCCCCAGTAGAGCGTGCGGGGCGTGTCCTCGTCGAACGGGATCGGCCGGGCGTGGTCGTAGACCCGCCCGGTGGAGACGAACAGCACGTGGCCTACCCGCCCGGCCAGCGCGTCGAGCAGCGCGTCGACGTCGACGCCGGTGGTCGGCGCGTAGGTCACGTCCACCAGCGCATCGACCCGCTCGCCAGCCAGCGCTTTCGTCAGGGCGGCGTGGTCGGTGCGATCGGCCACGATCGTGCGCACGCCGGCGGGCAAGCGGCCGGGGTTTCGCCCCCGGTTGAGCACGACCACCTCGTGGCCGTCACGCCGCAGCGCCTGGAGCAGGTGCAGGCTGATGAACTCGGTGCCGCCGGCGATGAGGACGCGCATCTCAGCCGATCGCGATGGCGACGCAGGTGGTGGTGCGGGTGACGCCGTCGATCACGCCGATCTCGTCGGTGACGAGCCGGCCGATGCCGTCGAGCGTGGCGCCCTCGACCTGCGCGATGAAGTCGTAGGGGCCCGTGACGGCGTCGAGGTGCGCCAGCGCGGTGCCGTGCGCGGCGATGCGGGTGAGCTCCTTCTTGACCGACTTGGTCTTGCCGGGGGCGGTCTCGATCAGCACGTAGGCCTTCATCCCGCGCCGGGCGGGTTTGGCTGCCATGGGAGCCTCCTTGTCGTCAGCGTTGTGTCGAGCTGAGGAACTGCGTCAGTGTCGAGCGGAACCACGCGGCGCGCTCGACGAATCGGCCTCCTTCCAGGTCCACCCGGGTGCCGCGCTCGTCGGTGTGATTCGCCGGATCGAAGCGGACGATGAGCTTTGTGCTGGCGGCCCCCTGCCGCAGCGTGAGCGACTCGCCGACGGTCTCGTCGCCGAGCCGCGTGATCAACAGGAACACGCCGCTCTCGTCGGTCCGGGCCAGATACGAGAAGCCGGTCTTGTCGCGGGTGATCTCCAGCGGCTGATCGCGCAGCGGGGCGCCGGCCGCGTCCTTCACGTATCCGATCACCGTGTAGCGGTAGTACACCTCGTGCTCGGCCTGGACCGGCGCTGCCATCGAGGCGAGGACCGCGAGCACGAGCAGGGCACGAGTCATCAGCGGCCGGAGTCTAGCAGATGGGCGCGCAGCAGCGTGCGATGGCACCGGGCCGGGTCGGCGCAGCCACAGAGCAGCGTCACGGGGCCTTGCCGGGCGAGCGCCCGCACTTCGGCCAGCGCAGCCTGGGCCTCGGGCCGCCGCAGCCCCGCCCGGTAGCGTGGCGTGTACTGCGCCCACGTGATCTGGCCGTCGAGATACGCGCGCAGCAGGGGAATGACCGGCGCCAGCTCGCGCAGCCACACGTCCACCTTCTCCTTCCGGATGCCCCGCGGCCAGTACCGCATGGTCAGCACGCGCGTGCCGTCGGCGGCCACCGCCGGCTCGTAGATGCGCTTGGCGGCGATCCGTGCGGCCCGACGCGCGGATTTCCGTGGGCGGACGGCCGCGCGAGCGGTGCGGCGCGGCGGCCCGGGTGCGCGGGCCATCAGGCCGGTGGCGCCGCGGGCGAGCCGGGAGCGCTCTCCTCTCCGGTGCCGGCCGAGGTGGTCGCCGTGAGTCCCGCGTCGATCACCAGCACGTGCCCGGTCACCCAGCGCGACTCGTCGCTGGCCAGGTAGACCGCGCCCCAGCC
>Ga0111538_10009697_pt1 | contig 12831 bp, 11 predicted proteins | sample SoiMethybrSBSTD1_FD_79669 | JGI IMG/M metagenome (GOLD analysis project Ga0111538, IMG submission 79669) | Bulk soil microbial communities from a Populus tree surrounding site in Tennessee, USA - Soil MetaG P. TD hybrid SBSTD1 (version 2)... | ecosystem: Environmental > Terrestrial > Soil >...
CTGGGCGCTGCGCTCTACGAGGAAATGGTGATCGACGACCAGGGGCGCGTCATCAATCCCAAATTCCGCGACTATCACCTGCCATCCTTTGCCGACATTCCCCGCACCGAAGTGCTGTTCGCCGACACGTCGGACACGCTGGGGCCGATGGGCGCCAAATCGATGAGCGAAAGCCCCTACAATCCGGTCGCCGCTGCACTCGGCAACGCCATCGCCAACGCGACCGGTATCCGCTTCACGGCGACCCCGTTCAAGCCGGACCGGCTATGGCCGCTGTTGCATGAGAAGTTCGGGTCTGGATGAACAGGCCTCGTTGTGCGCGGGCAACAGCAGCGAAGCGCGTCTTCGCTCCAGATGACCCGCGTGTCCGCCAACACGGAATTTTCCGAAGTAGATGGATAGCCGGGTCAAGCCCGGCATTGCAGCGACAAATCACCCCCGCCCCACCGTGCAGTCGATCTGGCCGTGCGGCTCGTCGGTCGGCAGGAACACGTCGTTGTTGTTGTCGAGCCCGAACGCCGAGAGGTTCATCGGGATGAAATGCATGTTCGGGCAGGCCATGCTGATCTCGGAAATTTCCGGCACCGCCGATAGCGCCGCCTCGCCCATCCGATAGAGGCTGTCCTGCACGCTCTTGCTGTAGGTCATCGAGAACACCTCCAGCACCTTATCGAGGATCTTCTTGTTGGTCGCAGGATAGCTCGCCGGCTTGCCCGACCATTTCCACGACGCCACCATGCTGGTCGCGCACATGCGGTCGGCGGTCGGCGGGATCGTGGTGTAGATATCCTTGACGTAATTCTCCCAGCCCGACTGCGTCGACTTCATGAAGGCAAAGCCATCGATTCCGGACGACATCGTCGTTGCGCCGCCGCGGATGGACGACACTTCCACGGTGGGCTTGCCGTTGCTGTCGAGCACGAAACTATGGGGATGCGGCTTGCCGGCGAAACTGAGCCTGCTCCATTTGGTTTCATGCACCGTAAGCGCGACGGAGGCGATCTGCGGGTAGGTGTCGAGATATCTCTTCGCCAGCACCTGGCTGAAATCCTCCATGCACAGCCCGGTGTTTTCGCGGGCGACGATATTGACGACGTTCTTGATCGTGTCCGTCGATACGGAGGTTGAATTGTCTGCGTCGGTATAAGCGCGCGCAAAATCGCCTTCGATCATCGCCCTGACGTCGAGCTGGCTAACCTCATGGCGGTCGCCGTCGCGATGGATGCGCATCACGCGGACGCGGCCCTTCCCGTATCTATTCTTGATCAGCGGCACGTGCGCCCCCGGTTCAGGCGGTAAACTTGCGGGACTATGGTCGCCCGTTATGGTCCAATAAAGAGCAACGTTCGTGCCATTGAGCAAGCTCTTGGTGCAGGCTTCCAGGGCAAGCTGGCTGGCACGCGGCTTGTATCGGCTCAAACGGGCCCGGAGCCCGCACCACAGGGGGCCATCCATGACCACAACCACCGAACTCCATCCGGTCGACCAGATGCTGCCGACGCCTCGGCTGCTGGCGCTCGGCCTGCAGCATGTGCTGGTGATGTATGCCGGCGCGGTCGCGGTGCCCTTGATCATCGGCCGGGCGCTGAAACTGCCGCCGGAAGATGTCGCCTTCCTGATCAGCGCCGATCTGTTCGCCTGCGGGCTGGCGACGCTGGTGCAATGTATCGGCTTTACCGGCGTCGGTATCCGGCTGCCTGTGATGATGGGGGTGACCTTTGCCTCGGTCAGCCCGATGCTGTCGATGGCCGCGGCGCCTGATATCGGCCTGCTCGGCATCTATGGCTCGGTCATCGCTGCCGGAATCTTCGGCATTATTGCCGCTCCTTTCATCAGCCGGCTGCTCCCGCTGTTTCCTCCCGTCGTCACTGGAACCATCATTCTGGTGATCGGAATCTCGCTGATGCGCGTGGGGATCAACTGGGCCGGTGGCGGCTTGCCAACCTTGACCAAGGTGGTCGATGGCATCCCCGGTGCCTTCCCCAATCCCGGCTATGGCCAGTTGCAGGGGCTCGGCATCGCGCTGTTCGTGCTGCTGGTGATCCTCGCCCTGATCAAATGGGGCTCCGGCTTTATCGCCAACGTCTCGGTATTGCTCGGCATCGTCGCGGGCGCGGTTCTCGCCAGCGTGCTCGGCGTCATGCATTTCGAAAAGGTCGGAGCGGCGCAATGGGGCGCGCTCGTGATCCCGTTCCGCTTCGGTGTTCCGCAATTCCACCTGGTGCCGATCATCACCATGTGCATCGTGATGATCGTGGTGATGATCGAATCGCTCGGCATGTTCCTCGCGCTCGGTGAGATCACCGGCAAGAAAGTCGACCGCGATGCGCTGACGAAGGGTTTGCGCGCCGACGGCGTTGGCACGCTGCTCGGCGGCATCTTCAATACCTTCCCCTATACGTCGTTCTCGCAAAACGTCGGGCTCGTCAGCGTCACCGGCGTGCGCTCGCGCTGGGTCACCGTTACCGGCGGCGCCATCATGCTGTTGCTCGGGCTCTTGCCGAAGATGGCAGCGTTGGTCGAGGCTGTGCCGCTGGTCGTGCTCGGCGGCGCCGGTCTCGTGATGTTCGGCATGGTGGCCGCGACCGGCGCGCGCATCCTGGCTACGGTCGATTTCAAGAATAACCATTTCAACCTGTTCGTGGTCGCAATCTCGGTCGGCTTCGGAATGATCCCGCTGGTCGCCCCGAATTTTTTCAAGAACCTGCCGCACGACCTGCACCCGCTGCTGGAATCCGGAATTTTGCTCTGCGCGCTGGTCGCGGTCGTTCTGAACGCCTTCTTCAACGGCGTCGGAAGCAAGTCGGCTGCGGAAGCGGACGCAGCAGCCACGGCGTCATCAGCGCAGCATGTGTGAGCAGTCCTCATCCTGAGAGCCGGCAGCAGGCGGGTGTCTCGAAGAATTGCTATGGCCAACGCCTCATCGTTCGAGACGCGCGAAGACGCGCTCCGCACCATGAGGGATAAGAGTTAGCTCCCCCGATACGTCGCGTAGCTCCACGGCGTGACCAGCAGCGGCACGTGCAGGTGCCCTTCGGGGTCGCTCACCGAAAAACGCACCGGGATCTTGTCAAGAAATGGCGGATCCGACATCGGCACGCCGCGCGCGGCAAAATGATCGCCGACGCTGAACATCAATTCATAGCGGCCGATCGGCACCGGCCGGCCGCCGATCAGCGGCTGATCGGTGCGGCCGTCACCGTTGGTCACCGCGCGCGTGACCACGCGGGGGGCGCCGAGTTCGGAAAGCTCTGTAAGCTCGATCGCGATCCCCGCTGCCGGCTTGCCGCTATGGGTATCGAGCACATGGGTGGACAGGCGACCGTGCACCCGCAGTTTGTCGTCAGCCGACACGAGCTGATCCAGTCGCAGCGCCGCAATCCGACAGATTTCCGCGATCGACGTCTTCGTCTCCGCCTCGGCATCGTTGGGCAACCGCCGCTCGAAATCCCGCAAAATCGACTCCTTGGTGTGGCGGCGAACGCAGACGATATAGGGAAAGCCGAACTTTGAACGATAGGCGTTGTTGACACGCTCGAATGCCGCATACTCGGCATCCGACAGCCGGTCGAGGCCGACGCTGTTCTGTTCGGCATCGGATTCGGCGGTAAGCCCGGCCGCGCGCTGGGTCTTGTTGGCGAGATCAGGATGCGCCTTGATCAGTGCGAGGCGCAGCTCCGCGGGAGCGTGATCGACCGCCGCTTTCATCGCATCGAACAGCTGTTTCACGCCCACGAAGGGGCGCGCAGATGCAACCTGTTCTGCAATCCACGGCGAATATTCGAAGATGTTCGACAGCGCCACAACAAAATCATCCTTGCTGCAGCGATTCAGGTCGGAAAGTGTTTTCCCTGACATTTCGCGCCTCATCGTCCTCGCCGGACGATCACTCGTCGGGCTTCCTGCGATCATACGACCAACCAAACAGGCCGGTTCGGCGAACCTCCGGCTCCGGGGGCGGCGCGGCCTCCCCGACCTCGGCCTGCGGCTTCGGTGCGGGTGGCGCCGGTAGATTGTCGCATTTCATCGAATAGACCAGTTCGCCCTTTGCAGTCTGACCAATCGGAGCACAATGATCCGCACGCGCGGTTGCGCTCTTGGTCTTGGGCGTCAATTGGGTTTGCGCCCAAGCCGGAGAGGCAATCAGCGCAACGAGTAGCAGCAATTTCTTCATCAGTCGGCCTCACAGCACACCCTTCCCGACCCGATCGGATCGGTTGCAGCAAGTCTAGTATAGCTTGGCTGGATGCAACTGCTGAATAATTAGCCGCACTCGCCTTCTGATTAAGAAATTTGCTCGCCGCTTCGTGATGGCCGCGATCGTAATAATCGGTCCGGGCATCCTTATGTGGGGTGCAGCGCTGATGCGCGAGGCACGTTGCCTCGCCCCGCAGAGCGCGTGAGGAGAACCATAATGCGCAAAGCCATTCTCGCCATTCTCGGCACCGCACTGATTGCCGGCGCGACAGTCCAGTTCGCCGCTGCCGCCGAGCGTCATCACACAAAGAAGGCGGCTCGCGTGCCGGCTCCGGCGACCGACCAATTCCGCAATTCGAATGCCTCATGGCCGGCCCAGCAGGCGCAGCCCGACTGGTCGCGCTACTCCGGCGGTTACTCGGCGCCGGCCGGCCGCTAGACCCCTTGGCCAGAAGCAAGAAGCCGGTCGCAAATGGTTGCCGGGTTTCGTCCGCTTGCACCGCAAACAGCCGGAGCTGACGGTCTGCGGAGATCGCGCCAACTCTTCGTGAGTGCCAGACGAGCTTGTCGAGGTAGTGCTTTTTGCTGATCCAGAATTCCTATTCCCGTGCTAAAGTTATCACCGCGGCTACCGATGTGTCAGAGGCAGTTATGGTCCCTCACGTCGCTGCGCGCAAACCGCGTCAGCGGCTCTGAGAACTTTCGCTCGTCATTCCAAAAAGACTTTTGCAACCATATCCGCCAGAAGCGGACGTCAGGCCGGATCGAACCTACCGTGGCGGCCAATGGTGATGAAAAAGTCGGTTTTCATGGTCGCGTGCGAATGCCAATAGCGGCCAGTCGCGGTTGCTGGCGGCGACGATTTGCATGCCCACCGGAAGGTCACTTGGCGCGACACGGCAAGGCATTGAAATGGCCGGCAGACCGAGTGCGTTCGCAAACGGCGTAAAGACTGCATGGCCACGGGCGCCAACTGGCTCGCCATCGATGGTCGAAGGGTGAGACTCGCCGGCGGGCCACGGCATCGCCGCCGTGGTTGGGGTTATCAGGAAGTCGAAGCGCTCGAAAAGGGCGTCGAACGATCGTTTCATAGTCGCGACCGTATCGAGCGCATCGAGGTAATCCCGCGCCGTGTAGCCGGCACCGGTCACCGCCATTTCGGCGATCGCCGGTGAGACCCGTTGCTTCCAGCCCGCGTGACGTTCCATGAGCCAGGCGACGCCGGTCTGGCTGATGATCGGCCATATCCTTCCGAGCGGCTCCGCCAGTTCGAACTGCGATATGAGTTCAATGTCGAGTCCGAGGGACCTTGCCGCTGCGACCGTCCGATCGACGACGTTGCGAATGAAGGGATCGACCGGCGCTCCATTGAAGTTCGGCACATAGGCGATGCGCGGATAGCCGCTCGCCGGTTCACGTAGCAGCCGCGGCCACACCGGACCGGCAATGATTTCCATGGTGCGGATGATATCGTCGACGCAGCGGCCGATCGGTCCGACGACTTCGAAATCATAAAGAATCGCCGGAAAGCCATTGCCGCGCTTTACAGTATCGCGTGACGGCTTGAACCCGATCAACCCCGTATGCCCGGCAGGCCGTCTGATCGAACCTCCACCGTCCGTCCCGAGGGCAAGAGCGCCCATCCCCGATGCAACGGACGCTGCCGCGCCGCCGCTCGATCCTCCTGGCGTAAGTTCGGGATTCCATGGATTTCCCGTGGTGCCGAACAGGGCATTGTCGGTAAATCCATGCAAGGTCAATTCAGGTACGTTGGTCTTGCCGAGGATGACAGCACCCGCGTCACGCAGCCGCCGCACCGGTAGTTCGTCCTGATCGGGCACATAATCGCTATAGAGCCGGCTGCCCCAGGTCGCCCTCAGCCCCACTGCGAGGATATTGTCCTTGATCGTCACCGGCACGCCGTCAAGGGCACTTAGCGGACGGCCATCCTTCCATCGGCGCGCGCTGTTCTCGGCAGTCTGCAGCGCGCCGGCTTTGTCCAGGGTAATGATCGCATTAAGGCGCGGATTGACACCCCCGATGCGCGCCAGTGTCGCCAATGTCACTTCGCTCGGAGACAACCCGCCCGCATAGGCAACGGCAAGTTCGCTCGCGTTCAGTGACCATAGCGGCCGACCGTCGACCATCATCGCGTCAGCCGAGCTTCGGATAGGTTGCCTTGTCGAAGAAGCTGGAGCCGGCGACGTATTTTCGTCCGTCCGTCATATCGGGCTTTTCCTCGCCTTCACCCCCGCATTCGAACGTCAACTCCAGCTGAACGCCGCTCGGATCGTAGACGAACAACTGCCACAGCGATGTTCCCGGCACGATGAATTCGCGCCAATCAAGTCCAACGGACTTGAAACGCGAAACATAGGAGCGATAGCCCGAGCACGACAGCGAAACGTGATCGATGGCTCCGGTGCCTGCAGGAGCCTTGCCTTCCGGACCCAGCGCCGGGCCGCCCGCGTAGACGTGAATGATCGCCAGCCCGCCCGGCTGCGGGCAGCCGAGCCAGGCGCCGGGATATCCAAAATCCGGACGTGGAAATTCGCGCAGTCCGATAATATCAACCCAGAATTTTCGCGTCGCCGCCAGATCCTCGGTCTTGATCGCAATGTGATAGAGCCCGTGAACCGTTGCGAGCGGCATCTTGCTTTCGGTGGTTGCCGTCATGCATTCGTCTCCTTGAGGCGCGTTGCGCTAAAGTGATAATCCGACATCCCGGTAAAGGGTCTTCAGACGGCTCAGGAACGGTTCTTCATTCTTGTGCCGGGTGCCGGCGACAGGATCCGCCCCTTCCAGCATCGTATCGGTTGCGGCAAGCGAAAACTCCATGACGAAGCGCATGCGGTTGGCTCGCAATGCGTCGAACTGCGAGAGCCAACCGTTCACGTCGGCGTCGCCAGCAGCATAACGCCGTGCGATCAGTTCGGCCGCATTGGCGCTGTCCTCGATGGCCTGCGTCGCGCCCTGGCCCAGTGTCGGCACCATGCCGTGCGCAGCATCGCCGAGATAAAGGACGTTGGAACCCGCGGCGCGATATAGCATTTCATGTTCCTGCATCCGCGCCCAGTGCAGATCGGCGGCATTGTCGCAGATCGCGTCGATCATCCAGCGCGCCTGATCGCTAGGCACCACATCTTTCGGCGTATAGGCGGCGCGCAGCGCGTCTGCTTCTTTCAGATGATCTGCGATCGGCGCATCCGGCGCGATCGGAAACGTTCCGGCTATGTAGATGCGGCCGGGCGGCACCCGGAACGACAGCAAACGGTTCGGCCCGTTGAACCATTGTTCGTAGTCGTCGATCAATCCGTTCGAACTAGCCGGTACCAGAAGGCGGAAGATCGACACGCCAATTTGCCGGACAGTCGGTTCGCCCGAGATTGCGCGCCGGACTTTCGAATAGCGGCCATCGGCGGCAATCAGCAAATCGATCCCATCGAGCCGAAAACCCTTCCTGCCCTGTGTCCACGCGACCGACGTCCGGGAGGGATCATCGGGATCGCGGTCAATGTGGGTAATTTCACAGTCATAGGCGATGCTGGAACCTGCGGCATCGCGTAACACCCGGTACAACTCGGACCACCGAATGCGCCAGCCAGGACCGTCCGCCACTTTCGTCAACGGAAGATCGAACAGGACCGTGCCATTGGTCAGGGAAATTCGCCAATGCTGCCAGGGATAGCTCGCCTGCGTGATCCTTTCCGCCAGGTCCGCGTCCACCAACCCTAACGCCTTGACCGCATTCGGGCCCACATTGAGTCCGGTTCCGGCCTCGGAATGATCGTCGCGCGAAACACGCTCGAGGCAGGTCACCTCCATACCGTTCAACTGCGACAGCTTGCGGGCCATGACACACCCCGCGACACCAGCACCGACGATGACCACGCGCATCGGTGGCCCCTCAATTGCTCGCCGCGATGATTGCGATCAGGCCGCCGCCGTCGGGGCCCTGATGTTCCGCCCCGCCGGATACGAATATTCGTCCATCGCCGATCACGCCTGCGATCAGGCCCGCGACCGCACCGCGAACGTGGCGCTGCGCATTGATGTCGGTGTCGTCGAGCATGGTATGGCGGTTGCCGCGAATCTGCCCTCGTCGATCGGGTTCGCACTTCACCAGCACCGTGGCGATACGGGCGGCATCAAGTGCCGTGACCTGTGGCGCCGCTGTGATGCCTAGATCGGCCAGCACATCGACAACCGCGCCGATGTCCAGGGCATCAGCCATCGGGCGGTGTGCGAGACGGAGCTGGCCCGACCAGTTCGGGCTGTTGCCGAAAACGATTACCCCGTGGCTCTCGACCTCAACGCCGGACGAAATACTGGCGCGGGGCGACTGGATGGAAAAATCCGACAGCAATGAACCATCGTTGAAATCTTCCGGCCCGATTTCACCCAGTCCCAGCGCGACGCCGAACGCGCCGGCCGCTCGGGCATAGGCCATCGACTTGTTGGGATCGTTGGTTAGCGGCGCCTTGCCGGCGGCAATAGCCGCCGCTGCGCGCGCAACCGTGACGCAAGGGCATTTGACCTGCACGAAATGCACGTCGTCCGGCCGCTCGATCCCGGCAGCTGCGACGGCCGCACGAACCGCGTTTGCCACGGCTTCGACATGGTCACGGCGACCGACATTTTCCGCTGGAACTGGATCGCTGAATGCTGTGCCGATCGCGAGCGCCGAAGCCGGACTGCGCCCTTCCTCTTTGCTATCGCGGACACAGAACACACTAAAGTGCGGACTCATCACGCCTTCGGTGCCGCCGGACAGCACGCAGGGGATTTCCCGGATCAATTGTTCGGAAGGTTTGTTCAAATGCTTCGACAGCAACCCCATCAGGGTCTGTGTGAAGTAGCCGCGAGTAAAATCGTTGACGCCACCATTGCCCTCGGTCTTGCCGATGATCGCCGTAACATCCGCGGCACGTATTGTTCCGGCTGCAATCAACGTTTCGAGCTCCGACAAATCGCCCGGATGCGCCATCGACAGGCGAAAGACATCTGCGCATTTCATACGTTCGTGGCCTTTCGCGAGAGCTCGAACAGCCGGCTCGGACTGAGCGGAATTTCCAGCAATTCGACGTTCTTTTCCTTGAGCTGCAGCGCATCTTCGATCGCCTGTGCGAATAGGGGGCCCACTGGTATGGCGCCGGCTTCCCCTGCCCCCTTGATTCCCATCGGATTGAGCGGCGAAGGCGTCATGGTGTGCGCCAGCTCCATTCGCGGAACTTCCAGCGCGGTCGGCAGCAAATAGTCGGCAAGTGAGGCGTTGAGCAGTTGACCCTGATCGTCGAACGACAGCTTCTCGTAGAAGGCATTGCCGATCCCCTGTGCGACGCCGCCGTGGATCTGGCCGGCCAGGATCATTGGGTTGATCACCGTCCCGCAATCATGAACCACAACATATCTCAGGATTTTTAGATCGAACGTCTGCGGGTCCAGTTCGACAATCATGGCGTGGACGCCGTTCGCGGTTGCCCCACTGGGAGGCCCGAAATATTGCGTCGATTCCAGGCCAGGCTCGGTGCCGGGTTTGACTGCGCCTCGCATCGGATTGGCGCGCTGCGCCAGCTCTCCGAGGCGGACGAATTTCTCGGGAATACCGACGATCGAGACCTTGCCGCCTTCGATGACCAGATCATCCTCGCTGCACTCGAAGGCGTCACTGGCAAGCTTCAGGGCCTTCCGCCGCACCACCCGAGAGGCTTCGTTGACCGCGTTGCCGGCCACCACGGCGCCACGGCTCGCAAACGTCCCGGCGCCCCAATAAAACTGATCGGTATCGCCGGTGACGATGTCGACGTCGGTGACGTCGACGCCAAGTTGGTCGGCCGCGATCTGCGCAAAGACCGTGAAATGCCCCTGCCCCTGCGTACCGATCCCGGTCGCGACACTGACCTTGCCGTTCGCCTGCACCTGGACTTTTGCGCCCTCGTAGGGACCGATGCCGGTGCCTTCGACATAGCAGGCGATACCGATACCGACATGGCGGCCTTGCGCACGAAGCTCCGGTTGCTCGCGCGCCATGAAATCCGCATATCCGATGATTTCGAGCGCCTTATCGAGCACCGGTTCGTAATTGCCGCTGTCATATTCGAGCGGCTGGAAATCCTGGTAGATGATCTCGTTCCTGTAGGGAAACGCATCCGCCGGAATGAGATTGCGGCGCCTAATCTCGGCGGGATCGATCTTCAGTTCGTGCGCGGCGAGATCGAGCAGGCGCTCCATCACGAATACGCCATGCTGGCGCCCAGCCCCGCGGTAGGGCGTCACGATCGGCAGGTTGGTAAAGACTGCCGTGAACGTGCTGTCATAGGCCGGTACGACGTAAGGGCCGAGCAAGGTGCACTGGCTGTTGATCGGTACGGTCAAGCCGTAGGGATCATACGCGCCACCGTCATGCAGGAAGACATCCTTGATGCCGAGAATGCGACCGTCGCTTGCGACGGCTATCTCCGCATCGTGGATCTGACCGCGCTCATGGGTGGTCGCAAAGAAGTGCTCCAGCCGGTCTTCGATCCATTTCACCGGACGATTGATCCGCATGGATATCCAGGGCAGCATGACCTCTTCCGGGTAAAACATCATGATCTTGGGACCAAAACCACCGCCGACAAAGGGCGCGATGACACGCACCTGGCGTTCGCCAAGGCCAAGCATGGCGGCAAGGCCGTTGCGGACAAAAACTGGCGCCTGGGTCGTATCCCAGATCGTCATCTGACCGGCGCGATTGTCCCAATGCGCCACCACGCCGCGCGTTTCGACCGGCGAGGAGATGCCGTGCTCATATCGAAAGCGGCGCTTGAGGATCAGGTCCGCCTTCGCGGCAGCGCTGTGATAATCGCCCTTAGTCTGGTGGACATGCGCCGAAATGTTGGAACCGAGATCGTCATGAACATGTGATGCGGCGGCACCGAGGCCGGCTTCGATATCGACCACTGCTGAGAGGATTTCCAAATCCACCTCGATATCGTCGAGCGCATCCTCGGCGATGTAGCGGCTCTCGGCAACGACCACGGCCAGCGGTTCGCCGACGTGGCGGACCTTATCCTTGGCGAGCGGCACCTGGGTGCGCTGGTTGAAGACAATTCCCGGAATCGGTGGCGGCGGAACCAGCAACGGCCCGGGCTGCCAATAGGCGCCGAGGTCGCCCGCCGTGTAGACCGCCACGACGCCGGAACGTTTCAACGCTCTGGAAACGTCGATGCTTCTGATACGAGCATGTGCCACCTGGCTGCGCAGGAAGGCGGCGTGCAGCATGTCCGGCAGTTCGACATCGTCGATGAACAGCGCCTGCCCCGTCAGGAGCTTGCGGTCCTCATTGCGTTTTACGGGCGCTCCGAAAAAGCGTGTCGTCATGGCTGTGCTCGCATCATGTCCGCCGCCGCCATCATGGCGTCGACGATATTCTGATAGCCGGTGCACCGGCACAGATTGCCAGACAACGCCTCGCGCACCTCCTCTTCGGAGGGCTGCGGATTTTCCTTCAGAAATGCCGTCATCGTCATCAAAATGCCCGGTGTGCAATAGCCGCATTGCAGGCCGTGATGATCGTGCATCGCCTGCTGCACTGGATGCAGTTCTCCCGAAGGCGCTGCAAGACCTTCGACGGTTGCGAGGTCTTGCCCGTTTGCCTGAACAGCCAGCATGAGGCAGGAACGCACCGCCACCCCGTCGAGCAGGATCGTGCACGCACCGCAGACCCCGTGTTCGCAGCCGACATGCGTGCCGGCCAGCAGCAGATCATGGCGAAGAAAGTCGCTCAAAAGCATCCGCGACTCGACGCTGCGCCGATACGACGTCCCGTTGACAGAAACCTGGATATCGTGCCGGTCAGGCTCCATGGCTGGCTCGTTGATGGGCTGCGCCGAGGGCGCGCTGCGTCAAGACGCCGGCGATGTGCCGCTGATAATCGGCGCTGCCGTGGATACCGCCCGAAGGCTCGATCACCTCCTGAACCCTGACGGCAGCCGCTTCGATCGATTCACCGGAGACGGATTGGCCAATCTGGAACGACACGGCGTCGCTGGCGTCCGCTGGCGTCTCGCCGACACCGCAAAGAGCGAGCCGAATTTTCGAACAGCGCTTCTGTTCGTCAATGGCCACAACGGCCGCAACGCCCGCCAACGCGAAATCGCCACGACGGCGCGCCACTTCCATAAAGGACGATCCGGTGCGGGGACCCGGCGCAGGAAAGGCGATTTCCACCAGCATTTCATCGACACCGATATCCGTCGTCAGCAATCCCTGAAAAAACGTCGAAGCGCATACCTCCCGCTCCCCTGCGGACGATTTCAGCCGCATTCGCCCTTCCATGGCGACCGTGATCGCCGGGAGTTCGGAGGCGGGGTCCGCGTGCGACAGGTTGCCACCGATCGTTCCCCTGTTGCGAATCTGCGGATGCGCGATATGCGGGAGCGCGTCGGCAAACAGCGGACAACTCGTCAGGAAATCGCGATTGCGCTCGAGGTCGCGATAGCGCGTCAGCGCGCCTATCTCGATTCCATTCCCACCGGACAGATCGACGCCCGCCAGTTCGCTCAGCCTATTGATATCAATCAACACGGAAGGACGCGCCAATCTGAAATTCATTGTCGGAATCAGGCTCTGCCCGCCGGCCAGAAACCGGGC
>Ga0111538_10009698_pt1 | contig 12831 bp, 11 predicted proteins | sample SoiMethybrSBSTD1_FD_79669 | JGI IMG/M metagenome (GOLD analysis project Ga0111538, IMG submission 79669) | Bulk soil microbial communities from a Populus tree surrounding site in Tennessee, USA - Soil MetaG P. TD hybrid SBSTD1 (version 2)... | ecosystem: Environmental > Terrestrial > Soil >...
AATCTCGTGCGTGGCGCGGCTGCCGTACCCGATGAGCGAGGTGGTCCGCAGATCCGCGAGATCGACGTAGATCCGCGGGCCGAAGGCGATGCCGCCCGCGCGCTGGACGCGATCGCGGGTGACGACGCCCCGGAGCGTGAACGGCCTGCCCGCGAGCAGCAGCTCGTCGCCGACGCGGAGTCCCATCTCGACCAGAAACTCCGGCTGCGCCAGCGCGCCGAATCCCTTCACCAGATCGTGTGAGTACCGCTGGCCGCCCTCGAGCTCGAGCGTGCCGTAGAACGGAAATTTCGATTCGATGCCGCGCAGCTCGACCATCCGCACCACGCCGGTCCCGCGTCCCTCCGGCGTCGCGGCCATCGTCTGCGTCTCGACGACTTCCGTCGTGTCCAGCACGGCGGTTCCGAACTCCTCCGACAGCCGTTCGCGGACATCCGCCGTCCAGCCGCGCGTGGTTTGCACGACGAGATCGGCGCCGACGAGGCTCCGCGCCTCCCTCGTGAGCGTCGTCCGGACCTGCTGCACGACGCTGCGCAAGAGGATGATCGCCGCCACGCCGATCGCGACGCAGACGAAGAAGAACAGGAGCCGCACCCAGGAGGCCCGCATCTCGCGCCATGCCATCCGGACGACAAAGCCCGTCATGTCACGACCCGTCCGTCTCGAAGCGCGATCGTCTCGTCGGCAAATGCCGCGAGCTCGGCGTCGTGCGTGACCAGCACGAGCGTCCGTCCACGCGTCCGATTGATCGACACGAGCAGATCGATCACCTGCCGGCCGGTCACGCTGTCGAGGTTCCCCGTCGGCTCATCGGCCAGGACGATCGGTGGATCGTTGGCCAACGCCCGGGCGATCGCGACGCGCTGCTGCTCTCCCCCGGAGAGCTGCGAGGGATAGTGATGTCCTCGATTCCCGAGACCGACGTCCCCGAGCAGCGCCCGCGCGCGCGATCCCGCGTCGCGGACACCGAAAATCTCCATCGGCACCAGGACGTTCTCGTACGCCGTGAGCGACGGCAGCAGGTGGAAGAACTGAAAGACGATGCCGACTCTCTCGCCGCGAAGCCGGGCGAGTTGCTCTTCACTCAACCTCGTGATGTCGACCCCTTCGAGGCTGATGCGCCCGGTCGTCGGCGCGTCCAGTCCGGCAATCAAGCCGAGCAGCGTGGACTTTCCGCTGCCGGACGGACCGGTGATCGCGACGGCCCGGCCTTTGGCGATGTGGAATGACGTCGGATGAAGAATGGTCAGCGGCGAACCGCCGCTCGTGACCGTCTTCGACACCTGGATGAGATCGATCAGCGCTAGCCCCCTCCGCCGAGTTCGTCGACTTGCGTCCTGAGGATGGGATAGAGGTGCTCGGCGATGATGCGCGCGCCCTGTTCGTTCGGATGGACGAGGTCGGCCTGATTCAACGCGGGATCTCCGACGACGCCTTCGAGCAGGAACGGCATGAACTTCATGTCGCGATACTCCCGCGCGAGTTGCGGGAACACGTCGTGAAAGGCGGTGCGATAGTCGGGGCCCAGATTCGCCGGCGCTTCCATGCCGCAGAGCAAGACGGAGACCCCTTTCCCGCGCGCGGTGTCGATGATCGCCTTCAGGTTCTCGCGCGTCTGCGCCGGCCCGAGGCCGCGAAGCGCGTCATTGCCGCCGAGCGCGACGACGAGGATGCGCACGCCGGGTTCGAAGACCTGTTCGACGCGGCGCCGGCCGCCCGCCGTCGTGTCTCCGCTGATGCCGGCGTTGATCGATTCGATCTGGGTGTAGCCCTCGGCCGCGAACATGTCCTGAATGACCGCCGGGTAGGCCTGCTGGCTGACGAGGTTCAGGCCGGCCGTGAGGCTGTCGCCGAGAAACGCGATCTTGAATCTGACGGTTTCAGCCGAATCGCCCGACGCCGAAGGTGTGGAGGATGCGGCCGTCAGGTCCGGTGGCGGCGGCTGCAGAGCCGGGGGCGTACCGCATGAGACGTTCCGGAGTGAGCACGCCGAGATCAGGACTCCGGCGGCCACGAGCGGGATCGCGCGGCGGATCGTCATCAATCCATTCTACGGTTCTCTATTCCCGGAAGGTTCCCTTGACTTGGCGCCGCCGATGACCAGGCGCGCGGCGTCACTCCGGCGCAGATCCCGCGTGGTCGTCGGGAAGGGTGTATGCGGCCACGATCACGGTGACGTTGTCGCGCCCTCCACTCTCGAGCGCGAGCTGCAGAAGCTGAGCGCAAGCGTCCTTCGAAGCGTGTGTTTCCAGGAGCGCCTTCGCGATCTTGTCGTCGTCGACGAGATCGGTGAGCCCGTCGCTGCAGAGCAGGACGCGATCGCCGCTCTCGAGCTGCAACAGGTCGATGTCGACACGGACATGTCCCATGGACCCGCCGAGCGCATTGGTGAGAATGTGACGCTTACCCGAGTCGGGGACGTCGCAGGCCTGGAGTTGTCCCATGTCCACGAGCAGTTGCGCGTATGTGTGGTCCTTGGTCAGGCGATGCAACCCTCCGGCACGGAAAAGGTAGGCGCGCGAGTCGCCGACGTGGGCAACCAGAAGGTCGCGCCCAAGGCTTCGAACTCCGGTCATCGTCGATCCCATGCCGCGCAACGCGGCGTCCTCACGCCCGCGCTCGACGAGCTCCGCACCGACCTGTTGCACGAGATGACGGGCCCGATCCTCGATCTCGGGCAGGCGGTCCTCGTCGACCTTGAAGAACCAGTCGGGTAAATCGAGCGCCAGCCTGATCATCCCGCTGATGGCCAAGCGGCTCGCCACCTCGCCGGCGGCATGGCCGCCCATGCCGTCGGCCACGACCATCACGTAGTTGACCTCGTCGGCACGCTGCGGCACATCGCCAACCGGGAGACTGGTGAGCATGGTTTCCAGCGAGCGCGTCAGTCTGGTGACCAAGTACTGATCCTCGTTGTTCGCCCGCACGTGGCCAGGATGCGTGAGCGCGCTGACATCGATGCGGACCAGCGACGAGTAGGGGCGGAACGGCCGGGTCTCGACGGGCGGAAGACCGGCAGGCGATGTAGTTGACGTGTTACTCACGACCGCTCCTTTGATGAGCCGCTGAACCTCCATTGTCCAGCCGTTCGAGTTGCTCGTCGAGGCTCTGAACGGCCGCCTCGAGCATGCGGCGATGGGCCGGCGAACTGGCTGAAGTCAGGTCCGCGAGCGCCCTCGTCCGCGCCAGTTCGAGGGTGCGCCGGCGAGCTACCAGCGCCGCGTCAGCTGCGGACACCGGCTCGGCGGGCTTTTCGCGGGCCTCCCGGTCGGCCTGCTGCGCCTCGACCGACTTGCTCTCCCATCCGCGCGCCATTCAGACAAAAATACCCCGGGTGACGTTCCGGCGCGCGCTCGGTCCCTTCGACGCCACGATGGTCGTCATCGGCGGCATCATCGGTTCGGGCATCTTCATCAATCCCTACCTCGTCGCCCGCTACCTGGATACGCCCTGGCTCGTGCTGGCGGCGTGGACGGCCGGCGGCCTGGTCGCGATTGCCGGCGCGTTCTGTTACGCGGAGCTGGGCCGCCTGCTGCCGCGCGCCGGCGGGCAATACGTGTATCTCCGCGAGGCGTGGCATCCGCTGGCCGGCTTTCTCTACGGCTGGGCGCTGCTCTTCATGATCGAAACGGGGGCGATGGCGGCCGTCGCGATCACGTTTGCGCAATACGCGCTACGGCTGGCCGGCGTGACGGGCGTCTCAACCCGGCCGCTCGCAATCGCCACGATCGTCGTGCTCACGATCATCAACTACGTCGGCGTCAAGCCCGGCAGCCGCGTGCTCAATATCTTCGTCATCCTGAAGGTGGCCGCGCTCGCCGCACTCATCGGTCTCGCGTGGCTCCATGCGGCCGCGCCCGATTGGCTGACGGCCGGCAGGATCGACGACACGCCGTCGGACGCGCTCGCGTTCGGCGCGGCGCTCATTCCGATCCTGTTCGCGTACGGCGGCTGGCAGAACGCCAATTACGTCGCCGAAGAGATGCGCGAGCCGCAGCGTCACCTGCCGTTCAGCCTGATTGTCGGCACGCTCACCGTCGTCGCGATTTATCTGCTCGTGAACGTTGCGTACTTGCGCGCGCTCGGCTTGCCGGGGCTTGCGGCGACGACAACTCCGGCGGCCGATGCCGTGGGCCGCTGGCTGGGTGCATCCGGTGATCGCTTCATTTCCGCCGCGATTGCCATCTCGACGTTTGGATTCCTCAACCTCGCGGTCCTGGCGCCGACGCGCGTGTACTACGCGATGGCTGCCGACGGCGCGTTCTTCCCCGCTCTGGCGAAGCTGCATCCGCGATTCCAGACTCCGGGCGCCGCGATCGTCATGCAGTCGATCTGGGCCATTGCGCTCGCGATCACCGGCGAGTACGGCGAGCTTCTCGAAACCGTCGTCTTCGCCGACTGGATTTTTTTCGGCCTCACCGTCGCCGGATTGTTTGTGTTGCGGCCGCGTCTTGGCGGCGGCGCGGCGGGGTATCGCGCGCCGGGATATCCGTGGCTGCCCGCGTTCTTCGTCCTGGTCGCGGTGATTGTCGTTTTCAGCACGATTCGAGCCGACCCGGCGCGGCAGGCAGTCGGCGCGGGGCTGCTGCTGCTCGGCGTGCCGGTCTACTATCTCTTCAAACGAAGACGTCATGCTTGAAGCACCGCTAGCGCCATATCTGCTCTGGGCGAAGACGCGGCAGCCGGCGGCAATCGATCTTGCCGGCAGCAACCTGCTCCACTGCACGCTCGAAGATTTGCGCGGCGCGCGCGACGCGCTCGAGCTCTGGGTACCGAACGACAACGGCTACAGGCCACTCATCGACGGGCTCGCCGAACACTACGGCATTGCGGGCGATCGGTTCGTCACCGCGAATGGATGCTCGGGCGCCAACTTCGTCGTCGTCGCCGCTCTCGTCGCGGCGGGCGACGATGTCCTCGTCGAACGGCCGGGGTACGACCCGCTGATCGGCGCGTGCCTGCTGATGGGCGCGCGGCTCAACCGGTTCGACCGCCGCTTCGAGGACGGATACCGAATCAACATCGACGATGTGCGCAGGCAGATGACGCCGCGGACGCGGCTCATCGTGGTCACGACGCCTCACAATCCGTCCGGCGTCAGGCTGGATCGTGCGTCGCTCGTTGCGCTTGGACAACTCGCGGCTGAGTCAGGCGCGCACGTGCTCGTCGACGAGGTGTATCTCGACGCGTCGTCGGCCGTTCGCGGCGAACATGGTCCTGCGGCGTCGGCTGCGCAACTGGATGGGCCGTTCGTGGTGACGAACAGCCTGACGAAGTCGTACGGACTGGCGGGTCTTCGCCTGGGTTGGGCGATTGCGCCGGCGCAGATCGTGGAACGCCTGCGGCGAACGCGCGACGTGGTCGACAACGCCGGCAACGCGCCGTCGGATCGACTGGCCGCGCTCGCGATTTCCATGCGCGCGAAACTGGCGGAGCGCGCGCGATCGCTGCTCGCCGCGAACATCGAGCAGGCGACGCGCTTCCTCGCCGGTCAGCCGCGTCTCGAGGTCGCGGAGCCGCCCGGCGCGTCGGTCACCTTTCCCCGATTGCGCGGCGCCGCGGATTCGGAGTCATTCGTGCAAACGTTGCTCGATCGTCACGGCGTGGCCGTCGCGCCGGGCCGCTTCTTCGAGTCGCCCGCACATTTCCGCATCAGCCTCGCCGGCCGGCCGGAAGTGTTGACGAAGGGACTCGAGGGGATCGCGAAGGCACTGGAAGAATCGTGAGGCTTTGACGCGATCCTCCCGGCGGGGGCGTGGCGTTGGTTTCTGGCGACAGGCCGCTCAGGTATCGAGATCCGGAAGGTCGTGTGGTGTCGCTCGCGGCCTCCACGGACATGACGCTCGAACTCGCTGCCTCCGTCCGCGCAGGATTGCGAACTGACGCTGGTCGCGCCACTTCGCAAGGTGCGAAGATGGCACGGCAATCCTGCTCCCTCCGGCGCGAGTTCGACCTTCGCGCGGCGCGTCAGTCCGAGTCGGCCGCGATCGACACCACACGACCTTCCGGAAACGTGTCCTGTCCTCGAGTCTCGCGTTTTGAGCCCCAGTGCGTGAGGACGTGACCGCGAAGTCATCCTTTCAAGCTCTCAGCCTCTTTCGCGCGCCTCCGGGCCCCATCGCCTCATGGCCTCATGGCCTCATGGCCTCAACGCCTCATCCCGCTCTCGTTCCGCCGGCGGGCGTCGTCGTCTGAAACACTTTCATCGCCGTCGCGATCATGCCGGCGATGTCGCCGACGTTCGCCGGGATGATCATGGTGTTGGTCCGCTGCGCGAGCTCACCGAACTGGTGGACGTACTGCTCGGCGACGCGGAGCTGTGTCGCTTCGAAGCCGCCGGGCTGGCGGATCGCGTCGGCCACCTGTCTCAGCCCTTCCGCCGTCGCGCGCGCGACGGCGAGAATCGCCTGCGCCTGCCCTTCCGCTTCATTGATCTGCTGCTGACGCCGCGCTTCTGACGCCTTGATGACCTGCTGCTTCTCGCCTTCCGCGGTGTTGATCGCGGCGTCGCGTGTGCCTTCGGACGTCAGGATCACCGCGCGCTTTTCACGCTCGGCGCGCATCTGTTTCTCCATCGCGGCCAGGACGTCATGCGGCGGCGTGATGTTCTTGATCTCGTAGCGCAGCACTTTCACGCCCCACGGCTCCGAGGCCTTGTCCAGCTCCTGGACCACCGCGGCGTTGATGTTCATGCGCTCTTCGAAGGTCCGGTCGAGATCGATCTTGCCGATCTCGCTCCGGAGCGTCGTCTGCGCGAGCTGGGAGATCGCGAAGTAGAAGTCGGCGATGCCGTACGAGGCGCGCTCCGGATTGAGCACCTTCAAGTACAGGATGCCGTCGACGCCCACCTGCACGTTGTCGCGCGTGATGCAGACCTGAGCGGGAATGTCGACCGCGGTTTCCTTCAACGAATGCCGGTAGCGGATCACGTCAACGAACGGAATCAGGAAATGGAATCCGGCTTGTTTGACGCCGGAGAACCGGCCCAGCCGCTCGATGACGTACGCGCTCTGCTGCGGGACGACGATCGCCGTCCGTGCCACCACGATCAGCACGACCACGACGAGCACGCCGGCGACGATATAGAACGGATCCATCAACGCGCTCCTTCGGGTTCGACGTACAGCATCAAGCCGTCCACGCGCACGACCCGGCAGCGCGCGCCGCGCGCGAGCGCCACGCTGCTCGCGTTTCTCGCGGACCAGGCCGATCCGCGCAGCTCGACGCGGCCGACCGCTCCCGGCGCCAGCTCTTCAGTCGCCTGGCCGACCTCGCCGACCAGCGCATCGACCGGTGGCGCCTGCGGGTCCACCTGGAACCATCGCAGCAGCCGGCTGCGAAAGAGGAGCAGACCGCTCACCGAGAGCCCGGCAAACAACAGCAGCTGCGCCCAGCCCGGGCCCGCCGCACCGGACGCGGACAGCAGACCGACGATGATCGCGCCGACGCCGAAGAAGATGATGTAGAAGCCCCCGGCGGACACCAATTCGGCGACAACCAGCAGAAGGCCCAGCACGAGCCAGTGCCACCACAGAATGTCCATGGTCGGATCCGGGCGAGATTATAGACCGCCGATCACCCACGTGCCGTTGACGCATCGCGCGACGATGCCCGGCATGCCTGCGGCGGGGTTCGGCGCGGTGCATCCGCTCTGCGCCGGCGTGACGAGCGGCGACGCGTCACCGGCGGCCGCCGGCGATCCGGCCGCGCCCGTCGAGGTTCCCGGCTGGGTTGGCGCGATCGGTGCTGATTCGGAGCCGGCGCCGGATGGGGTCGTGGCGCTGGAATTCGGCGGCGTCCACGTGCCGCCTCTGCAGGTCCAGCCCGCGCCAGGTTGCGCGCTCGGACAATTTCCTGCGCCGCCATCGAGCGAGGCAGCCGTGGCCGCGCCAGTTCCTGTCGCAGCCGCGGAGGTCGTCGATGTGCCGACCATCATCCAGACGCCGTTTTGACACGACCACGTGGGACTGGGCGACGGTGTGGTGCAATTCACCGCGGGCGCGGCGGTGCCGCTGAAGGTCGTCGCCGCCGTTGTGCTCGATCCGCCGGCGCTGCCGCGCGGCGCTGCGTGCGACGTCGCACCAGTGGGTTCCCGCGTAATCACGTCTGCGACCGGTGTTGGTTTCGCACCGAAGAGAAGCACGGCGTCCAGGACCAGCACTCCGGCGAGGACCATCAGAAGGCGCCGCATATAGGTACGACGCTGAAATGACCTCCGAGGTTTTACGTAATTCGTAAATTGACCTCGGAGGTCATCACCAGTGGGTGTGCCAGCCCGAGCGCTCCAGGTCCCGCAGCCGCGATGTGGCCTCAGCCGAGGCCGCCTCGCGATCCGGAAATCGCCACGAAAGAAGCCTTCGGCCGTTGCGGAGAATCCGGAGCTCCCATTCAGCGCCACGGGGCCGGATTTCGGCGTCGATGTGGTCGTAGCGCTTGCGCACGCGCCAAAGCCGCTGGAAATTCATGACCGGCCGCACGAAGAATACCGCTTCGCACGGCCGGGCTTTTTTGGCCTTTCAAGCTTTCCGGCTTTCCGGCTCTCCAGCCTTCGAGCTTTCCAGCTTCTAAAACTGGAACCTCACCAACACCTGGAACATCCGCGGCGGATCGACGTTCGCGAACGCCGGAAGCGCTGTGACTGTCGAGCCGGCGGCTACGACCTGCCCGAACGTGTCGTTCACCGTCGTCGCCGAATCGCCGTACGTCGTCTGTCCGCGCCCAAGGTAGTTCCCGTGATTGAAGAGATTGAATCCTTCAAAGCGCAGCAGCACGGTGCGCCCGTGCACCTTGAGCCGCTCCTCGACGAACATCGACACGTCTGACGTCGGCGTCCCGCGGAACGCTGACTTGCCGATGACGATGCCGTCGATGACGGGACGATCGTTGTTGGCGCCATCGCCGTTGTTGTCGACGCCCGTTACCGCGGTGAACGGACGTGACGAGGCGAGGAACGTCACCGTGCCGGCGGTCAGGTTGTACGGGAACTGGTAGCTGAACGTGATCACGGCGCGATGCCGCTGATCGACGATGCTCGGTCCGCGCTCCTCTTCACCGAGGCGGTCGATGTGGCCCTGGTTCGGCGCCACGCCGTTTCCGTCCGGTTCGGTCGTGTTGGTCGCTTTCGAGAGCGTGTAGCTGAGCGACGCGTACATCTTCGGCTGGCCGCGATACGTGATCAACGTCTGCAGGCCGTTGTAGTCCGCTTCGCCGAGGTTCATCAGGACGTTGACGGCGCTCACGCCGCCGTTGGCGGACGGAATCGGACGCGTGGCGTTGGCGTTGGCGACCGTGCGCGTCTGCGCCGGAGCGGTCCGATCGAACGGCGTGGGAGCATTGAGATCCACGGTGCGATCGAGGTTCGTCCAGTGTTGATGCACATAGTCGGCGCCGACGAGCAGCCCTCGCGCGACCTCGCGTTCCGCGCCAAGCGACAGCACCTGGCTGCGCGGATTCACGAACTCGTCCGGATAGTTTGGCAGGAGATCGAAGTTGAGCCCGTAGCGCGCGAATTGCTCCTGGTAGAACGCGCGTTCGCCCGCTTCGATCGTGATGTTGCGCGCCGGCAACTGCGACGCCGGCAGCGTCCTCGGATCGAACTGCAGCGGAACGCATGGCGCCTGCAGGCACGTCGGGAAGCCGAGCTGTCCGGGTGTCGCGTTGTAGGTCGCGATGCCGTCGAGCCCCTGAGTCAGGTAGGAAGCCACCGCATTGGTTCGGATCTGCGTGTAGTACATCGCGTAGCCGCCGCGGACGACCAGACGCGGATCGCCTCCGGGATGCCAGCCGACGCCCAGCCGCGGCGCGAAGTTCTTCGAGGCGTCCGTCAACGTCTGCCGGTCGTAGCGCAGCCCGAGGTCGACGGTGAGGTCGTCGCTCAGGCGGTAGCTCTCCTGCATGAACGCAACCCAGAGCCACTGGTTCAGCTCGTAGTTCACGATGCCGTACGTGATCGGCTGCGAGTACTGCTGCACGTCGGCGATCGTCAGCTGATCGAACGGCGCCGTCGTCGCGCTCCGGAACGTGAACGTGCCGAGCAGCTGCTGGCCCGGCTCATTCCCGATGCCGCCCGACGAGTGATGAACCATGCTGCCGCCGAACCGGACGTAGTGCTTGCCGCGCGACCAGGACAACGTGTCGGAGAACTGCAGCTGATGGCCCCAGAGGTCAGATATGCGCGACTGGCCGACTGTGAACGGCACGGATCCGGTGCGCGTGTACGCCGTCGACAACTCCTGGGCCTCCCACTTCGTCACCGGATCGCCATTGAGATAGGCGAATCGTCCTTCGTTCAGCAGCGTTCCGCTCAGCAGCGACGTGTGATTCGCCTGGATCGTCCACGACTGTCGCGAGTACTTCCGCGCGACGCTGGGAGCATTCGTGCCGCCCACCGCGTCCTGCGGGTTGTTGTCGTAAAAGTTGTCGAAGTTGAACCGGAACATCAGCGTCTGGCTCGGCGTGATCTTGTGGTCGAGCCGTCCGTTTAGCAGCTGCTGCCGGTAATTGCCCGTGTAGTCCAAATGTCCGTCGGCGGGAAGCAGGAACGACGGCAGCGTCGGCGAGAGGTACGTCGTTCGATCCTGCCGCGTGAAGTCGGCCGACGCGAACAGGAAGGTTTTGTCCTTGACGATCGGTGCGCCGACGGACCCGGAGAACTGGTGCAGCTCATCGGGGATGTCGACCGGGCTGATCGCCTCGAGCGTCGTCGGCGTCACGCAAGTCGCAACGGACGGCGCGCAGAAGCTGTCGGTCGAGAACGTTCTCGCCTGCATCCCGCCCGGACGGCCCAGATACACGGCCTCGCCGCGGAGCAGGTTCGTTCCAGACTTGGTCACGATGTTCAGCGCCGGACCCGCGGTCCAGCCGTATTCGGCCGAGAACGCGTTCGAAAGCACCGTCATTTCCTGAATCGCGCCGAGCGGCAGCGTCGCGATCATCGTCTGGCGGCCCCACGCCTCGTCGTTGTTCGCGCCATCGAGTGTGACGGTCGTCGTGCGTCGCGACCCCGCGCCGGTGATGAAGTACGTCTGGTTCACGAAGAGGTCGCCCGTGCCCTTGCCCTGCCGGAAAGCCGAGTTGAGGAGCGGCACGTACGAGGCCTTCCGGCCCAGAATCGGTGTCTCGTCGACCGTCCCACTGTCGATCGGCAACCCCAGCTGCGGGCTCTCGCGGATTGTCTTCAGCGTGCCGTACACCGTGACTTCGCTCTTGCCGCCGCTCGCGACGAGCTTGACCTTCACCGTCGCCGCCTCGCCTGCCCGGAGCGTGAGGCCGGTGACGTCGTCAGCCGTGAAACCAGGCTTCGCGACGCTGACTTTGTACTCGCCGGTCAGCGACAGCGCCGGAATCGTGGCGGTCCCTTCCGGTCCGGACGTCATCTCGCGCACGGCGCCCGTCGCCGTGTTCACGACCGTGACCTTGGCGTCGGTGACGACCGCACCGGTTTGATCGACGACGACGACGATCATCGTCGCGGTGTTGGGAGTTTGGGCGCCGGCGGGGACGGCCAGCGACAGGAGCAACAAACCGCACAGTGCACGACACACACGAACCAACCGGACCATTGCTGACCCTTTCCTGAAACTCGTTACTTTGCTGGCGTAACCACGAAATCCTTGAAATAGCTGACGCTGTCGCTCTTCGACCACAAGCCGACCTTGCCGGCGACGGGCGGACGGAGCACGGAGTTGTTGGCCGGAATCAGATCCGGATTCGGCGGCGCGCCGTTCCGTCCGGGACCGGGCTCCGTGCCGAGCGTGTACTCGAGCGCCAGCTTGCCGTCGACTTCGGTCCTGAGCTGCGCTCCGTTGATGGTCAGCACCATCTCGTGCCAGGCCGCGCGGTCCAGCATCCACTCACCTTCGCGGCCGCGGCGCACGGACCGGCGGATTCCGTTGTGGAACTCCCAGAGCACGATGTTGTGCTCGGTGTCGTTGTAGCGAATCGTCAGCCAGTCACCGTTCGGCTTGACGTTGAAGAGAATACCCGAGGCGCGATCGGCGTCGCCCGCGATCGTCTTGAACTTCATCGAGACTTTTCCGTCTGAAAAGCTGTCGACCGTCTTGAGCACGGCGATCGGAAACACCGCGAACTGTTTCGCGTTGTCCATCAACTCTTCGTTCGACGTGCCGTAAAACTTCCGCGCGTTCTCGAGAAGCGCGCGGCCCGCGCCGGTCTGCGCAGCCTTGTACGCGGCGCCGTCGACCTTGATGACCTTGTCGGCGCCGTCCTGGGCGACGACCCAGGTGCCCATCATCGGCTCGAAGACCACGGGCGTGTTGCCCACGACCTCTTTATTGAGATCCGCCTGGACGCCCTGCGCGCGCGCGACCATCGTCGCGAGGCCGGCCGCCAGCGCGATTGTGCCGATTCCCACCCGCCGATTCACGACTTCCTCCTTGACGACCAGAGCCACATGCCCGCACCCGCCACGGGCCAGATGAAAAAGAACAGTGCCGGCGCGCCCGCCGCATGCACGGCAAGCGGACGCCCGCGGTATGGCGTCTCCATTTCAGCCGCCGGCGTGACGCCAGCCACCTGCAGGAGCATCTCGACGAGCGCCTCGTCGGTGATGGCGCGCGTCGTGCCGGTGCGTTGGCCGACCCGGCCCCGGATTTCGCCGTAGCCTTTGTCCGCCTGCTCGTAGAGGCCGGTCGCCGTTCGTGAGACGAACGACACGTCTACAGGCCGGACGCGCCTGAGCTTGGCGAGCGGCCCGCGCTCGAACGCGGTGCGCCGGGGATCCTGCGGGGCCAGGTGCACCTCGATCTGAATCGGCTGCGCAATGTGCGCGAGCGCCTCCTCATCGCGCTCGGCGAACGAGTTGATTCGCGT
>Ga0111538_10009699_pt1 | contig 12831 bp, 12 predicted proteins | sample SoiMethybrSBSTD1_FD_79669 | JGI IMG/M metagenome (GOLD analysis project Ga0111538, IMG submission 79669) | Bulk soil microbial communities from a Populus tree surrounding site in Tennessee, USA - Soil MetaG P. TD hybrid SBSTD1 (version 2)... | ecosystem: Environmental > Terrestrial > Soil >...
CGGGCGCAGGAAGCGTCCGGCCTCTGGTTCGCGTTCATCCAGCCGGTTGCATTCGTCATCTTCTTCATCGGCGGCCTGGCGGAGACGAACCGCGCGCCGTTCGATCTCCCGGAGGCGGAGCAGGAACTGACCGGCGGGTTCCATACCGAGTACAGCGGCATGCGCTTCGCCCTGTTCTTCCTGGCCGAATACGCCAACATGATCGTGGTGTCGTCGGTCGCGACGACGCTGTTTCTCGGGGGTTGGCTGCGGCCGTTTCCTAACGTTGCGACGCTGAGCTTCCTCGACTTCATTCCGGGTTGGACCTGGTTTCTGGCCAAGTCGTTCGTGTTTCTCTACGTGTTTATCTGGGTGCGAGCGACCTTGCCGCGGTACCGCTACGACCAGTTGATGCGGCTTGGGTGGAAGGTTTTGATTCCGTTGGCGATCCTGAACCTGGTCGTGACCGGAATCGTGAAAGTGCTGATCGCGTTATAGCCGCATGGGACAAGCAATCGCGTTCTACGCCCTGTCGTTCTTCATCCTGTTCTTCGCCGTGCTCGTGGTCACGACGAAGGACATGGTGCACAGCGTGCTGTTTCTCGTGCTCGACTTTCTGTTTGTCGCGGCGCTTTACGTGCTGCTGGGCGCGCAGTTTCTCGCGGCGATCCAGGTGCTCGTGTACGCAGGCGGCATTGTCGTGCTCTACCTGTTCGTCGTCATGCTCGTGAATCTGAAGCGGCCGCCCGAGGCCTATCAGGATCCGCACAGGCGGCGGAATCTGGGGTTGGCACTGTCGGCAGCGATACTCCTCGAAGTGGGCGCGATCGCGACCTACGGCTACGTCAACCCGGCGCCGGCGCTGGCGGCTGCGCCTCTGGTCCCGGGAATCTCCGGTAACACCGAAGAAGTGGGTTGGCTGCTCTACACGAGCTACCTGATACCGTTCGAGATCGCGTCGATGCTGCTGCTGGTTGCGATGATTGGAGCGATCGTGCTGGCGAAACGGGAACTATGACGTTCAGCCCTCAGCTGTCGGCTTTCGGCAAGCTGCCGTCGCCGATACTAGAGCTGAAAGCCGAGAGCCGACGACTGAGAGCTGAAAGCTGAAAGCCGAAAACTGAGAGCGAAATGATTACGCCCACTCACTACATGCTCCTGTCAGCGGCGCTGTTCGTTATCGGCGTCGTTGGCGTGATGGTGCGCAGGAACATCATCATCATCTTCATGTCGATTGAGCTGATCCTGAACGCGGTCAACATCAACCTGATCGCATTCTCGGCCCAGTTGCAGAACGGCATTGGACAGGTGTTCGCCATCTTCGTGATCGCCGTCGCTGCGGCCGAGGCCGCGGTCGGATTGGGGATCATTCTCGCCTTCTACCGGAACAAAGAGACCGTCAACATCGACGAAATGAATTTGATGCGCTGGTAATGAAATACATCTGGCTAATTCCGCTGCTGCCGGGAATCGGGGCCGCCGTCAACGGCCTCGTGGGCATCCGCTATTTTTCACGCAAGACTGCGGGCACGTTCGCGTGCGCGATGATGATGCTCGCCCTCGGACTGTCAATCGTGGCTTTCTGGGAGCTGTTGGGCAGGCCCGCCGATCAACGGGCGTTCGATGTCATCGGTCCCGACTGGTTCCCCGCAATTCCCCTGCAGATGCATGACGGCACGATTGGGAGTTTTCGCGCGCCGTGGGGGTTCCGCCTCGATCCGCTCTCCGGGATGATGCTGCTGGTGGTGACCGGGATCGGCACGCTCATTCACGTCTATTCCACCGCCTACATGGTGGATGAGCCGCGCGGCGGCTTCGCGCGCTTTTTCTGCTATCTGAACCTGTTCTGCTTCTTCATGCTCATGCTCGTCCTCGGGAGCAATTTCCCGGTGATGTTCGTGGGCTGGGAGGGGGTGGGGCTCTGTTCGTACCTGCTCATCGGCTACTGGTACGAAAAGAAGAGCGCGAGCGATGCCGGCAAGAAGGCGTTCATCACCAATCGCGTCGGGGACTGGGGTTTCATTCTCGGCGTCTTCCTGATCTTCTACACGTTCGGGACCCTGGACTTTCGCGAAGTGCAGAACGCCGCCGCGCTCATGCCGGTCGAGACCGGACACTTCGGAGTCTTGTCCGCCATTTGTCTGCTCCTGTTCGTGGGCGCCACTGGCAAGAGCGCGCAGATCCCGCTCTACGTCTGGCTGCCCGACGCGATGGAAGGACCGACACCCGTGTCCGCCCTGATCCATGCCGCCACCATGGTGACGGCTGGCGTCTACATGCTGGGCCGCAACGCGGTGCTGCTCTCACACGCGCCCGAGGTGATGACCATCGTCGCCGTCGTCGGCGTGCTCACCGCGTTGATGGCCGCGACCATCGGCCTCGTGCAATACGACATCAAGCGGGTGCTGGCGTACTCGACGGTCTCGCAGCTCGGCTACATGTTCACGGCGATTGGTGTGGGGGCGTTTTCGGCGGGTGCGTTTCACCTGATGACCCACGCCTTCTTCAAGGCACTCCTGTTCCTCGGCAGCGGCTCGGTGATCCACGCCATGGCGGGCGAGCAGGATATGCGGCGAATGGGCGGCCTGAAGAAGTTCATGCCCGTGACGTTTGCGACCATGATGATCGGGACGCTGGCAATCGCGGGCATCCCGCCATTCGCGGGGTTCTTCAGCAAGGACGAAATTCTTTTCCGCGCGTTTCTCCAGAACAAGGTGATTTGGTCCCTGGCGGTTGTCACGGCGCTGATGACGGCGTTCTACATGTTCCGCCTGATGTACATGACGTTCTACGGCGGCTATCGCGGTCCAGCGTGGGAAACAGGCGGACACGGCGCAGCTGCGCACGGCGGCCATCATGCCGACGCTCACGGGCATGGTCATGCTGCCGCCGACGACTCGGCTGGACATGGCCATGGACACGGCGCGTGGCACGGTCCGCACGAATCTCCAACCGCCATGACATTCCCCTTGATGGCACTGGCGGTTGGCGCGGTCGTCGCAGGATTTCTCGGCATTCCGGCCGCGATCTTGCCGAGCGGCAGCGCGATCGAGCAATTCCTCGAACCAAGCTTTACCGCGTCGGCGGCCGCTGAAGCCGGCCAGACGGCTGCCAGTCCTGAAGCCGTGGCAGCCGCGACCCATGCGGAGCCTGCGGGCGCCGAGCCGGCCGCGCAGGGAGCTGCCGCCGGTCACGAGGCGGCCGAACATCACATGTCGACGGCTGGTGAACTTGGTCTGATGGGATTTTCAGTGCTGGTGGCCGTTGCGGGCATTCTGACCGCGCGGAAGTTCTACGTCACGAACCCGGAGATTTCCCAGGGGCTCGCCCACCGCTACGCCGGTGCGCATCGCATTCTCTCGAACAAGTACTACGTCGACGAGCTGTACGACGCGACCGCCATTTCCGGAACCTTCTCGGCGGCGCGAGGGCTATGGGGCGTTGATCGCAAAGTCGTCGACGGGGCCGTCAACGGGACGGGGTGGCTGACGCTATTCAGTGCCTGGCTCTCGGGCCTCTCCGACACGCACATCGTCGATGGCGCGGTGAACGCGGTGGGATGGACCGCCGAAGAGTCGAGCTACTGGTTCCGGCGAGTACAGACTGGTCTTGTCCAGAACTACGCGCTACTGATGTTGTTCGGTGTGGCCGCCTTCGTCGGCCTTTATTTGATAGTACGGTGATATGAGTCACTATCTTTCGATCATTCTGTTCACGCCGCTGGCCGGAGCCCTGCTCCTGCTCTTTGTCAGCAAACAGAACGAGAATGCCATCCGATGGATCGCCAATGTGGTGGCGGGCGTCGGATTTGCCGTTTCCGTTCCACTGTGGTTCCGGTTCAATCCACAGAACCCCGACTTCCAGTTTGTCGAGCGGGCGCCGTGGATTCCCTCGGTCGGGGCCGAATATTTCCTCGGGGTTGACGGTTTCAGCACGCTGCTCATTCTTCTGACGACGATGATGGGGTTCATCGCCATCTTGTCCTCGTGGACGGCCATCACCGAGCGGGTCAAGGAGTACTACATCTTCCTCCTCGTGCTGCAGACCGGGATGCTCGGCGCGTTCATGTCGCTGGATTTCCTGCTGTTCTTCCTGTTCTGGGAAGTGATGCTGGTGCCGATGTACTTCCTGATCGGCATCTGGGGCAGCGCCAATCGGCTGTACTCCGCTATCAAGTTCTTTCTCTACACGCTGGTCGGCAGCGTGGTGATGCTTCTGGGCATTCTGGCGCTTTACTTCTACAACCAGAGCGTGACCGGGGTTTACACGTTTGACATCACGCAGTTCCACAAGCTGCAGGGCATGGATTACAACCTGCAGTGGTGGATCTTCCTCGCGTTCTTCCTGGGCTTCGCGATCAAGGTGCCGATGTTCCCGTTCCACACCTGGCTGCCTGACGCGCACACGGATGCGCCGACGGCCGGCTCGGTAATTCTGGCAGCCGTGCTCCTGAAGATGGGCACCTACGGGTTCATCCGCTTCAGCCTGCCGATTCTTCCCGATGCGACGCACGCGTTCGTGCCGATGATGGTGCTGCTCTCGATCATCGGCATCGTCTATGGGGCGCTGGTCGCCTTAGCGCAAAAGGACTGGAAACGGCTCGTTGCGTATTCGTCCGTCAGCCACATGGCGATGGTGATGCTCGGGATGTTCGCGCTGAACCCGGTCGGCATCACCGGGAGCATCATCCAGCAGATCAACCATGGCATTTCGACCGGCGGCCTGTTCCTTCTGGTTGGCATCGTCTACGAGCGCAGGCATACCCGCGAGATCTCTGAGTACGGCGGCCTTTCGAAGGTGATGCCCGTCTATGCCGCGGTGTTTCTGGTGATGACGATGTCGTCGATCGGCCTGCCCGCGCTCAATGGCTTCATCGGCGAGTTCCTGATTCTTCAGGGTGTCTTCGTCGCCAGCAAGGTCTGGGCGGCCTTCGCGGCCAGCGGCGTCGTGCTCGGCGCGGCGTACATGCTGTCGCTGTATCAGCGAACCATGTTCGGGAAGATTGAAAATCCGAAGAACGAGAAACTGCTGGATCTGAACGTGCGGGAGTTCGCGACGTTCGCTCCGCTTATCGCGCTGGCGGTCTGGATCGGCTTGTATCCGAAGCCATTCCTCGATCGCCTCAGCCCCTCTGTGGACCACGTGATGGCGCGGATAAACAAGGATTACAACAAGTTAGCGTCCGCCGACTGTGATCCGGCGGTGACGCCGGAAGTCGTGGCTACCAATGCGGCTGCACAATTCCTGTCGGCCGCGCCGTGCGGACCTGACGGCAAGCCTCTCGGGGCGGTCGTCGATTCGCCCGCCATACCCGCTCCGGCCGCGACGCCGGCTCCCGCTGCGGGCACGCCCGAGGTCAGGCGCTGATGCCGCCAGGAGTTTCCGCAGCCGACTTCAAGTATCTCCTGCCGGAGATCGTCTTGACGGTCGGGTCGCTGCTCGTCCTGATTGCGGACGTGCTGCTTCGAAGGGGGAGCCGCGTCCTGCCATGGCTCACCATCGCCGTGCTGGGCGCGACAGCCGTAGCGCTGGTGCCGTTCGCCAATGAGCACCGGGAAATTGCCAACGGACTGATCGCCATCGATCGATTCGGCCTGTTCTTCAAGGTCCTGTTTCTCATTGCCGCGGCCATGACGGTGATGATGTCGGTGCGCTATCTCGAAATCGAAGGCGCGAGCCCCGGGGAGTACTACTTCCTCATCCTGTGTTCGACGCTGGGCATGATGATCATGGCCGGCGGGATCGACCTGATCACCACATTCATCGGCCTCGAAACGATGGCCGTGTCGTTTTACATTCTGGCCGGCTTCATCAAACCCAACCAGCGATCGAACGAGGCAGCCGTCAAATACTTTTTGCTCGGCGCCTTTTCGCTCGGGATCCTGTTGTACGGGATGTCCCTCATGTACGGGCTGTCGGGCACGACGAATCTCCGCGTCATGGCGACCGCGTTCGGCGGCCAGGAACGGGATCCGCGACTGATGCTGGCGGTCGTGCTCATCGTCGCCGGCATGGGATTCAAGATTGCAGCGGTTCCGTTCCATATGTGGGCGCCCGATGTCTATGAGGGGTCGCCGACGCCGATCACGGCATTCCTCTCGGTGGGATCGAAAGCGGCGTCCTTTGCGATGCTGCTGCGGATTTTCCTCGAGGGACTGCCGGTCATGAGCCCCGACTGGCGCCTGATGTTCGAAGTCCTGGCGATTGTCACGATGACGATTGGCAATCTCGCCGCGCTGACGCAGTCGAACTTGAAGCGGATGCTCGCGTACTCGTCGATCGCGCATGCGGGCTATCTCCTGATGGGAGTGGTCGCCGGCACCGAGCGTGGCATTACGGCGATGCTGATTTATCTAATGGTCTACTCCTTCATGCAGCTCGGCGCTTTCGCAATCATTGTCATGCTGCGACGGCGTGACATGATCGGCGACGAGCTCAAGGACCTCAGCGGTCTGTATCACCGGCATCCCTTCGGGGCGTTTGCCATGCTCTTGTTCATGCTGTCGCTCGGCGGCATTCCGCCGACCGCCGGGTTCATGGGTAAGTTCTGGCTGTTTGGCGCAGCGATCGAGTCGGGCTACATCGGTCTGGCTGTGATTGGCGTCCTCAATAGCGCGATTTCCCTGTATTACTACATCCGGGTTGTCGTGTTCATGTACCTGAAGAAGGACGTGACCGGATCGGAACCGACCATGAGTCCGATGCTCGCCGTGACGGTCGCCATCGCTGTCGTGGCCACACTGGCGATGGGCGTCTATCCGAGGCAGCTCTTCGAGCTGGCCGAGGCGTCGGCGCAGAGCCTCCACCTCACCGGGGTTGCGGCGGCTATTCGTTGACGGCCGGAGTCGGGGCACTCGCTGAAATACGCAGGAAAAGGCCGTAGTTCAGAGGTTGGTGAAGTTTTTCACAAGGTGAGCTATACTGCCCGACGGCGTGGCTGAGGATGTCTGGTAAAAAGCCTCGCGACAGTCGTGGTTCCCCCTTCCAGCGATCGACCAAGGCGTTCCAGGAGAACGTCACTCGCTCGGGGGCGGTGGCCGCCGCGAGCTATGCGTTGATCGGCGCGATTCTAATGTTCGGCGGCATCGGATACGCTGTCGACCGATGGCAGGGCACCGCACCCTGGTTCCTGGTCGGAGGGCTGTTCCTGGGTGTCGCGGTCGGCATGTACGAGTTGGCGAAGACCGTCTGGCATAAATGAAGGGTGTTGCGGTGATGGTCGCCGCCGGGTTTGGCTCCTGGCTCGTGGCCTCCCTGCTGCTCGGCTCGCGCGTGCGACTCGAACTGCTGTGCGGCATGATCGGGCCGCTGGCGGGTGTGAGTGGATCCTGGGTGCTGGTTGAGCGTACGCACCGTCGGAACCCGCAGGCCGTGACCTCCGTGATGATCGCGGCGTTCGGGTTGAAGTTGCTGTTTTTCGGGGCTTACGTCGCCGTGATGCTCGTCGGGTTGTCGCTGCGTCCGGCGCCGTTCATGGCCAGCTTCGTGAGCTACTTTTGCGGGCTCTATTTGGTGGAAGCGCTGTATCTTCAGCGCCTGTTCAAGTGATGCTGCCACAGGAACAAGTCGAACACGCCGCGACCGAGGTTGCCGGAAAATTCCAGGCAGGCACGGTCATCATCGAGCACGTGTCGAACAGCGGGATTGATCACCCGCTGATTCACCTGCCACCCGTTCTCGGCGTCGACTTGTCGGTGACCAAGCACGTCCTGATGCTGTGGATCGTCGCGGCGACCGTCTTCGTCGTCGTCACCTGGACCGTGCGGCGATACTTGAAACAGGACCGGCTGGTGCCGTCCGGATTCATGAACGGCCTCGAGTTCGTCGTGGAGTTCGTGCGGGACTCGATTGCCCTGCCAAACGTCGGCAAGAAATGGCTGAGTGTCTGGACTCCGCTGGTTCTGACGTTGTTCGTGTTCATCCTCTGCTCGAACGCCGTCGGGTTGATTCCCATTTTCGAGGTGCTCGGCCTACTCGATCGGTTCGTGCTGCACACGAGCCACGAGTCGTTGCTCAATCGCGTCATTCACGGCGGCTCAACCACGACCGGGAACTACAACGTCACCGCCGCGCTGGCGTCGATTACGTTCGGCGCCATCATCATTGCCGGCACCAGAGCGCATGGGTTCGTCAAACACTGGAAGAACATTGTTCCCCACGGGTTGAATCCCTTTATTTACGTGATTCTGATCCCTATCGAGGTTCTCGGGATGTTCGTGCGGCCGTTCGCGCTCACCATGCGACTTGCCGCGAATATGACGGGCGGCCATATCGCGATTCTCACGATTCTCTCCTTCGTGTTCATTTTTGCGGAAACGTTCGGGGGCCCCACCGGGCTTGGGGTTGGCTTCGGGCTCTCAATTCCGCTCGCGGTGGCCGTTACCGGACTCGAAATTATTGTCGTTCTCGTTCAAGCGTACGTTTTCACCCTTCTGTCGGCCGTGTTCATCGGCATGGCCATCCACGTGCACCACTGAGCATGAGTCTCTACGAAAGGATACGGAAATGAGCAGAGCAGGTGTTTTTCGAAGGGCGGCAACAGTCATTGGGCTGGCCCTTGCATTCGCGGCAATTGTCGGCGCCCCCCTTCTGGCACAGGAGCCAGCCCCGGCGGCGGCTGCCGCGGGATCGTTGAGCCTGGCATGGCTCGGCGCCGCGATCGGGCTTGGCATGATCGTCATCGGCGCCGGCCTCGGCATCGGGAAGTTTGCCGCAGCGGCGGCTGAAGGCATCGCTCGTCAACCGAGCGCGGCCGACAAGATCACCGGCGCAGTGAACCTGCCGCTGTTTCTGCTCGAAGGCGTCGCGATTATCGCGGAGGTCGGCATTCTGCTGATCGTTCTGAAGTAGTCCTCACACAGCTCGGCACGCCGCGGCGTGGCTCCGAGAACGAGAGACGAGAACGCACGTTATGGATAACCCGCTTCTCCAACCCGATCCCGGGCTGTTCATCTGGACCATCCTCACGTTCCTGGTCCTGTTGACGGTCCTGGCCAAGTTCGCGTGGGGTCCGCTGCTCCGGGCACTGGAAAGCCGGCAGCAGGCCATTCGTCAGTCACTCGACGATGCGCAGCAGGCCAAGCTGGAGCTGGATCGAGTACAGCAAGAGTCCCTGCAGATCATCCGGCAGGCACGTGTTGAAGGGGAGTCGATCGTTGCGAGCAGCCGCTCCGAGGGCGAACGGCTCAGGTCGGAGATACGGCAGCAGGCGAAGGCGGATGCCGACACGATTGCTCGAAACGCGCAGCGACAGATCCAGCTCGAAACGGAGCGGGCGCTTCAGCAGATCCGCCACGAGGCCGTTGACCTGTCCGTGATGATCGCGTCAAAACTGCTTCAGCGGAATCTGACGAAAGAAGACAACGACCGGCTGATCGAAGAAGCCCTCAGGCAGGTCGAAAGCCCCAAACACTAACTCATTGCGTCGCGCGGATGCCCGGCTGAGCCGCCGGCGCGAACAGTCGACGCTCTTCCGCACGTACGGCTGCGGCTTGGCGAGGATTGCCAAACGTCTCCCAGAGGCGGGCCGCCAGCTGGTAGGTTTCTCGAGTGGGCGAGAAGCGCAGCAGGGCCGAGATGGTTTCGCCCGCCTCGTCCAGCCGACCCGTTTTTCTGTAGACGGAGGCGAGTGCAGCGCGCGCCCGGCTGTTCTGCGGAAACGATTTCAGCTCTTCGAGGAATTCCCGCTCGGCCTCAGCGTATTCCTTGAGCCGGCCGTGCGCATCTCCTGCGTAGTAGTGCAGTTCCGCCATCGGCTCGCCGTGAGCGGTTTCCGATTCGCTGATCGTCTTCTCGAAGAACGGGAGGGCATCAGACAGGCGTCCCTGGTCGTACAGCAGACGCGCCTCGACGTAGTCGACCAACGGGAGCCGGGAATCCATCTCCCGTGCGAGGACGGCTTCCTCGCGTGCAGTCTCCGCGTCATGGCGCGCGAGGGCAATTTCTGCGAGTAGCGTGTGCGCCGACGCCTCCTCCTGCGCGCTTGATTCAGACTCTGGTTTCACAACCTGCGCCGCGTGTTGACGCGCCTCGTCGAGCCGCCGAAGTCTCAGTAGGACGGCGGCGGCCCCAAGATGCCCTTCCGCATTGTTTGGCTGCAGCGCGAGGATGCGCGCATAGGCCGCCGCCGCCTGATCGTGGCGCCCCGCCAGCGTGGCAAACGCGGCCAACTGCTTCCAGAGGTCTGCGCGGTCGGGCTCTTCCCGCAGCGCGGCCCGCAGAAGGTTGATGGCCTCCGACCATCTCCGTGCGATACCGAGTTGGACGGCCGAGCGATAGGTTTCGACGATGAGAACTTTATCCTTCGGATCGATCGGATCGGAGTCCACATCGTTCGACTCTGGCACCGCAGAAGCCGTCCCGACGTAGCCGAGGGCATCGAGATGCTCGCGTTCGACCGACGAGATAGCGGCCGGCTGCGGCATCGCCATACCGACACCGAATTTCTTCAGTTCGTGCCTGAGGATGTCTATGACGGGTGGGACGTTGCCGGACCCCGCCGCCGCGAGGTTGTTCAGTTGCCGCGGGTCGCGCTCGAGGTCATACAGCTCCTCCTGTGGAGCACGAATGTATCGGTACCGTCCGTCGGTGATCGAGGTGAGCTCGCTCCAACCGAAATGGTAGCGACCATAGAACGACTCCGAATAAATCATCCGTCGATCCAGCCGCCCGCCATCGAGGAGCGACGTCAACGATCGGCCGCTGAGATGCCCGGAATCAGGTGCCTTGGCCAGATCAAGGATCGTGGGCGCGAGATCCACGTGCTGAACGAGATCGGTGACGCGTCGGCCCGCACCCTCCGCGCCTGCCTGCTTGATGATGAGCGGAATGCGGAGCGCTTCCTCGTACACGAACAGGCCGTGCCCCTGCTCCCCGTGGTCGCCCAGACCCTCACCGTGATCGGCGACGAGAATAATGGTCGAACGGTCGTAGAGCTGGTGCGCCTTCAGATAGCGGACGAGGCGTCCCACCGCCTGGTCGAGGCGCCCGAGCTGACCGTCGTACGCTGAGCCGACGGTCGCGGCTGAATCCACCCCGTTCGAAGGACGTGTCTCACTGAGCTGCAGCAAGAGAAACAGCCGTGATGTTCCCGCGCCGTCGAGCCAGTGCTCGGCGATGCGTTCCGACGCCTCGCCGCCGCGCCAGAGTTCACCCACGGCTGAATCAGGATCGGCTGCCGGCATCTCGGAGTCGAAGAAGGTGAATCCCTGGTCGACCCCAGTCTCCTTGCGCAGCGCGTAGGTCGAGACCACGCCGCCTGTCGCAAACCCTCTATCGCGCAGCATTTCCGCCAGCGTCCGTTCCTCATCTTTCACGACGAAGCCGACACTGTCGCGAACGCCCGTCTCGAACGGCAGACGCCCTGTGAGCATCGAGACGTGAGCTGGAAGAGTTTGGGGCACGTGTGCGTAGGCGTGTTCGAACACGATGCCATCAGCGGCGAGCGTGTCGATGGCGGGGGTGCGGGCCTGCCGATATCCGTAGACCGGAAGACGATCGGCTCTGAGGCCTTCGACTGAAATGAGAATGATCGGTCCGTTGACCGGCGCCGACGCACGCGCGTAACGCCAGCCGCCAACGGCCGCCAGCGCGGTTGCCAAGGCAACCAGGCCGAGAATGAAGGTATACCGGAAGGGGCGCGACACCTATTTGTTCAACTGATCGATGGCGGTCTTGGCGAGACCGGCTTCTGGCGACGAGGGGTCGACCGCAATCGTCCTGGTCATGTAATCCGCGGCTGCGGCTGTGTCACCCTGCTTGATTGCAACCAACCCGAGCTTGTAGAGCGGCTTTCCCCATGACGGGTCGGCCGCCGTCGCCTTCTGAAACCACTTCGCCGCTTCCGCCGTGTCGCCGGTCCCGAGTTTGAGGTCGCCGAGGCTGTAGAAGCTCTCACGTCCCGCCGTCGAACTTTCAACGGCCTGCATCAGTGCCGCTTCTGCGGCTTTGGTATCACCCTTTTCGCTATTGGCAGCGCCGATCCCTATCTTGGCTTTCTCACTGTCGGGATTGACGCGCAGCAGGTCGCGATACGCGGCGATCGCTGCGTCGTAGTCGCCCTTGCCGCGGTACGCGGCTGCGATCTGGAGATTGATGTTACTGATCGAAGGAGCCTTCGCGAGGACCGATCGATACGCGACCACAGCTTCGTCCCAGCGCTTCTGATTGAACAGCGCGTCGGCGGCCGCGAGCTCACTCTGGAGATCCTTGGCGGAAATACTGCCGAGCGGACCCAGGCCGACGCCGCTGCGCCGAATGGCAATCGTCATCGGCGGATTCGCATTGTTGCCCGACCGAAGTTGCACTTCACCAGCCTCTGGCAGGTATCCGGGCGCCGAGGCAATCATCCGCCATTGTCCGGGGCGAAGTCCGATCATCGTGAAGCGTCCCTTGTCGTCGGTCGATGCGGTAAAGGTCTGACCGAGATTGGCGTTTTCAGCCGTGACCGTGGCCGCCCGAATGATCTTGCCGGTCTCATCGACCACGGTTCCGACAATCTTCGCCTGCGCCGAGGCTCCGCGGGCCAGAGCTGTGAGAAAGAGGAAAAGCAGTGCGATGCGCGAAAGCCGGGAACTCGAGCGCATGTCCGAAACCCCCAAATGCCTGCAAAGAGGCGTCGCCCGGGCCAGTATATCTGAATCAGAGCAGCCAGTCCGGTTGGTACAACAGCGTGTAGACGAGGACGCCGGTGACGGAAACGTACATCCAGATCGGCCAGGTCCACCGCGCAATGGCACGGTGCTGCACAACACGGCCCTTGAGTCCCCGCGACAGGGTCACGATGGCCAGGGGGGGCACGGTGGCGGCGAGCGTGACGTGGGTGATGAGGATCGTGAAGTACAACGGCCGGAC
>Ga0111538_10009701_pt1 | contig 12830 bp, 7 predicted proteins | sample SoiMethybrSBSTD1_FD_79669 | JGI IMG/M metagenome (GOLD analysis project Ga0111538, IMG submission 79669) | Bulk soil microbial communities from a Populus tree surrounding site in Tennessee, USA - Soil MetaG P. TD hybrid SBSTD1 (version 2)... | ecosystem: Environmental > Terrestrial > Soil > Tree...
GATCGACGGAGATGCTGAAGCGCATGAACAAGGGCGGCACCGCGTCGGCTGACCTGACGATCGAGCTCGCGCGCCGGATGAAATCGCACGGCATCGTCCCCGAGTTCTCGTTTGTGGTCGGCAATCCGCCCGATCCGGACGCCGATCTTTCACAGACGCTCTCGTTCATTCGCCGGATCAAACAGATCAACGACGCGACCGAGATCATTCTGTACGTGTATTCGCCGGTGCCGATGGACGGAACATTCTATGAGGCCGCACAGCACCAGGGTTTCAAGTTTCCCGACACGCTCGAAGGATGGGTCAGCGATCGCTGGCAGACGTTCGCGCTCCGTCGCGATCCGAGCACGCCATGGTCGCACGGCGAGGTCCGCCAGAAAGTGCGCGACTTCGAGAGCGTGCTGAACGCGTACTACCCGACGGTGACCGACATGCGGATGACGCCGGCGCGGCGGCGGTTGCTGCGCGCCGCATCGGCGTGGCGCTACCACGCGAAGGCGTACACCCGTCCGCTCGAGTTGAACTTGCTGCAACGCGCGTTCCGGTACCAGCGGCCCGAGACGACTGGCTTCTGATTATGCTGCGATGGCCTTTTGCGCGGCGGCGTGGCGTGGCGATCGAGCGCACCTGGCCTGAGCGAGGCCAGGCAGAGCCTGGTCGAGTCGAACGGCTCGATCCCCAGTCCGCGTACGGACTGTGGGCCAGCGCCTATCCGCCGCGGCCGCACAATCCGCTGATGGAAGTCGAGCACGAGACGGTGCTTGCGCTGCTGCCGGAAGTGCGGGGGCTGACCGTGCTCGATGCCGGCTGCGGCAGCGGCCGCTACCTGCGAGAGCTCGGCGCTCGCGGCGCCCGCGCGATCGGCATGGACTTGTCGCGGGCGATGCTCGCACGCGCGCGCGAGACCACGACTCGGATCACGCGCGCGGATCTGCGCGCGCTGCCGTTCGATGCGATGTCGATCGATCTCGTCGTCTGCGGACTGGCGCTGGGTGACCTCGCCGAGCTCGAGCTCGCCTTGACGGAGATCGCTCGCGTGCTTCGGCCCGGCGGCCGCGTCATCTATTCGGTCGTCCATCCCGCCGGTGAAGCCGCCGGCTGGTTGCGCACGTTCGAGAGCGAGGGCAAGCAATGGGCGATCGACGGCTTCTGGCACTCGCTGGATCGGCATCGCCAGGCTTGTGCAGCGGCGGGTCTCGCCATCGAAGAATGGCGCGAGCCGGAGATCGCGGCTGCGCCCGGTCAACGCGCGGTCCTGGTGGTCCGGGCGCGGCGATAGACGCCATGTTCTTTTCCCGTTCGCTTTCCTTCGTGAATGCGCAAGTCGTAACACCCGGAGGCCGCCTGGCGCGGACGTTGCGCGTGAAGCGCGGCCGCATCGACGGCGTCGACGTCGCGCCGGACTCGGGCGATGAGATTGTCGATCTGGATCGCAGCTTCGTTTTCCCGGGGCTCATCAACGCGCACGATCATCTCGAGTTGAACTCGCAGCCGCGCTTGAAGTGGCGCGAGAAATACGCCAACGCCAGTGAATGGATCGCCGACTTTCAACCGCGATTCGACAGCGATCCGGCGCTGGCGGTGACGAAACCCGACACGCTGGACGATCGCGTCTGGGTCGGCGGCCTCAAGAATCTGCTCGCCGGCGTCACGACGGTCTGTCATCACAACCCGAGGCATCGCGCGCTGCGCCGCCGATTCCCCGTGCGGGTCGTCGAGCGGTTCGGCTACAGCCATTCGCTGCACATCGACGGCGAATCCGTCGCCCTTTCGCATCACAGGACGCCATCAGAATGGCCTTGGATGATTCATGCCGGCGAAGGGCTCGATGATGCGGCGCGCTCCGAGCTCGACACGTTCGATCGTCTCGGCTGTTTGTCGCCGAACACCGTCTTCATTCACGGCGTCGCGTTTTGCCGCGCGGCCGCGGATCGCGTGATCGACGCCGGGGCCGGCCTGGTGTGGTGTCCCTCGTCGAACCGCTTCCTCTTCGGTGCGACCGCCGACGTGCGCGCCTTCGACGATGCGGATCGGCTGGCGTTGGGGAGCGATTCGCGATTGAGCGGCGAGCGCGACTTGCTCGATGAACTGCGAGACGCGCATGCGACGCGGCAGTTGAGCGCCGAAGGCCTGTCGCGCACGGTTGGCGCCGGCGCCGCGCGGTTGCTTCGGCTTGGCGATGGCGGGCGCATCGAGATCGGCGCGCCCGCGGACCTGACGGTGCTGCGTCCGAACGAGACGTGCCCGTTCGACACGCTCGTCAGCGCCTCGCGGAGCGACGTGCGCCTGACGATGATCGACGGCAAGCCCGTGGTATCGGAGGTGTTGCTGGCGCGGGTGTTTGACGCGAGCGGCGTCGATTCGACGCCTGCGGTGCTCGACGGATCGCCACGGCTGGTCGCGCGATGGATCGGCCGTCACGTGTCGAAGATGCGATTGCAGGAACCGGGCTTCGAGGTCCTGAACTGATGGTTGGACCCGGAGAGATCGCCCGCCGCGCCCGGAGCCGCGTCACGCATCGGCTCGAGAGCCTGCCGATCCTCGCGTTGAGTGTGCACAGCGCCTGCAACTGCAGATGCGTGATGTGCGACATCTGGAAGGCCAACGCCGACAAGCGTGAGATCTCCGCCGACGATCTCGAGCGGCACATCGACGCGATCCGCGCGCTGCGCGTGCAGCGCGTGATGCTGACCGGCGGCGAGCCGCTGCTGCATCGCAATCTCTGGGCGCTGTGCCGGCAGCTCCAGGCGCTTCGCGTCCGCGTCACGCTGGTCACGACCGGGCTGCTGATCGCCACGCATGCCGCCGACATCGCGGCCGCCGTCGACACGGTCGTGATCTCGCTCGATGGCGATCGCGATGCGCATGACACCATTCGACGCGTCAAAGGCGGGTTCGATCGCATCGCCAAGGGCGTCATGGCGCTGCACGGCGAGTACCCGACGCCTCGACTGATCGCGCGCTCGGTCGTGCAGCGCGGCAACTTCGCGTCGCTTGATCAGACCATCACCGCCGCGCATCGGATGGGATTCGACGAGATCTCGTTTCTCGCCGCCGACGTGTCTTCGGCGGCGTTCAATCGGCCGGTGCCGTGGACCGGGGATCGCATCGCCGAGGTCACGGTGGCCGAGGACGATCTCGGCAGCCTCGAGGCGTCGATCGAGCGCGCCGTGTCGATGGCGCCCGATCTGTTTCACAACGGGTTCGTCGCCGGCGGCCGCGCGTCGCTCGACAGAATTCTCCAGTACTACCAGGCGCTGTCGGGTCGCGGCGCATTTCCCACGGTGCAATGCAACGCGCCCTGGGTGTCCGCGGTGCTCGAGCCGGACGGCAGCGTGCGGCCGTGTTTCTTCCACCCAGCTTATGGATCCACAGCAGGAGACTTCGAGGATGCCCTCAACTCGCCCAGAGCGATCGCCTTCAGGCAATCACTCGGCGTCGAGCGCAATCAGACCTGCCAGCGATGTGTCTGCAGCCTGAACCTGCCGCTGACGCGAACTGTCTAAGACCCTAAGACCCTAAGACCTCAGGCTCCTATACAACTTGTCGAATTGCGCGGCCGACCACGTCGCGTCGTGCGCGATCGCGAACGTCCGCGCGAGCGCGGCCATCGATCGGCGGCGATCGGGATCCGCGTGCAAGGTGAGGATCGCATCCGCGAGCGACTCGGGGATCATGTCGCCCAGCGCCATCGCTTTCATCGGCGACCAGTCGGCCACGTAGCCCGCCAGCGTTCCGAGCGTCGGTACGCCTGAGGCCGCCGCCTCGAGCACCGAAACGCCGGCCGCTTCGTGCTGCGACGTTTGCACGTACAGATCGGAGCGCGACAAGATGTCGAGCACCCGCGGCTGCGGCAGAAAGCCGTGGAACGTCACGTGCGCGCCGACGCCGATCTTCCCGGCATGCTTCTGGAGCTCGCCGTTCAGCGTGTCTTCGCCGACCAGATCGAGGCGCGCGTCGATCTTTTCGCGAACGATCGGCAGCGCGTCGATCAGCAGCCGCTGGTTCTTGACGCGGCTGAGGCTGGCGACCTGGACGATCCGAAACGTGACTGGTTGACGCCGTGTCACCGGCCACTTGATCGTCGCCGCCTGTGATGTCACCGACGTCAACGGGATCACCGTCGAGACGATCTTCTGCAACGCGGCGAGCGCGGCCATGAAATTCGTGCACACGTGCACCTTGGTCGCGAGCGTGCACGCTTCGCTGACGGCACGCCGGCCGCGGCCCGTCCGCTGCGAGCCGTACTTGATGTTCGCAATCGACACGAACTCGCCGCTGTCGCAGGTGACGACGCTCGGGATCTGCAGGCGGCGGCCGGCCCGCGCCGCGAGCTGGCCGGCGGGGTCGGCGTAGAAACCGTGGAGGAGATCGAACGGACCGTGCTGATCGAGCGCGCGGGCCAGGGCCCGCTCCTGGGCACCCCGGGTGAGGCCGAATGGCGCCGCCGGCCGGCCAAGATCGTGAACGGTGAAGCCGCGCAGCGAATAGCTCTGAGGCTTCTCGAGATGCTTCAACGCAAAGGCGTGGATCTGGTGGGACTTCGCGAGCCGCTCGAACAACGCCAGCCACGACGGCACGACTTGTTCCTGGCCGCTGGGGTGCAGGCCGCCCGGCACCACGATCGCGATCTTCATGAATGCCCGAGCGCCTCGTATTCGGCGACCGTGCGGGCGCCGATCGCATCCCAGCTCAACACGCGATTGAAGCGTTCTTTCACCGCGGCTCGCTGCGCGCCGAGATCCGACGCGCACGCGTCGAGAAGCACGCGGGCACAATCGCCCGCGTTGCCTGGCTGCCATCGGGCGCGGTCGTCGCCGACAATCGCGCGGAAGGACGGAATGTCCGTGACCACGGGAACGAGGCCCGCGGACATCGCCTCGATCAACGCGTAGCCGCTGCCTTCGAAGTGACTGCCGCTGATGTAGACATCGGCGGCGCCATAGTAATTCGGCAGCTCGTCGCGCTGGACCCTTCCCGCAAGCGTGACCTTCGCGTTCAGCGGCGCCGAGCCGCGCACCCGCTCCTCGACGCTTTCGATCAGCGTGTCATCGCCGAACGCCATGATGACGCGAGCCTCCGGAAGGCGGTGGAGCGCGCGCTCGATCCCGTCGAGCACCGTGAGCGGATCCTTGTTGGTGGTGAGCCGTCCGACCCAGAGGATGAGCGGCGCGCCGGTCGCGCCGATCGCGGCTCGCGCCCGTTCCCGCCCTACTTCGCGCATCCTCGTGCTCGCTTCGATGATCTCGAGAACGCGTTGATCGGCAAGCACCCCGGCAGCGCGCCACGGCTCCGCCTGCTCCGCGGCCGTGAACGAAAGCGCGTTCGCCGCGGCGAGCCCGCCTTTCCAGCGCTGGCGCTGCCAGATCCCGACCAGCCCCGATCCGCGAATGGGAAATTCACCGCCGTGATGTTGCGCGACGATCGCCGAACGGCCGGCTTTGCTGCGAATCGACGCGACCAGCTGCGGAAAGATCAGCCCGTTGACGTGGATCACATCGGCGCCGGCCTTGACGACCGCATCGACGAACGGCGGCGGTGCGCCTTTCGTCGACAGCCAGGGCGGCTCCTTGTCCTTCACGAATTCGTAGCGGATGCCGTCGCGTTCCAGCGTCGCGGCGGTGTGGAATCGCTGCACGACCGAGACCCCGGCGCCCGCGCCCGCGACCGCGGTGCTCCACTCCGTCAGCGTGTGATAGAGGTCGAGCAGCGCGTCGGGCGTCTTCGCCGCCGGGTCGTACACCGCGTTGGCCTGGACGATCCGCACCCGCTCATCTTTTCACTTTCCGGAGGCGATTGCTCTCATTCCGCCGAGCGAGAAATCTACGATGTGGGTGATCATGCTCTCGAGGTCGTGCGGGGCGGTGCCAAGAGACCTCGCGATCGGCTTCGGAATCGGACGCGCCAGAACCAGGCATTGCACCTGCAGGCTGCTCACGCATCGCATCACCCGCGGATCCGACGGCGCCACCTGCATGATCGCCCCAATCACGCCGCACAGATACTCGATGCGGGGCTTCAACACCTGCTGCATGACTTGATCGAGGACGTCGGTCGGGCGCTCCATCTCGCGCGCCATCAACCGGTGGACCCACGCATTGGGTCCCTCACCGGTCAGGCGGCTGACGAATACGCGGACGAACCCGCGGAGCTGTTCTTCAGGCGACAACCCGTCTCCGGCACGCTGCGAGAGCTCGTTGGTCTCGAGCATGATCTGGATGGCAGACGTCACGACCGCGCGATACAGGCCGGCCTTGTCGCCGAAGTGATAGTTGACCGCCGCGACGTTCGCGTTCGAGGCCGTGCAGATTTGGCGCACCGTCACGTTCTGAAAGCCGCGCTCGGCGAACAGCGTCGCCGCCGCGTCGATCAATCGTTGCCGCGTGTCGGCGGACGCCGGATTGGTCTTGGGCGCTCGCGTTGTCAGTGTCATTGATGAGCTCATGAGCACGAAACACCTGTATAAAACATTTGTTTGAATCATGTCAACTGCCTCCCCTGAGCGAGGCGTTGCCGAAGAAATTCGGGCGTCGCAGAGTCGAAGGGACCCCGCTCGACAAGGAGGCGCGGTATGTTGGGACGTTCCGGTGTCCAAGGCCCTTGTTTCGATCGTGTTGCCGTCGGCTGCCGCGCGCCTCGACGCCGCGCGCGCCCGCATCCTCGAGATCGATCCGCCGATCCTGGTGATTGCGGCGACTCGCCCGGCCGCCGATGAATTCGCGTTTTCAATCGCGAACACGACAGGCGCGACGTTCGGGCTCACGCGATCGAGCGTCGCCGAGCTGGTGGCCCGCCTCGCGGTGCCGGCGCTCGCGCGCCAGGGGCTCACGCCGAGCGCGCCGCTGAGCGATGAAGCGGTCTCCGCGCGCGTCACCCATGAGTTGATGACGGACCAGGCGCTGAAATATTTTGCGCCCGTCGCGGAGATGCCGGGCTTTCCGCGCGCGCTCAGCCGCACGCTCGCGGAGCTGCGCATGGCCGCCCTCGACCCATCGCGCCTCAGCGGCCACAAGGCCAACGACGATCTCTCCGCACTCCTGGAGCGCGCGATCGAAGAGCGCCAGCGCGCCGGAGCGGTCGATTACGCAACGATGCTCGAAACGGCGACGAGCGAACTGCAATCGAATCGCGCTTCGCTCGGCGACAAGGCAGTGTTCCTTCTCGACATCGCAATCGGATCGAAATCGGAAGCGGCCTTCATCAAGGCGTTGATCGGCGCGGCGAAGACGGTCGTCGCGACGATTCCGTCCGGCGACGCAGGCACCCTGCAGCACCTTGAATTAGCACCCCAGGCACCCCAGGCACCTCAGGCACCTCAGGCACCCCAGGCACCTCAGGCACCCCAGGCACCTAAGGCACTGACACGGTTACAGCAGTATTTGTTTGCCGACGAGGCGCCGCCCGTGGGCGAGACCGACGAGTCCGTCGTTTTGTTTTCAGCGCCCGGCGAAGGGCGCGAAGCGATCGAGATTGCCCGCCGCCTACTGCAAGAAGCCGCGCGCGGTGTGCCATTCGATCAAATGGCGGTCCTCCTGCGCGCGCCGCAGACGTATCTCGGCGTGCTCGAACACGCCCTTGAGCGTGCCGGCATTCCCGCGTGGTTTCATCGCGGCACCCGCCGCCCCGACCCGGCTGGCCGCGCCCTGCTCGCGTTGCTCGCGTGCGCCGACGAGGAGTTGTCGGCGCGGCGTTTCGCCGAATACGTCTCTCTCGGACAGGTCCCCCTCAACGAGGCCGGCAACGCCGACATCTGGTCGCCGCCGGCCGACGAGATCGTCGAGGCCATGCTGCCGCTCGACGAGCGCGCAGTGGATCTGCAGCCTGAAGAGGAAGCCAACGCGCAGATCGCGCGCGGTGAATCCGATCGCGATCTGGCCGGCACCTTGCGCGCGCCATGGCGATGGGAGGATCTGATTGTCGAAGCCGCGGTGATCGGCAAGCTCGATCGCTGGCAACGGCGCCTGAAAGGCCTCGAGCACGAATACGATCGCCGCGTTCGCGAAGCGAGCTCAGAGGATCCAGACGCCTCGCGCGTCCGGGGCTTGATGCGGGATCGCGATCAGCTGCGCGCCTTGCGATCGTTTGCCGAGCCGGTCCTCTCCGAAATGTCCGACTGGGCGTCGTCTCAACCGTGGGGCGCGTGGCTCTCGGCGCTCGAGCGACTGGCGCCGCGCGTGATCGCCAAACCCGAACGCGTCCTTCGCGTGTTGCGCGAGCTGGCGCCGCTGTCGGCGGTCGGACCCGTCACGCTTCGAGAGGTTCGCGATGTGCTGACGCCTCGCCTCTCGACGCTGATGCACGAGCCGCCGCGCCGCCGGCACGGCCGCGTCTTCGTCGGCACGCCGACGGCCGCGCGCGGTCGATCGTTCCGCATCGTGTTCGTGCCCGGTCTTGCCGAGCGAATGTTCCCGCAGCGCATCCGCGAGGATGCGTTGCTGCCCGACCGCCGGCGCGAATCGATCGATGACGCGCTCGCCACGCAGACGCGCCGGGCCGCGGACGAGCGCCTGCAATTGACGCTCGCGGTCGGCGCCGCGGCCGAGCGGTTGTATGTGTCGTACCCGCGCGTCGAGCTGAACGAATCGCGCCAGCGGGTGCCGTCGTTCTACGTGCTCGATATCGCGCGCGCGATCGAGGGGCACATCCCGCCGGCCTCGACGCTGGCGGCGCGCGCGTCGGACGCCGGCGGCGCCACACTCGCGTGGCCGGCGCCGTTCGCCGCGGATACGGCGATCGATGACTTCGAGCACGACCTGGCGACGATGGCCGCGCTGCTGCGCAACACCGCGGACAGCGTCAAGGGCCGGGCGCGCTATTTGTATGAACTAAGTCCGGAGTTGCAGCGCTCGCTGTCCTCGCGCTGGTTGCGCTGGCATCGCAAGCAATGGGAACCGGCCGACGGCATCGTGCGCTCGACCGACCACACCCGTGCCGCGCTCGCCGCGCAGCGTCTCGGCGCGCGGCCGTACTCGCTGACGGCCCTGCAGCGCTATTCGGCGTGTCCGTACCAATTCCTGATGGCAGCGGTCTACCGCCTCGCGCCGCTCGAAGCGCCCGCGCCGCTGCAGACCATGGATCCGCTGACGCGAGGCGATCTGTTCCATCAAATGCAGGCGGCCGCGCTGCGCCGGCTGCAGGCCGATGGACTGCTGCCGCTCTCGACGGACACGCTTCCGGCCGCGCAACAACGCCTGACGGTGGCCATCAAAGAAGTCCACGATCGCGAATACGACCGGCTCAATCCCGCGATCGATCGCGTGTGGCAGGACGAGATCGCGGCGATGACGCAGGACCTGCGCGTGTGGCTCGAGAAGCTGGCGGAAGAAGGCAAGGACTGGACCCCCGAGCGATTCGAGTTTGCCTTCGGGCTGCCGGACATGGACGGCCGCGACGCGCACAGCACGCCGGAGCCGGCGCTGATCGACGGCCGCTTCAAGCTGCGTGGATCGATCGACATGATCGAGCGCCATCGCTCCACGAATTTCATTCGCGTCACCGATCACAAGACCGGCAAGAACCGCACGCAGGAAGGCAAGACGGTCGTCGACGGCGGCAAAGTGCTTCAGCCGGTTGTCTACGGATTGGCGCTGAAGGCGCTCTTCCCAGAGGAGACCGTTTTTTCCGGCCGCCTGTTCTATTGCACGAGCGCGGGCGGATTCTATCCGTACGAGATTCCGTTGATGGGCGAAGCGCCGAAGCGCGGTCTCGAGGTGCTCGAGATCGTCGATCGCGCGATCGATCACGGCACGCTGGCGGCAAAGCCGGCGCCGAAGGCCTGCGACTGGTGTGACTTCCAGGTGGTGTGCGGCTCGCAGGAAGAGCGTCGAACCAGGCGCAAGGACCCCAAGCTGTTCATCGATCTCGACGCGCTGAGGAAAATGCCGTGAGCCCGCGCGCCCGCCGAGTGCCGGAGAATCGCGAGCTGATCACCCGCGAGCTCGACAAGACGCTGATCGTCGAGGCCGCGGCCGGAACCGGCAAGACCACCGAGCTGGTCGGACGCATCGTCGCGCTGATCGCGCAGCGGCGCGCCGCCATCGGCCAGATCGTCGCCGTCACGTTCAGCGAAAAGGCGGCCGGTGAGCTGAAGCTGCGCCTTCGCGAAGAGCTCGAACGCGCGCGATCGAAGGCCGGCGCCGACGCCGCCGCCAGCGCTCTGCTCGATGCCGCGGTGCATGACTTCGAAGAAGCGCACATCAGCACCATCCACACGTTCTGCGCCGACCTGTTGCGTGAGCGGCCGGTCGAAGCGCGCGTCGATCCCGCCTTTGCGGTGTTGACCGACACGCAGGCCGATCAGCTGTTCGGCGAGGTGTTCAGCGCCTGGCTGCACGAGCAGCTCGGCAAGCCCGACGAAGGCGTCCGGCGATCGCTTCGGCGTCCGGTGAAGTGGCGCTTCGACGAGGACAACGAGGACGGCCCGATCGAGCGGCTGCGCCAGGCCGCTCGTGGCTTGCGCGAATGGCGCGATCACGATGCGCCGTGGCGGCGCCCGTCGTACGATCGCCAGGCCTCGATTCGATCGTTGATGGCGCAGCTGAAGGCCTTTGCCGATCTGACCGCGAAGCCGATCAAACGCGACGACAAGTTTTCGGTGTCGGTCGCGCCGGCGCGGCAGACGAGCCAGGACCTCGAGCGCCAACGGCGGATGGTCGGCGACATGGTCCCCGGCGGCATGTGGGACGGATGGGAAGCGGCGCTCGTCGCACTCGCGGAGAACCGGGACTTCGCGAATCCGAAGAAGGGCACCGGCGCGGCATTCGCGATCGGGATCACGCGCGATCAGGCTCTTGCCGCGCATGGCGACCTGCTCCAGTCGCTGCGCGCGTTTCGCGGCATCGTCGATGCCGATCTCGCCGCGCTCCTGCACGAAGAGATGCGCGCCTGTCTGCAGCGATACGAGGAGCGGAAGCAGGAAGCCGGCGCACTCGATTTTCTCGATCTCCTGATCAAGGCGCGCGATCTCGTTTGCGACAACGCCGACGTCTGCCATGAATTCCGCGAGCGCTTCCGCGTCATCCTGGTCGATGAATTCCAGGACACCGATCCGCTGCAGGCGGATCTGCTGTTGTGCCTGGCTGGTGGTGAAGACGGCAAGGTCCGTCCGGGCGCGCTGTTCATCGTCGGCGACCCGAAGCAATCGATCTATCGATTCCGCCGCGCCGACGTCGGCGCCTATCGCCGCATTGCCGACGATCTCGGCGATGCGGGCGCGACCGCGGTGACGTTGCAAACCTCGTTTCGCAGCGTGCCGGCGATCCAGCATTTCGTGAACGCCGCGTTTCGCGACGACATGGACGGCGATCGCGATGCGTTACAGGCCGACTACGTGCCGTTGCTGCCCCATCGTCCCGCAGCACCGGAGCAACCGGCGGTCGTGGCGCTGCCGATCGCCTATCCATACGGCAAGAGCATCTACGGTCCGCCCCAGGTGACGCAGACCGCGCTCAACGAAGCGCAACCCGGTGCGATTGGCGCGTTCGTCGCGTGGATGCTGTCGCCGGAATGTTCGTGGACGGTCGCATCGGGCGAAGGCCGGCGCAAGATCGTCGCCAGTGACGTGTGCCTCCTGTTCCGCCGATTCATGCATTTCGGCCGCGACGTCACGCGCGAGTACGTCGAGTCCCTCGAAGCGCGCGGCATTCCGCACCTGCTCGTCGGCGGCAAGACCTTCCACGAGCGCGAGGAGGTCGATGCGGTACGAACCGCGCTGACCGCGATCGAGTGGCCCGAGGACGAGCTGTCCGTTTACGCCACGCTGCGCGGTCCGCTGTTCGCGATCGGCGAGGAAGAGCTCCTCGAATATCACTCGATCGCGCGCGCGTTTCATCCCTACCGCGCGCCGAAGGGCCTTGCCGATCACTTGCAGCCGGTCGCGACCGCGCTCGGCGCATTGCGCGAGCTGCATGCCGCGCGCAATCATCGGCCGGTCGCGGACACGATTGGCAGGCTGATCGCGATCACGCGCGCTCACGCCGGATTCATCCTGTGGCGCGGCGGCGAGCAGGTGCTGGCGAACGTGCTGCACATTTCCGACCTGGCGCGGCGCTACGAGCTGGAAGGCGGCCTGTCGTTCCGCGGCTTCGTCGACACGCTGCACGATGCGTCGGCGCGCGCCGACTCACCGGAAGCGCCGATTCTCGAAGAGGGCAGTGAAGGCGTTCGCCTGATGACCGTGCACAAGGCGAAGGGCCTCGAGTTTCCGGTCGTCGTGCTCGCCGACATCGCCTGCAAGCTGAGCCTCGAAGAAGCGTCGCGCTATCTCGATCCGCAGAACAAACTGTGCGCCGTTCGCATCGGCGGCTGGTCGCCGCTCGATCTGCAAGAGCACAACATGGAAGAAGCCCGGCGCGATGAAGCCGAAGGCGTCCGGCTCGCCTACGTCGCCGCCACACGGGCGCGCGACATTCTCGTCGTGCCCGCGGTCGGCGACGGCCCGTGGGACAAGGGATGGGTCCGTCCGCTCAATCGCGCGCTCTACCCGCGGCGCGGCCAGTGGGATTCGCCCGAACCGGCGCGCGGCGTGCCGCTGTTCAAGGGCAAGCAGACCATCATGGCCGATGCGCGCGCCGACGGGCAGCCGGTCGACGACACCGTTCGCCCCGGCACGTACGAGTTGATCGATCCTGGCTCGGGTGAGCCGTACTCGGTCGTGTGGTGGGACCCGCTGCTGCTGCAGGCGGCCCCCGATGATGCGCGTGGCTTGCGCCGCGATGATCTGATCTCGAAGTCCGCGAACGCAGGGGATGTTGCCGCCGATCGGGCGACCTACGATCGCTGGCGCGAGCAACGGGCCGCCGTGCAGGCCCGCGGCATCGTTCCGTCGATCA
>Ga0111538_10009703_pt1 | contig 12828 bp, 12 predicted proteins | sample SoiMethybrSBSTD1_FD_79669 | JGI IMG/M metagenome (GOLD analysis project Ga0111538, IMG submission 79669) | Bulk soil microbial communities from a Populus tree surrounding site in Tennessee, USA - Soil MetaG P. TD hybrid SBSTD1 (version 2)... | ecosystem: Environmental > Terrestrial > Soil >...
ATCGCCGACATGCGCGCCGTGCTCGACGGCTATGGCGAGCGGCTGCTGATCGGGGAAATCTATCTGCCGTTCGAGCGGCTGGCGGCCTACTACGGCAAGGACCTCTCGGGCGCGCATCTTCCGTTCAACTTTGCGCTGATCCATGCGAGCTGGGATGCGGCGGCGATCGCCGGCCTCATCCGCGAGTACGAGGCGTCGCTGCCGCCGGGTGGCTGGCCCAATTGGGTGCTGGGTAATCACGACCAGCGGCGCATCACGACCCGCGTCGGCGGAGCGCAGGCGCGGATCGCCGCGATGCTGCTGCTGACCCTCCGCGGTACGCCGACGATGTACTATGGCGACGAGATCGGGTTGCCAGGGGTCGAGGTTGCGCCGGAGCTCACGCAGGACCCCTGGGAAAGGCGGGAGCCCGGCCTCGGCCTGGGCCGCGATCCGTCCCGCACCCCAATGCAGTGGGACGCAACGCCGAATGCGGGGTTCTCCACCGGCCGGCCGTGGTTGCCCGTCGAAAGCGGCTTCAGGCTCCGCAATGTCGCGGTCCAGCAGGCGGACGACCGCTCCATCCTGTCGCTCAATCACGCCCTCGTTGCGCTCAGGAACGCGCATACTGCGCTCAGCATCGGAGCTCAGCGCATCATCGGCGTGCGCGGAAACGTGCTGTTGTTCGAACGGTCGGACGCGAACGAGACATTCATGGTCGCGCTCAACTTCGGCTCGGAAAGCCAGTCGCTGCCGGAAGCCCACGACGGCGAAATCCTCCTGTCGACGTCCATGGATCGGCCTGACGGCACGGGCGCGATATTGCGCGGCGACGAAGGGCTCGTCCTGCGGCGGTTTCAGAACTCGCTCCGCTTCAGCAGATAATCCAGTCCGCCGACGCGGTACCACCTGTATCCATAAGCATCGAGACAAACGCGATGCTTGCCCTTCTGCGCCTTGCTGTGGTCGGCCGCGAGCAGGTTGATCAGATCGTCATGTCCTTTTAGTCCCGACGCGAACACGATCTCGCGCGGCGCGTCGGCAAAGTTATGCAGGAACAGGACCGAATTGTTGCGCCAGTCATAGCGCAGGCCGAGGACGGCGTTGTCTCCCGTGTTCAGGACCTTGAAGTCGCCCCAGCCGATCTCGGGCACTTCCTTGCGCATCCGGATCATCCGTTCCATCCAGTTGAGCAAGGAGTTCGCATCGCGCCGCTGCTCGGCGGCGTTGATATGCTGGAACCCGTAAGGACCCGCGCTGATCACCGGTACGACGGCCTTGCTGCTTTTCGTGAATCCACCGTGCGGTTCGGTCGACCACTGCATCGGCGTACGGCAGCAGACCCGCTCCGGCAAAGTCAGATCGTCGCCCATTCCGAGCTCGTCGCCATAACGAAGAACGGGCGTGCCGGGCAGCGTCAGCATCAGGCTGTAGGCAAGCTCGATCCGGCGGCGGTCGCCGCCGAGCATGGGCGCAAGCCGCCGGCGTATGCCCCGGTCGTAGAGCTGATCTTCCTTGTTCGGCCCGAACGCGGCGAAGACCGCCTGGCGCTGCTTCTCGGAGAGACGGCCGAGGTCGAGCTCGTCATGATTGCGCAGGAAGATGCCCCACTGCGCGCTCTCCGGCCTCTCCTCCGTCTTCGCCATTGCCTTGGCGAGCGGGCGCGTATCGGATGAGGCCAGTGCATAGAACAGGTGCTGATTGACCTGGAAGTTGAACATCATCTGCATGCGGTCGCCGTCATCCCCGAAATACTGCATGTCGGTTCGCGGCAGCACGTTGGCTTCGGCGAGAATGATCGAGTCGCCGACGCGCCATTGCAGAAATTCGCGGAACGAGCGCAGCATCTCGTACTGCTCTGTCGGCTTCTCCACCTCGGGCCCCTTCGTGCTGATGACGAACGGCACCGCGTCCATCCGAAAGCCGGATACGCCGAGCTGAATCCAGAAGCCCATGATCTTGAGGATCTCCGACCGCACGGCCGGATTTGACGTGTTCAGGTCGGGTTGGAAGTCGTAGAAGCGATGGAAGTACCACTCCTTCGCGACCGGATCGCGCGTCCAGGTGCTCTTCTGTACCCCGGGGAACACCATTCCCTTGTCGGCGTTCGGCGGGCGCTTCTTCGACCACACATACCAGTCCCGATACTTCGAGTTCGGATCACGGCGCGCTTCCTGGAACCAGCGGTGCTCATTCGAGGTGTGATTGACGACCAGGTCGATCAGGACCCGGATGCCGCGCTGCTTTGCGGCATGCGTGAATTCGACGAAATCACCGAGCGTTCCGTATGCGGGATTGACGCCGTAGTAGTCTGAAATGTCGTAGCCGTCGTCCTTGCCCGGCGAGGTTTGAAACGGCATCAGCCAGACCGCCGTGATGCCGAGACCGTGGAGATAGTCGAGCCGGCGCATCAATCCTTAAATCGCCGATCCCGTCGGCGTTCGCATCCATGTAGGTGCCGACGGACAGGCAGTAGACAATCGCGTTCTTGTACCAGAGGTCCTTGATCATCGTCCCGCACCTGTTCGACCAAGTGAAGGAAACGATTTTTCCTGCGCTGGGTTCCCGGAGACGTCGCGGGAAGGTCCGGCGTTGCAGCGGCGGCTGACCGAACACCGCGGCAACGGGTTTGCGCCGCCGCGACGGAAGGTCAACGAGAGCGAGGGAGCACGCCCGTCGCGTCGAGGATTTTGATTGTCAGCGCTTGCTGCGCTGATCGCGGTGCAGCGTTAATGCGCGCCGGGTTGCGAAATGAACTGCCCGCGCTGGAGGTTCGGGCCCGGGCCACGTGGCACTTGAGTTTGATTTGTGCGCTTCTGACGCCGTTCCGTCGGCGCGGTAACTTTTCTGCTAACCAGACCCGAAGCATTAAAGCCCGCGCCATAACGGCCGTTTCCACGCCGAAAAATCGGATATTCGGATCGGCGCTGCGATCACCACGCAACCGCGGTTAACTTTGCGCGCCAAGCGTGTGCGCGCCGTAAGGGGTTCTACGGCTCTGCGGTCACGCTGGCGCAACGGCATCGTTAAAATCGTCGGCAAGATTTTCAACGACTCGCAACAGCCGCGGGCCAAGGTCGCGCCACAGTCGTTTACCCGCCTCCCTGGACCAGGCAATGCTGCAGAAAATCCGCCGCTTCGCGCGACCGCATCTCGCGCGCGCCTGCGCCACCATCGCGCGCTTCAAGCGTGACGAAGCCGGCAGCTACCTGGTGGTCACCGCGCTGCTGTTGCCCGCGCTGATCGGCGTGGTCGGGCTCGGCACCGAAGGCGGGCTCTGGTACATGCGGCACAACAAGATGCAAAGCGCCGCCGACTCCGCGGCGATCAGCGCCGCGACCGAGTACTATCTGCAGCGCAAGCCCGAGACGCTTGCGGTGCAGGCGCGCGCCGTCACCGCGACCTATGGGTTCACGCACGGCGCGCAGGGCGTCGTGGTCACCGTCAATCGACCGCCGACCTCGGGTCCCTACGCGACCGACGCGAAGGCGGTGGAGGTGAGCGTGCGCGAGCCGCAAACCCGGCTGCTCTCGGTGCTGTTCGATCGCGGTCCACTCACCATCACGGCGCGCGCGGTCGCGGTCGGCATCGGCGGCAAGGGCTGCGTCATCTCGCTCGACCCATCGGCGAGCGGCGCGACGACCGTGCAGGGAACGGCCGCCGTCGAGCTCACCGGCTGCAGCCTGTACGACAATTCGGGCAGTGCGAGCGCGCTGACCGTCGGCGGCTCCGGCACCCTGAAGGCCGAATCGGTCAGTCTCGTCGGAAGCGTCGCGAATACGTCGGGCATCACGACGACGGACGGGATCGCGACCGGGCAGCCCGCGGCAAGCGACCCCTATGCGGATGCATCGTTCGGCAGCTTCACCGGCTGCGACAAGACCAATTTCGTCGCCAAGACCCCCGTGACGATCAATCCCGGCGTGTACTGCGACGGCATTTCGGTCAATGCGGGCGCCACGCTCACGCTCAATCCCGGGATCTACTATCTCGATCAAGGCAGCCTGTCGGTGAACGGCGGCGCCACCCTGACCGGCGTCGGGGTGACGCTGGTGTTCACCTCGAGCAACGGACACAACTATGCCAGCGCCTCGATCAACGGCGGCGCGAACGTGAACCTGGTCGCGCCGACGACGGGGCCGACCGCCGGCATCGTCATCTTCGGCGATCGCAGCATGACCGTGGATACGTCGTTCAAGCTCAATGGCGGGTCGACGGAGCTGTTCGGCGGCGCGATCTACGTGCCGAAAGGCGCGGTCTCGTTTGCGGGCGGCGCGGCCTCGACCAACGGCTGCCTGCAGCTCGTCGCCAACAAGATCACGTTCGTCGGCAACGCGAATTTTTCCATCAACTGCGAGGGCTATGGCACGCGGCCGATCGCCTCCGCGCTCGCCAAGCTGACCGAATGACCATGACCGGGCAGATTCCGCGTCTCGCACGCGCGCTGCGGCGGGACGCCGGCCGGCTGTTCGGCCGGCGCGCCTGCGCGACCGCCGGCGTCGCCTCCGTCGAGCTTGCGATCGTCGCCCCGCTGCTCACCCTGGCGATCATCGGGACCGCCGATCTCGGCTTCGGCATCCATCGCAAGATGCAGGTGCAGGCCGCCGCCCAGGCCGGCGCCGAATACGCCATCGTCAAGGGATTTTCCCTGAGCGGGATCTCCGGCGCGGTGGTGAGCGCGACACCCTTTGCGGGCGTGCGCGCGAACCCTGCGCCGCAGCAGTTCTGCGGCTGCCCGTCGGAGACGGGGATAGCCGCGATCTCGTGCAACACGACGTGTCCGGATCAGTCCAAGCCGGGCGCCTATGTGACGGTCTCGGCGCAGGCAAGCTACGCGACGATCCTGCCGTATCCGACATTCCCGGCGGCCTTCGAGCTCTCCGCCACGTCCACGGCGCGCCTGCAGTGATCGTCAGGCGGTTTCTCAGGCACCGGGGCGGCGCCAGCGCGGTCGAGTTCGGCCTGCTCGCGCCGGTCTTCTTCGCCGCGCTGCTCGGCGCGCTCGAGCTCGGCGTGATGTTCTGGACCAAGCTCGGCCTGCAGCACGCGGCGGAACGCGCGGCGCGCTGCGCCAGCGTGAACAGGACCGTGTGCGGCAACGAAACCGCGATCAAGACCTACGCCGCCTCGCAGGTGTTCGGTCTCACGGTGCCGGTGTCGGCATTCGCCATTGCCCAGCCGGCGTGCGGCCTGCAGGTGAACGCCAGTCACCAATTTCGCTTCATTACCGGCAATTTTGGTCTGCCGTCGCTGCAGCTGCAGGCGAGCGCGTGTTTTCCGAAGTAATGGGCCCTTCCGGAGAGCTGCCAACGCGCGTGACAAGCAGCCCGCCGTCGCGTAGCTTGGCGGCGCCATGAACGACCAAGCGCGCCAGACCCTGCAGGTAGCCGTCCCCACCCCGGGGATGTAGGTCGGCGCACGCCATCACCTTCTCGCGCCACCGATCCCCGCCATGCGGATGGATCGGCGCGTCTCCATCCGCTCACCCCGATGGAGAACAACGATGCATCTTCGTTTCGGTCTGCTCTGTTCGGCGCAAGCCGACGGGCGCGAGCCTGGCCTGGAGAGTGGCCAGGGGTTCCGCGATTATCTCGACTTCAACGTCGAGGCGGAGGCCTTGGGCCTGCATTCGAGCTTCCTGGTCGAGCATCATTTCACCGGCTGGAACCAGGTCTCGGCCACGCTCATGCTGCTGACCTGCCTGGCGATGCGGACCACCAGGCTGCGGCTCGGCACCGCGGTCATGACGCTGCCCTGGCACAACCCGGTGCTGCTCGCCGAGCAGGCCGCGACGCTCGATCTCGTCTCCGACGGCCGGCTCGACTTCGGCGTCGGCAAAGGCTACCGGCACACCGAGTTCAAGGGCTTCGGCATCGCGCAGGAGGAGGCCGACGCGCGCTTCGAGGAGGCGCTCGCGGTGATCCTGCGCTCCTGGACCACGCGCACGCGCTTCTCGCATCAGGGCCGCTACTGGCGGTTCGAGGACATCGTGGTGGAGCCGCCGACGGCGCAGCGGCCGCATCCGCCGCTATGGGTTGCGGGCGGCAGCGAACCGTCGATCCGCAGAGCCGCCGCGCGCGGCTTCAATCTCATTCTCGATCAATATGCCGACCCGAAAACGATCGGCGCGCGCATCGCGCTCTACCGCGGCGAACGCGAAGCCGTGCACGGCACGTTCGATCCGATGCAGGTGGCGGTGGCGCGTCAGGTCTACGTGGCACGCGATGAGGCCGACAGGCACGCGTCGCTCGCCCGGCTGGCCGCGCACAACCGGCGCCTGCTCGCCGTGTCGCGCGCCCCCGACCGCAAGGCCGGCTCGCACGTCCTCGCCTATGCGGGCGCGCCCGGCGAGACCGAGCGCAACGCCCTGGTCGGAACGCCGGATGAAATCTGCCGCGGGCTCGAGGCCTTGCATGAGGCCGGCGCGGCGTACGTGCTGCTGACCATCCTGGGCGGCAGGGAGCAGCTGCGATCCTTCGCCCGCGAGGTCATGTCGGCGTTTTCACGCGTGCGCATCGCCCGGATTGCCCCGGTAGGCGCGCGAGATAGATGAGGAGAGGGGGTTTGAGACTTCGGACACCAGGCCGACTTAGGAGAGCACCTTGCAACCTCTGGGAACGGACCGCGCGGCCAGAACCAACCGTTCGTCTAGCGACTGCGCTGCATCGGAATCTCGCGCGGCGCCGCAGTCCGCGCCAACGACACCCTGGCATCCGAAGGCTGCCGGAACGGCAGGCTGATCAACACCTCGCGCGGCGAACGCGTTGAGCGGAATTCCACCGGACGGCGTTTGCGGAGCACCACGGTGCGGGCCAGCATCTCATCCTCCATCGGATACTTGTTAGTCTGGTATCCGGTCGGGTCGGTTCGACAACCGGGCAGGGCGGAGAGGGTTCCAGACATTCAGTATCTCGTGATCGGATAGTGCCGATACATTGTATCGCCGCGATCCGACCCGGCTGATGGGTTAGCGAGAACCTAGTTCAGGTCCCGCGAGAACAGGTCGACCTCGCGCGCGGCTTCGCGCACCGCATGGCGCACCTGGTTGAGCCGGCGCTTCAGCCCCACAACGGTGAACTTGAAGGTATCGCCGTCCGGATTCATCGTCTTGAGCTTGAGCGCGGGTGCGAGCCCCGGCAGCGAGCGCGAGCCGAGTGCCGGGTCATGGGCGAACGGCGAGCAGGTCTGGTACAGCACCGGATTGAGGATCCGGGCGATACGCAGATATGCGCGGTTCGCCGCCGCGGTCTTCGGCTCCGCGGTGAGATCCCGGCAGCGCGCCTGCAGCCCGGCGAGCCTGGCCTGCAGCGCCAGCACCTCGTCCATCAGGCTTTTGATCGGCAGCCATTGCCCGGCTTCCTCGTCATATTCCTTCAGGCTGTCGAGATAGTCCTGCGCGATTGCCGCGAGGTTGTAGGGCAGGATGTCGGCGGTCGCGAGCCGCAGCATGATCGCCGTATAGAGGTGCGTGTCCTGCGCCAGGATCGCCGAGTCGAACTTGTCGATCGTCTCGTGCTCGGAATGCCACCACCACGCGCCGCCCGAGCCGCCGACATTGTGGTCGCGGTTGGCGTCGTCGGGGGTCAGCATGCTGTAGACCGACATCGACGACACGCCGACACCCCAGAACGACTGGTCGGCGGCGCGGGCGGGGCGCGTCGGGCTGACATACTTGTCGCCGCGCTTGCCGAGGGCGAGCTGCGCGTTCGAGCTCTTCATCGTGGTCCAGCCGGTGACCTCGGTGGTCATCGTCTCGTTGAAGTCCGCGACCTCGGCCATCTGGTGGCGCGGCACGTAGACGGTCGCGCCCTTCACGCCCGGGCTGTCGATGTTGAAATACGCGATCGCGTGGTCACGCAGTTCGTGCCAGAACGTGTCGGCATACCAGGTGGAGCCCGAATAGCGGCCGTGGCTGTGCCCTGGCCACCAGGCGAAGCGGATGCCGTAGCGCAGCTTGCCGTCGAACTGCTTGAGGATGCGGGCGAGCTCGAGCACGCAGCTGTCGCCGGTGACGTTGTCGGTCGAGCCGTCGAACCAGGAGCAGTAATGCGCGCCGACCAGCACGAATTCCGGCTCCTTGCCGGCGAGCTCGCAGGTCGGCAGCCGCACCGTGCGCCAGCCCTCGAAGGTGTCGGCAAAGAGCGTGGCGCGCACCGGTCCTGCTTTCAGCATCTCGACCACCGGGTCGCCGTCGGTCTTGGCGATCGACACCACATGCACCCGGGGAATGCTTTTCGCCTGTTCGAACTCGGGCGTGCCCCACACCGGCGTGATGATCATCTTATGGCGCTGATGACCGGCCGACATGCAGATCATGCCGCGCGCGCCATGCGCGGCGGCGGCGACCGCGTTGTTGGGGGAGGGCAGTTTGCTCACCAGCACGATCTTGCCGGCCACGTCCTTGCCGACATAGTCGGCGTCGGCGCCCGCCCCGACGAACACGACGTCCTCGGTGATGCCGTCCGGGCCGGTCGAGAGGCCGAACGCGACCCCGACCGCCGGAACTGTGATGGTCTTAGCCCCGGCATGGATCGCAAGCTTCGCGCTGCGCGGCGCCGAGATGTAGCTCTCGAAGGTGTGCACGGTCGGCGTGTAGCCGTAGGCCGTGAGGCGCGACGTGATGAAGTCGCAGGCCTTGCGCTCCTCCTCGGTTCCCGAGACCTTCTCGCCGATCGAACAGAGATGCGCGACGGAGGCTTCCAGCTCCTGCATCGACACGAGTTCGCGCAAGGCGGCATCCGACTGGTTCATAACAATACTCCCCGGCCGGCGTCAGGGCGGCCCTTCGACCACGATCTTGCCGGTTGTCACGCCGCTTTCAAGCGCCGCATGCGCGGCCGCGGTATGCCCGAATGGATAGGAGAGGGCGGGCGGGTGGATCAGCGCGCCGCTGCGCATCAGCTGTGTGATCAGCGCGGCGCCCGCCAGGCGTGTCGCGTCGGGAATGATCTTGCCCTGCACGATCCGCAGCGTGACGTCCTTCGGGGCGAGGTCGTAATAGGGCAACACCGGCTCGCGCACGCGGCTCGACGAATAGGACGCGATCACGCCGTGCGGCGCGATCATCGCGACGTCGGCGGCGAGATTGGCGCCGAAATCGACCTCGACGATGCGGTCGACGCCGCGGCCATCGGTCAATGCCAGCACGCGGGCGGCCACGTCCTCCCGCTTGTAATCGATGGTCTCGTCCGCCCCGTAGCGCCGCGCATGCGCGGCCTTCTCGGGCGAGCTCACGGTGGCGAGCACGCGCGCGCCATTCTGCCGCGCGAACTGGATCGCGTAGCACGCGACCGCGCCGGCGCCGCCCTGCACCAGCACGTCGCGCCCGCCGGCCGGTTCGGCGAACACCGCCATATAGGCGGTCAGCGCCGGCACGCCGAGGCTCGCGCCGGCCGCGAACGGGAGATCATCCGGCAGCACGACCGCGCAATCGGCCGGCACCGCGACGAATTCGGCGGCCGCCCCCATGCCGGCGCGATGGTCGGCGCGGCAGATCCAGACGCGCTCGCCGACGCGCGCGCGGTCGACGCCGTGGCCGACGGCAACGATGCGGCCCGCGCCGTCGCTGTGCGGGATGATGCGCGGATGCGGCATCGGCCGGCCGGTCCAGCCCGAGCGGCCCTTGGTGTCATGCGGGTTGACGCCGGATGCCGCGATCTCGACCAAAACTTCGCCGTGCCCGGGACGCGGCGTCTCGACCTCGCCGAACTGAAGCACCTCGGCGGCCGGACCCGTGCGCTCGTAGAAGACGGCGCGCAAGCTATCCGCCCCGGATGCGGCGCAGCGTCTGCTCGACATGCGCGATCGGCGTCGGCGGCAGGATGCCGTGGCCGAGATTGAAGATCAGCGGGCCCTGGCCGTAGTTCTGCAGAATATCGTCGACCGCGCGGTCGAGCGCGGCGCCGCCGGCGAGCAGCACCAGCGGGTCGAGATTGCCCTGCACGGCGACGCGGCTCTGCACCTGCGCGCGCACGAAGGAGGGCTCCGCCGCCCAGTCGATGCTGACCGCATCGACCGGCACGGCGTCGAGATAGCGCGTGAGTGCAGCGCCGGCGCCGCGCGGAAATCCGATGATCCTTGCGCCGGGGATTTCGCGCCGGACGTTCTCGACCATGCGCCGCACCGGCGCGACGCACCAGCGTTCGAACTCAGCCGTCGGCAGCACGCCGGCCCAGGTGTCGAAGATCTGCACCGCGTCGGCGCCGGCGGTGAGCTGCGCGACCAGGTAGCGCGACGAGACCGCGACCAAAATATCGATCATGCGGGCGAACGCCTGCGGTTCGCGGTACGCCATCAGCCGTGCCGGCGCCTGGTCGGGCGTGCCGCACCCGGCCACCATATAGGTCGCGACCGTCCAGGGCGCGCCGCAGAAGCCGAGCAGCGCGACGTTCGCCGGCAGCGCGCCCTTCACCTGCCGCACTGCCTCGTAGACCGGCGCGAACACGCGGCCGTCCTCGCTGGCGGCGAGCGCGTTCAGCTTGGCGGCATCATCCAGCGGCTCGAGGCGCGGGCCTTCGCCCGCCTCGAACGTCACGCTGCGGCCGAGCGCGTGCGGCACCACCAGGATATCGGAGAACAGGATCGCGGCGTCGAAGCCGAAGCGGCGGATCGGCTGCAGCGTGACCTCGGCGGCGAGCTCGGGCGTGAAGCAGAGATCGAGGAAGCTGCCGGCGCGTTCGCGCAGCGCGCGATATTCGGGCAGATAGCGCCCGGCCTGGCGCATGAACCAGACCGGCGGCACGGCCTGCGGACGGCCGGAGAGAACTTCGAGGATCGGTTTGGCGTTCACGGGATTCCGGCGGCTGGCGCATGATCCCGCAAAGTGTAGAGCGGTTTCCCGCCAGGATCATGCGCAAACGAGGGACAGGCGCGCCGTTATACAGGCACGCGCCGCCGGTGCGAAATCCTCAGTTCGTGCGTGCGTCGCGCTCGTCTTCGTCCGCGGAAGGCCGGATGTAGCTGTCGGGCAGCAGGTTGAGCAGCTCCTGGCGGCCGAACGGCTTCGACAGCCGCTCGATTCCCTTCAGGTTCCCCATCAGGCCGAGGAAGTCCGGCGCCGGCGGCCCGCCGCAGTCGGACATCAGGCCGGACATCACGATCAGCTTGGTGTGCGGCGCCAGCGACTTGAGACCGTGGATGATTTCGAGCCCGTGCATGTTCGGCATGCACAGGTCGACGAACGCGGCCGCGAACGACTGTTGCGTGGCGGCCTCGAGCGCCGCGCGTCCGGTGGTCGCGGTCGTGACCGCATAGCCGGAGGACGCGAGCAGGCGCTCGACCACGTCGCAGACCGAGGGATCATCGTCGACGACGAGGATGCGCGTCATCGAAGGAGGGGCGTTCGCGTGCTCTGTCATCATCTCGCCAGCCGGTCCGCCATCGCCTGGAAGTCGGGTGCATCGTGGATCGCCGCCATGGCGCCGGACTGCGAGCGCGCGACCAGCCGCGCCGTGGGCACGCCCTGCATCAGCGCGTAGATGCGCGCCGTGCCGTCCGCATCGAGCATGCAGGTGTCGGCGATCATCGCGTTGTAGCGTGACGCGTTCGGGCCGGCGGTGAGGCGCGGCGAAGTCCGGGCGACCGCTCCGTTGCGGGCGGCGCGGCTCGGGCCGTCATCGTCGATCACCAGAATTGGGGGCATTCTGCCTCCAGGACGCCCGCGGGCGCCCTCCGAAAAATGCAAAAATCGTGACTGGAAACGCATGAACCGCAATACACACTGTTACCTTACGCCGCGGCACCATAGCGGGCGCACCGGCGCTGAACAGACCGTAATTCTACGCAGTGTTTCCGCGTGATTTGCCGGCGCGGTCGGCGGCGTGCGCGCGGCCGGCCGCACAGCGCATTTTCCGGCGAACCGGACGCCGGTTCGCCGCAGAAATTGCGACAATGCGACGAATCCGGAGCGCATCCCGATTTCTCCCAACCGGGATAGGCTCTAGACTGGCGGCGACCCATCCAGAAATGAAGAGCACCCATGCGCATCGACGCCATCAAGATCGGCAACAATCCGCCCGAGGACGTCAATGTCATCATCGAGGTGCCCATCGGCGGCGAGCCGATCAAGTACGAGATGGACAAGGCGGCCGGCACGCTGGTGGTCGACCGCTTCCTGCACACGCCGATGCGCTATCCGGGCAATTACGGCTTCGTGCCGCACACGCTCTCGGACGACGGCGATCCGATCGACGTGCTGGTCGCCAACACGCGGCCGATCGTGCCCGGCGCGGTGATCAACGTGCGCCCGGTCGGCGTGCTGAAGATGCAGGACGAGGCGGGCGGCGACGAGAAGGTGCTCGCCGTGCCGATGCCGAAGCTCACACAGCGCTACGCCCACGTGATGAACTATACCGACCTGCCGGAGATCACGTTGAAGCAGATGCAGCACTTCTTCGAGCACTACAAGGATCTCGAGCCGGGCAAATGGGTGAAGGTGCTCGGCTGGGGCGATGCCGCGGAAGCGAAGCGGATGATCGCGGACGCGATCGCGCGGGCGAAGAAGTAGCGGCCGATGACGCCGCCCAGGCGTGCATCGGATTGACAGCGCGGGCGCGCCGGCACCGCACGCCGCGCCTACGCTGTTTCCGCGGGGCGATGTTGCGAGCTGCAAGCTTTCAGAATGTCGATGAAGCGGCGGGCGGCGGAATGCAGATAGGGTTCGTTGCCGACGGCATGCAGCCTGCTGCCAAAAAAAGGGACTTCGGCACGTCCCGCTGGGCCAAGCTCGAACGTTAGGTTACATCAACCAAGCGACTGGGCGGAAGGGGGATGACCGCTTGTGGCCGATTTTGTTGCAGAAGTCGATTGAAGCCTCTGCCGAACAGTGATTCCGTCATTTAGACGCGAACA
>Ga0111538_10009704_pt1 | contig 12827 bp, 11 predicted proteins | sample SoiMethybrSBSTD1_FD_79669 | JGI IMG/M metagenome (GOLD analysis project Ga0111538, IMG submission 79669) | Bulk soil microbial communities from a Populus tree surrounding site in Tennessee, USA - Soil MetaG P. TD hybrid SBSTD1 (version 2)... | ecosystem: Environmental > Terrestrial > Soil >...
CCGCCGTCCAGGCGCCGCGCCCGGCCCTCGCCGCAGGACGCGGGCACCGCACCTTCGAAGGCGGCGTCACGCGCGGCGTCGAAGCCCGGAGCCAGCGGCGCCAGCAGCGCGCCCTCGCGGTCGGCGGCCGCGCGCGCGCGGCAGGCCACGTAGGCGGGCGGCCAGGGCCGGGCCAGCGCGTAGACGCGCAGGCCGAGGCCGGGCGCGCCCAGGGGCACCACCGCCTCTTCGAGCAGGTCGGGGTGGCGCAGCGGGTCGAGGCTCAGCACCTGCGTGACGGCCGCGTTGCGCAGCACGTCGAGGATGGGGCCGGGGCGGGCGGGATCGCGGTCCCCCGGGCCCAGTGTGTTGGGCGAGGGCACCAGGGAGGTGAGGTCCTTGTCCTCCGCCGTCGGCACGCCGTCGAGGACGTTGTTGTACGGGGCCAGCAGCTGCCGGTTCACGAAGAAGGACAGGAGGCCGATACCCCCGCCGGCCTGGCGCAGGAACAACTGGAAGGCCGGGCTCTCGTCGGGGCCATAGGAGAAGACGCGCCCGGAGCGGCCGAGCCCGAGGGGCGCCATCTCGGGCAGCCGCTCGTAGAAGCGGGCCGACGTCATCGGGTTGAGGCCGGCATGTGCGCGGCCCAGCTCGAGCACGGCCAGCACGGCCAGGAGGGCCGCGGCCAGCGATGGCGAGAGGCGGCGGCGCCAGGCCGCCAGCGCGAGCCCGCAACCGCAGGCGGCCAGGGCGGCCGCGCCCAGGCTGCTGGCCAGCAGCGTCCCATCGGCCCAGGCCGGCACGAGCCGCGCGCGGAGCCAGGACGATCCGCCGGACACGAGCAGGGCCGGCACCACGCTCAGCGTGGCCAGGCCGCCCAGCACCGCGGCCACGCGGCCCCAGCCCTGGCCGGTGCGCAGGCGGTCGCAGCCGGCGCCGGCCAGCAGCACCAGGGCCAGGTACGGGAGGAGGAGCGCCTTGCTGGGAAAGCGGAACCAGCGCCAGGGCGGGAGCGGGCTGAGGGCCAGGGCCAGGCCGGCCCGCGCACCCAGCGCGTACCAGAGGCCGAGCAGCCCCAGGATGGCCAGTGCCAGCCGCAGGCGCGGGGCCAGGCCGCGCCAGCCGGCCACGGCCAGGGCCAGCGGCAGCGCGCCCATGTAGAGGCTGGCGAAGTAGGGGAAGCCCTTGCTGAAGAAGGCCCAGCCCCACCAGCCGATGCCGGGGCGGGCCAGCGGCCCGAACAGGTCGGGCACCAGGACCTGCAGAAGGGCATAGGGCGAGAGGTCGTTGCCGAGCGCGACGTCGCGCGCGAAGCCGGCGCCGCGCACCGTCTCGCCCAGGAAGCCGGCGGTCACCGCCAGCGGCACCGCGGCCAGCCCGGCCCCCAGGGCCAGCCCGGCCCCCACCCGGAGGAGCGTGCGCCACGACGGCGCCGCCACCAGGGCCAGGGCCACCGCCATCAGCACGGCCTGGGCCACGAACTCCACCGCCATCGTGCTGAGCGAGACGGCGGTGGCCACGGCCAGCCCCGCCGGCCAGCGCGAGCGCGGATGGAGCGCGGTCCGGCGCGCGGCCAGCACCAGGAGCGGCGCCCAGGCCAGCGCCTGCAGGAACACGTAGAGGTTGAGCGAGGAGGCGGCCAGCCCGCCGGCGCCGTAGAGCGCCCCCGTGCAGGCGGACCCGCGGCGCGACAGGCCCAGGTCGCGGGCCAGGAGGAAGGCGGCCAGGGCGGCCAGGGGCAGGTGCAGCGTGAGCAGCCACGACACCGCGGACGGGCCCGGCCACAGCGCGTGCAGCAGCTCCAGCGGGTAGAGCGCGGGCAGCACGAAGGCGCCCTCGTTGATGTACGGGTTCCAGAAGGGCAGCCGGCCGCCGGCCAGCTCGCGGGCCTGGAAGAGGCGCAGCGGGTAGAAGGTCACGCTGAAGTCGCGGAAGTAGTAGGCCTGGCCGGAGAAGAGGGCGGCCGGGTGCGCGAGCAGCGTGGCCGCGGCGGCCAGGAGCGGCGCGCCCCAGCGCCGCGCGGCGGCCGGGTCGAGGCTCAGGACGCGTGCTCCAGCGCCGCGCGCAAGGCGCGCGTCCGTGCGGCCACGTCGCCACCGCCCATCACGGCCGCGATCACCGCCACCCCGTCCGCGCCCGCCTCCACGGCCTCCGCCGCGTTGGCGGGCGAAAGGCCGCCGATGGCCACCAGGGGCGTGCGGGTGAGGGCGCGGCCGGCGCGCAGCAGGGCGGTGCCCACCACCGGCTCCGCGTCGCCCTTGGTGGCGGTGGCGAAGACGGGTCCCACGGCGATGTAGTCCACCGGATGCCCGGCCGCCTCGCGGAGCTGTTCCAGGGTGTGCGTGGACGTGCCGACCAGCGCCGCGTCACCGAGCAGGCGCCGGCAGGCGGCGGGCGGGAGGTCGTCCTGGCCCACGTGGACGCCGTCGGCGCCGGCCAGCAGGGCCACGTCCGGCCGGTCGTTGACGATCAGCGCCATCCCGTGGGCGCGGGCGACGCCGTGGGCGCGCCGCACCGCCTCCAGCAGGTCGCCGTCGCCCACGTCCTTGCCGCGCACCTGCAGCAGGCGCGCGCCGCCCGCGGCCAGCGCGGAGGCCACGTCCTCCACGCGGCGGCCGTGCAGGAGGGCGAGGTCGAGGATGGGGTAGACGAAGGGCGGCGGAGGGAGGCGCGCCACCTCAGGAGGCGGCGGGGGCCGCCTTGCCGGGAGCCAGGAAGCGCTCCATGAAGCGCGTGTCCAGCTTCCCGGCCAGGAAGTCCGGGTCGTCCATGATGCGGCGGTGGAGCGGGATGGTGGTCTTGATCCCTTCCACCACCATCACGTCCAGCGAGCGGCGCATGCGCGCGATGGCCTCCGCGCGGTTGCGCCCGTAGGTCATCAGCTTGCCGATCATGCTGTCGTAGTAGGGCGAGATGGTGGCGCCTTCGTAGGCGAAGGTGTCGATGCGCACGCCGGGGCCGCCGGGCAGGTGCAGGTGGCGGATGGTGCCGGGCGAGGGCACGAAGGAGACGGGGTCCTCGGCGTTGATGCGGCACTCGAGGGCGTGGCCCTCGAACACGATGTCCTTCTGGGCGAAGGAGAGCGGCTCCCCCGCCGCCACCAGGATCTGCTCCTTCACCAGGTCGCGCCCGGTGATGAGCTCGGTGATGCCGTGCTCCACCTGGATGCGGGTGTTCATCTCCATGAAGTAGTAGTTGCCGGAGGCGTCGAGCAGGAACTCCACCGTGCCCGCGCTCACGTACTGGACGGCCCGGGCCGCTTCCACCGCGGTGTGGCCCATGCGCCGGCGCAGCTTCTCGTTCACCACCGGCGAGGGCGCCTCCTCGATGATCTTCTGGTGCCGGCGCTGGATGGAGCACTCGCGTTCGCCCAGGTGCACGGTGTTCCCGCGCGCGTCGGCCATGACCTGGATCTCGATGTGGCGCGGCGCCTCCACGAACTTCTCCACGTACAGGTCGGGGATGCCGAAGGCGGCCGCGGCCTCGGCTTGCGCGGCCCGGAAGGCACCCTGCAGCTCGGACGCGGAGCGGACCACGCGCATGCCCCGCCCGCCGCCGCCGGCCGAGGCCTTGAGCAGGAGCGGGAAGCCCACCTCCCGGGCCGCCTTGGCGGCGGCCTCCTCGTCCTGCACCACTCCCGGCGAGCCGGGGATGACGGGCACGCCCGCCTTCACCATGGTCTTCTTGGCCCGGCTCTTGTCGCCCATGAGGCGGATGGCGTTGGGGCCGGGGCCGATGAACTTGATGCTGCAGGCCTCGCAGATCTCGGCCAGGTAGGCCGACTCGGAGAGGAAGCCGTAGCCGGGGTGGATGGCGTCGGCGCCCGTGATCTCGGCCGCGCTGATGATGGCCGGGATGTTCAGGTAGGAGTCGATGTTGCGCGGGGGGCCGATGCAGACCGCCTGGTCGGCGAAGCGGACGTGCAGGCTCTCGCTGTCGGCCTCCGAATACACGGCCACCGTCTGCACGCCCAGCTCCTTGCAGGCCCACAGGACGCGCAGGGCGATCTCGCCCCGGTTGGCGATCAGGATCTTCTTGAACATGGGGGAAGGCGGCGCCCGCGCGCGGACGCCTGGCTCAATCGGGACGGATGGAGAACAGCGGATCGCCGTACTGGACGGGCTGCCCGTTCTGGGGATGCACCTTCACCACCTCGCCCCCCGTTTCGGCCTCGATCTCGTTCATGAGCTTCATGGCCTCGACGATGCACAGCACCTGGCCCGGCTTCACCCGCGCGCCCACCTCCACGAAGGTCGGCGAGTTGGGGTCGGGCGAGCGGTAGAAGGTGCCCACGATGGGGCTCTTGACCAGCACCAGGCCCGGCTCCTCGGCCGGCGCCGGGGCCGCCGGAGCGGAGGCCGGGGCCGCCGGGGCGGGCGCGGCCGTGGCCGCGGCCAGCGCCGCCGAGAGGGCCGGGCTGGAGACCACGCTCGGTGGCGGGACGTGGTTGGCGGAGCCCTTGCGGATACGGAGCTTCACGCCCTGCTCCTCGAGCTCGAACTCGGTGATCTGCTTCTCTTCCAGGATGTGCAGGAGCTTCTGGAGCTCTTCGAGGTCCAACCGACCTCCTCAGGCCCCCGGGACGCGTGGCCAAAACCCCATTCTGTCTGCCGGTTGCCCCCCTGTCAAGATAACGCGGGTGGCACAGTAACTTACAGAGCCAGGCCTACTTGGGAGCTAGAGAAACTCCGGTTGGAGGGCGGCTCCGGCCAGGCGCAGGGCGAAGCGGGCCCGCCCGGCCAGGGCATCCGGGCCCAGGGCGGCGAAGAGGAAGTATTCGGGCGTGATGGCCACCAGGAGCGCCGTCATGCGGTCCGTGACCACGCACAGCTCGTGCAGGTCGCCCAGGCCGGTATCGCCGGCCGCGGAGACGCTGGCCCGCAGCAGGGCCGTGTATTCGGCCGCCACCGCCTCCAGGTTGGGATCCGGGCGCAGCACCAGCTTGGCCACGGGGATGCCGTCGGTGGCCATCACCAGGAGGAGCTGGGCCTCCGGCACCTTGGCCGCAATGTTGCGCAGTGTCTCGTTGAAGTCGGCCACGGCTCAAGTCCTCCTTGACAGGGCGGTGCGCAGGTCCTGCAGCCGGGCGATGGTGCGCTCCAGGGCCGCCTTGCGCCCGGTGGCGAGCGGGGCGGGCGCGGGCGAGGCGGCCGCGTGCAGGCGCTGCACCTCCACGATCTCACGGAGCCGGGCCTGGAGCCGCTCCTGCGCCGGATCGCGCTCCAGCAGCCGGCGGTAGACCTCGATCGCCTTGTCGAGGAAGCCCTGGTCGAAGTACAGCTCGGCCAGCGTGGGCGAGGCCAGCTCGGGCTCCGCGGCGGCCGCCGCCGGCAGCGGCGCCGCCTGGGGCGGGAGGGAATCGTCCACGATGGCGCGGAAGGTCATCTGGAGCGGGCCGCCGGTCTGGGGGCCGGTGTCGAACTCCTCGTCCAGCACCTCGGCCGCCGGCAGCGGCGGCGGCTCCGGCTCGAGGGCGGGGACCTCCTCCATCTCCAGCTCGGGCGGCGCGCTCAGGTCGGGCCGGCGGACCTCCAGCGTCTTCTCCGCGGGCGGTGCCACCGCCACCTCGGGGACAGCGGTGAGCGACTCCTCCGGCTCGAAGACGACCTCGCGCTCCACGGCGGGTGCGGGGCGCTCCGCCGGCAGCGGAGCGGGTGGCGCGGGCGTGGGCGGGGGGGGCGCCTCCACGGGCGTGGCCGCGGCCAGCGCGGCCCGCGCATCCAGCGGGCGCTCCAGCTCGAACGCGTCTTCGTCGACCGGCACCAGCGGGATGGGCGCGTCATCCGGATCCGGGTCGGGCTCGACCTCGAAGACGTCCGCCTCCTCGGGCACGGCCATGGGAGCAGTGGCCTGGCTGGCGTCGAGGGGCCGCGGGGAGCCCGCGGGACGGGCCGGCTCGGGGGCGCGCAGGCCGGGAGCCGCGGCGGGGGCCGGCTTGGCGCCCGCGCTCAGCTGCAGGGCCTCGATGCGGCCGATGATCTGCTTGTCGCCCGGGGCCAGGGCCAGCGTGGCCCGGTAGCGGGCCAGGGCCTCCATGCGCTGGCCCAGGCCCTCCAGGCACTCGGCCAGGTAGCGGCTGGCCAGGATGTTGTCGGGCGCGCCCTTCAACACGGCCTCGAACTCGCGGCGGGCGCCGGTCAGCTCGCCGCTGTCCAGCAGGGCCCGGCCCAGCGTCATCCGCGCGGAAGGGTAGTTGGGGTGCTTGTCCAGGCCGTGGCGGGCCACGCGGATGGCCTCGTCGAGATGGCCTTCCTTGCGCAGCTCCTCGGCCAGCTGGGCGAAGAGGCGGGAGCCCGGCTCCCGGTCCAGCTTCTTGCGCAGGTCGTCGATGCGCGGGTTGGCCAAGCGTGCCTCGGTACGGCTCAAAAACATGCGTCCTGGGACCCCCTTGATGGGAGGCCCAGGACGCGACCGGCGACTAGTCTATCCCGAGCGGCGTCGTTACGGGATGACCGTGATCGAGGCCGTGCAGGCCGCGCTGCGCGCGCCGTTGTTGTCGGTGACGATGTGGATCACCTGGAAGGTGCCGGTGTTGCGGAAGACGTGGTTCGTGTCCGGCTTGTCTTCCTTGCTGGTGCCGTCACCGAAGAACCACTCGTAGCGGGTGATGAAGCCGTCCGTGTCGAACGAGGTCGTCTGGAACAGGATGACCTGGTTCACGCGGAACGGTCCCACGCTGGGCTCGACCGTGAAGCCGCAGGTGGGCGCAGTGTTGTTGGGGTTCTGCGGGAAGAGCCGCGGCTCGGCCGAACGCAGCTCGATCTCCACCGTGTGGTAGGTCTGGCCGCGCGAGTCGTCGGCCACCAGGCGGGCGGCCACGATGACGCGGGCGTTGGCGGTCAGGTCGGTGCGCGGGGGCGAGACGTAGGCCACGCGGGCGGCGCCGTTGCCGTCGCTGGACACCACCAGGCCGGTGCCCACGCCGCGGTCGGGCCCCGTGCTGCGCAGGGTGCCGATGTCGGCGAAGTTGCCATCCACGTCGGAGACCGAGAAGAAGACCTCGCGGCCGCCCAGCGCACGCCCGTTCTCGTCGATCAGGTTCACCGTGACCAGGGCACTGCTGAAGCCGTCGGCCACGATGATGTCCGGCGCGGCCGTGAGGCGGAAGCCCACGCCGAAGGTCGACGGCCCGGAGAAGTCGGGGATCTCGAGATCGTCGAGCCCGCAGCCGGCCAGGGCCATCGCCAGGCCGAGGGCCAGGGCGATGCCCGTCGCGCCGGAACGGGAGAGCCAACGGTTCGTCATGAAAGTGCTCCTTGTCCTTTCACGTTCGCTGGGCGGTCCACTACTAATCCGCGAAGTCGGCGAAGGTGACCTGCAGGCTGCCCCTCGCCTCCAGCACGCCGCCCTGCACCGTGCGGCCGTGGATGGTGAACTCGGCGATGGTGGTGATGATGTTCTGGTTGCCCCCGCCCTCCATGTTCTTGAGCGGCGGCTCCGCCTTGGCCTGGTGGCGCACCACGGTGATGCTCACCGTGTTCTCGACCTCCCCCCCGCTGTTGGCGGTGTGGAAGCGCACGTTGCCCAGGGGGCCGGTGATCGAGTAGGGCACGTCTACGCCCTGGATGTTGTGCCCGTCCGAGCGCCGGAAGTTGATCTCGTAGCGCTCGAGGTAGACGTGCTCCACCGCCGAGACGGCTTGGTTCACCTGGTTGTTCTTCCGGAACAGGTTCACCGTGACCAGCACGTCGTCGTTGACGATGCTGCCCCCGGTAAGCACGTCCGATTTGAGCGGCGAGCCGCCGTTGATGCTGGCGATCTCCAGGATGTAGGGCGTGTTGTTGGCCGTGGCCCAGTCGGGCGTGCACGAGACGCTGGACAGGGCGCCGGCCAGGCCCACCAAGAGCCATGCGGAGGCCTTCATCGACGTTCTCCTGAGGGATCCGGAAACAAGTGAAAGGGTAGTCATGAGATTCACCCCTTGATGATGCGGGGAGTGATGAACAGCAGCAGCTCGTTGTTGGTGCTGGTCACCGAGCGGTTGCGGAAGAGGAGGCCGACGATGGGCAGGGAGCCGAGGACCGGGGTCCGCTCCTGCACCGTCTGCTCGTTGCTCTGGTAGATGCCGCCGATCACGGCCGTGGCCCCGTCGCGCACCAGCACCTGGGTCTTGGCCGACTGGGTGTTGATGGGTGGGATGCCGTTCACGCGGTTGGCGAAGTCGGGCGAGTTGTTCTCCACCTCCAGGCTCAGGATGACCGTGCCCGCCTCGGTGATCTGGGGCGTGACGCGGAGCGTGAGCACCGCGTCCTTGAACTGCACGGTGACCGTGTTGTTGGCCGTGGTCTGGATGGGGATCTGCACGCCCTGCTTGATCTCGGCCTGCTGGTTGTTCTGGGTGGTCACCTTCGGCGTGGAGAGCAGGCGGCCACGGCCCTGGCGCTCCAGGGCGGTGATGGCCGCGTCGAGGTTGAAGTTGCCGAGGATGTTGCCCAGCGAGATGCCGAGGGCCGAGTTGAAGCTGGCCGCGGGCAGGTTCACGGCGTAGCCGCGGTTGCCCTGGCCGATGCCGGCCGTGTCGGACAGGCCGCCCTGGTTGTTGCTGATGCCGCCGCCCGGCACGCCGCTGCCGTTGATCACGATGGCGTGGGGGAAGGCCTTGGTGGTCTGGTTGCCGTAGAGCGCGGACTGGATGTGGTTGAAGCCCCACTGGATGCCCAGGTCGCGCGTGAAGTTGCGGCTGGTGACCACGATGCGGGCCTCGATCTCCACCTGCGGCGTGGGCCGGTCGAGCTCGGCGATGAGCTCGCGCACACGGTCGAGGAAGCGGGGCAGGTCCTTCACGATCATGGTGTTGGTGCGGAGGTCGACGTTGATGCTGCCCCGGGCCGAGAGGGCCCCGGCGCGCTTCACCACGTCGGAGAGCTCGACGGCCTTGGCGTAGGAGATGCGCTGGGTCAGCGTGCCCAGGTCGCCGGCCAGCTGCTTCTCTTCCTCCAGCTTGCGCTGGTCCTGCTGCTCCTTCTGCAGGTCGGCCAGGCGGGCGATGCGGATGACGTTGCCCTCCACCGTGTAGCCGAGGCCGTTGGCCTTCAGGATGAGGTCGAGGGCCTGGTCCCAGGGCACCTCGTTGAGCTTCAGGGTGACCTTGCCGCTCACGCCCGGGTTGACCACGATGTTCATCCCGCTGATGTCGGCGAAGAGGCGGAAGATGTCCTGGAGGTCGCCGTCCTTGAAGTCGAGGCTGATCGGGTGGCCGGTGTAGATCTTCTCGCCGGCCACGGGCGCACGGGGCTGGATGCCCTCCTGCGGATTCGGGGCCATGGCCGCCGGCGGGGCCGGATCGGGCAGGGCGGGAGCCGGGAACGAGGGCAGGTCGCTCTGCACCAGCGCGACCGGCTTGAGCGAGGCCGGCGCGGCCATGGGTGCGCTGGCCGCCGCGGGCGGCGCGTCGGCGGCGGGCGCCATGCGCAGCGAGGCCAGCGGGGCCGGTGCCGGTGAGCGGCCCTCGCCGAAGAGGATCTTCACGCCGTCCGACGCCTCCACGATGCGGTAGGGCGTGCGGCTGGAGAGGTCGAGCACCAGGCGGGCGATCTTGGGCGAGCCCGCGCTGAACTGGGCCAGCCGGATCTTGCGCACGGGGTCGCGGTTCACGTCCAGGGCCCGCACGGCGGCCCGGCTCGTGACCTCGGAGAAGTCGACCACCAGGCGGTCGGGGTTGCCCAGGAAGAAGTCCTGGTAACGCAGCCGCCCGTCACCGTGGATGGTGACCGCCAGCTGCCCCTTCTCCTGCGCGTGGGTCACGGAGAGGATGCGGCTGGCCGCGCGGCCGCCGGCGGCCGGGGCCGCCGGGGCCTCCGGCTCTTCGGCCGGCACGGGCTCCACGTTCTCCGCCGTCACCGCCTCCGACTTGAGCGGGCGCCAGCGCGCGCCCTCCGCGGCGGGGGCCTCGGCCGTCTCGGCCCTGGCCGTCTCGACCGCCGGCGCCTCGGCCTTCGGGGCCTCGGCCCGGGCCGGCTCGGCCTTGGCCGGAGCGGCGGAGACCGCCTCGGGCGTGCGCTCGAAGACCAGGTTCAGCGCCTTGTCCTTGGTGTAGATCTGGTAGGGCACCAGGCTGGCCAGCCGCACCTCGATGCGGGCGAGGCTGCGGCCGTCCGCGCGGGCCATGGCCGTGACGCGCACCGACTCCACCTCGCGGCTCCCGATGTCCAGCTTCGACGGCAGCCGGGAGGCGTCCACCTCGGGGACGTCCACGACCAGCGTCAGCGGGTCGGGGCTGTAGTGCGTGTAGGCCAGCGGGCCCGTGGAGTCGACCACCAGGCGGGTGGACCTCTCCGCGCGCTCCTGCCGGATCTCGGTCAGTGCTGTCGTTCCCGGTTCCTGGGCGCGCGCTACGGGCGCCAGGCGGACCGTCGCAGCCAGGGCCAGCGCCAGGACGGGCCAAGCCATCTTGGCTCTCATTGCCTCGCCTCCTCGGACGGATACAACGTCTTCTTCACATCGCGGCTCTTGACGGTGGACAGCGGGTCGGTGATTTCCTGCCGGAACGTCACGGCGGTGGCGTCGATCCTCGTCACGACGCCGTCGAACAGCCGCTGGCCCTCCTGAACGAAGTAGGACTTGCCGTCGGTGCCGAGCAGCATGGCGGTGTAGCCCTTGGGCGTGCGCACGATGCCCTTGAGCGCGACCTCCTGGATGAGGAAGCCCTCCATGCCCGGCCGCCGCGTCTTGACACCCTGGTCGGCGGAGACGGGCTTGAGCAGGCTCACGAAGGGATCGCGGCGGCCCTGCGGGTTGTAGTTGTAGCCCGACGGGTCGGGCTGCAGCTCCTGGTCCACCGGGTTCTTGATGTCGGTGCTGGCGGGGTCGGCGGGCGCCGGCGCGGCGCCCTCGGCCGGCGCCGCCGGCGGGGCCTGGGCGGAAGCGGCGGCCGCCACGGCCAGCACCAGCGCCGCCAGGAGCGCGGTCGTCTTCGACATCGGTCCGGGAGCGCTCATTGAGACGCTCCCGCCGGGCGGCCGCCCGGACCCGGAGGCCCGGGGGGCCTGTTGGCCGGCGCGTTCTCCAGGTAGACGAAGGTGGTGGCCACGCAGGAGGCGTTGACCGTGTTCGACACCGTCTGGTCGCTGCGGTTCTTCACGCTCACCGTGCCGATGTTGACCAGGCGCGAGAGGCGCCGCACGCGGTCGAAGAAGAAGCCGAGGTTGTGGTAGCTGCCGTCCACTTCCACGCTGATCGGCCATTCCTGGTAGAACTCCTTGTTCACCGTGGCGCTGGGCGTGAACTTGCGGATGACCAGGTTGGACTGCGCGGCCAGGCTCTGTACCTTGCGCATCAGGTCCGGCGTCTCCTTCTCCGGAGGCAGGATGCGCTTCAGGGTCTCCAGCTTGGCCTCCAGGAGCGCCACCTCGCGCTGGAACTCCTGCAGCTTGTTGGCCGTCACCTCGAGGGCCGCGATCTCCTTCCGCAGCGTCTCGAGCTGGGAGCTCTTCGTCTTGTATTCCTCCTGGGCCGGGGACCAGTACTGCCAGTAGAAGACGCCCAGGATGATGGCGGCCAGCAGGGCCGAGATGCCCAATTGGCCGGCCAGCGACATTTTGGTCAAGGCGTTGTCAGCCATGGCTGCTGCCTACCTCCCCGCCGGTGGAGCCGGGGCGCCGGGGGCGCCGCCAGCGGCCGCGGTCGAGCCGGGCAGAGGCTTGCGCGCGGCCGCCTCCGCCTCCTTCGCCGCCACCTCCGGGCTCTTGAAGCTGGCCTGGAGGGCGAAGGTGACGATGTTGTTGTTCTCCGTGCTGGACACGAGGTCCACGTTCGGGAACCAGCCCGAGCGCTGCAGGGCGCTGATGAAGTCGGCCACCGGAGTGAGGCCGCTGCTCTGGCCCTGGAAGCGCACCGAAGCGGTACCCGGGGGGCCGCTGGTGTCCAGACCCGTCAGCCACACGAAGTCGGGCAGGGCGCGGGAGACCTCGTCGAGCATGTGCACCGGGGCCGACTGCTCGGCCTTCAGGCGCTCGATGAGGTCGACCTTGCGCTGGAACGTGGCCCGCTTGGCCTCCAGGTCGTCGACCTGCTTCTTGATGGCCTGCAGCTCGCGCTGCCGCTGCTGGGCGGCGGCGATGTCGGCGTCCAGCTTCTTGAGCTGGGCCGACTGCCACAGGTAGCCCAGGGCGCAGAGCGTGATGGCTCCCACCGTGAACAGACCCAGGAAAAGGTAGGCCTGCACCGAGCCGGGTGCGGAGGCCGCCTTCTTCTTCTTGGTCGGCCGGTCGGCCGCCAGGAGGTTGATACGGATCATCGGTCGCCCACCCTTCTCACGGCCAGGCCCACCGCCACCGCGGCCGAGGGCCCGATCTCACTGATGAAGTCGGGGTCGAACTCGCGCGGGTTGTAGATCACGTTGTTGAAGGGGTTGAGGATCTCGACCCCGGCGTCGAAGCGGTCGGCCAGCAGCTCGCGCAGGCCGGTCACCTTGGAGGTGCCGCCGGCCAGCAGGATGCGGTCGATGCGGTCCTCGGAGCTGGTGGCCTTGAAGAAGTCGAAGGTCTTCTGGATCTCGAGCACGATGTTGTCGGAAACCGCGCGCAGGATCGGGCTCAGGTTCTCGGGGGCCGTGCCCTCGACCCGCGCCCCGCGCTTGAGGGCCTCGGCCTGGTCGAAGGAGAGGTTCAGGTCCTTCTGGATGGCATCCGTGTACTGGTTGCCGCCCACGGCGATGTCGCGGTTGAAGATCGAGTTGGAGCCCTTGATGATGTTGATGTTCATGATCGAGGCGCCCACGTTGAGCAGCGCGATCACGCGCCCGGGGTCGAGGCCGTAGTTCACCTCGTAGCAGTTCTGCAGGGCGAACACGTCCACGTCCACGATCTGCGGCGCCTTGCCGGCCTGGCTGATGGCCGAGGTGTAGTCGC
>Ga0111538_10009708_pt1 | contig 12825 bp, 9 predicted proteins | sample SoiMethybrSBSTD1_FD_79669 | JGI IMG/M metagenome (GOLD analysis project Ga0111538, IMG submission 79669) | Bulk soil microbial communities from a Populus tree surrounding site in Tennessee, USA - Soil MetaG P. TD hybrid SBSTD1 (version 2)... | ecosystem: Environmental > Terrestrial > Soil > Tree...
AAACATGATCTGTTCCCGAAGCTGTTTCCGCACCACAAACCGCCCCGTCTGGCTTCGGATGAAATATCGGGCCAGCAAGTTCGGCTTTAAAACCGAAGTAATGCTTTCTGGATAGCTACCTGAGCGCGCCACCTCGAGCGAGGCAGGGTCGAGATCGGAGGCGATAATATTCAGTTTAATGTTCAGCCCCGCCTTGCTTACGAATTCGAGCAAGGCAATGCCCATGCTATAAGCTTCCTCACCGGTGGCGCAACCCGCGACCCACACCCGCAGCGGCTGACCCGGATTGAGGTTTTCTGCTATCCTTGGCAAAACCTCTCGTTCAAGCGGCTCCCATGCAGCGGGCTCCCGAAAAAATTCTGTTACCTTGATCAGGAAATCTGCCCCCAGCGCGAGGATCTCGGGCGGGTTTTCCTTAAGGTAGGCTGCATAGCTGTCGAGCGTCTGAAAGCCGAGCAATGCCATTCGCCGCTTTGTACGGCGCATGAGCATGCCTTCCTTGTAGCCGCGGAAATCGCCTCCTCCTCTAGTGCTCAGAAGAGAGACAATTTCCTTCAGAACCTGGGCTTCTCCCGCTCGCGGTTCGATAGGGTGCAACCCCGGCCACATCCCTGATCGCTTGATATATCCCGCAAGTGCCTCCCCCATCTCCTCGATGGGCAAAACATAATCGACCAGCCCGGTATCGATCGCGCTCTCGGGCATCGCTGGATGCTTTGCGGTTTCAGGCATTTGTGCGATGACCATCCCGCCCACGGCCTTGACGGCTTTAAGGCCCACTGTGCCATCGTGATCAGCTCCGGTCAGCACGATACAAATAGCCTTTTCCTGCTGGTCTTCCGCCAGAGATATGAAGAGGCAGTCGATCGCCCTCGGCAGCGGACGAGGTTCGGGCATCGGCTCCAGGCGTAGAGTGCCACCTTTCAATAGCAGATAGCGGTTAGGCGGAATGACGTATACCGTGCCGGGCTCCACCGTAGTATCGTTGACGACCTGCAAAACGTTCATCGACGTGTTTTTCGCCAGAATATCCGCCAATTTGCTTTCATAATCGGGCGCCAGATGCACAACTACGACGTAGGTCGCGCCCATCGATGCAGGTAGAGAGCGGAACAAAACCTGCAACGCTTCCACCCCTCCCGCGGAAGCGCCGACGCCAACAATGGGAAATGATCGCTGCTTATTTACGCTCGAATCCTCATCCAGCATCGACGCATCGGGCAACTCATTGACGGTAAAAGGATTAGGAACTTCCGTCTGAGCCGGGACGGATTTTTTTTCATCAAAATGTGTCATATCTTAACGAGCGTCAATAAAGAACTGAGAAGACGAAAATGCTAACAGCACGGAAACGTCAACAAGAAGAATATGCCGACGCGACCGAGGATATATTAAAGATAGGGGGATTAATGAGGCGCAGGAGTAGATAGCGTCACAAGGCTTAAGTTCAAAACGTCTTCAACCCCGACTGGTAAACGTTCAGACGTGGGCACGTCAAGATACTATAATGCCGCATATTTTATTGGGTGTCTAAAGTGTCAAGTCCATCTTTCTCCGTGTTTCCTCAATACCTGATGCCAAAGCGGGCCATGACCGCATTGGCGGGCCAAATCGCCAATGCTGATGCCGGGAGTCTTACGACTTTCATTATCCGCAGGTTCGTCAAGCACTATGGCGTGAATATGGAGGAAGCGGTCAACCCGGACATACAGAGTTACCGGACCTTTAACGATTTTTTTACCCGCGCGCTGCTCGCGGAAACGCGACCGATCGCTGACGCGCATTACATCTGCCCGGCAGACGGGATAGTAAGCCAGCTGGGCGTCATCTCGGGCGATGAAATATTTCAAGCCAAAGGGCACAATTATTCCGCCAGTGCACTGGTTGGTGGCGATAAAGTGCTCGCGGCAAATTTTTCCGAAGGCAATTTCGCGACGGTATATCTGAGCCCCAGGGACTACCATCGCGTGCACATGCCTTGCAAGGGCCGGCTGCTGCGCATGGTGCATGTTCCAGGCTCGCTGTTCTCGGTAAACCCTCTCACCGTTCGCGGCGTTCCCGGTCTCTTTGCACGAAATGAGCGCGTGATTTGCGTATTTGAATCAGATGAGGGACTGTTTGTTATGGTCCTGGTGGGCGCAACGATCGTAGGCAGTATTTCAACTGTATGGCATGGCGTCGTAAACCCGCCTCGCTCAGGCGAGGTACGGCAATGGCAATACGGTGCCGACTCACGAAATCTAGTACTTGAGAAGGGCGAGGAGATGGGCCGGTTCCAACTCGGCTCAACCGTGATAATGTTGTTTCCGAAAAACAAACTGGTCTTTAATCCGCTCTGGAAACCCGGCCGGGCTGTGCGCTTCGGAGAGATGATGGGGTCAAAAGCTGGAAGCAAAAGCCAGCATACTATTTAGTATGCGCAGTTGGGAACCGCAGAGCATGCACATCCCAGCGCTTGGCTACTGAAGGCTTGGGGTCACCTCTTTTGAATACGCATGCTTTGCCAAGCAGCTGGTTATCGGAGCATCCTTCACGCGGTTTTCAGGATGGCGGGCTTTACTTCCGCCTTATCAACGAAATCGGAATTACAAGATCCCTCTTCCACCAACTGTCGCCCAATCCGTAGCAATATGTCACGGAATTCCGCACCGACTTCCGGATGCTTCAAGCCGAATGCTACTGTCGCCTCCAAAAACCCCACTTTGCTTCCGCAATCGTAATGCTTGCCTTGATAACGGTAAGTCATTACCTGCTCAAGTTCAAGAAGACGAGAAATTCCGTCTGTCAGTTGAATTTCCCCTCCTGTTCCGGGATCCAGGTTCGCAAGGCAATCGAAGATTGCAGGGGAAAGGATATATCGACCGACAATCGCCATAGTGGAGGGGGCCGCTTCCGGCGCCGGTTTCTCCACAACACTGCGGATTTTCATGCTGCGGCCCGTGGTGTCCTCGCCATGAGCATCGACTATTCCGTAGCGCCGGGTCTCCTCGCGAGACACCGTACGTACCGCCACGAGGCTACTGCGAACTTGCTCATACTGGGAAATCATTTGGGCAAGCACCGGAGGCTGGCCGTCCATCAAATCGTCCGGAAGCAGCACCGCGAAGGGTTCATTACCCACCAAATGCCGCGCACACTGGATGGCATGTCCCAGCCCTCTCGGCTCTTCCTGGCGGACGAAACTGAAACGGACGCCGTTGGGCATCAGCTGCCGCAACATTTTCAACGAGGCATGCTTCCCTTGCGATGCCAGCTCGGTTTCGAGTTCCATTGACCGGTGGAGGTGGTCTTCGATGCTCCGCTTGCTGCGATGAGTCACAAAGATAATCTCTTCAATACCGGCAGCCGCCGCTTCATCAACCGCATATTGAACCAGGGGCCGGTCTACGATTGGCAGCATTTCCTTGGCCACCGCTTTCGTTGCTGGGAGAAAACGCGTGCCCAGCCCGGCGACAGGAAATACCGCCTTTCGCACCACTTTTGCTGATTTGCGGCTGTATGATGCAGTGCTGAGCGAAAGTACATCTTTTCGGTTTGCGACTACAGGTGCGGCGGAAATGCTCATAGGTAATCTCTCCTGAGTTGTCGTACAACAGATAGTCTTCTCGTGCGAGTATCTTCCGGGCTGATGCCCTTTATGCCCCTTATCCTGAAAAACGAGTACAGGCTAGAGTTGCCGCATATAGGCAACAAGATCCGATTTCTCTTCGTTTGTCAGCTTAAGCTGTAGCACCAGGTTAAAGAATTCGACGGTATCTTCGAGCGTGAGGAGGCGGCCATCATGGAGGTATGGCGGACTATCCTTTATCCCCCGCAACGTAAATGTTTTCATCGGCCCGTCTCCCGGCTCGTTAAGGAACCGGTCGAGCTTGAGGTCGTGCATTTGATGATCAAGAAACGAAGGTGGCTGGTGGCAACTCGAACACTGCCCCTTTCCGAAGAACACACCCTCACCGCGCAGCTCTTTTTGAGTCGCTTTAGCTGGGTCCAGCCGACCTCGGCTATCCAGTTTTGGTGCTGGCGGGAAATCCAGCATATTCTGGAACTGTGCCATATGGCTGACGTGAATGCGGTCAATCACCGGAAACCCTTTTTTCATAGCGCGGATCGGGTCACCGTTGAAATAGGCCGTCCGAAATTCAAATTCGGTGAAATCCTCCACTGAACGCAAGCTGCGCTTTGAACCATGGATTTGCTGGTTGAACAAGCCGCGCAGGCTGGTTGTGTCGAGGCGAAAACGCCGTTCCTGCGGCCGGATATCAGGGCTCTGGTGAAACTGCCCGGTGGTATGGCCGTTCACATGGCAATCAAAACAAGTCACACCAAGACTGGCTTGCGCGCTTTTACGGTCATCGGTGGGATTGAATTCCTCTTGCGGCAGAGGCGTCAGCAGCATTTGAAGCCCGTTAAGCTGGACCGGGGTAATAATATCTTTGAACAGGCGGTGGAAATTGTTGATCGATACAACCTCACCGCGCGAAACATCGCCCAGTTCGGGACGGTTCTGAAGAAAGATGGCAGGAGGAAATTCCGGCAGGAATGCATCCGGCAGGTCGAATTCGACATCAAACCGCTCTAGCCGTGGAAACATCTTGGTTTGCATCTGAGGAAAGACCTGGCCGCCGGCCGCTTGTTTCGGGTGCGGCAATGCAGGATAGGGAAACACGTTTTTGCTGCGAATTTCCTCAGGGGACATGGCGGCCAGCCGTTCCCAGCTCAACCCGGCAGATAGCCGCGCAGTGGGCCCAACAGCCAGCGGTTTGCCACGAGTCATCCTGGCCTCTTTATCCAGCCGGGGAGTGAGGTCATAGCGGCGGTTGAGCAATTCCTGTTGCGTTCTCATAACCTTGGGACGGTCGGCGATGTCAGCCTTCATCGTTTCCTCAAAAGTCTGCATCGGCTTTTTTGCATTGAATGGGTCGCGAGAAAAATCAAATCCCAATACCTTTCCCTTGTCGGGTTGGTTATTGAAAGCCGGGGAGGCAGGCATCGCGTTCTGGGGGTCGAATACACTGGAACGGTCGTGTTCATTTTTTTTCTGCTCGGGGCGGGTGGTCGGTACCTCCCGAACTGTTTGAGCATTCTGAACGGCATCCCCCGAAGGAGCACCTGCAGCGGGAACGTTCTCATTCTGGCTACTTTGGCTTAAGGCGCTGTTCATTACAGTGCCAAAGCCGGTAAGCCCCACACTGAGTATCAGGACGTTGATTTTTTTCATGACTTATCTCCGTATCTGGTCTTGAACGCTGCCCCGGTGTGACTGTGTGAATTAGGACAGCTGCTTGAGCTTGCTCTCGGCCTGAGGCTGGAAGGGGACAAATATCACGCATTTTTTTGGATAATCTCACGCATGAGCAGACAGGTCTGTTCGCAAGCGCACACTAAGATTTACCAACGGTGTATGTTGACGTGCCGGGAAGATGACTCAGGATTATCTTCCAGAGGAAGTAGCGGACCTTGATTACGGAAGCTCGGACAGCCACCCTGAAAATGAGGGAAGAAAAGGGGGACGAACTCGAAGCGGAAACAAAAAAAATGTACGGTAAAAGTAGTGTCGCGAGTCGTACGACTGCGGCGCAGGGCCCGGTACTGGTTGCTAAAACCGGGGGCAGGAGACAGGGGACAGGAATCAGGCCGGCATCGATTTACCGTCCGAGAGCGCCATCCAACCCCGGACGATGCGGTATGTTACCCAGATTCCCGCGCCCACTATCAGAATATATCCGAGTGGAATACCGATGACCGTAGCGAAAAGCATGGCGGCCGTCACCAGCCAAAGCAATGTGTACCAAAAGGTTCTTATCTGCCAGCCGAAATGCGAGTCGAGGTAGGTGCCGCGCACTTCATCGCGCTTTACGTAGTTGATGATAACGGCGATGATGGATGGCCATCCGGTAAGAAACGCAGTAACGATGAGCGCCGGCCCCAGCATCCCCATGAGAATGCTGAACGCATGCAATAGATAAATGAAATGTGTTAGGCGAACGACACGGGGCGGGGGGACGCTGGACACAACTCTTGAGTCGGGTGCGGTCATTTTCGTACTCGTCAATTCGTGTCATTTGCATCAAACCGGTTTAGTCATTCCAGTCATTTCCCTGCCACAAATCGGGGGTATAAGCCTGAACGAACGCAGTACAACAAACAAAGCAGGTTTTCGCTTGTATCCTCGCTTTTGCCATTGCGACACTACCGGAGAGAAATTACCTCCTCTGCGGGATCTTCATAAACTTCCGGCGGTGGGTTGCCGTCGTAGATTAAATGCTTGCGCTGTTGCAGGTAGGCGTCGCGCACAAACAGGTATGGTTCCAACGCGGCTTCATCCCGAATGCGCATGGGCCCTGACAGGCGCGCGCGCTTTTCAACAACGCCGAGCACTGTAATGGGTACGGTAACGGGCGCGCCTACAACAAACCAGCCGATCCAGAACATTGGATGGACAACCATGCCGAAGGGAATTCCTGACACGTCCCGGTCAGTGCTAGGCCCAAGCAAAGGGATGAACAAATAGGTTTTCGCGTCCATGCCCCATACCCCAAGGGTTTGACCGAAATCCTCGTCGTGCGCGGGCAAGCCCATGCGCGAAGCCACGTCGAAAAGTCCGGCTATGCCAACGGAAGAATTGACCACGAAGCGTAACGTGTCCTCCGCTCCTTGGCGCATTTTGCCTTGCAAAAACGCGTTGACAAACACATTCGGATAGAGAAGGTTGTCATAAAAATGCCCGATCGAGCGGCGCATGGGATTGGGCACGAACCGTACGTAGTAATCCGATATCGGCTCCAATATCTTCCGGTCGATCACGTCAGTAAATACGTAGGACTTGCGATTGATGTTCTCGTAGGGGTCATGCGTTTCGAACGAATTGGCGTCCTTGCCGTTGGCGCCGCCCGTAGTGGCACAACCCGCAAACAGCATTACGCCGAGTAGCAGCACGACAGTTGTAAAATATTTATGTTTCACGATAGAGATAAGAAGAAAGTCGACGCGCCGGAGCACGTCCGCTCCATGTAGAGAGCGGATATGCGGGAAATACCCCGATATTACTTTGAGACTATTTGAAGAGTAAAGAGATAATCACGCCCGAGCAGCAAATGGCCTCTCGCCGCTTATGGTACAGGCGCTACCGATCGCTCCATTGGGTGGGCCTATCGGGTGCTCGTCAGCCGCCTACAGCCATCATGCCCGCCCGCCTCAATTCCTGTGCCGCACGGCCTGCGGCGCGAATAAAGTTCTCCACTTGTACGGAAGAATTGCTGTTGCCCAGACTTACGCGAACCGCGCAACGCGCGAGGTCGGCGTCCACCCCCATCGCTTCAAGGACGTGGCTGCGGCCAGGATTTACGCTCGAGCATGCGGCACCGCTTGCGACCGCGAACCCAGCCTTGTCTAGACGAACGACTAGCGTGTCGCCTTCAATTCCGGGCAAGGCAAAATAACATGTGTTGGGTAATCGGGAGGCGCCCCATCCGAAGATTACGGCACCCATCTCCAGCAGACCTCGCTCCAGGCGGGCACGCATCTCGCCAACACGTAGGGCAATTTCGGACGTTCGTTTTTTGACCAACTCACACGCGACGCCGAAACCGACAATGGCGGGAACGTTTTCCGTACCCGAACGCATGCCCTGCTCATGCCCGCCTCCGTGGATGAGTGGCTTTAGCAGGAGCCGTTTATCTATGATGAGAGCCGCCGCGCCCTTAGGTCCATAAGCCTTGTGAGCGGAGATCGTAAGCGCGTGCACCTTGAGCGATGAAAAGTCCACCGGGATTTTTCCAAACGCCTGCACTGCGTCAGTATGCATCCACGTTCCTCGCGCGCGGAATTTTTCTGCAATTGCGGCAACATCCTGTATGACGCCAGTCTCGTTATTCGCGAGCATGACAGATACCAGAGCAGGAGGCGGCTGCTCTTCCAGCAAAGCTCGGTCAACGTCGTCTGTCGCAACACGCCCGAGACCGTCAACCTCCAGGAGGCGCAAGCCCCAGCCGCTATCGCGGCCCCGTGCCAACTCCTGAGCCGTTCGCATTATGCATGGATGCTCGATCGAGCTTACTACGACGCGCGTCGGTTTAAGATACCCTGCGGCGCCACGGATAAACAGGTTGTTCGCCTCGGAACCGCCACTGGTAAATATCACCTGCGAGGGCTGAACCCCGACCGCGTCTGCCACTTGCTCCCGCGCAAGATTGACGGCGCGCCGGGCTGTCGTCCCGGGAGCGTGGCGGCTGGACGGATTGCCGAAATCACGCTGAAAATAGGGCAGCATCGCCTCCAGCACGGTATCGTCCACCGCGGTTGTTGCGTTATGGTCAAAATATGTGTAGGTCATCACCATGTCCCAACGTCATAGCGTCTGCCGCTGGGATTGTTTTCTCAAACGAGCCGTGGCACCTGGTTTATGCGCCATCATCAAGCCAGAGCCGTTTCGCCCGGTTGTTGGCATGCTCGCATATCCTGCAATACGGCAATATCCTTCACCTTCGGGTTCGAAACCAGCTGCTCCAGCGTTACGAGCGCAAGATAATCCCTTATTCTGGCATTGAGATTCGCCCACAGGTCGTGGGTCATACAGCGCTGGTCATTAAGACAGTTTTCCTTGCCGCCGCATTGAGTCGCATCGATCGGCTCATCCACGGCGAGAATTATATCGACCACCGACACTTCGCTCATCGGTTTCGTCAGGCAATAACCACCGCCCGGTCCCCGAACGCTGCCCACCAGCTCGTTGCGCCGCAGTTTGCCGAATAGTTGTTCCAGATAAGACAAGGAAATTTTCTGCCTTTCGCTAATACCCGCCAATGTGACAGGCCCATCGGCGCTATGCAGGGCAAGATCAATCATCGCTGTTACCGCAAAACGTCCCTTCGTCGTCAATCGCATTTTTTGCTCCAATAAGTATTCATACCGTGCTCTCCTAAAAAAATGGCTGGAAAATACCGGATTAGTGGCTTAATACCCGACAACGCTAGTCAAGTATATAAAGCCCCTCTACTACGGTCAACTATTTTGTTCGGGAAATTGATATGACCCCGGGTATCGATCAACTTTTGCGCACGCTCGCTGCAGCATGTGCGCCGGACGCATTCGCATCCGTCTGTGCCACAGGCTCGCAGAGCTGCATGCGCTTTTCACACGCGCCGAGTATCCCGCGCAATATGTTCACTTCTTCTTTTTCGAGCCGGGCGCGGGCAAGCAAACGACGTATCCTCTGCATCAAACGCTTGGGCTCGCGAGGATCAAGAAAGCCGGTATTAATCGCGACCCGCTCAAGATGGAGGCAGAGCAGTTCGATTTCCTCGAATCCGGCCGCCGGGGCAACCGGCTGAGAAACAGAGTGCGGCTGTGGCAATGCCATTCGCAATTCGTACGTCATCACCTGCACGGCGCTGGCGAGATTAAGGGAGGAGTAGTCCGGATTGGCCGGGATATGTACGACGACATGGCACTTGCTGACCTCGAAGGTGGTGAGGCCGGACATCTCCGTGCCAAAGACGACTGCGACGTGCCCTCGCCGGGTATGGTCGATGAGCTCCAATGCGCCGCAGCGCGCATCGAAAACCTCAGGAGACAGGTCGCGGGGACGAGCGGTAACGGCCGCTGCAAGAACGGTGCCGCTTAAAGCCTCGTCCAGGCTTGAACAAACTTTCGCATTGTTCAGTATGTCCCACGCGCCGGCGGCGCGCCTTTCCGCCTCTTTGTCCGGAAACGTCTTAGGGTTAAGCAAATAGAGCGAACTGAGACCCATCGTTTTCATCGCCCGCGCCACCGCCCCTATATTGCCTGGATGGCTGGGATGGCTTAGCACCACGCGGACTTTATCAAGCGGATAGGAGGGATTCATATTAAAATTCGCACTTCTTTAAAATTTGAAGCCAGCCTAATGCATCCCATGCTCACAATTGCGGTAAAAGCCGCACGACGCGCCGGCGGTATTATCAACCGGGCTGCGCAGAATCTCGATTTGCTGCATGTATCGCGCAAGGCTCACAGCGATTTTGTCAGTGAAGTGGACGGCGCGGCGGAAGAAGCCATCATCGGAACGCTGCGGGACGCCTATCCCGACCATGCAATTTTAGCAGAAGAGAGCGGTGCCCAAGGCGACGCCCGCAAATCCGAGTACCGGTGGATTATCGACCCGCTTGATGGCACGACAAATTTTCTTCATGGCTTTCCGCACTATTCGGTATCGATCGGGTTAATGCATAAGAACCTCTTGACCCAGGCGGTGGTTTACAATCCTTTCGCCAACGAACTGTTTACCGCAAGCCGCGGAGGTGGCGCATATTTGAACGACCACCGTCTGCGGGTGAGTAAGCGTGACAAGCTCGGCGACTGCCTGATCGGTACCGGGTTTCCATTTCGCGAGTTCACGCATGCTGAAGCCTACCTGTCCATTTTAAAGGACATCATGCCCAGGGTGGCGGGCATCCGGCGGCCTGGTTCTGCCGCATTGGACCTGGCCTACGTTGCGGCCGGACGTTACGATGGTTTCTGGGAATTCGGATTGTCACCCTGGGATATGGCCGCGGGTTGCCTGCTCATTACCGAGGCCGGCGGACTGGTAGGCGATATGGAAGGCAACGATACACACATGCAAAACGGCAACGTGTTGGCTGGCAATCCCAGGATCTTCGGCCAGTTGCTGCAAATCATTGCCCCGCACTTGACCGAGGCGTTGAAAACAACCAGCGGGCAAAATCAGTAGGCGTCGCGGGCAACCCCATCCCCCGCGGCATTTTCCGGCCATCACTCCAATTCAGCCCTCATACCACTTTTGCTGGGTGCGGCGATTTAGGAATCATGGCAGCGGCCAGACGCCTTGAGCAGCGTGCTCAGGTCTAGCCCTTTCCAAAGCGGAGAAACGGGGTAATGAACGCTCAGCCAGATGCAGAACGGCAGAGGCTGAAGAATCAGAAGCATCGTGTCGAGAACTGGCGTCTGTGGGGGCCTTACCTCGCCGAGCGCGCCTGGGGAACCGTTCGGGAAGACTATAGCCCGGACGGCAATGCCTGGGGATACTTCGATCATGATCAAGCGCGCTCCCGCGTCTATCGCTGGAATGAAGATGGTCTGGGCGGTATTTGCGACGAGGCGCAGCGGCTTTGTTTTGGTCTGGCGCTGTGGAACGGCCGGGATGCCGTCCTGAAGGAACGGGCTTTTGGCCTGGCCAATCCCCAGGGGAACCACGGGGAGGACGTGAAAGAATGCTACTTCTACCTTGACGCCACCCCCTCGCATGCATGGCTGCATTATCTTTATAAATATCCTCAATGCGCATTCCCTTATGAACGGCTAGTGGAAGAAAACACCCGCCGTTCCCGCCATGAACCGCCGTTCAGCCTGATCGACAGCGGGTCATTTGCCGAGGGACGCTACTGGGACGTCGAGGTTTTTTACGCCAAGGCATCCCCCGAGGAACTGCATATCGAAATCGTGGCTACAAACCGGGGGCCCGACGAAGCTGTCCTATGGTTGTTGCCCCAACTATGGTTTCGAAATGACTGGTCATGGCGGGATATAGATGCGGAGAAACCGCTCTTGTATTCCATCGCGCCTCCGAATGGTGCCGCCTGGTCGGTTTCTGCGGAACACCCGCTGCTGGGTACGTATCATCTTTATGGGGGGCAGGAGGCCGACCTCCTCTATACAGAAAACGAGACCAACAATGACAGGCTGTGGGGACTCCCTAATACCGGGCCTTACGTCAAGGACGCGTTTCACAGGTATCTCATTGACGGAGAGTCGAAGGCCGTAAATCCGCAGAACCGGGGAACCAAATTCGGCGCGGTACACAAGCTCACTGTTCCAGCGGGGCAAACAGCTGCTATAGCATTGGTATTATCAGCCCGGCCCAAGCCTGAGCCATTCAGTTCTCACGCACAAATTTTGTCCCAACGGCTCGCCGAAGCAAATGCTTTCTTTACATCACTGCTACCAGACGCCACGGCTCAGGATCACCGGATTCTCCGCCAGGCGCTGGCCGGGATGATCTGGAACAAGCAGTTTTATCACTATGACGTATCCACCTGGCTGAAAGGCGATCAGGCGATACCGCCCGCTTCGAGGCTGACCGGGCGCAACCACGATTGGCGACATCTTAACGCCAATGACGTCATTTCCATGCCAGACGCCTGGGAGTACCCATGGTTTGCTGCCTGGGATCTTGCCTTCCATTGCACAGTGATAGCGCTGATCGACGTGGATTTCGCCAAGGATCAGGTCGAGCTGCTGCTGCTCGAAAATTTCCTGCATCCCAGCGGACAAATACCAGCGGGCGAGTGGGCCTTCAGCGATGTGAATCCGCCTTTGCATGCCATGAGTGCTCTCAAGGTGTTCCGTGCGGAGCGAGTGCAACGCGGCCGGGCCGATATCTCTTTTCTCAAGCGTGTTTTGCACAAGCTGTTGCTGAACCATACCTGGTGGATCAATCGCAAGGACGCCACGGGCATGAATGTATTTGAGGGAGGTTTTCTCGGGCTTGACAATATCTCTGTATATAACCGCTCGCAGCAGTTGCCAGCGGGCTACACTCTGAAACAAGCCGATGCTACTGGCTGGATGGCTATGTTCGCGCTGCAGATCACCGTGATGGCGCTTGAAATTGCGGTTGAAGATCCCGCCTATGAAAGCATTGCTGTTCAGTCCTACAGCCAGTTCCTGGCAATCGCAAACACGCTTGGCGGCCACACAGGCGCGGGTGTGTCCATCTGGGACGAGGCTGATGGATTCTTCAAGGATATTGTGGTTCAGCCGGAGGGTTCCGCGCAGCGTATCGATGTTTTTTCCTGGGTCGGCATCATTCCCCTGTTCGCAAGTGAGGTG
>Ga0111538_10009709_pt1 | contig 12825 bp, 9 predicted proteins | sample SoiMethybrSBSTD1_FD_79669 | JGI IMG/M metagenome (GOLD analysis project Ga0111538, IMG submission 79669) | Bulk soil microbial communities from a Populus tree surrounding site in Tennessee, USA - Soil MetaG P. TD hybrid SBSTD1 (version 2)... | ecosystem: Environmental > Terrestrial > Soil > Tree...
AGGACCATGAAATACGCGCTGCTGATCTATTCGGACGAGACGATCTGGGAAAAGATGACCGAGGCCGAGCAGATGGACGTGGTGGGACGCTACAAGGCCGTCAGCGACGACCTGAAGAAGCGGGGCCAGTTCGTCCTCGGCGAGCCGCTCGACGCGACGTCGACCTCGTCGACCGTCCGCCTGCGCGACGGGAAGACGCTCCTGACCGACGGGCCTTTCGCGGAGACGAAGGAGCAGCTCGGCGGCCTCTACGTGGTCGACGTCCCGGACCTCGACGCCGCGCTCGCGATCGCGGCGCGGCTGCCGTCGGCGCTCGTCGGCTCGATCGAGGTGCGCCCGATCCCGGCGTACGGGGGCTAGTCCCGCTCGATGGCCGAGGACCCGGCGCCGGACGCCGTCCACTTTCGCCTCGACGCGATCTTCCGCGCCGAGCGCGGGCGGATCCTCGCCGCGCTGATCGCGATCCTGCGCGACTTCGAGCTCGCGGAGGAGGCGCTGTCGGACGCGGTGAGCGCGGCGCTCACCGCGTGGCGCCAGGACGGCGTGCCGCAGAGCCCGCGCGCGTGGCTCGTCGCGACCGCGAAGAATCGGGCGATCGACCGGCTGCGCCGCGACGCGGCCCTCGCCCGCACGCTGGCGGCGCTGCCGGCTCCGGATCGCACGCAGCAGGTCGAGGCGCTGCTCGCGGCCACGGGCCCGCTCGCCGACGACCGGCTGCGGCTGCTGTTCACGTGCTGCCACCCGGCGCTCGCGGCCGAGGCGCAGATCGCGCTCGCGCTCCACACGCTGTGCGGCCTCACCACGGAGGAGATCGCGCGGGCCTTCCTGGTCACGCCCACGACGCTCGCGCAGCGCCTCGTGCGCGCCAAGCGCAAGATCCGCGCGGCGGGCGTGCCGTACCGCGTGCCCGAGGAAGCCGAGCTCGGCGAGCGGCTGCTAGGCGTGCTGCGAACGATCTACCTCGTGTTCAACGAAGGCTACGCCGCGAGCGGCGGCGAGCGGCTGCTGCGCGTCGACCTGAGCCGCGAGGCGATCCGCCTCGCGCGCCTCGTCGTCGCGCTGCTGCCCGGCCGCAGCGAAGCCATCGGCCTGCTGGCGCTGCAGCTGCTCGTGGACGCGCGGCGCGAGGCGCGAGTCGACGCGAAGGGCGACCTGGTGCGGCTGGCCGAGCAGGACCGCTCGCGCTGGGACCGCGCCCAGCTGCGAGAGGGCCTCGGCATGGCCGAGGAGGCGCTCCGGCTTTCGCGCGAGCCGGGGTCCTTCGCGCTCCAGGCGGCGATCGCCGCGGAGCACGCGCGCGCGGCGCGCGCCGAAGACACCGACTGGAACGCGATCGTCTCGCTCTACGACCGGCTGGCCGCGCGCGAGCCGAGCCCGGTCGTGAGGCTCAACCGCGCCGTGGCGGTGGCGGAGGCGCGCGGCCCCGAGCACGCGCTGCCGCTCGTCGACGCGCTCGCGCGCGAGGGGGCGCTCGAGCGCTACCACCTGTTGCACGTCGCGCGCGGCGAGCTCCTGGCGCGGCTCGGGCGCGGCTCGGAGGCCGTCCGCGCGCTCGAGCACGCGGCCTCGCTCGCGCCGACGGCGCCGGAGCGGCGCTTCCTGGCGGCGCGGATCGCGGCGCTCTCGAACCTGGCGCCCTGAGCCGAAGCCGTCAGTCGAGGTGCAGCGGCTCCGCCTCGGGCGAGCGGTGCACGACGCGGACGCCGGCTGCGGGATCGACCGACACGCCGTCGCGGCGGCCCAGCGCCAGGATCTCGTCGGGCCGCGCGTCGAGGACGAGCAGCGCGAGCGTTCCGGGGCGCGCCGCGCAGACCGAGCGCGCGAGCTCGGGGCCGGCGACCAGGAACGCCGTCGAGAGCGCGTCGGCGACCGCCGCCTCCGAGGCCAGCACGGTCGCGCTCCTCACGCCCTCGGCGGGCCAGCCGCTGCGCGGGTCGAGCACGTGCCCGTAGCGGCGGCCGTTCGCCTCGAAGTACTGCTCGCCGGCGCCGCTCGTGGCGAGCGCGGCGTCGGCGAAACGCAGCCGGGCGATCTCGCGGCGGGCGGGCTCGAGCGCGAGCTCCCACTGCTCTGGCCCCCAGCCGCGCTGGCTGCTGCCGCCCGCGGAGACGAGCGCGCGGCGCAGGCCGCGGTCCTCGAGCGAACGCGAGACGCGGTCGAGCGCGAAGCCCTTCCCGACCGCGCCGAAGCTCAGCTCGACGCCCGCAGCGCTGAAGCGCACGCTCCGCGCGGGCTCGTCGCGCAGCACCTTGTCCATCCCCGACGCGGCCCGAGCCCGCGCGAGCTCGTCCTCGGCCGGCAGGCGCGGCCGGCGCTCGAGGAAGCCCCAGCAGCGCGAGAGCGCGGTGCTCGCGGGATCGAACGCCCCGCCGGTCGCGGCGTGGAGCTCGCGGCACAGCGACAGCAGCTCGGCCATGAACGGCCCGACGGCGACGGGCCCGACGGCGGCCTCGCGGTTGACGCGCGTGAGCTCGCTCGTGTCGCGGAACCAGCTGAGCGCGGCCTCGATCGCGTCGACCTCGTCGAGCGCCGCGCGCGCGTCCTCGACGTGCCGCGCGTCCGCGTCGTCGAGCGTCACCTCGAAGCGGCACGCCATCGCCGCGCGGTGCACCTTGACCCACTCGCCACGCTCGGGCGGCCTGCCGCGCAGGATCTCGAAGAGCCCGCGCCGTGTCGTGATGCGCGGCCCGCTCATCGCGCGAAGCGCCACCCTGCCGTCACTCGGGCGAGCGGATCGGCTCGAGCGTGACGCCGGTGCCGGCGCGCACGCGGTCGAGCGCTCGCTTCGCTTCGCGGTAGAGCTCGATCTGCGCGCGGTACGCCTCCTCGCCCTTGGCCGGCCGCTTGCGCTTGTAGCTGCCGTCGGGCTGGAGCTTCCTGCCCTTCACGTTGTCCTGGAAGATCGCGTCGAGCGCCTGCAGCACCTTCTGCCGCCCTTCCGGCGCCTCGACCGGGAACAGAAGCTCGATGCGGCGGTCCAGGTTGCGCGGCATCCAGTCGGCGCTCGCGAGGTAGACCTCCTCGTCGCCGCCGTTCCTGAAGTAGTAGATGCGCGAGTGCTCGAGGAAGCGGTCGACCACCGAGACCACCTCGATGCCGTCGCTCACGCCCTTGAGGCCCGGCCGCAGGCAGCAGATCCCGCGCACCGCGAGCCGGATGCGGACGCCCGCCTTCGCCGCGTCGTAGAGCGCGCGGATGATGTCCTCGTCCACCAGCGAGTTGAGCTTGGCGCGGATCTCCGCCGCCTGGCCGGCCTCGGCGCGCTGCCGCTCGCGGCCGATCAGGCGCACGATGCGCTCGCGCAGCTGGGTCGGAGCCATCACCAGCTTGCGCATGCGCGGCGGGTCGGAGTAGCCGGTGAGCGCGTTGAAGAACGCCGAGGCGTCTTCGCCGATCTCCGCGTCCGAGGTCATGAGACCGAAGTCCGTGTAGATGCGCGCGGTGCGCTCGTTGTAGTTGCCGGTGCCGAGGTGGACGTAGCGGCGGATGCCCTGGCGGCCGCGCCGCACCACCAGCAGGATCTTGGAGTGGGTCTTGTAGCCGCGGATGCCGTAGATCACGTGGCAGCCCGACTCCTCCAGCCGCCGCGACCAGCGGATGTTCGACTGCTCGTCGAAGCGCGCCAGCAGCTCGACCAGCACGGTCACCTGCTTGCCGCACTCCGCGGCGCGCTCGAGCGAGCGCACCACTGGCGAGTCGCCGCTCGTGCGGTAGAGCGTCTGCTTGATCGCGAGCACGTCGGGGTCCTCGGCCGCCGACGCCACGAGCGCCGCGACCGGGTCGAACGACTCGTACGGGTGGTGCAGCAGGACGTCGCGCTCGTCGAGCAGCGCGAACAGCTCGGGGCCCGCGGCCTCGATCACCGGCACCGGCTTGAGCGGCGCGTCGCGCAGGTCCTCGAGCAGCGGCAGGTCCACGAGCGGCAGCAGCGGGCGGATGTCGACGGGGCCGCGGATCGGGTAGACGTCCTCGCGTCCGACCTGGAGCCGCGAGATCAGGAGCTCGAGCAGCGCCTCGCTCACGCCGTCCTGGACCTCGAGCCTGACGATCTCGTTGCGCCGGCGGTTCCTGAGCTCCTCCTCGATCACCTGCAGGAAGTCGCGGCCGCCCTCGTCGTCGAAGTCGAGCTCGGCGTCGCGCGCGATGCGGAAGGCGGCGACGTCGCGGATCTCCTGGCCCGGAAACAGCTCCTGCAGGTCGGCCCAGATCACGTCCTCGAGCAGCACGTGCACCATGCCCTCGACGCCCGGCGGACGCACCAGTCGCGGCAGCCGGCCCGGCACCTGCACCACCGCCAGGCGCGGCTCGTCCTCGCCCTCCGCCGGACCGATCAGCACGGCCAGGTTGAGGCTCAGGCTCGCGAGCATCGGGAACGGCCGCGAGGCGTCGATCGCGAGCGGCGTCAGCGCCGGCAGCACCTCGTTCTTGAAGTAGCGCGTGAGCGCCGCGCGCGCCGGCGCCTCGAGGTCGCCCGGCCGCACCAGCCGCAGGCCGCGCTCGGCGAGCGGCGGCAGGATCTCGCCGGTGAGCGCGGCGTAGAGCTGCTCGACCATCGCGTGCCCGCGCTCGGAGATCTTCTGTAGCTGCTGCGCCGGCGTGAGGCCCGCCACGTCGGGCGCCGTGTCGCCCTCGGCGAACGCGTTCTTGAGCGCCGCCACCCGCACCATGAAGAACTCGTCGAGGTTGCTCGCCACGATGCAGGCGAACTTGAGCCGCTCGAGCGGCGGGTTCGTCGGGTCGCAGGCCTCCTCGAGCACGCGGCCGTTGAACTCGAGCCACGAGAGCTCGCGGTTCAGGAACAGCTCGGGCTCGCGCTTTCTGGCTTTCTTCAAGCCCGGCCTCCCGCCTCGCGGAAGCCCACCTTGCTGCCGAACACCTCGGTCAGCATGTCGGCGCGCGCCAGCGCCGCCAGCCGCTCGAGCGTGAGGTCGCCGCCGCCGTCGACCTCGAGCACCCACTGCTCGTCCTCGCGCAGCACGCGCACGCCGCGCACCTTCTGCAGGTGGTCGGCGTCGAGCGCGTTCGCGACGCGCAGGATGGCCCCGAGCTTGTTCACCAGCACGCGCGCGTCGGAGTCGAGCGCCATGTACGGCAGGTGCGACTTGTTGGGGCCGGCGCGGCGGTGGTAGCGGGCGATGTTCGAGATGATCGCCATGTCGTCGCGCGACAGGCCGAAGATCTCGGAGACCGACAGGATGTATTGCGCGTGCTTGTGGTGGCCGCGCAGGCTCACGAAGATCCCGATGTCGTGGAGCAGCGCCGCGACCTCGAGCCGCAGCCGGTCGCGCGGGGCGAGCCCGTGCTCGGAGCGCAGCTCGTCGAACAGGCTCACGGCGAGCGCCGCCACGTGCTTGGCGTGGCGCGCGTCGTAGCGGTAGCGCTCGCCGAGCGCCGCCGCGGAAGCGAGCACCTGGCGCGAGAAGTCCTCGATCCCCTGGCCCTCGTCGGAGCGCAGCATGTCGAGCAGCAGCCCGGCGCGCAGCGTGGCCTCGGGCACCAGCACCGTCTCGGCCTGCGTCTCGAGCAGCAGCTCGCGGTACACGACGAGCGCGGGCACCAGCGTCTCCACCTCGGCGAGCGGCAGGCGGTACGCCTCGACCAGCTCGTCGTCGTCGAGCGCCACCGTCTGCTCGCAGAACGAGAGGAAGCGCTCGCGCGGCACGCCGCGCGCCGGGTGCGGCTTCTCGCTGCCCACCACCTGGTCCGCCGCGAAGCGCGCGTCGCCGCCCAGCGCCAGGAAATGGCGCGCCTCCCGCAGCGGCAGCTCGCGGCGGATGTCCTCGACGACGTTGCGGACGTTGCGGTGGTAGAGCCGGGTGCGCTGCTCGTGGCTGCCGTGCCAGGCCGCGAGGTTCTGGCGCATGCGGACGGCCCCGAGCGCGTACGTGCCCGAGTAGACCGGCTCGCCGCGGCGCAGGTACGAGAGGTCGGCGCTGCCGCCCCCCACCTCGACCAGCAGCGCGTCGCCGTCCTTCATGGCCTCGTGCTCGCGCAGCGCCTCTCGCACTGCGAGATAGGTGAGCCGGTTCTCCTCGGAGCCGTCGATCACCTCCACCTCGATCCCCGCGCGCAGGCGCACGCGGTCGAGGAAGGTGTCGCGGTTGGTGGCCTCGCGGACCGCGCTCGTCGCGACGGCGCGATAGCGCACGACGCCGTAGGAGTCCATGATCCTTCGGAAGCCCTCGAGCGCCCGCAGCGTCGCCTCGATCGTCGGCGCCCCGAGGCGCCCGCCGCCGAAGGTGTCCTTGCCGAGCAGCACCGCGCGCGAGGCCTCCTCGAGGATCCGAGGGGCGCCGCCGGGCGGCAGCTCGGCGACCAGCAGCCGGATGGCGCTCGCCCCGAGGTCGAGCACCGCCACCGGCCGGTGGGAGGCCGTGACGACGGGGCTCAGGCGTTCGCTCTCGGGGTTCGTCACAGGATTGTCTCCGGATCGAAACACCATTCTAACGGCCCCCTGCCCGGAGCCGCGGGACGCGCGCGGGGACCGGGCTCGTGGCGGCGAGGGAGGCCGGGAGGGCATGATTGTCGGGGACAGACGGCGTGGTAGGGTACGGCCCCCCGGTGACAAGCCCGTGACAGCTCCATCGGCGCGCGACGATCGCTCGGCCCTCCTGCTGGAAGACCGTATCACTCGTGTTTTCCGTGAGTTACCAGGGGCCGTCGCCGGACAGGAGGAGGCGATCCACCAGGTTCGCGTGGCCGGGCGGCGCTTGCGCGTGGCGCTGCCGCTTCTCTCGCGCAAGGGAAACGGCCGGACGGTGGCGAAGGCCACGAGGGTGCTGCGTCAGCTGACCCGCAGCGTCGGCGCGGGCCGCGACATGGACGTCGTGATGGGCCTTTTCCAGGACCGGCTGGAAGGATTCCGCGGCGCGACCGCGGAGCAGCGGGCGCTGCTGAGCCGGCTCCGCGCGGCGCGTGCGCGCAGCCGGACGCTGGTCGCGGAGCAGGTGTTCGACCTCGACATCGACGGCCTGCGCCGCAACCTGCGCCGGCTGCAGCGCGAGGGAGCCGTGGACGCTCCCGCCGCGCTGCTGCGGCTGCGCATGCTCCGCGAGCAGCAGGGCGCCTCGCTCTTGCGCGGCTTCAGCCAGGTGGGCGAGCGCTTCCTCCCCGACGAGCTCCACGCGCTGCGGCGAAGGATCCGGCGCCTGCGCTACGCCGCCGAGGTCGAGGACGCGGTGCGCGGCGACGAAACGCGGGCGCCCGCGCTCTGGAAGCGCCTGCAGGACGCGATCGGCGCGATACACGACCACCACGTGCTCGCGAGCTGGCTCGAGGAGCAGGCGCGCGCGGCGGCGGCGCGCGACAATGGGCTGCTGGCGCGCGCGGCGCTGCGCGAGCGGCGCGCGTTCCTCGAGATGGCGCGGCTGCTCCACCGCGTGCTGCTCGAGATGAAGCCCGCGGACCTCGCGCTGCGCGCGCTCATGGCGATGGCGCGGAGCCGCTCGATTCTGCCGAGGAAGGGAGATGGCGCATGAGGCTGCTCGTGGTCCGTCACGCGATCGCCGTGCCGCACGGCACGCCGGGGGTCGCCGACAACGACCGCCCGCTCACGTCGGAGGGCGAGTACAAGTTCCGCGAGGCCGCCGCCGGCCTGGCCCGCGTGCTCGATCGGCCCGACGCGCTGCTCACGAGCCCGTGGCTGCGCGCGCGCCAGACGGCCAAGATCGCCGCCGAGGCCTGGGGCGGCCCGGAGCCGACGCAGACGGACGCGCTCGCGAGCGGCTCGTTCGAGGCGCAGGCCGCGGTCCTCGACGAGTACCCGGAGGACGCGACCGTGGCGATCTTCGGCCACGAGCCCTGGGTCTCGCAGCTCGTCGCGCGCCTGCTCGGGACGCGCGAGGACGAGCGGCTGACCTTCAAGAAGGGCGCAGCCGCGCTCCTCGACGTGCCCGGCAAGCTCGCGAAGGGCGGCTCGCTGCTCTGGTACCTTCCGCCCAAGCTGCTGCGCAAGCTGGGCTGAGAAGGAGCGCGGCGACGCGATGAGCCGAGAGCGGCCCCCGGACGAGGTGCTCGCCTTCTACGCGCTGGGGTTGGAGCCCGGCCGGCTCGAGCTCGACTACTTCCCGCTGGAGCGCGCGCGCACGCAGGAGCTGATCCGACGCCACATCCCGCCACCGCCGGCCGTCGTGCTCGACGTCGGGGGAGGGGCCGGAGCCTACTCCTTCTGGCTGACGGACCTCGGCTACGAGGTCCACCTCGTGGACCCGGTTCCGCTGCACGTCGAGCGAGCGCGGACCGTCTCGGCCAGACGAGCGCAGGGGCGGCTCGCGAGCGCCGAGGTCGGCGACGCACGCGCCCTCTCGTTCGCCGACGGGCGGGCCGACGCCGTGCTGCTGCTCGGACCGCTCTACCACCTCACGCAGCCCGCCGACCGCGCGAGCGCGCTCCGCGAGGCGCTGCGCGTGCTGCGTCCGGGCGGCCTGCTGCTCGCGGCGGCGATCTCCCGCTTCGCGTCGCTCGTCGACGGCCTGCGCGGCCCGCTCTTCGACGATCCCGTGTTCGCTTCGATCGTGGAGCGCGACCTCGCCACTGGCCAGCACCGCAACGAGACCGGCAACCCGCGCTATTTCACCACGGCGTTCTTCCACGATCCGGCGGGGCTCGCCGAGGAGATCGAGGTGGCGGGCTTCGGCCTCGTGGCTGTCGTGGCCGTCGAGGGCCCGGCCGCCTCGATGCCCGACTTCGACCGGCGCTTCGCCGACTTCGCCTCGCGCGAGCGCCTGCTTGCCTTCCTGCGCACGGTCGAGAGCGAGCCCGCGCTGCTCGGGGCGAGCCCGCACATCCTCGGCATCGCTCGCCGGCCCGAATCGCGCGAGGCCTGAGGCGTGGGCGCGCGCCCGCACGCCACGGAGATCGGCCTGTTCCTGGCGCTGCTCGTCGTCCTGAGCGGCGGCTTCTACGCGTTCCTGTTCCTCGAGCCGAGCGCCCCCGGACGCTGGCTCTCCTATTCCGCGGCGTTCATGTGGTGTCCCGGCCTCGCGGCCGTCCTCACGCTGCTGGTCCTGCGCCGCAGCCTTCGCGGTCTCGGCTGGAGCTGGGGCGGACTGCGTTACCACCTGATCGCGTACGCGCTGCCGCTGGCGTTCTGCCTGCCCGTGTACCTGACCGTCTGGTGGCTGGGGCCGGGCGGCTTCGACGCTCGCGCCTTCGAGGCCTATCGGGCACGCAGCGGCCTTCCAACCGGCCTCGCCGGGTCGCTCGCCGTGATCGCCGTGGCGCTGCTGGCGGCGCCGTTGGGGGTCGTCGCGACGCTCGGCGAGGAGCTCGGCTGGAGAGGCTTCCTCGTGCCGCGCCTCCTCGCGTCCACGAGCTTCACACGCGCGAGCGTCGTGACAGGCCTCGTCTGGACGGCCTGGCACTATCCCGTGGTTGTGGCGGTGCTGCCGGTCTTCATCCCGAAGCTGCCGGTCGCGTACGCGCTCGCCTGCTTCACCGTGAGCGTCATGGCGATCAGCTTCGTCTACTCCTGGCTGCGCCTGCGCTCCGGCAGCGTCTTTCCTCCGGCGCTGCTGCACGCGACGAGCAACGCGTTCATGGGCGCCTTCGAAGCGCTCACGACTCACACCGAGCGGACGTCCTACTTCACTTATGAGTACGGGCTCGGCTTCGCGCTCGTTCTTCCGCTGCTGGCTTTGCCGTTCTGGAACGCCGGCCGGAAGCTCGCTGCGACCGCCCCGAGCGCCTGAACCTCGGGCTAGCGCCAAGGACGATTCGTCGACCGTCTTGCGGTTGCTTTGTGGCCGGAGCGGGTTTCATACTGGGCACTTAACCCAAGGGGAAGGTGATGTCCAAGCTGCTGAAGCCCTCATTCGCCGGAGCGCTCCTGCTGTTCGCCGCCGTCGCTGTCGCCCAGGCCCCGGATCCGCAGTCGACGCCCACCGACAAGACGCTGCGCTACGAGGACTCCGCGAGCGTCGAGGCCAAGGCGCCGCCGGTGCCGCCGCCCACGGACGCGGCGACGAAGCTCGAGACCAAGGTGCTCGACCTGCCCCTGAGTGTCTCCGTCGTCTCGGGCCGCCTCGCGGCCGAGCAGGGGGCCCTCGTGCTCGGCGATGCGCTCAAGAACGCGAGCGGCGTGAACGTCGCGACCGGCTTCGGCCTGTTCGACTTCTTCGTCGTGCGCGGGTTCGACTCGCTCGAGACCGGGCTCGTGCTGGTCGACGGCGCTCCCGACCTCGAGTCGCCCTTCTATTCGCTCTACAACGTGCAGCAGGTCGACGTGCTGAAGGGCCCGGGCGCCTTCGCGTGGGGCGGCAACGCGCTCGGCAGCGCCGTCCAGGTGGTGCGCAAGCATCCGGTCGCCGCGCGCTTCGCGGACGTGACGCTTGCCTACGGACGCTACGGGACGTACGAAGCCGCCGGCGACCTCAACCTCGGCAGCGCCGACGGCAAGGCGGCGTTCCGCCTGAACGCCGTCGTCCAGGGCACGAACGGCTACCGCGACGGCCGCGAGGGCACCCTCGGCGCCTTCAACCCCACATTCCTGTGGCGGCCCGACGACAAGACGCGCGTCGGGCTTTCCTACGAGTACTTCAGCAACGACCAGTCGCCCGACTCGGGCCTGCCCTTCGTCGACGGCTCGCTCGCCGGGCCGTCGCGGCAGACGTCGTTCCAGTCGGCCACGGACTTCTCCGAGCAGGACGGCCACCGCGCGCGGCTCGACGCCGAGCGGCGGCTCGACGACACCTTCGTGCTGCGCGACAAGTTCTACTTCGGCGCGCTCGACTGGGCGAGCGACGGCACGCTGCTCGTGGGCGCCTTCCCCTTCCCGGACGGCAACACCTACGCCGCGCGCACGCAGGGCCTGCTCGACGACCGCCAGCGGCTCTACGGCAACCAGCTCGAGCTGGTGGCTTCGTTCCACACGGGCAGCGCCTCGCACGAGCTCGTCACCGGGCTCGAGCTCAGCCGGATGACGGACGTCTACACCCAGGACGCGCAGCTGATCCAGCCGCTCGACGTCGCGAATCCGATCGAGTTCGACGTGGGCATCTACCCGATCCCGCTGCCGCAGGCGCACCAGGCCGGCGACTCGACGAGCCGCGTGCTGGCGCCGTACCTGATCGACCGCGTCAGCTTCTCGCCGAAGCTCCAGCTCGTGGCGGGCGCTCGCCTCGACGACATCCACTTCGAGGACGCCGTCACTTCGACGACGCGCGACGCCTCGCGGCTCAGCCCGCTCGGCGGGCTCGTGTTCAAGCCCGTGCCGACGGTCTCGATCTACGCGAACGGCAGCCTGGGCTTCGCGCCGCCCTCGATCCAGGTCGTCGGCCCGCGCGACCCCGAGGAGAGCCAGCAGCTCGAGGCGGGCGTGAAGGTCTCGTTCCTCGAGGGCAAGGGCTACGCGAGCGCCGCCGCGTACGCGCTCGAGCGCGAGAACATCGCGGTTCCCGACTCGACCGGGCTCACGCGTCAGAGCGGCAGCCAGCGCTCGCGCGGCTTCGAGTTCGAGCTGTCCGCGGCCGCGACCGACAACGTCAGCGTGCGCGCCACCTACTCCTTCAACTCCGCCGAGCTCACGGACTTCTCGGAGCTGCTGCAGCTGCCCACGGGCGACTTCGTCGTGCTCGACCGCGCCGGGAACGTGCCCGCTTTCGCGCCGCGCCACATGGCGTCGGTGTGGGTGACCACGAAGCTCGCGGACGGCTTCTCGGTGGGCGCGGGCGTGCGCTGCCTGTCGGACCAGTTCGTCGCCGCCGACAACCGCAACACGATCAGTGCCTATGGCGTTCTCGACGCCGCGATCTTCTACACGCGCGAGCGCGCGCGTGTCGGGCTCCACTTCCGCAACTTGACGGGTGCGGAGTACGCGACGCGCGGCTTCGGATCGGATTCGGCGATCCCGGGCCGGCCGTTCGAGATGATGGCCCGGGTCGAGATGGGCTTCGGGAAGCGGTGACGAAGGCCGCCGCCTCTCACTCCACCGGCAGCTCGTAGGCGGCGGCCTCGCGGTCGTTGCGCACGACCAGCAGCGCGCCCGCGAGCGCCGGCGGGTTCCAGGTCTTGCCGTCGAGCGCCGCGAAGCGCGTGAGCTCGCGGTAGGCGTCGGGCGAGGGATCGACCAGCACCAGCTCGCCTTCCTCGGTCTGCACCATCAGCAGGCCGCCGACCAGCAGCAGCTGGCCGTGGCCGTGGCGCCCGCTCTTCCAGCGCCGCTCGCCCGTCGCCGGATCGATGCAGGTGAGAACGCCGTCGTCGAGCCCGTAGACGAACCCGCCCTGCACGATCAGGTTCGCGAACTTCGACTTGAGCCGCGGGCTCTCCCACACGAGCGTCGCCTGCAGCGCCCCGCCGCTCTCGGCGATGCGGTAGGCCTTGCTGCCGACGCCGTAGCCGACCGAAGCGAGCAGGCGATCCGGGCCGAGCGGCACCGGCATCGTCACGTTGGGCTGGCCGGAGGGGAACGGGTGCTCCCAGAGCAGCGCCCCGCTTTGGGGGTCGTGCCCGCTCAGGCTGCGGGCGTTCAGCACCACGATCTGCCGCCGGCCCGCGAGCGTCAGGAGCGTCGCGGAGCTGTAGCTCGAGCCGCCGTCGCCCGCGGACCAGGCGCTCGCGCCGCTTCTGGCGTCGAACGCCACGAGCGCGTGCCCCGGCCCCCCCGCGGGGACCACGACGTTGCCCTCGGCGAGGAGCGGCGAGGCGCTCTTGCCCCAGTCCGGCAGCGTCGCCCCGGTCTCGCGCACGACGTCGTGCGCCCACAGGGCACGACCGCTCGCGAGATCGAGCGCGTTCAGGAGGCCCGTCGCGCCGAGCGCATAGACGCGCCCGCCTTCGATGAGCGGCGTCGCGCGCGGGCCGGTGCCGGCGATCACGGTCGAGTAG